>SMVB01175052.1_pt1 | contig 11726 bp, 7 predicted proteins | sample 2456461 | NCBI WGS metagenome assembly SMVB01 (sample SAMN11095934, study PRJNA526329) | marine sediment metagenome | biome: Marine sediment; feature: Surficial sediment; material: Deep marine sediment; isolation source: Hadal surficial sediment | place: Pacific Ocean | collected 2014-05 | depth 0-1...
CCCGGGAAGGCCTTCCCCTGGCCCGGCGATCTCTGGAGCTGGCGCCGGACCAGGAGGAGGCTCGCGACCTGGTCCGCTCCCTGGAAGCCGGTGCCCTGACCGACAGGGGAGAGGTGCGGTGAACGGGAACTGCCGGGAGGCCCTGGCCGTTCTCGAAGGACTCGGGGCGGGCCGTCCATCCCTGGCGGTGCTGCTGGGTTCGGGCTTCGGAGCAGCGACCTCATCCTGGCCCGTGCGCCTGCGCATCCCCTACAGCGCCATCCCGGGCATGCCTCCCTGCCAGGTGGACGGGCACGCGGGCGAACTGCTGTGCGTGGATCTGAGCGCAGGGGCCGGGGCGTGGGTTTTCTCGGGGCGGGTGCACGCCTACGAGGGGCAGGATCCCGGCGCGGTGGTTCGGCCCGTGGATATGGCGGCGGCGGCCGGCGCGGGCCGCATCCTCCTGACCTGTGCCGCCGGCGCCATCCGTCCCGGCCTGGCCCCGGGTGATCTGGTGCTGGTCAGCGACCACCTCAACCTGATGGCCTGGTCGCCGCCCCCCGGAGGCGAGCCGTTCCTGGACCTGACCCAGGTTTATGATCTTGCCGGCAGCCGGATCCTGGCTACCGCCGCCGCGGAGGCGGGGCAGACGCTGGGCCATGGAGTGCTGGCAGCCGTGCGGGGACCGGCCTATGAGACGCCCGCCGAGGTGCGCATGCTGGCGGCGCTGGGTGCCGACCTGGTGAGCATGTCCACCGTGCCCGAGGCGATTCGCGCCCGCGCCCTCGGTGTGCAGGTCGCCGCCCTGGCTTGCATCGCCAATCATGCGGCGGGGCAGGGCCGAGGGCCGCTGGATCATGGCCGCGTCCTGAAGACCGTGGGCGGCAGTCTGGAAACCCATGGGGGCTGGCTGCTGGCCGGACTGGTTCGCTGGGCTGCTCTGCCGGCGGACTGAGGCGGGATTCTGCCCGCGCAGGAATTCAGGCGTCAGCCGGGTCCCTGGAATCGTCCTCTTCCCGCAGGCCGGCCAGGCGCCGCACCGCGGTCTCCGCCTGTCGCCGTGTGGTGACCTCGCCTTCCACCTGCAGACGCAACAGGCCGCTGACGACCGATCCCAGGCGCGGTCCCGCGGCCAGACCTGTGATGCGCATGATGGCGTGCCCGTTCAGCAGGGGACGGGGGGCAATCAGTTCCTCGCCGGCCTTCTCGGCCACGAGGCGAAGCCGGCGGCAGAACACTTCCAGGTCCGCCTGCCGGGCCGGATGATGGATGCCGCGGGTCGCGTCGTTATCGGCCAGGGAGAGGAGCAGGAGAAGATCCAGGTCCGGGCCTGCGGCATGGATCAGGCGGCGCATGGCCTTCCCGGTGGCGCCGGGGCACAGGGCGCCGGGCCGCAGGTGATGCCGAACGAGATCGCTGATGCGCCGCGTGCGGCGGCGGGAAAAGTGCCAGCGAGCCGCCATGTCGCCCAGCCGCTGCACCGACACTTTTTCATGTTCATAGAAATGGACCCGGCCATCGGATCCTGTTGAGCGTGTGGCAGGCTTGCCCATGTCGTGACAGAGCACGGCATACTTGAGCACCAGTTGATCTTCGCCGGCCGGGAGCGTCAGCGGCTTCACGCCCTCATCCGCCAGGGGAGCGGCCAGGGACGCGAGCCTGTCCGTGTGCGCCACCGCGGCCAGCGTATGGCGCCAGCAGTCCAGGTGGTGGTATTCGTTCTGGGTGACGCCGGTGAGGGCCGCAGCTTCGGGGGCCACGGCGGCAAGCAGCCCCCAGCGCTGCATGAGGGCGAGGCTGGCGGCGAAATGTGATGAAGCCGCCAGCCGGTCCATCTCCACGGCGATGCGCTCGCCGGCACATGCAGCCAGCCCGGGGGCGGCACGCTCGAGTTGTCGCCGGGTACCCGGCTCCAGCCGCCAGGCCACGCCTTCGGCCAGGAGGCGGACTGCGCGCAACGTGCGCAGGGGATCCTCACGGAAGGCTATCGGCGTGACCTGGCGCAGGAGGCCGGCTCCGAGGTCGGCAAGACCGCCGCAGGGGTCGTGGAGGCTGCCATCCGGGAGTTCCACCGTCAGGGCGTTGAGAGTGAAATCCCGGCGCCGGATCTCCTTCTCCAGGCCCTCCGGTTCCACCAGGACGAAGTCCAGTTCCTGTGTGCCCGCCACCAGGCGGCGCTCCCGCACACCCTGGCGGTCGAAGGTGAGCAGGCGCCCTTCCAGGCCGGAACGAAAATCCTCCAGGAAGCGCTCGGCGGCGTTGAGGGGCGCCGCCAGGATGAAATCCAGGTCGCGGGGAACTCGCCGCAGGAAGAGATCGCGAGGGGCGCCGCCCACCAGCAGGATCCTGCCCGGCAGGTCGCCGGCGCGCGCGGCCAGTTTGCTCAGCAGGGGGTCGGCGGCGATGACCGCGGCAAAATCGACATCCGCCAGTCGCCGTGGCCGGCTCAAGAGGCAGCCTTCTCCATCGCGTCGGCCTCCTTGACCTCCAACTGGTCCTGCATGGCTTGGACCGTCTTCTCCAGCAGTTGGTGACGGTCGTCATAGGTCAGGCCCCTGGTGGCGATGGCCGGCAGGAAGGTGACGTGCACCGTGCCCGGGCGGGGGAAGAACGAGCCCGGGGGGAGAAGGTTCCGCGTGCCGGTGACCACCACCGGCTGCACCGGCACACCGGCCTTGATGGCCAGGACGAACGCCCCCTTTTTCATCGGCAGGAGACGGCCGTCACGGCTGCGCGTACCCTCGGCAAAGATGAGCACCGACATGCCGCCGTGAATCCGCGCTGCGGCGCGGTTCATGGAGGCGATGGAATTCTTGCGATCCCGGCGGTTGATGAAAATGATCCCTGCCGCCCAGAGAGCCTGCCCGAAGATGGGCACCAGCAGGAGCGAGCGTTTGGCAATGACCCGGAGGTTGGCGGGGATGGCGAAAAAGAGGACCGGCGGATCCAGGAGACTCTGGTGGTTGGCAACAAAAATTGCCGCCTGCTGAGGGTCGACATTTTCCTTCCCCTCCACCTGGACGTGGACCCCCATGCTGCCACAGAAAATGCCCGACCAGAGCCGGGACAGGTGATGGAAAAGACGCCGTGTGGGGTCCAATGGGCAGAGCAGGATCATGGTCAGGCCCAGAACCAGGGTGGAAACCGGCACCACGACCATCTGCAGAGGAATTCGCCAGAGCATGGGCAGGCAGTTTATCAACGAACTGCTCATGAGTTGTCAGAAACGGGGTCAATGTGCCTCCGGGAACTCTTTCCTTGCCGTATTGCACAGGAAGCAGTACCTTGAGCCCATCCTGCGCGAGGTTTGCCCTGTTATGGACTCATCTGTCGATCCCGACTCAGCCGCCGAAGATCGCACGGAAGGCGCCGTGGATGACGCTGCGGCGGTGACCCCGGCGGAGCCTCCTGCCGGCGATCCCGAAGTTGCTCTGCCGATGGCTCCGTCTGAGGACAGCCCCCAGTCTCCCGAGCACTCTCAGGAACAGAAAAAAGAGACCAAGGCGTCCCCGGATCCTGAGGACGCCAGGGCGAAGCTTCGTGAGGCCGCCAGAACGGGAGCCCTTGTCGAGGGCAAGGTGGTGGCCATCGTGCGTGGGGGCTATGAAGTGGATGTGGACGGCGTGATCTGCCTCTGCCCGTTCAACCAGATCGAGTTGACCCCGCCCCGGGATCAACTGATTCACGCCCGGCAGATCTACACCTTCAATGTCACCTCTTACAGGCAGCGTGGCCGCCGCGTCGCTCTCTCCCGGCGGCGCATTCTTGAGAAGGAAGCCCGCAAGGCTGCGCGTGCGGCCCTGGGACGGATCGAATCCGGCTCGGAACATGACGGCACGGTGGCCAGCCTCAGCGATTATGGTGCTTTCGTGGATATTGGTGACGGCATCCAGGGCATGGTGCATGTCTCGGAGATCACCCATGCCCGCCTCGCCCGTCCCGCCGACAAGCTGGCCCTTGGAGACAAGGTGCGGGTCAAGGTCCTGAAGACCGATCGTCGCCGCGGCCGGTTGTCCCTGAGCATGAAGGCTCTGGAAGGCGATCCCTGGGAGAACGTGGGCAAGAACTTTCGCCCCCATCAGATCATCTCCGGTCGGATGATTCGCATGACCGAGTTCGGTGCCTTCGTGGAGGTCGCGCCGGGAGTGGATGGTCTGGTTCACATCAGTGAGATCGCCCAGGGCGCACGGGAGCAGTACGAGAAGATGGCGACTGACGGGGCTGAAATGCTGGTTCATGTCCTGCGGGTGGACGCTCCCAAGAAGCGCATCTCTCTGGCGCCTGCTCCCGAGGGCCTCAAAGCGGGCGATGTGGTCAAGATGAAGACCCTGAGTGCCGGCAAGGTCATCGAGGTCACGGTGGAGAAGATTGACAAGAGCGGCCTTGTGGTGCGTATCGGTGACGCCCAGACCGGGGTCATCCCGCCCAATGAGACCGGGACACCGCGCGGCGCGGACCTGGCCATGTCCTTCTCCCTGGGGAAGACCCTTCGGGTCCTGGTGATGCGCGCGGAGAAGGGGGACCGGCGGATTCGGCTTTCTCTGCGGCGAGCCGATCGCCAGGAGGAGCGCCGTCAGATCGAGGACTATCGCAAGAGCGCGGCGTCGGGCACCGGTTCATTCTCCACCCTGGGCGACTTCTTCAACAAAGACTCCAGGAACTGAAAAAGGCCGCCTCCCCGGTGACGGAAAGGCGGCCTCGGATATGCCAACCGGCCTTACGGCCGGCTGTTTCCCTCTTCAGCTAGTTGCTGTCCTTGTTGGCGGTCATGGCCTCGGGACGGGCGAAGGTGTCCTCGGTGATGGGCCCGTTCACCGTGATCTCGGTGAGGGTGGTGTCGAGGAACGGTTCCCCGTTGTAGGTGGACACCACCTTGAACGGCACCTGCAGTCCATTCACCTCCCGGTAGTCGGAGAAGACCTGGACCATCTCACCGGGAGCCCCGGTGAAATTCTTGCCCTGGAACTTCATCCCCAGGCACTGGCTGCTCTCAGGGTCGAGTGCCAGGGTGGCGGTGTCACCCATGTACTCCACGTGGAGCATGTCGGCGGCCTGGCCGGCGAACTCTTCCTGGCCCATGGCGGCCACCACGAGATTCTCGTCGTTGCGAGCCTTGAGAAGGAAGAGAGGGTTGCGACGCATCGATTTCACGCTGTCATCCCGCTGCGATTCAGGCATGGGTTGCACGCCGCCGGGAGTGTTCATGAAGGCGTCATCCTGGGTGATCACCGTGATGATGGTGCCGAATGGCAGGACCATCTCCTGGCGCATGCTGTCGGGGAAGGCCACAACGTCCTTGGTCTTGATGGACATCTCGCCCTGGGGCGTGACGGCGACCGTCTCTCCGGTCTTGGCGATACTCTCCAGCGCATCCACGGCCGCAGCGCCACCGCTGGCTTCCAGCAGGCCGGCCAGCAGGACCGTGCCCTGGGCGCGGTTTTCTTCAGTCAGAGCAAACTTGACGGTCTCGGGCTCCGGGATGGTGATGTCCACCATGGCCAGTGGTCCGTAGGTCTCCAGGGGTTTGTCCTGGCCTTCCTTGGGACCGACCACAAGGATGGTGAACTGGGCCGGGTGAATGTACTTGGCGGCCGCATCACGCACCTGCTGGATGGTCACTTTTTCAATCCCGTCACGGTAGCGGGCCAGCCAGTCCAGGGGATAGCCGTAATACTCGTAGGTGATCTGCTGGTTGAGGATCTTGCGGGCCGAGTCGGAATTGAAGATGAACGAGTTGAGGATGCCCTGCTTGGCCTTGGTGACCTCCTCCTCGGTGGGGGGCTTGGCCGTCATGTTCTGGGCCTCTTCCAGGAGCGCTTCGATGCCCGCACCGGTGGTCTCGGTCTTGGTGGTCATGAACATCAGGAACAGTCCCTCGTGATCCCAGTCGCTGCGGACGCCGCCGGCGACCGCGTAGGCCAGGCCCTTCTTGGAGCGCACGTTGGTGAACAAGCGTGCGGCGAAGCCGCCTGACAGGACCTGGTTCATGACTTCAACCGGGTAGTAGTCGGGGTTGTCCTTGCGGATGCCCAGATGTCCCATGATGATGTTGGACTGGGTCATGTCGTTCTTTTCCACATAGAAGACACCCGGCCGCGGGACCTTGCTGAACGCCACGTCGGCGGGCGGTGGATCGGGCCCCTTGGGCCAGGAACCGAACGTCTCCTTCACCAGGGCGAGAACCTTATCGCTGTCGAAGTCGCCCACCAGCCCCAGCACCATGCGGTTGGGGTGGAAGTACATCCCATGCCAGTTCACCATGTCCTCGCGGGTGATGTTGGCGATGGTGGTATAGGTCTCATTGCGGGCGTAGGGGGAATCCTCGCCGTAGATGATCTCCTGGAATTCCCGGAACAGAATCCCCTGGGGGTTGTCGTTCTGGCGTGAGATGCCTGAAGTCACCTGGTTGCGGGCCACCTCGATGCGATCTTCGGCGAAGACCGGATTGCGCACCACATCAGCGAAGGTCTTCAGAATATCGGGCAGGTCCTGGCTGAGGCAGCTCATGCTGGCGCCACCCAGTTCCGTCCCGATGAACGTCTCTACCCGGGCTGCCCGATCTTCCAGGTAGTCGTCCAGGTCATCAGGCGACATGCTGGTGGTGCCGCCGGTCCGCATGACCGAGCCGGTGAGCTGCGCCAGGCCCACCTTGTCAGCGGGCTCGAGGCGGGAGCCGGTGCGTACGCGCAGGGTGGCGTCCACCAGCGGCAGTTCATGGTCCTCGAGCAGGATGACCACCAGCCCGTTGTCCAGAACCACGCGCTGGGGCGTGGGGACGGCGAAGGCCGGCAATGCGGGGTACTTGATGTCCTTGACTTTTTTGACCTGGGCCACCGACATGATCGGCATGCTCAGGGCCATGGCCACGGCAACGGTGATGCCGGCCAGTGCGCGCAAGCGCTCCATGTGCTTCATCAACTCTCTCCCTGGGCGCTGCCCTTATCCTCGTCCTTGTCACCCTGGGCTGTCTCGGTGACGATCATGCCCACGGTGCGATTGGAATCCTTGAACACATCATTGGCCACCCGGCGGATATCCGCCTTGGTGACCGCGTCGAGCCGGTCGATGTAGCGGAATAGTTCGCGCCAGTCGCCGAACTGTGTCTGGTAACGGACCAGGCTGTTGGCGAGGCCCTGGTTGCTGCGCAGGGAGCGCACCAGATCGGCCTTGGCCCGGGTCTTGAACCGCGTCAGTTCTGCGTCGCTGACGTCTTCGTTCTTCAGGCGATCCAGCTCATCACGGATGGCCGCCTGCACCTCTTCGTTGCTGGCGCCGCGGCTGGGAATGGCAAAGGCGATCCACAGCCCCGGGTACTTGGTGCCCGGGAAACCCGAGAACGACTGGGCCACAACGGCGATCTTCTTGTCTCGCACCAGGGAGCGGTACAGGCGGGAGGTGCGGCCGTTGGAGAGAATGTCGTCGATGGCGTTGTAGACCGGCTCATCGATGTCGGTCGCCGCCGGCTTGTGGTAGCCCTCCGCGTAAATGGGCTGACTGGGATCCTTCAGGATGACGGTCTTCTCGGCGATCTGGACCGGCTCCACCGTGCGCAACGCCGGCGGCGCGGGGCCTGCGGGGATGCGGCCGAAATACTTCTCGATGACGGGCAGGATCTCGTCGGCCTTGATGTCGCCCACCACCGCCGTGACCAGGTTCGAAGGGACGTAGTAGGTCCGGTAGAAAGCCTCGGCATCGGTGATGGTGATGGAATTGAGGTCGCTCATGTAGCCGACCACGGGCTGGTGGTAGGGATGGGCCATGAAGGCCGCGGACACGAACTGCTCCAGCAGGCGGCCGAAGGGCTGGCTCTCGGTGCGCAGGCGGCGCTCTTCCTTGACCACGTCCCGCTCCTTGTAGAACTCGCGGAAGACAGGGTGCAGGAAGCGTTCCGACTCGAGATAGGCCATGAGCTCGAACTTGTTGGCCGGCAGCGAGTAGAAGTATCCGGTGACGTCGGAGTTGGTGAAGGCGTTGAGGCCGGTGCCTCCCTCGCGATCGATGATGTCACCGAATTCGTTCTTGATGACATACTCGTCAGCCTTCTCCTCCTTTTCCTTGAAGCGCGCCTTGAGCTGCTGCAGACGCTCGGGATCGGACTGAGGAGACAGGCGCTCGGCCTGCATGGCCTGATAGGCCGCCTCGAGTTCTTCAATGGCACGCTTCTCGGCCTTGTAATTGGTGGTGCCGATATTGGGCGTCCCCTTGAAGGCCATGTGCTCGAACATATGGGCCAGGCCCGTGATTCCCGGGATTTCCTGGGCGGCGCCGACATTGGCGTAGGTTGCGAAGGAAAAAACAGGCGCCACCGGGCGCTCGACGATGATGAAGGTCCACCCGTTATCCAGCGTGTGCACGGTGGTCTTCTCGTTAAACGATGCCAGGTCCTGGGCTGACGCCAGGAACGCTCCGGACACCAGGAACAGGGCCGCGGCCAGGGCCGGCAGGCGATGCCGTACCATCCGCCATCTCATTGGGATCATCTGGTTCACCTCGAAGGACTGCGAAGACACAGAAAGCCGTCGCCCAGCGGTCGGCGGCCGCACCACGCCCCGAGAGGGGCTATTCATCCTTACGCACCAAGTATCTCTGAGTTTCAGGTTGCGGGACGCCGGCCATTATACTCGCTTCATGCTGAGAGTTGGCGTGGATACGGGGGGAACCTTCACCGATTTTGTCTGGGTGGAAAACGGATGCCGCCGCACGCTGAAAGTCCCCTCCACGCCCGATGATCCGGCCCGGGCGGTGCGGGAGGGTCTGGCCCGTCTGGCAGGCCTGGAGCCGGCCCGCGGGGCGGCCGCCGGGCCTCGGAGCGTCTGCCTGCCGGCCGGCAGCGCGGTGGTCCACGGCTCCACGGTGGCCACCAATGCCCTCCTGGAAGGCAAAGTGGCCCAGGTGGCCCTGATCACCAACAAGGGTTTCGAGGACATTCTGGCCATCGGCCGCCAGAACAGGCCCGATCTTTACAACGCCGCGGTCCTTCCCCCCGAACCCCTGGTCCCGGCCCGACTGCGCCTGGGGATTCCCGGCCGCCTGGGCCCTGAGGGGGAAGAATGGGAGGCCCTGGACGCGGCCGCTGTCACGGAGGTGGTCCGGCAGGCCACGGCCTCGGGCATCACCCGTTTTGCCGTCTGCCTGCTGCACGCCTACGCCAACCCGGCCCATGAAGAGGAGGTGGGTCGGCTCATCGAGAAAGAAGGGGCCGAGGCGACCCTGTCCTGTCGCATCCTGCCCGAATACCGGGAGTACGAGCGCATGTCCACCACGGTGGTCAACGCCGCGCTCGCCCCTGTCATGAGCGGGTACCTGGAGCGCCTGGAGGATTCCCTGCCGGAGACTCGCCTGTCGGTCTTCCGCTCCAACGGGGGCATCCTGTCGGCCCGGGCGGCCGGCAGGGAAGCGGTGCAGACTCTGCTCTCGGGGCCGGCGGCCGGTGTCCTGGGGGCCTGGGCCTGGGGCCGGCACTGTGGCCTCACGAGCCTCATCACGTTCGACATGGGCGGCACCTCCACCGACGTGTCGCTGATCGACGGGCAACCGGCCACCACCACGGAATGCAGCGTGGCAGGATATCCGGTGCGCCTGCCCATGATCGATATCCACACGGTCGGCGCCGGTGGTGGATCCCTGGCCCGTCGCGATGCCGGGGGAGCCCTGCTGGTGGGCCCCCAGTCGGCCGGAGCCGACCCCGGCCCGGCCTGCTATGGCCGCGGCGAAGAAGCGACGGTCACCGACGCCCAGCTTTTCCTGGGGCGCCTGCCGGCGCAGCATTTTCTGGGCGGGCAGATGCGGCTCGAGCCCAGGCGCGCCGCGGCGGCGCTGGCGCGTCTCGCCAGGAGCCTGGAGCTCGACCCCCGCGCGGCCGCCGCCGGCGTGGTGGATATCGCCAACGCGGGGATGGCGCGGGCCATCCGGGTCGTCTCCCTGGCCCGGGGTCACGACCCACGGGATTTCAGCCTGTTCTGTTTCGGCGGTGCCGGCGGCCTGCATGCGGTCGACCTGGCGGTGGCCCTGGGGATGCCCGAGGTCGTTGTGCCGCCGGACAGCGGCACCTTCTCGGCCTACGGGATGATGACCGCCGATGTGGTGATGGATGCCTCCCGGGCGGTCCTGCGCCCCCTGGCGGCTGTCGGGCGCAAGCTACGCGATGAAATGGCCCTGCCTCTTGAAGAGCGTCTCATGGCCGACATGGAGCAGGAGGGATTCCAGGCCGCGGACGTGGGCCTGGTCAGGACTCTCGACCTGCGTTACCTGGGACAGTCTTTCGAGCTGACCGTGCCCGAGGGTGGCGACCCGGCGGCGGCGTTCCATGCCCTGCACCTGCGCCGCTACGATTATCAGCGCCCGGGCGAGCCTGTGGACCTGGTGGCTCTGCGCGTCCGGGCCGTGGGCCCGGTGGGGATGCCCATGGAGGTCGCCGCTCCCACCGCCACAGCCGCGTCCGCAGTGGCGGCAACGCCGCCGCAGGCCCGCGAGTCGCGGGAGGCCTGGTTCGCCGGCAGAGGGCATGCCACCGGCCTGTTCTTGAGAGATGACCTGCTCCCAGGCCAGACACTGCCCGGACCTGCCATCGTGGCCGACTCGGGTTCCACCACGGTGGTGCCGCCGGGCTGGCGGTTGAAGGTGGACCCATGGCGCAATCTGCGCCTCACGCCGGACCCTGCGGTGAGTCCTGCCCCATGAGCAGCGCTCCCGATCCCGTCACCCTTGAGGTGTATCGTCACCTCTTCGCCGCTGTGGCCGATGAGATGGGCGTGACCCTGCAGCGCACCGCATCCTCGCCCAACATCAAGGAGCGGCGCGACTACTCCTGCGCCGTCTTCGACGACCAGGGCCGCATGGTGGCCCAGGGTGACGACATGCCGGTCCACCTGGGGTCCATGCCGGCCTCGGTGGCGGCCGCCATCGCGGAACTCGATCCCGGACCGGGCGACGTGGTGATCCTCAACGACCCGTACCGGGGCGGCACCCACCTGCCGGATATCACCATGGTCGCGCCGCTCTGTTGCGGCCGGGATGAACCTATCTTCTATGTCGCCAACCGCGCCCATCACGCCGACATCGGTGGCGCCCAGCCCGGGTCCATGCCCCTGGCCCGGGAGCTCATCCAGGAAGGTCTGGTCATCCCTCCCGTGCACTGGTTGCGCGGCGGGCAGCCGGTGGAAGCGATCCGCAGGTTTCTGCTGGCCAACGTGCGCACACCGGCCGAGAGGATGTCCGACCTGGCGGCCCAGCAAGCCTCGCTGCAGGTGGGCCTGCGCCGTCTTGAGGAGATGCACCAGCGCCGGGGCGAGGAGATGATGGCTTATGCCGGCCACCTCCTGGACCGGGCCGAGCGCTCCATGCGGGCCATGTTGAGGGGGCTTCCCGACGGAGTCCACACCTTCACCGACCAGCTCGACGACGACGGGCTGGGCAGCGGCCCGCTGGTCATACAGGTGCGGCTGGAGGTCAAGGGTGAGACGGCGACCGCCGATTTCGTAGGCACCGCCCCAGCCTCTGAGGGCGGCGTCAACGCCGTACCCGCCATTGTGCTCTCGGCTGTCTCCTACGCGTTCCGCACGCTCCTGCCGCCGGGAGTGCCCCAGAACGCCGGCCTGGACCGGCCCCTCACAGTCAAGCTGCCGCCGGGCTCGCTTCTGGACCCGCCACCCGGGCACGCGGTGGCCGCCGGCAACGTCGAGACCAGCCAGCGGCTGGTGGATGTCATGTTCGGCGCCCTTGCCGGGTTCGTGCCGGACCGTATCGCG
>SMVB01162023.1_pt1 | contig 11725 bp, 9 predicted proteins | sample 2456461 | NCBI WGS metagenome assembly SMVB01 (sample SAMN11095934, study PRJNA526329) | marine sediment metagenome | biome: Marine sediment; feature: Surficial sediment; material: Deep marine sediment; isolation source: Hadal surficial sediment | place: Pacific Ocean | collected 2014-05 | depth 0-1...
GCTATCTGATAAAACTCCCTGCCATCACTAAAAGCAAATGAGAAGGTTCGGGCATTGGCAGCATTGAGTAGGCGAAATCGCACAAGGCGCGTAGTCGGTTCGAAAAAAGGTTGCCATGTACCATTTACCAGGATGGTGTCACCGTGGGTGCCGATTACGGAATCCTCGTAATCACTGCCATACCTGAAGGAGCCGTCATTATTAAACTTGCGATCCTGCACCATCAACGGAATATCATCTACACCGTAAGTCGAGGGTAGGTCTAATTCCTGATTTGCCTCATCATCAACTATGATCAACCCAGCCAGACCACGGTAGACCTGTTCCGCTGACTTATGTAATGCATGTGAGTGATACCAGTAAGTGCCTGCAGGTTGCAGCACTTGATAGCGAGGGTTCCAGGTCTCACCCATTGCGATCTCCTGGTGTGGTCCGCCATCTTCACTTGAAGGGACATGAAATCCATGCCAGTGCAGCGTGGTTGGCTCTCCAACCTGGTTGTGTATCTGCAATGCAACATTTTCGTTACGTCTATAATGTAGGGTCGGGCCAAGATAATTGCCATTGATGCCCAAGGTTGCCGTCATGGTGCCTGGAAGGAACTCACTACTACCTGATTGCATAGTCAGTTCAAACTGCCGTACACCATCAATGACACGACCGTCATCCAGCGGTGGGATTTTAAGCGGGTTACTATATTCACCGGACTGTTGAGCAAAGACACGTCGGTTCTTCGCCCCAGAGAACATACTTGACAACCCCGATGCGCTTACAACGCCGAAACCTATTGCCTGCAATGTTCTTCTTCTATTTAACAAAATAGGTAGTGATTTTGCACCAGGGGAAAATTACGGCACAGTTTCACACTGTGATCAGACTTAGTCAAAGAATTGGTTGGTTCAGTTAAATATTTTACCAACAAGAAATTGTCCAACCAGTGGTTTACAAAGTCTGACTTATTGTTGGAGGAGGGCTTTAAAGCAGGGCTTGTATGTAAAGCTTATCCACGTTCTATGGCTGCCTGGTTGCGACCGTTATTTTTGGCTTTGTATAGACCGTTATCTGCAGCATCAATCAGTGATGCAAAGTTATCACCGGTAATCAGTGAGGCGATGCCAGCTGAGATTGTTATATTAGGGTAGCGGGTTTCTCCCATTTTTATTGGATAATTTCTCATGCCGTCAATAATTCGGTCAGCGACGACGACAGCAACTTCGGGACTGGTGTTCGGTAATATGATTAAAAACTCCTCACCACCGTACCTGGCAACGATGTCAGTGGGGCGAATATTATCTCTTAATGAATCAGCAACACACCGCAACGCATGATCACCAGCCAAATGACCGTGTTCATCGTTAAATACTTTAAAGTGGTCAACGTCGGCAAGCAGTACAGAAAACTTAGCGCATGTTTCTTGTTCGTCGTTTCGTCTTATCAATCGTTCGAAATAATTATCAATCCATCTGCGGTTATATAGTCCGGTCAATGAGTCAATATTGGCATGTTGCTCGAACTCTTGTTGTAATTGTTTACTGTTGGTTACGGAAATATTTCCTGATCGCAAACGACTGGAAAGCAAAAATAGTAGATTACGAGCGACTTCGTGTGATTGGGTAATTAACTGCATGAGGATGCTGTGATTTATAATCAGCGCAGTCATTTTTGATTCTACTACGACATACGCCGAAGGGGTTACACCTTCATCGAGTGCTGACATCTCTCCAATACTTTCTCCCGGCTTTACTCTAGCAATAGGATCGTTATCAATAGAGCCTAGATGAACTGTAGCGGAGCCGTCCAAAATGACGTACATCGAATGATTCGCATCAGCTGGGGTTAGCAAAACTTTTCCACCAGGGAATTCTCTGACTTCGCACTGGTCTGTCAGGTATCCTACAGACTCGGGGTCAACACCTCGAAATAGGAATAAATTAGCAAGTTGACTATCGCTTAATGCCATATTTGAATATCTTCAGTGATTGAAATTCCGGGAACGAGTAAAAAACCAAGCAATTTCAGCACATAACCTTATCCATGAGGGTCCGGGAAAAGGATTGAAGCACCTCAATCTTGAATTTGAAACGAACCGCAGGTAATTCTAATTCAGTAAAATTTCCAGATCGAATTTCAAATAGCTGTTTATGGCAAAAGTGTGATCTACCTAACATTTTGAGGCTATCAGGTGGCCCTGATCGTCACGCTTACTGATGTAAATGGTGGTGGCAAAGGCAAATTAGTCATGATTAAGCATGTAAAACCGGAACCTCTACCCGGATATTAGACGTAACTAGTCACGAATAATGTGGGCATGCCGGAAAATCGCGAGGGTTTTTATATTAAAGTAGGAAGAACAATTCTTGCAGGCACTAAATTTGTTGTTGATATTTGTACTTTTGTTGGGGATAAACAATTCTGCCATTGCACGTTACACAGAGTCCGGCGTGATCTTGCAAATTCTTGGCCCGGGTGGTCCTTTGGGCAACGGTAGTGGATCTGTGTCGGGATCGAACATATCGAAGCCATACTAGCCGACCTTAAACAGGCATTTGCTGCGGTCTAATTCACAACTAACCAGAAGGCCTGATGCCAGCTCTATTGACCGAGGCAACCCCGCAAAAAACCAGCTACAAGAGGGAATTTCAGACACAAACAACAAACCATAATTACAATAAGCGATAATTGGTGAAATTGAATGGATTAAGCGTTTGGTTTTGTTAGACATTATTAGCAAATGACATTAGTCTTGCGTATACCTGTATTTGTATTTTGTAGTAATAGTTTAAATAAGAATTTGCCTTCCCATGGGGAGCCACTATGCAGCTCAATTTTACTCGTATGATATCTGCGCTATTTGTATTTTATGCACTGCCTGCCAGTGCGGCAGATACCCCGACTTTTTATGCCGATGCCTTACCGGTTTTCCAGAAAAACTGCGTTGCGTGTCATCAGACTGACGGCCCTGATGTTGGTGGCATTTTCGCTCCTATGTCACTGGCAAACTATGATGAGGCCAAGATTTGGGCACCTTTGATCAGGCATGCACTGGAAACCGGTTATATGCCACCTTGGGGAGCCCATATTCGCCATAAGGGTGAATTTAAAGGCGAGCGCTATATTGAGGAAAGAGAGAAACAACTATTGATCGCATGGGTTGATGGCGGAGCCCTGGAAGGTGATCCTGCTGATGCCCAAAATAATGCGAACCAAAGTATTGAAGTCGGAAGCACGGTTCTGCCAGCTTCCGGTTGGTGGATCGGTGAGCCTGACCTGGTTGTGGGTTTTGCAGAACCGCTACTTATTAGTGATGAAGTAATGGATTGGCAGCCTACGGTTTATATGCCCATTCAGGAGGGTACTCACAATGCACCTAAATGGATTTCCAAAGCCGAACTGGATCCTGGTGGTCCTTGGGTTCACCATATAGTCTCTAGTCATATGGGCGTAGGTGTGCCAGGTAGAGGACCTTTCACCTATCCCGAGGGCTGGGGAGTATTACTGCCAGAAGATCCATTCATTACGGTAAATATACATTATCACAAGGACCCAGGACCAGGTACCGCGGTTGAAGATGTAACCCGAGCAGGTTTTATTTTTTACCAAGACGGTGATGTTATTGATTACGTAGTTGAAACCAATTTACTGCCAAATCGCGGCTGGACCATTCCCGCCGGCGCTTCCAACTACGAAGTCAACAATACCCATGAAATCGAAGAAGACACGTACTTATTGTCCATGGGGCCGCACATGCACTACCGTGGTAAGGCCATGCGCTATGACCTTGAGTATCCAGATGGTGAAATAGAAACCCTGTTGTGGGTGCCCGATTACGATTTCAATTGGCAATTCCTTTATGAGTATCAAGAGCCCAAGTTCATTCCTGCCGGTTCAACCATGCACATGAGTTGGTGGTTTGATAACTCAGAAAGCAACCAGTGGAATCCCGATCCTACTCAGGACGTAGTTTATGGGCCAGCTACCACCGATGAAATGGCTAACGCCCGTATCTACTTTGCGCCGGCCAAACCCCGCGGCATTGTTGTTGGTGAAGAGTTACCACCTGGACTGCTGGAAAGAGCTGAAGAAGCGGAGCGCCGAAGAGCATTGCGCTCAAACGTCGATTTTGGCAAACCCCAAGGTGACGATTTCACCTGGTTGACTGAAGACGAGAATTGATAAGCCGATCGACAAATCAACAGTAATTCTGCATTGATTTAAAAAGGGGCGGCAAGGACAAACACACCTTACCGTCCTTTTTTTCCCCTACTTACTTTGTAGTTGACCTACGAGAGAAGCGGCAATGAATGATAAACCTGACAAGACCAAATCCCATAAGAAAAAGTCGAAAACCGGCAGTGAGCTTTCTCGCCGTGAATTCCTGGAAAACACCAGCGCCACCTTGGTAGTAACGGCAGTTGCACCAGCGGCCTTTGGTGCGACTACGGTTGCAGCTGAAGCTGGCCCTCCGGTTAATGGACCAAGTACACCGATAACGTTGACAGTTAATGGCACCGATCATGATATAGAAGCACAAGATAACTGGACCCTGGTGGAATTGCTGCGAGATCATCTGCAATTAACTGGCACCAAAATAGGCTGCAATCGCAGCGAATGCGGAGCCTGCACAGTGCTCGTGGATGGGGAACCAATGTATTCCTGTAGCCAGTTGGCTGTCTGGATGAACGGGCGTAGTGTCACGACGGTTGAAGGGTTGGCCAGTAATGGTCAATTATCTCCGGTGCAACAGGCATTTGTTGACAACAACGGTCCACAGTGCGGTTTTTGTACACCTGGTCAATTAATGACGGCCACAGCGTTATTGGCCAACAACCCGTCTCCTAACAGTGAGCAAGTTCGTACCGCCCTGGTGGGTAACCTCTGCAGATGCTCAAACTACAATGCGATCGTCGAAGCAGTAGTTATGGCAGGCGAGCAAAACGGAGGTGCAGCATGAGTGAACAAATAACCACCACTGTTGAACCGATGAGCATCATTGGAAATGATACCCCTCGTGTCGATGCAGTTGAACGGGTTACCGGAGAAGCCAAGTTCACCCGTGATATGCGTTTACCAGGCATGTTGTATGCACGAGTGCTCCGCAGCCGCCTTCCCCATGCTCGCATCACCAGAATCGATACCTCCCGGGCCGAACAGCTAACTGGTGTGATGGCTGTGATAACCAACGAAAATGCACAAGTAGTCTGGGGTGCTGGTTCGGTGTCAGGCGGACGTCAATACAATGATCCAACCAAAGAAACTACGTTTCACCGCCGGTTTATTTTCAATAATCCGGTACGTTTTGTTGGTGAGCCGGTAGCCGCGGTAGCGGCGGTAGACCGTCATATAGCAGAACAAGCCCTGGCCTTAATCGAAGTTGAATACGAAGAACTGCCATTTGTGCTCGATCCTGAAGAGGCGCTATTGGACACGGCCCCGAAGGTCTGGCCAGAAGGAAACCTGGCGCCTGATTTCAGGAATAATTTTGAGCCCATGGTCACCCGTCGAGGTGAAATTGATGCCGGATTTGCCAATGCCGATCAGGTATTTGAAGATCGATATACCACTTCTTTTATTCATAACGCACAAATGGAACCACGTTGCGCATTAGCAAGTTGGGAAGGTGACAAACTGACTCTTTACACACCTACTCAAGGAATTTCCAATTGCCGCCATGATACAGCCAGGGATCTGGGCATCGCGGATCATCAAGTACGAATAATCTGCCAATACATGGGTGGTGGGTTTGGCAACAAGAATCAAAATCAGGATTCCGACCTTATCGCTGCAACATTATCACGAAGGTCTAGTGCACCGGTGATGTTGGAGTTGTCAAGGCAGGAAGATTGGCTTGGTGTCCACGGTCGTTGGCCAACGGTGCAAAATTACAAAATCGGGGTTACCAATGATGGCGTCGTAACCGCTATGCAGATGAATGGTGTAAGCGGAATGGGGCCCTACCGGAAAAATTCTGGCGGCATTAGTGGTATGGATGGATACGCCTGTGAAAACCTGGAGCGAACTATAAGCCCGGTTTATACCAATCGTACGGTATCTGGAAATTTCAGAGCCCCATCGGAACCCCATGGGCACTTTGGCATCGAGTCCATGATGGACGACATCGCCTACAAATTAGGTATGGATCCGGTTGAGTTTACCCTGCAGAACATGCGTAGACCAACAGACGCTAGACCCTACACCAATTACTCGCTTGATGAGTGTATTGCTAGAGGGGAAGAGTTATTCGATTGGCAAGCGCGAAGACGCGTGGTGCCGGGTTCAGATGAAGGACCGATCAAACGTGGCGCCGGCTTCTCATTCATGATGTTTCGTGCCGGTGTTGGGACCAGCAGCGCCATTGTTAGAGTAGATGACAATGCCCATTACACGCTTTTTGTCGGAGTAACAGATATCGGCCCGGGTGCTAAAACGACTATGGGAATGATTGCCGCTGAAGAGCTGGGTGTACCCTTGTCCCAGGTGGAGGTGGTATCTGGCGATACTGACCGTTGTCCTTATTCAGTGGGTGAATCTGGCAGTCGTACCACGATCATGACCGGTGGTGCAGTAGTTGAAGCCGCTAAAGATTTAAAGCGTCAAATCGCACAGAAAGGAATGCCAACAGGTGGAAATGTACTCATAGCTTCGGCAACACCAAGCCCAGGCACAGACGGGAAAGTACGCAACTGTTTCGCTGCCCATTTTGTCGAAGTGGAAGTGGATACTCGATTGGGTACATCAAAAGTAATCAAATACGTTGCAGTCCACGAGTCTGGCAGGATAATTAATCCACAAACTGCAAAAGACCAGATTCGCGGTGCCACAATCCAAGGCATTGGCCAGGCATTGCTTGAAAATACCCTCTATGACTCTAACAGTGGTTACCCGCTCACTTCTGGTTATTACAGCGGACGTCTGGCAACCCATGCCGACGTGCCCGAGATTGAAGTGACTTTTATTCAAGTGGATGACGGCTATGGCCCGTTTGGTGCTAAGACCGCTGGAGAGTCCGGGATCATTTTGTCACCGGCGGCGGTTGCCAATGCAGTAAGTAATGCAATTGGTCATAGGATGAAGGATCTACCCATAACCAGAGACAGAATTCTGGAGGTTCTCGCATGAAAAGTTTCCAAAATCTAAATGCTGAAAGCCTTCAGCAAGCCGCGACCATGGCACAACAGGCCCGCACTAATGGACAGGTGATAGCATTCTCGGGAGGTGGCACTGATTTATTGCAGCAGGTGAAGGATGGTACAGTGACGCCCGACGTGCTGATTAATTTGCGAAATGTCCCAGGCATGGATCAGGTAAGTAGTAGTGGCAACACAACTGACATCGGAGGGCTTATCTCCCTCAATGAACTGAGTAACAACCAGCTGATACGGAATCAATACACGGTGCTGGCAGAAGCAGCCGAGGTGGTTGGTACACCGCAAATAAGGAATGTTGGAACTTTGTCCGGGAACCTGACGCAACGACCCTGGTGTTGGTACTACCGCAACGGTTTTAATTGCTATAAGGCCGGAGGCAATGAATGTTTCTCAGTAACTGGTGAAAATCAACAGCATGCAATTTTTGGTGGCGGACCCAGCTATATAGTACATCCTTCCGATACGGCACCGGCACTGGTTGCTTTGGGTGCTGAATTTACCCTTGTCGGGCCAACTGGTGAACGCAATATTGCAGCAGAATCATTTTTTCGATTGCCTAGCGAAAACCCCCAATATGAAAATGTCCTCACCGGGGAAGAATTGCTCGCTTCAATTCGTCTGCCCGTACCTCAACCTGGTTCGCGTAGTGCATTTCACAAGGTTATGGACAGAGAAGCCTGGACCCATGCTGTTGTTAGTGTGGCCGTTGTGTTGGAAATGAACGACGGCATATGTACTGACGCTCGAATTGTCCTGGGAGGCGTTGCTCCTATTCCTTGGCGCGTCACTGAGGCAGAAAATTTGTTGCGAGGTATGTCAATTACCCCCGATCTTGCACGACAAGCAGGTGAGACTGCAATTGCTGACGCTAGGCCATTGGCAAAAAATGCCTATAAGATTCCCATGGTCAGCGCCGTAGTGGAACGCACGGTGTTAGGCGTGAGCGCGGCCTGATAACAGGCGAGAATTATGAACCGTCGTGATTTTCTCCTGGTTAGAACGAAAGGTGGAGAACGGATAGCCGAGCTGTCTTGTGAGAAGCTTTACATGCATTTCGCAGACATGAATAGTGCGAGTAAATTTGGTCATAATGAGTCTGGTATTGCGGACGATGCTGAATGGTGGAGCGGAGAGCCATCAGTTGTGATTACAAACCTGGATCAGAATGCGCTTTTTGAATCCATGGCCGGGGACATCGCAGAGGCGGATGTATTATTAGTCAGTGGTCGTCAATGGATGGTCGAGGGAAAGTTCACCGAATTTGTGAAAGATCTGTTTCAACAATTTTCTGAAAAAGGTGGCCAGATTAAATACCTGGAACAATAACAAGAACTTTTATAACTAAAATTCAGTTGAAAAAAATGATAAAGAAAACCTCAGTGCCAATATTGTTATTCCTTGTTGCCGTTGCCTGCAGCCCTAGTTTAAGCGAGGATGATCAGCTAAAACAGGCTGTGGATGCTGCCCTTGCCGGCGCCTCAGATTTGCCCCCTAGTGGTCTCATGGTTGAAGTGGATAATGGTGTGGTAATGATCAGCGGTACAATAGATTGCGAAGATTGCGGTGGTCTGCGTACTCCGGGAGGTGTTGACAATATACAGCTAAGCATTGGTGCGGTTGTAAGGGCTGTGCCTGGCGTTGGGCAAGTGGAATTTTCTCTTGATTAATCGGGGTTGATCCTGGCGGTCAATCTAGCAAAGAGGTAACAGTGCTTTTGTCCGCACACAGTGTGGGAGCATCCCCGCTGACGGTCACTCTAGAAAGGATCAGACCAGCAGTTTTTTTTCGTAATACTCAAATAAAAGAGAACAGTGCTATGAAATTAACCAAAACCATAAAAGTATTTTTACTTACAACAGTTTTAATCCTGACCTGGGCTCCGCTAAATGCCCAACAAGGCGACGTACGTATTTTCAATACGGTGAAACAAAAACTGGCGGAAGGCAAACAAGTTGTAGGTGGCACCATTGATATTCCTGACGCGGATATTTACTGTGCTATGGCAAATTCCGGTTTTGATTTCATGTGGATAGAAATGCAGCACAGTCCCTTAAGTTATTCCCAGGTAGCAGATATGATCTGGGCTTGTAAGGATGCTCCGGCTATTCCCTTTATTCGGATTCCTACTGCCACCGAGGGTGATATTCAAAAGGCAACGGACATAGGTGCCCTGGGTATTATCGTACCCATGGTCGATTCTATTGAAGAGATAGAGGATGCGGTCACCTATGCTCACTATCCCCCGATGGGCAAGCGTAGCCAGGGTGGTGGTCAGTATAGCGCTATCTGGGGTCGTGACTATCGTCAAGCGGCCAACGAAAATATCATGATAGTGGCAATGATCGAGCAGCCATCTGGCGTAGAGATAATCGAGCAGGTAGCCAACACGCCCGGAGTTGATATTGTTTTTATCGCCAGTTCCGATCTGGGAAGTTTCACCGGAAAATCTCAAGGTGATCCTGAATATGAGGCACTGGTCTCAAGAATTAAGGATACAACCTTGGAAGCAGGGCTCTTTGTAGGCGGGCCACTGGCGTGGATGCAATCACGGGATGGATATGCTTTTTTCCAGGGGCCAAGTCAAGGGTCTTTAATTCGCACTGGTACCCGAGTTACTTTAGAAAACGCTGATCCGTGTCGTTATTTACCCTCGGGTGTGGCACCTGTGGCAGGGGAGGATCCCTGCCCTTAATCATTTTGATTTCAACATTGACGATAACCAGCTGAGCGTGACTTTGTGATAGCCCATCAGTTTAATCTTGTTGATTTTGAGTTTTGGGAGTTTGTCAGCATTTTGTGAAATGCAAAAATTTGGAATGGAACGCATAAAAACCTAGAATTTTTTGAGGCCAGACTATGAAAATTGTCTTTAAAATTATCGGTGGCGTAGTAACTGTGATTTTCAGTATTCAGTTGCAAGCACAAGAAATAAACGACCAGTTGACCTACAATGGCCGGGCCGGCCGTATCCTTAATGAAAATTGCGTTGTTTGTCACCAGGACGGTGGTATCGGCCCCATGCAGTTTGAAAGTTACGAGCAAGTTCGACCGTGGGCACCACTGATCAAAATGCGGGTGGCCAACCGCGAAATGCCACCTTACGCATACGACCATGGTGTGGGTATCCAGGATTTACAGGGTGACTGGCGGATGAGCCAGGAAGATATTGACACTATCGTGGCCTGGGTTGATCAAGGTGCTCCATTGGGTGACGCCGACACGGCAATTCCATCGATTGATCGTCGCGACCCCAGCGAATGGAACTTCGTCGATCAGCTTGGTCAGCCCACCCTGATTATTTCTTCTACTCCCATTGATATTCCTTCGAGTGGTAACGATATCTGGAGTAATCACTATGTGCCTAGTGGATTAACGACCGATCGTTGTATAAAGGCGGTTCAGGTGAAGCCTCGTGGTGAGGCAAAGGCGGTTGTTCATCATGCTAATTCTTCAATCCAGCTAATGAACGAAGAGGGAGAGTTTGAAAACTACGGTCAATTGACCGAATACGCCATGGGCAAATGGGGCGAAATAGTTCCGGATGATGTCTGTCGAACTATACCGGCTGACTCGATGGTACGTTGGGGAATTCACATGTACCCAGGTGGTATTGGAGCGACTGCGGAAGGAGAAACTATTGAGAACAACGTAGTTGAGATTGGCCTGTGGCTGCATCCTGAGGGATACGAGGCAGAATCAAGATATTCGCAAGATCTGAAGCAGTACAGTATCGGCTTTGAAAGAAATGAAAGGGAAGTAAAACTGGTTATTCCGCCCCATGGCCAGCAATTAACCCAAGGCTTTCACTCTTTCGATCATCCCGTGAGAATTGATAGTTATCAGCCACACGGTCATTTGCGTTTGGTCGCGGCGTCACTTGAAATATATTACCCGGAAACTGGAAGAACTGAGGCAATAAGCCAGATCTCAAACTGGAGTGCGATCTGGCATCATAGCCACATCTACGAACCGGATGTGGCGCCATTATTGCCAACTGGTGCTGTGATGGTTCTTAAACAATGGTATGACAACACATCCAACAACCCGAATAATCCAGACCCGGACCAGTGGGTTATAGGTGGAGATCGTACGGCTGATGAGATGACCCATGCATGGATAGCCATCACACACCTGGATGACGAGGGTTATGAGCAAATATTAGCTGAGCGCAAGGAAAAGGCTAAGCGGGCATTAGCGGTAACAGATTGAAACGTTAACAGATCCTAATAAGGGGCAGATCTAATTTGTGAAAGTCCAATATAAATCTGTCCCCTGAGATATCCCCACAAATATTTAAAGATCGTTATTTTGAATATTGGTTGAGTGACTGGCAATTCAGGGATGTCTCTTTTGTCACCTGTCCGCGAAGCTGAGTCACCTGGTACCTGTTCGCACGGTCACATATCCTTCACTTTAGCCAGCGCTGCGGAACTCGCCTTTGGCTCAGACAGTCCTCGCTTAACCTGGCTAAAGCGAACGATATAAACATGCCCTGATTGTGCGCACTGGGACCAGCTGACTCAACTCCGCTCGATCCGGTGAATACTGCTAACTCTTTGGATTCTATCTAGATTAAAACC
>SMVB01282608.1_pt1 | contig 11723 bp, 12 predicted proteins | sample 2456461 | NCBI WGS metagenome assembly SMVB01 (sample SAMN11095934, study PRJNA526329) | marine sediment metagenome | biome: Marine sediment; feature: Surficial sediment; material: Deep marine sediment; isolation source: Hadal surficial sediment | place: Pacific Ocean | collected 2014-05 | depth...
AAATAATTCTTCCCACTTTTAAACAATTAAAAAATCCGGAAACTATTCCCGATCAAATAAAATCAAGATTAAAAAATATTGACATGCAGGAATTACATCCTTTAAATTTATTTCGAATAAACTGGAGAAATGATACGGATACAGGTGAAATTGGTGATATTAATTATCTTGAAATTCCCGAAGAAATAACCGGAGTTAAAGCAAGAATAGTTGGTCTAATAGGAAAGTTTTTTCCAACAGGTACGCACAAAGTTGGGGCGACTTATGGCTGCCTTGCACCTTATCTAATTACTGGCAGATTCAATCCCGAATATCATAAAGCCGTATGGCCTTCAACAGGAAATTTCTGCAGAGGAGGAACATTTAATTCTGCTCTTCTTGGTGTTCACCCGGTTGCCATTCTTCCCGAAGAAATGAGTAAAGAGAGATTTGAATGGTTGGAAAATTTAGGTGCAGAAGTTTATGCAACTCCAGGATGCGAAAGCAACGTAAAAGAAATTTATGATAAATGCCATGAGTTGGAAGCCGAAAGCGATGAATATTTAATCTTTAATCAGTTTGATCAGTTCGGCAATTCGGTATGGCATTACGAAATAACCGGAAGTACGATTGAAACTTTATTTAATGATATTAAATCGGGCAAACAAAGATTAAGTGCTTATGTTAGCGCAACCGGTTCTGCTGGAACAATAGCCGCAGGTGACTACTTACGCACTGTTAATCCTTCAATTAAAGTTCTTGCAACCGAAGCTCTTCAATGTCCCACGCTGCTATTGAACGGATACGGCGGACACAGAATTGAAGGAATTGGTGATAAGCATGTTCCCTGGATTCACAATGTAAAAAACACAGATGCCGTTGCAGCTATTGATGACGAAGATACATTGCGGATACTCCGTTTGTTTAATGATGATGCCGGAACAGAAGTTTTAAAAGAAAATGGACTGAACGAAGAAGTAATTAAAAAACTTTCATATCTTGGAATTTCATCTGCATGTAATCTGCTGGCATCAATAAAACTTGCAAAGTATTACGAACTAAATGAAAACGACATTATCTTTACAATCTTTACCGATTCGGTTGAGATGTACTATTCACGGTTGGAAGAGATGAATGAGAATTGGGGAAAGTACAATAAAACCCATGCACTTATTGATTGGAATGCAGTTATCAAAAAGCAAGGTATCGATCATTTTAAGGAATTAAGTTATTACGATAAAAAACGAATCCACAACCTTAAATACTTTACCTGGGTTGAACAGCAGGGTAAAGATGTTGAAGAACTCGATGCTCAATGGTATGATGAAAATTATTGGAATGAAAGATTTTCAATCGTACCACACTGGGACGAATTAATTGAGAAGTTTAATGATAAAGTTGGAATTAAACTATAGTAATTTACAAAGGGACTGTCATTCTGAATCCCGATTTATCGGGTGAAGAATCTTTTTTTAAATAACGAAGCATTATCTATTATATGAAAATAAAAAACGCCTGGATTTGCAGAATTAAAGACAATGCTGTCGAACCTCTGTTTGGGGATATTGATATTGTTGATGGCAAAATTTCAGGTATAGATAAAAAGCCGTTTGATCCTCATAAGGTTTTTAATAAAACAGATCAGGAAGAAGATGTAATCAATGCAAAGGGGTGTGTTGTAACCATTCCAAATATAAATTTCCATGATCATTTTTATTCACGACTTGCGAAAGGTTTACCCATAACCGGACCTATGGATAATTTCCAAAACATACTAAAAAGTTTGTGGTGGAACGTTGATACTTCTTTGGATAGAAAAATGATAATTGCATCTGCACAACTTGGAATTCTTGATTCAATAAAAAATGGTGTAACATACATCTTCGATCATCACTCATCACCGCAATCAACTAATGGCAGTCTACAGGCAATTGCCGATGTGTTTAATGACTTAGGTACTAATGGTGTTATTTGTTTTGAAACTACAGACAGAAACGGTCATCAACTTGCTGAAGATGGGATTAAGGAGAATAAAAACTTTTTGGGAAAATACGTTAATAATAATGTAAAAGGATTACTCGGCTTACATGCTTCATTCACAGTATCGGATGATACTTTGCAAATGGCTTCAAAAATTGTGGAAGAAAATGATCTTGGTATTCACATACATCTTTGCGAAGATAAAATTGACAGAGAACAATCTGAAAAACAATTTGGTTCACTTCCGGTAGAGAGGTTAAAGAAATTTGAACTACTGAATGAAAAAAGTATTCTCTCACATGGAATTCACTTAACAAAAAGCGATTATAGCACAATTGCAGAGTATGGCTGCGCAATAGCATTTAATCCTGATTCAAATATGAATAATGCCGTAGGCTTAGCCGATTTTAATATTATTCCAGATGAAATTCCTATACTGATGGGAACAGATGGAATGAATTCAAACCCGATAAAATCTCTTAAACAATTATTCCTTCTTTTACGTCATTCAGGTAAATCGTTTGAAGAATCTTTTACGAAAATTCAAAATATTTATTTCAATCAATTAAAATTTGTTAAACGGTTCTTTCCTGATTTTACGGGACTAAATACAGGAGATCGTGCTGATTTAATAATATGGGATTATGTTCCGCCAACTCCATTTTCAAAAGAAAACTTTTGGGGACATTTCTTACATGGAATTATTGAAAACAGGATAAAAGATGTTTTGCATAACGGAATCATTTTGATGAAAGATTTTAAACTTGAGTTTAACGATGATATATATGCTTCAAATATTGTTAGGGAAGGGAATAGGTTCTTTAATAAATTTCGAGAATCTTAACTTCACACAAAGTGACCTGAGTTTAAATTTATTCACTAAGATTATTTTACCTCTGGAAAATACGATAAGGAATTAATATGGTTCTATCAAAAACTATTTACGACAAAGCAAAAGAATACGCTGATTACACAGCAAAAAATCTTTCAAATTTAATTAAACATAAATCACTTAGCTGTCAGGAAAAAGAAGTTGCATCCGAAATAAAAAAAATGATGGAAGAAGCAGGTTTCGATAAAGTTAAGATTGACGGACTTGGGAACGTAATTGGAAGAATTGGGAACGGAAAAAAAATAATCGCTATCGATGGTCACATTGATACAGTTGATCTGGGTAATTTAGATGCCTGGGAATTTGATCCCCTCGGGGGAGAAATAAAAGACGGTTATGTTCTTGGCAGAGGTACAACCGATCAAACAGGCGGGCCTGTTGCGGCAATAACTGCAGGTAGAATATTGAAGGAATTAGGACTGGAAAATGATATCACCCTTTATTTAACTGCAACCGTAATGGAAGAAGATTGTGACGGACTTTGCTGGAAGTATATTGTTGAAGAAGATAAAATTAAACCCGATTGTGTGATAGTTACGGAACCTACTAACCTAAACATTTATCGCGGACATAGAGGCAGGATGGAAATTGAAGTTTCATTTTATGGTCTCTCGGCTCACGGGTCAGCACCTGAAAGAGGAAAGAATGCAATTTATATGGCTTCCCGCGCTGCACTTGAAATTGAAAAGCTTAATGACAAATTAGCTGATGATCCCTTCTTAGGGAAAGGGAGCATTACAATTTCGGAGTTTGTTTCATCAAGCCCTTCATTATGTGCTGTTTCTGATTTTGCAAAAATTCATCTCGATAGAAGATTGACCTGGGGTGAAGATAAAGAATTAGCTTTGAATGAAATAAAAAATATTGTTGAAGGAATAAATGCAAAGGTTGAGCTTCTTTACTATGATGAAACTGCATACACAGGTTTAAAATATGGAATGGAAAAATATTATCCTACATGGAAAATTGAAGAAGACCATCCTGTAATTCAAAACGGTGTGAAAACATTTAAAGAATTATTTAACCAGGAACCAGTCGTTGATAAATGGACGTTTTCAACCAACGGTGTTACAATTAATGGTATATATAAAATTCCCGTAATTGGTTTTGGACCCGGTAATGAAGAACTTGCGCATGCACCGAATGAGAAAGTAGCTATTGAACATCTCGTAAAGGCATCTGCATTTTATGCAATGTTTGTAAGTAATTATTAAACGAAATAGAACACAGATGACACAGATCAAACGGATAATCGCTGATTAAAATGGAATTATTGCACAAATTATTACGGATAAAATTATAAAATGTTTTTATGAAGTTTATAATATTCTTGGCTATGGGTTTTTAGAAAAAGTATATGAAAGTGCTTTGTATAATGAGTTAGTTAGTAATGGGCTTTCCTGTGAAAGACAAAAAAAAATTGAAGTTCATTATAAAAATAATCTTGTTGGCGAATATTATGCGGATATCGTGGTAGAAAATAAAATTATTATTGAACTAAAAGTTGCAGAGGCTCTTTGCGAAGAGCACGAATTCCAATTAATTAACTATTTAAAAGCGACCAACATAGAAGTTGGTTTACTATTAAACTTTGGTAAGAAACCGGAAATTAGAAGAAAAATTTTTACAAACGATAGAAAATTAAATTCTAATCCGTGATAATCTGTGTTATCCGTGTTCCATTTTTTATTAGGAGACGTTATGGTAAAACAATTAAAGGGCAAACACTTCCTTTCATGTAATGATTGGACAAGGGAAGAGCTCGATATAGTATTTGACAAATCATTTGAATTGAAGGAGCAGTTCAGGAACGAAGAGCCCCACCTGTATTTACCGCATAAAACTTTATTTATGATTTTCTTCGAACAATCTACACGAACAAGAAACTCAATGGAAGCGGGAATGACGCAGCTTGGCGGTCATGCTCACGATTTAACATCAGATAAGATGCAGCTTTCACACGGTGAATCTCCAAAGGATACTGCTATAATTCTTTCACGAATGGGTCACGGAATTGCTTCGCGTAATTGTTTTTATGGTATTGGTTATGATTATATAAGTGAAATGGCAGAACATTCAACCAAACCTGTTATGTCATTGCAAGATGATATCTATCATCCTTTCCAGGGACTTGCAGATTTGATGACAATATATGAACAGTTCGGGAAAAACCTTAAAGGATTAAAAGTAACTGTTTCTTGGGCGTATGCCGACACACATTCAAAACCACTTTCGGTTCCCCAAACACAGGCATTACTATTTCCGCGATTTGGAATCGATTTAACTATTGCTCATCCTAAAGAATTTCCTTTAAGCCAAAACATAATAGAACGTGCAAACAAAAGAGCAGAAGAAGGTGGCGGCAGTCTTAGAATTGTTGATGATATGGATGAAGCATTTGAAGGCGCACAGATTGTAATCCCCAAAAACTGGGGCGGGTTTGGCGCTTACGTTGTTCAGGAATATCTTGATAACGAAGATAAATGTAAAATAGAAATGAAAGAAAATTTAGAAAAGTATAAATCGTGGATTTGCGATGAACGAAGAATAAAACTGGCTGATAAAAATGTTAAACTAATGCATGCTCTACCAGCAGACAGGGGACACGAAGTAACAGATGAAATTATTGATAATCCGGATATATCTGTTGTGTTTGATGAAGCTGAAAACCGGCTACATACAGCCAAGGCTATTATGGCTTTAACGATGTAAGTTTATATCTAAAATCATCTGTATTTATCATTAAGCCCAATTTTTTTCAAGATCATCGGAACAATTTTAAGCAATCGTTTTTGTTTTGTTTCATCACGTTTTGCTTCAATAATATATTCAGCATATTCTCTTTGTTTCGGTAAGGATAAAGAATTAAAACTCTCTTTAACTTTTTTATTTTTTTTAAAAAAACCAATAAGTTCTTTCGGTATTTTGAGGGGCTTTTTCCTTTCTGGTTTAATTTCTTTACCTTGTTTCTGATTTAAGATCGCCTCTTCCAAATATAGTTTGATTGTTTCTGATTCTGCTTCAATTTCTTTTACTGAATTGAAACGCCATTGTCTTAATGCTTTAGTCTTGCCTTCCTGCGCATTTATTAATTTTTTCTTCTTGTCATTCAAAAGTGCTCCCTGAAAAAACCATAAACCAACATATGACTTAGAAGCACCTAACCCAACAATGTTTTTTCCTTCAAAAGTATAAACCGGCACACCCCATTTTATGGTTTCTGTCATTGTCGTAGAGAGAAGAATATCTCTAAGGAGAATTAAAGATTGCTACCATTCCTTGTTATTTGTAATGTACTCTTCAGGAGTTTTATATCTTTTCAAGATGTTATTCCTTTGTTAATTTCAACCGCCTCGTATATGGCTTGTGCCGATTAAAAACCATAATCTTGTCAACTTATAGCAAAGTTAGGATCAAAGGTTTTATATTTCCATTGTTCAAATAGCTTTTAGGTATTTTTAAATAAACTTTCTCCAGTTCAATACTGCTTATTCTACTAATTCCGGTCGATTCTTTTGTTTCTGCGGCTACAAAACCAAGGCTTACAGAATTAATGATAATGTTATTCAATCGATTTTTATTTGTTAAACTTTAATTTCTGAATCATCTCAAAAGAAACTGAGTCTGAATAAATGCCATAAGCATCAACTAATGTTCCTTTCATACCATCTTTTGTTTCAATCACATATAAAACCGACTCGTCATCAGTACTTGACATTCCTTCAAAGCGGTAAACTTCAACTACACTAAACGATTTCGAATTGAATTTTTTCTGTACTGATTTGAGGTTAAAATCAAGAGTGTATCCTCTTTTTGCTAAATCGTTTAATGCTTCTGACAAAGTATCGTAATTATACATTTTTATAAAAATTAATTTTTATCGTCTTTTTCTTTATCATACACATCATCTCAATAAACCTGTCTGCCGACAGGTAGGTGCAACACAAAATAACAGTAAATTTGCGGTTATTGCGCAGTGCGTATATTGGAAATATAACTTTTTATTATTAGCTATTAGTCATAAAATAATTACATAAAAACGAGCAAGCAAGATCTTTTCAGAACGGTTATAATAAACACCAGTTTTACCGTGTACGCCTCAGGCAGAATGGCAATTAAACTGTGCTGTACATAGTATATATCGCTTAATCTTGTTTTGAAAATAGCTTCATTGCATATAAACCTCCAAGGGTATACCATTCGGGTCGCGAAAAAAGAACGCATAATACGTTTCTGAGTATTCTAGATATTTTTTCGGTTCACGCGTTATTTGTACATCCGGCTTTTTAGCAATTTCAAAAATTTCATCAACTTCATTTTCATTCTTTACTTCAAATGCTAAATGGTCCAATCCTACATCTCTAACAAATTCTTTACTATCCTTTTTGCTATCATATCTTATCCATAAGTTATGTTCCCCTTGCTTATATGATTTCATTTTGCCCCATTCCCCTGTGTCTGAATGATCAATTTCAAATCCTAACACTTGCAATAGAGAATCATAAAAAAGTTCAGATTCCACAAAATCTTTAACATTTAAAATTATATGTCCAATTATTCCATTCAACTAATTTTTGTCTTACTAAATTTTATTTTTATTGTGTTCAACGTTCAGTATAAAAATCGTTCCTGCCTATCGCCTGCCTGCCGGTAGGCAGGGCAGACAGGTTAATGGCTTTTATTTCGTGTTAGCTTCTGCTCCATTTTCTGTCGTGTTATGCTTAATTACTTTTCTGCACAAATAAGTAATGTTTCAACCGTCATCTTTTCTCCGTTAAGTTCTTGGTCCGGCTCTCCTTTTTCTAAGGTGGTCGTCACATTAAAATTGTTTTTTGATAATAAATTCATCAAGTCGTCTTTAGTAAACATATTAAAGCCATATTTTACAAATGGGTAATGTTCCATTATTGATTTTGGTCTAAGGGAAATAATTAATTGCCCTTTGGGTTTTAAAACCCTCCAAATTTCAGAAAGGGCTAATTGAAGATTATCCCAAAAATAAATTGTATTAACCGAAAATACTTTATCAAATATATCATTATCAAAAGGAAGTTTATCTACATTTGCAAAGTAAAATTTAGCCTTGCCAGCTTTGATGAACTTTTTGTTGATCTTAGAAGCCTCGTCGACCATTATTTTAGAAAAATCACAACCTACGTACTTAATTGAGTTATCAGCTGATAAAATGTCCTTTACAAAGAATCCATTTCCCATACCTATTTCAAGAATGTTGTCAGCGGTCTTCAGATTAAGTGCTTCAATTGTATTTTGGTTTATAACCAAATTTCCTTCATTCATTTTTTCACCAGCCTGAATTGCATATTCACCTTGAGGCTTTCTTAGTTGTTCAGCAATTGATTTTAGTGTTTCTTCATTCATATTAATTTTGCTATTGAGTTATTAACGGTTGCAGTTATTGCCTTGAGTAACTGCTGTTCCTGCCTATCGCCTAACTGCCGGTAGTCAGGAGACAGGTTGATGGTGTTTATTTTTTGTTGCGAGGCGTTAATCTTTTTTTAAAACATTGTATTTAAGTTGATTAATGTACCACTCTCTCGTGTTTTGATTTATAGCTAATTTCAAAGCTTTCTGATAATTAATTTTCGCTTCATCAAATTCCTTGTTTGCAAAATAAGCATCAGCTAAACTTGTTAGATATTCAGGTGAATTTGGGTTTAAAGTACAATTCATTTTGTGTATTTCAATTCCTTTTTTAAGATCACCTTTTTTATTGTAAACATTTCCCAGATTGTTATAATAATCTCCAAGAGAAGCAGGATACTTTTCTTTTATGCCGTTTTCCATTGTTATTAGCTCCCCTTTGTTTTCGTCATAGAATAAATTAATAAGGTAATTTAGATTTCTGTTTGGCAATCTAAATCCTTTGCCTATCATTTGATAATATGGCGCAACAAAATTTTCATACTCTTTGAATGTCTTTAAGCTGTTTAAAGTATTGTTGGATAAGTCATAATTTTTAAAAAGAAGTTTTAGCGCTTGATTTACTGAGATAAGACCAACAGAGTTATGGTTTTCGTCCGGGAATTGCTTGAAGGTATAGTTTAAGCCAAGCGGTTTATTTTTATTATATTCATCTGCAAAGGAGTTAATATCCAATTGATTAAAAAATCCCAAAACACCCATACCCTTTTCATTGGCTAATGACAAAAATAAAAACCTATTAATACTATCGTATATCTCATAAAACGGAGTTACCTTATTTTCTGCTTCATAATCATTCCACCATAAACTGGGGCTTATAGAAATATATGCATTAAACGATTCTGGTTTACTTAGTAGCGCATTTATTGTAAATAGACCTCCAAGCGAATGTCCTATAAGTATGTCGTATTCAGCAGATTTATAATTTTTATTTATTTGAGGTTTTAATTCTGTTGTGATGAAATCTAAAAATTTTTGCGATTGCCCGTCCGGATTATTTTCCTCATCAAAAGGTGTACAGTTATTGACGTAATTGTTATGACCATTATCAGCGATACCAATGACTATCATTTCTGGTATTTTTTCACTAATACTGGATAATTGTTCAATAAGTCCAGTTGTATGGTGAAAGTTATAATCCCCATCTAGTAAATACACAACAGGATATTTAATGTGATTAGATGTTTCGTAACTAGGAGGAAGATAAACATTATAAAATCTAGTTTCGTTCAGAAATTTAGAGTCTATAGAATATCTTTTGCCTATAGTTATAGTACGATCTTCCACCTGTGCTGAAAGAGAATAGGAGAATAACACAAATAGTGTTATAAAAAGTAAATTATTTCTCATCTTTTTTTTTGGTTTAAATTGCACTCAACGTTTTGAATAAACCACTGTTCCTACCTTTCGGCAGACAAGTTAATAGCGTTTATTTTTTGCTGTATGCTGGCTTACACTTCTTTTTCCATTATTGGTAGAAATCTATCTTTGATTGAACTTTCTATTTTCCCCACAACAGTAAAATCAAATTTTTTATAAAAAAATTCAGCATTTGGTTCTGAGTCAAGAGTGATTATTTTAAATCTATCTTTTTTCATTCTTTGAATGAAATTCTCCATCAAGAATTTACCATATCCCTTTCTAATGTGATCCGGATGAATGAAAATATTATCAAGCTTTACGGTCTTTGAATTTAATCTCATATAAGAATAGTAACCAATTATCTGTCCATTATCGGATAGTTTAAATACATAATAATTATCAATGTATTCTTGAGTTATAGTCAAATCGTCATTCCATTTTTCAATTTGATTGAGGCTATATCCCTAATATGATTTTGACTTTTTTGCTTTTTCAACTATCATTGATTTTGTTTGCATACAACGGTTTTGGCTATGATTGCGTTGCGGAGAAATCCGATAGGATTTTTCCGTTAAGCAACGAATTTAGTAAAAAGGCTTGGATTTCCGATAGGAAATTCAGCCGCAATGAATTATAGGCGTTGTTGTATGCAGTTTTTAAATCTCTGAATCATAACAAACAAACTCAACAATATTTGATTCTGGATCTTTAATGAATATTGATTTCCATTTAACCCACTCAAATATTTCTGTTACATACTCTATGTTTAGTTTGTCGCATAAAGTCTGTATTTCCTCATAGTCCAATTTGTCGATTTCTAGAGCGAAATGATGCAGTGTGGTATTCTTTGGCTTGATGGATTTCATCTCTTCGCCAAAGGCGGTTAGATTATTCTTTGCAAACAATGCTAACGTTTGATTATGACCACCAAAACCGTCTGCAATTTTGAAAAAAGTATAATTTTCGGATTCACTTATTAATTCAAATCCTATAGTTTTATGATAGAAATATTTCATCAATTCCATATCATTTACTCGTAGAATTATTTCTCCTAGACCTTTAATTTTATTTCCAATCATTTTTTCATTCTCAAATTGCATACAACATCTCAATAAACGTAATACAAAATAACAGTAAATTTACGGTTATCACGTAATGCGTATATAGGGAATATAACTTTATTATTACTGGCTGTTAATCGTAAAGTAATTAAATAAAAATAAACTAACAAGATTTTATAGAAGGGATTGAATAAACGCCTTTTTTACCGTGTCCGTAATAAGAGGAATACAAATTATTTCGTGTTAGTATTTGGGTGTATTAAGTTTTAGTTGCATCCAATTTTGTTTTGTTAACGTAAAAATTATATTATCACGATTTTCTTTATCTTCTCGTTCTTCATCCTGTTTGAAATTATTTTTTAGTAAAAGTTTTGATGAATTATTATTGTTTATATGAGTGTATGCCTCAATTGTATTAAGTTTAATTTCCTGAAAACCAAATTCAATAATTATTTTCGAAGCCTCATTCATAATTCCTTTTCCTTGAAATGCCGGATCTAATTCATACCCAAGTTCAGCAACATTTTTGTTACCAGAAAAATTCCATAAGCAAATCGTTCCAATTAACTTTGGACTTTCTTTTAGCGTAATTGCCCAATAAATCCATTTATTATTATTTATTCCATAATAAATTTTAGAAATAAATGCTCTCGATTCTTTAATATCTTTTTGTTTTGATCTAACTAAATATTGATTAACTCTGTTGTCTGACCTAAGCATAAATAATTGTTGGTCATCGGAAACTTCCAGACATCTTAAAATCAACCGTTCAGTTGTTAAAATAGGAAAGGGTGTAAAATTTAATTTGCTCATTAATTTTTTTGTGCTACTTTTTTTTTGAGTATATTTATTTTTCATCGCTCCAGGCAACTGAAGACATCTTCCATTTTCCGTTTACTTTAACAAACTGAATTGTTTTCATTCCTTTAGTTTCAAAATGTTCACCATTCCGTTCTCCTGTTTTTTCATAAAGACTAAATCGTTGTGCAATATTTCCAAATAATTCT
>SMVB01194723.1_pt1 | contig 11721 bp, 10 predicted proteins | sample 2456461 | NCBI WGS metagenome assembly SMVB01 (sample SAMN11095934, study PRJNA526329) | marine sediment metagenome | biome: Marine sediment; feature: Surficial sediment; material: Deep marine sediment; isolation source: Hadal surficial sediment | place: Pacific Ocean | collected 2014-05 | depth...
CATCCTCGCCACGACCACACGATCTGTATCCAGTTCGGAAAGCAGGGCTGGTCCAGGGGGCCGTCCCTCCCGTTTGGAGTGGCTCCGCCTGCTGCGGGCGAGTCCGTATCCGGACGCGACGATGTCCCGGTCGAGCTCCTGCGCCGGATCCCCACGCACTCACGCGCCCCACCCCACGCCACCTGAGAACGACCTCTGCGTGCTGCAGAGGAACCATCGAGCGCAGCTTCCTGGGCGAGAACCCCAGGGAGCGGTGTTTCGCGGGTCGAATGCTCCGGCAATAGCCCCGGAGGACCCGATTCTCAGGGAGGTACGATGCGAAACAATCTATTTGCAAGCGAAGGCCTTCTCGTGTTGGTGGGAATTCTCGCTTTTGGCCCGGTAAGGGCGCGGGCGCAGGACGTGCCGGCCGCGCAGCTCGATTCGCTCCGGGCTGAGATCGAAGTGCTGACAGCTCGGCTCGACAGCCTCGCGAACGCCATGGGTCCTGGCCAAGCGGAGCCGCAGGTTCGCGATCGGGAGGAGGAGGCGACAGACGCGCTGGCTCGGCTCCGGGCAGCGGCCCGGGCCGCTGCGGGGGACGCTGCAGCAGACACGACGGCCCGGGCACAGGGCACGCAGGAGTTCGTCGGCCGGGCACGCTCGCTTCAGGCGCTGAACCCGGAGATCACCTTCACGGGTGATGTCTACGCGTCGATCGAGACCGAAAACCCGGGTGAGGACAACTTCTTTCCGCGCGCTTTCGAGTTGTCCCTCGCGTCGGCTCTGGATCCCTACACGCGCGCTAAGATCACGATGACGACCTGGGATCCGAGCGGGACCATCGACGTGTTTCCCGACCCGGCGGGTGTTTACGAACGGGCCGACGCGATCTTTGTCGTGGAGGAGGCTTACTTGGAGTGGGTAAACCTGCCTGGGGGTATCGGCATCAAGGCCGGGCGCATCTTCCAACAGTTTGGCCAGTTCAACCGTTGGCATGTGCATGCGCTTCCCTTCACGAGTCGGGCCCTTCCGAACCTGACGTTCCTCGGTCAGGAGCCGCTCGCGCAGGACGGACTTTCCGTGCATTGGCTGCTGCCCACCAGCGGTACCGGCGCGTACGAGACGACGGTCGAGGTCACCACTCGTCGAAACGAAAAGCTGTGGGGCGAGTCGCGCGGGATCAGTTTCCTGGGTCATTTCAACGCCTTTTGGGAATTGTCGGCGTCGACCGACCTGGATTTGGGGATCAGCGCCGTCCGCGGGAATCGGCTCGCAAATGGGCTGGCCTCGCGCAGCGCTCTCTACAGCGCCAACGCGTCCTTTTACTGGGCTCCCCCGGCGCGGTCGCTCTATCGGTCGCTGACGTTGCGCGCGGGTGTGATGCGTCTCGATCCCGAAGAGGTCACGGGCGTGGTCGGACCGCAGGCGGCGCTCGGCGTCTGGACGCTCGCCGAGTTCAAGTTCGCCCGCCAGTGGATCGGGGGCGGGCGGTACGATTGGGTCGAGAACCCGATGAACCCGAGCGAGACGGCGTGGATAGCGTCTCCGTCGTTGACCTATTGGCAGAGCGAGTATGTGAGGGTACGGGCCGAGTACGACATCCTGAAAAATCCAGGAAAAACGACGGGGCAGTTCACCCTTCGGATCACGTTCGCGATGGGTCCGCACAGACATGAAACCTATTGAGGGGGCGAAACCATGCTGAGAATCATTGCCGTAGTCATGACCTTGGGTTGGATGGTGGGGGAGGTGGCCGCGCAGGCGGATCCCGTCCGGGTGGTTGCAACGCTTCCGGTTTATGCAGACCTCGCCGAGAAGATCGGAGGTGCCGAGGTCGACGTGAGCGCCATCGCGTCCCCGAATGAAGACGCGCACTTCGTACGTCCGAAGCCGAGCTTCGCACTGTCCATCCGGCGAGCCGACCTGTTCATCACGACGGGACTCGACCTCGAGCTCTGGGCTCCAGTCGTGTTGGACCGGGCCGGAAACGCGGACGTATCCGAAGGGGGAAGGGGGTACGTGACCGCCTACACCGGGATCGAACTGCTGGACATTCCCGTCTCAGCGGACCGGAGCGGGGGGGACGTACATATTTTCGGCAACCCGCACGTCACCACTGACCCCCTCCGGGCCCTCCAGGTGGCTCGCAATATCACCGTGGGGCTCGGTCGGGTAGCGCCGGACCGGAGGCGCATCTGGAATTTGGGGCTGGACCGCCTTACGGCAGAGATCCATCGGCGGCTCTTCGGAGAGCGGCTCGTCGAGCTCCTGGGAGGGGAAATTCTCGAAACGCTAGCGCTCCAGGGAACCCTTCATACCTTCTTGGAAGGTGAGGATTTCGAGGGCCGTCCGCTCATCTCCGAGTTGGGTGGTTGGTTGGGCGTGGCGGAAGCCTTCCGAGGCCGAGACATCATTTGTTACCACAAGAACTGGGCATATTTGGAGGATCGGTTCGGCGTGCGTTGTGCGGACTTTGTCGAATCCAAACCCGGAATTCCTCCGACTCCGAGACACGTGGCTGCGCTCCTCGAGAAGATGACCAGTGAAGGAATCGATGTAATTCTGGCCGCTGCCCACTACGACGAACGAAAGGTCGAGACCGTCGCTCAACGTGGGCGGGCCCGTGCCGTCGTGGTTCCCATGAATCCCGGGGCGAGGGCGGGTGTCGACGACTACTTCGCCCTCGTGGACTCGTGGGTCGACGGCTTGGCTCGGGCGTTCGCGGGGCCCGGTCGTTGAGGTTCGGCGGCCTCCGAGCTCGACTCCCGCTTTCTTAAAGGAGCACACCATGCTCGATCTCATGATCCCGCCGATCGTGGCCGGCCTCGTGATTCTCTCGATCCACGCTTATCTGGGCCTTCACGTCATCGCCCGGGGGGTGATTTTTGTGGACCTCGCTTTCGCACAGATCGCGGCGCTCGGTGCCACCGTGGGATTTCTGATGGGCGTAGCGCACGGGACGCCGTTGGCTCTGGGGTTCTCGGTGGGCTTTACCCTCATAGGGGCACTCATCTTTTCCTTCAGCCGTCTCGAGGACACGGTCGTTCCCCAAGAGGCCGTGATCGGCATCATTTTTGTCGTGGCCTCCGCTGCCGTGATTCTGATCGCCGGGTTCACGGCCGAGGGGGCCGAGCACATCGCTGAGACATTGACGGGGACGTTGATTTGGGTCGGGTGGCCGGAGATCATTCGGATGGCCGTGGTCTACACCATCCTAGGCGTGATCTACTTCATTTTCAGGAAGCCCTTCCTGTCGGTATCGCTGGGGAAAGCCGGTGGGCCACGGGACCGTGGCTGGGACTTCCTCTTTTACGCGCTCTTCGGAATCGTCATCTCGTTCTCGGTGCCTGTGGCGGGTGTCCTCATGGTGTTCAGCGCACTCGTCATTCCCGCGGTGGTGGCGTTCCTCTTCACGAGCCGGTTCCGGGTGGCCCTCGGGATCGCGTGGGCCGTCGGCTCGCTCACACTCGTGACTGGCGTCGTGGTGTCTTTCGCCACGGACATCCCCACCGGGCCGCTTCTGGTGTGTATGTTCGGGTTGGCGGTGGTGGTTGCTCTGGTGGTTCGATTCCTTACGGGCGTTCGCCCGGGTTCGGCCGTACAGCCCTAGCTCCGCGCACCAGATCCAGCAGCGCCCTGCCTACTTCGTCGTTGTCGATGAGCCCTCCGAAGCGCTCGGCACCGGGCCCGATCGCGAAAATCGGCACACGCACCCCCGTAGCACTACCCGCCCCGTATTCCAGGACCAAGTCTCGATCATCGTTGGCCAAGAGGTGAATACCCCCGGTTTCGTGGGTCGCCACGACCAGGATCAACGTTCCCGGATTCCCGGTTTGGTATTCGAGCCCCACGCCTAGGGCGTCGTCGAACGCGAGCATCTCGGCCACGATGGCCTCCCGATCACCATTCGTCAGGGCGTAGGTATCGGGGCCCCTGTTCTCGACCATCAGAAAAAACCCGTCCGGATCCCGGTCCAGAACCTTCAGGGCCGCCGCGGTCATGTCGGCTAGGGAGGGCGACCGTCTGTCTGCAGGTGGAAGCTCCCCGGGCGCAAAAAAGCCGAGGAGTGTGGAATCGGTTTCAGCTGCCCTCTGGAGCTCCGGGACGCTCGAAACACGTTGGTACTGCCCCCGTATCTGGGCGCGCAGTTCGAGGGCGCGGCTCCGAGGCGTGACGTCGACAACGCGGGCGCCGCCCCCGAGCAAGACTTGGACCGGGAGATCCATCATTTGCTGGAAGATCTCCAGGCGTTCCGACTCACTCGGCACGTGCGCGGCAAACGCCGCCGGCGTGGGATCGGTGATCCTTCCCGTCGTGACCAGCCCGGTCGCCCATTCCAGTCCGTGGGCGACCTCCAAGACGGACTCCCGAGGAAGGCTGTCAGGCCCTACACCCACGGCACCCATGAACGACCGAACCCCGGTCGCGATGGCCGTTGCGGCCGGCGCACCAGCGGTCACCTCGTGGTCCCAGCCACGGGTATCCATGAGTCCGCCCACGGGCATCCGGGCCGTCGCCAGGTCAGCGGACGCGAGTCCGGCCAGAGTCCAATGCGCGGCCCCTGCGCCGCTCGCGATGAACACGATGACCGCGGATGGCTCGTCTGCGGGAGGTTCTCCGGTACATCCGAACGAGGCCGCGAGTGCGAGCAGCGCCAGCCGGCGATATGCGATCGAGATCATTCAAGCGCTTTCAGAAAAAGTATTCGTGGAGCCGAAGCTCGCCTCCGTCGCACGGATAATACAGCAAGACTAATCGCGCGGGAGCCACTCGGCAGGCAGCCCCCTGGCACGACATTGACGCCCAAGCGGAGAGGCTCCTTGTGTCTTGTGCCGCAACCTGACGGGCACTTGGTGCCCGTGCAAGGCGGATGCCCCCGACCGGGGATCATGAATTCGCCGCTTGACGGACGCGCCTCGGGGGCCAGAGGTCTCCGGGGGACGGGGCCCTCCCCTGGCGTTTATGGACTACCCCTTGGGGAGCGTGTAGGATTGGAACTTACGAGCCTGTTTTCGGGATTAAGGACGTCCCGCTTCGGCGGGTGTGCAGGCCGCTACCCGCCCGACTGGAGAATGCGACCATGTTGATCCGAAAGCCCGACGACATCCCGTCGTCCGAGATCACGCCCGAGCGCGTCTATATCAATCGCCGGGAGTTCATTGGGAAGACCGCCGGGATCGCTCTCGGGGGAGCTACCGGGGGTGCGCTGATCGGTGGCGCCGTAGGGGGCGGGTTCATGGTTGGGCCGGGCACGGCGGCGGCGCAGACCTCACCGGGTGGCCAGAGGGACTGGAGCGGCGTGGTTTCCGAAATGGGCGAAGAGTTGACGCCTTATGAGGACGTGACCTCCTACAACAACTTCTACGAGTTCGGAACGCAGAAGGACGACCCGTTCAAGAATGCTCACACGCTTCAGCCCCGGCCTTGGACCATCGAGGTGGGCGGGATGTGCGCCAATCCGGGCGTGTACGGGCTCGAGGACTTCATCAAGCCCGGGACCATGGAGGATCGGATCTATCGGATGCGGTGCGTAGAGGCGTGGTCGATGGTGATCCCCTGGTATGGCTTCGCGCTCAAGGACGTGATCGACCGCGCCGCGCCGCTCGGGAGCGCTCGGTACGTAGAGTTCAAGACGCTCCACGATCCCGTGCAGATGCCCGGTCAACGTTCGAGAGTCCTGTACTGGCCCTATGTCGAGGGCCTGCGCCTCGATGAGGCGCGCCACCCGCTCACGATTCTGGCAACTGGCGTCTACGGTCGGGATCTCCCCAACCAAAACGGCGCGCCCATCCGGCTTGTCGTGCCCTGGAAATATGGGTTCAAGGGCATCAAGTCCATCGTGAGCATGACGTTCATGGAGCAGGAGCCGTATAACTCGTGGAAGAGGGCGGCCGCGTCCGAGTATGGCTTTTACGCCAACGTGAACCCGGCGGTCAACCACCCGCGGTGGAGCCAGGCGCGGGAGCGGCGGCTCGGTGAGTTCCGCAGACGTGAGACGCTGCTGTTCAACGGGTACGTCGACCAGGTGGCCAGCCTCTACGCGGGGATGGATCTCCGGGTCTACTACTGAGCGGAGCGAATCCAATCGGGTTGAAGCGCCGCCGCCTCCTCCTCAAGGGGCTCGTCTGGGTCTTGGGGCTCGCGCCCCTGGTGTGGCTCCTTTGGCGCGGCTTTACGGATCGCCTCGGCGCCAACCCGATCGAGGAGGTGCTGCACCGACTGGGCGACACGGCCCTGATTGCGCTCCTGGTCACTCTGTCCATTACCCCCATCCGGCACCTCACCGGCTGGAATAGCCTCGCTCCGCTCCGGCGCCCGGTCGGCCTCTTCGCATTTTTCTACCTGACGATGCATTTCCTCTGGTATTCCGTCGTGGATCAGACCCTCGATCTCGCATTCATCATCGAGGACATCGTGGAACGGCCATATATTCTTGCGGGAGTGACAGCGTGGTTGCTGCTGATCCCTCTGGCCGTCACTTCGACCAAGGGATGGATCCGGAGACTCAAGAAGAACTGGAAGAGGCTCCATCGCTTGGTGTACGTGGCGACGAGTCTGGGCGTGCTGCATTTCTATTGGCAGGTGAAGGCGGATACGTATTGGCCGTTGGTGGCTACGACCGTGTTGGTCGTCCTGATGCTCCTTCGTTTCCGGTGGCGGCGGGCTTGATCGAGGCTTCCGCGACCCGAGGTCGACCGGAGACCCAACGCGGCCTTCACACGCAGGTGCGCTTGATCGGATGAATCCACTCGAACGGTACCGAACGATCATCCCCGATTGGGAGGGCTTTCGGGACACCATGCAACGTCGCGATCCGCCCACGATTCGGGTTCGCACGGGACGGATCTCGACGAAAAGCCTCAAGGACCGGCTCGAGACCCAGGGGTTCGTCCTCTCGGAGGTGGAGGGGTTGCCAGACTTCTTGCGTGTGACCGATGGCCCCCATTCGGTGGCGGACACGCTCGAGAACTGGCTGGGCCTCTGTTACATCCAGCAGGCGTCCACGGGGGTGGCCGCACCGCTCCTGGGCCCGCGTCCGGGTGAGCGGGTCCTGGATCTCTGCGCGGCCCCGGGGGGGAAGACCACCCACGCCGCCGACCTCATGCAGGACCGCGGCTGCATCGTGGCCGTCGACCGAAACGAAGACCGGATCCGGGCGCTCCTTGGAAATATGTACCGCACGGCGCACCCCAACGTGCTCGTCGTGGCGGGCGACGGCCGGTCGCTACCGGACGGGGCCCTGTTCGATCGGGTTCTGGTGGATGTCCCGTGCTCGGCCGAAGGGACGATGCGCAGGAAGCGTGGAACGCCGCGGGGGCAGACCGCGAAATTCCGAAGACAAGCTCCGAAGCGGCAGGAGGCGTTGCTCCGGCGTGCCATCGCCCTCACCCGCCCCGGGGGCACGATTCTCTACTCAACCTGCACGTTTGCACCCGAAGAGAACGAGGCCGTCGTCGACCGGGTCCTGAAGGACACTCCCGTGACCCTCGACCCGATTACCGTCGACGTCCCCCATTCTCCCGGACTGACCTCCTTCGAGGAACTGACCTTCGACCCGAGTCTCGAGGGGGCGTGCCGGATCTATCCTCACCATTTCGATTCCGGGGGACTGTTCTTGGCGCGTCTCACGCGGCTCGGCGGGGACCCACCCCCCGGCTCCTCCGTGGACCCTCGACCGGATAATGCGGTGGAGTTGCCCGGGTGGAGTCCGGTTCCGGCGGCCTTTCCCGACGGGCGCACGGATCCCGAAGCCGCGGCTGAGACGATCCAGGCCTCCTTCCATCGGCTGGAGTCATTGTTCGGGGTCGGAGCGGACGTACTGAGCGATTTCGGGTGGATCGTCAGAGGCGAGGATCTTTGGGTCCATCGGTGCGGAAGCTGGCCCTTGGGAAGCTGGGGCGAGAGCGACCGCTGGCGGGTGGTCTCGGTCGGCTTGAGGGCGATGGTGCCGGATTATCGGAACCGGCCACGGCCCACCAACGATCTGTTTCGGCTGCTGGAGAACGCGATCCTGCCCAAACTGGTCCCGCTCTCGTTGGATGAGTGGGCGAAGCTCCTGGACGGCGAGGACGTCCCGGTCCCGGGTGTCGAATCGGGGTTCGCGCCATTGGGCATTCAAGGGCACGTCGCGGGCCGGGGGCTCGTGCGGGGGGAAACCGTGCGCCACGAGATTCCGAAGGTGCAGGCGCGTTGGCTCGCGAAGATCTTGGAGTTGGTCTCGAGTCGTGCGACGCCGGTCCGACAAGAAGAGTAGGAACGGAGACTGCCCTGATGGGATCAACGCGGAAGCCGGAGAAGATGCTCTGCGACGAAACGGGCGTCGCACGGGGCGAGGTCGAGCGCCGGTAGGGAATCGGGCTCGATCCAACTGATCTCTGTGTGCTCGGTCGGCTCGGGCACGCCACGGATGGCCACGTCGAGAAACCGAACGAGAAATGGCGACCCGGGGTCTCGGCACGCGTAAACCACGCTCCCGACCGACACCGTCGCGACCCCGAACTCCTCCAGGAGCTCCCGTGTCACCGCGTCGACTTCCGTCTCCCCCTCGTCGACCTTTCCCCCCGGAAACTCCCACAAGCCCCCGTGACGCTTATGGTCGGGCCTCCGGGCCAGAAGGACCTTGTTCTCCCTCCGGATGACTGCCGCGACAACCGGAATTTGCGTCATGCCCTTACGGCGCGATCGGCTTCTCCCTTACGGTGGGATACTCGATGCCGAGTTGCTCCAGATACGTGTCGAATCGTGTGGCGTCGTAGTAGTAGGGCTCCATCAGGGGCCGGTACCGCTGCATGATCTGCTCGTTGAGGAAGATCGCAGGCTGGTCCGTGGCCGAGATGAATGGGATGTATTCCTGCTCCGGCGCTTGGACGTCGTTGAAGTATGACCACGCTTCTTCCACGAGCTCCGGCCGGAGGAAGAGATCCAGCAAGGTGAGCGCCTGGACCTTCGCACCCGCCAAGCTGCCCTTGTGTGCGATCGGCGTGGCCATCGCGATGCCGTTGGCCCAATTGTGCCCGGGGCCACCCGGAATGTTAGCGGGGTAACGCAGTGTCACGGTCGGCATGTTCCACGACACGTCGCCGATGTCATCCGAGCCGCCGCCCAACGAGCGCTCGAGGTCCACGGGTCCCCGGAGAGCACCAATCGAGTCCGGCAGCCCCCGCTCCTCCTGACCCAGCTCCCGCTGGAGTCCGTTGGCCAGAGTCTGGTCGTCCTCGGACCAGTCCGGCAATCCTACGCGCTGAATGTTCTCGTATGTGACCTCGGCCACCGGCTTGTTGAAGTGGCGGCTCCACGCCGAGCCCACGACCTGAATGGTGTCGATCGCCGTTCCGGTCATGAGGGCCGCGCCCTCCGCCATGAGGATTGCCGCGTCGTATTGCTCCATGGTCAGCTCGTAGTCACGCTCTCTGAAGAAAAACCAGATCTTGGCCCGCTGCGGCACCACGTTCGGCTGGTCACCGCCTTCCACGATGATGTAGTGCGAGCGGGCGGCGGGTCGGAGATGCTCCCGTTTGAACTCCCACGCTTGCGCCATCAACATGACGGCGTCCAGCGCAGACCGTCCCCGCCACGGCGAACCGGCGGAGTGTGCGGTCTCCCCGGTAAAGCTGAATTGGACCGAAATGAGGGCGTTGCCACCGCTCTGGCCCCACGACATGCCGAAGTTCGACGAGACGTGGGTGAACAGGTTCACGTCCACCCCATCGAAGACACCATCCCGCACGAAGAAGGCCTTGGACCCCAGTTGCTCCTCGGCGATGCCTGGCCAGATGAGCAGCGTACCCGATATGCCCTCGCGCTCCATGATCTCCTTCACCGCGAGGGCGGCGACGATGTTCACCGCTTGCCCGGAGTTGTGTCCCTCCCCATGGCCCGGAGCCATGGAGAGGATCGGCTCGCGGTACCCCACGCCGGGCTTTTGATTGGATTGAGGAATCCCATCCACGTCCGATCCCAGGGCGATCACCGGGCTGCCTGAGCCCCACCTCGCGGTCCATGCGCTGGGCATTCCGGCGACCCCCAACTCGATCTCGAAGCCGTTGTCTGCCAGCAACCCGGTCAAGTACCGCTGGGTCTCGAACTCCTGAAAGCCGAGCTCGCCGAACGAAAAGAGCTGATCGACGATCTCCTGAACGAGTTTCGCGCGACCCTCGACCAACTCCAGCGCCTCGATTTTCATGGCTTCGAGGCGGGGGTCCGCGTCCTGGGTCGTTCTTGCGGCTGATGCAGCTGGGAGAAAAACAAGGGCCGCCAGCGTGGCGGCGACGGGGCGTGGCAAGAAGGGGCGCATCTTCAATCTCCATAGAGAGCGGTTCCGCTCAGGCCTTGGAGATGGGCGTCCCCATGGGAAGGGCCTGAAGCGTCAGCCGAGGCTCCGAGCAGGATGGGCCGTAACGTCGTGTCCGGCAACCTGACCCGCGACCGACATGGCCTGCGCCCACCCTACGCGCCGTGGGAGTAAGCGGCCCTGTGTCCTATTCGGGAGGCGTGTGGAGGTAGACCTCGTTCAGCGTGGTGACCCCCTTGCGGGCCAAACCCAGCGCCATCGAGCGTAGGGTGGTCATGCACTCCTGCACCGCTTCTGCCTGAAGCTCGCTTTCCGAGGCTCTTTCGGTGACCAGTTGCTGGAGATGATCTGAGAACGGCATCGACTCACACACGAGAACTCGTTCGTCCGTATATCCGAGGCCATGACATGCGTCGCACCCGACGGCCCGGTGGGAAGCGAAGGGCTCAGGCGTATCCGAACCGGGTTGATCATCGGCCGTCGGCGTTCCCAGAATCACGGCGTGCTCCCGGCACTCGGCGCAGAGACACCGTAGTAGGCGCTGCGCCTGAATGAGCGCGATGCCGCTCCCGACGAGCCACGGCTCGATCCCCAGATTCACGAAATGCGTGACGGCCGCCACCGCGTTGGAGCTATGGAGCGAGGCGATCACGAGCTTTTGATGCTCGATTGCCGCGCTCAGTGCCAAGGTAGTGGTTTCAACTCCGGTGAGGTCTTGCACATAGACGACATCGGTATCGGTCCTCATGAGCGCCCGGAGCATCGCGTTCTTTTCGTCCACGTCCCCAGCCTCCATCCGGTGCACGCCGGGGACCTGCCCTTGAGCGACCCTTTCGATCGTCGCCACGCTGCGGGCGCCACGGTCGATCAGCAGCAGCGAAGCATACGCGGTGGTGTCCAGGCCACTGCCCGCAGGTCCGCACAATACGATGAGTCCGGACCTCCGTTTGAGGGTGGACTTCAAGGTGGCCAACTGATTGTCCAACATGCCCAACTCGTCGAGACGCCGGGGGTCCATATGGGTCTCGCGGAGCACCTGAAGTATGGCTTTTTCACCCGTGACGCTTGGCAACATCTGGGTGGCGAACCGATGCGTCTTTCCCCCGTTTTCGAATTCGATGACACCCCACTCCGGCCCGAGGGGTGGCACCACACCGAGGCCCGCTAAGGTCCGAAGTCTCGTCATCACCGCCAAGATGTCCTGAGGCTCACTCGCGAATTCCCGATATTCCCGACCGACGCGAAATCGCACGGCGACATCGTCATCCACCGGTTCGATATGGATGTGGGAGGCATCCTGCGAAATCGCCCCCCGGAGTGCCGACTCGAGAAACGCGACTTCGGGGGCTTCTTTTCCGGGATTGTGATCCATGGTCAATCCTGTGGCATAGCAGCCCAGTTTTGCAATGGTTCTGGTTTCCACCGCAGGTCCTGGGCCGCATGTTCTC
>SMVB01388546.1_pt1 | contig 11720 bp, 9 predicted proteins | sample 2456461 | NCBI WGS metagenome assembly SMVB01 (sample SAMN11095934, study PRJNA526329) | marine sediment metagenome | biome: Marine sediment; feature: Surficial sediment; material: Deep marine sediment; isolation source: Hadal surficial sediment | place: Pacific Ocean | collected 2014-05 | depth 0-1...
TCACGCCGGACGACCTCGAGGCGATGGAACGGCGCATGCGCGAGATAGTCGACCGCGACGAGCCGATTACCCGCGAGGTGTGGGAGCGCGACGAGGCGATCCGCTACTTCACCGATGTCGGCGAGACATACAAGGCCGAGATCATCGGGGACCTGCCCGACACCGAGGTCATCACCATTTACAAGCAGGGCGGCTTCACGGACCTGTGCCGGGGCCCGCACCTTCCCTCCACCGGCAAGCTGGGCAAGGCGTTCAAGCTGATGAAGCTGGCCGGCGCCTATTGGCGGGGCGACAGCCGCAACGAAATGCTGCAGCGCGTCTACGGCACCGCCTGGGTCACGGAGAAGGAGCTCAAGGCCTATCTGCACCGCCTGGAAGAGGCGGAAAAGCGCGACCACCGCCGCCTGGGCCGCGAAATGGACCTGTTCCATTTCCAGGAAGAGGCGGCGGGCAGCGCGTTCTGGCATCCCAAGGGCTGGCAACTTTACCGCACCGTCGAGGGCTACATGCGGCGCAAGCTGGAGAGAGCCGGCTACGAGGAGGTGCGCACGCCGCAACTGGTCGACCGCTCGCTGTGGGAGGCGTCGGGCCACTGGGAGAAGTTCGGCGAGCACATGTTCACCGCCGAATCCGAGGGCCGCGTGCTGGCGCTCAAGCCGATGAACTGCCCGTGCCACGTGCAGATCTTCCGCCAGGGCCAGAAAAGCTACCGCGACCTGCCGCTGCGCATGGCCGAGTTCGGCTCGTGCCACCGCAACGAGCCGTCGGGCGCGCTGCACGGGCTGATGCGGGCGCGCGCCTTCGTCCAGGACGACGCCCATATTTTCTGCACCGAGGACCAGGTCACGTCGGAAACCGTGGCCTTCTGCGAGTTGTTGATCGAGATTTACCGCGATTTCGGCTTCGACGACGTGGTGGTCAAGTTTTCCGACCGGCCCGAGCTTCGTTCCGGCGCCGATTCGGTGTGGGACCAGGCCGAGGCCGCGCTGATCGAGGCGGTCAACGAGACCGGGCTGGACTACAGCCTCAATCCGGGCGAGGGCGCGTTTTACGGACCCAAGCTGGAATTCGTGCTGCGCGACGCGATCGGCCGCGACTGGCAATGCGGCACCTTGCAGGTCGATTTCGTCCTGCCCGAACGGCTCGACGCCAGCTATGTCGGCCGCGACGGCGCCAAGCACCGGCCCGTCATGCTGCACCGCGCCATCCTGGGCTCGTTCGAGCGTTTCATTGGGGTTTTGATAGAGAACTACGCCGGTCGCCTGCCCCTGTGGCTGGCCCCGGTGCAGGTCGTCGTCGCCACCATCACCAGCGATGGCGACGAATTCGCGGCCGAAGTCAAAAGCGCGCTTGACAAGGTCGGGCTGCGCGGCGCCCTTGATCTTCGCAATGAAAAGATCAATTTTAAGGTTCGTGAGCATTCTCTCGCCAAGATACCGGTGATGATGGTGATCGGCCGCCGCGAGGCCGAGGACCGCACCGTGTCGCTGCGCCGGCTCGGCGGCAAGGACCAGGAAGTTCTTGCGTTGAGCGAGGCTGTCACTAGAATTTCACAAGAGGCGGTGGAACCCGCCGCCTAGAGGACCAAGTCGTCCCCGCCGTTTTGCCCGATCGGGCGGAGCGGGAGGGCGCGTACGTAAGGCTGTGTCTGGGTTGACCGGCCAACCAAAATAGGAGGATCGATAGATCGCCAGATTCCATGCACCAATCCCACCGGTCCGGGAAGGACCGCGCACAAACGACCAGATTACGGTCTCTCCGGTTCGCCTGGTCGACGCCGACGGCGAGATGGCCGGAGTCGTCCCGCTGGGGGAAGCGCGGGAACGGGCCGAGGAGGTGGGTCTAGACTTGGTCGAGATATCGCCCAACGCCGACCCGCCGGTATGCAAGATACTCGATTACGGCAAGTTCAAATACGACGCCCAGAAACGGGCCAACGAGGCGCGCAAGAAACAAAAGACCTTCGAGGTGAAGGAAATCAAGATGCGCCCCAACATCGACCAGCACGACTACGACGTCAAAATGCGCAGCGTCACCAAGTTTCTGGGCGACGGCGACAAGGTCAAGGTGACCTTGCGTTTCCGCGGCCGCGAGATGGCCCACCAGGAACGCGGCATGGACGTGCTGATGCGGGTCCGCGACGAGCTTGAGGAAATCGGCAAGGTCGAACAGTTCCCCCGGCTCGAAGGCCGCCAGATGACCATGGTGATGGCGCCACGCTGAGCCGCGAGGCCACTTGAACGCGTGTCGGTCGCGGCCCCTTGCAAAGGCTGGGGGCTGCCGTTATAACCGGCGCCTCTCGCGCGGGGCGCGACCGGAGAGCAAACCATGCCGAAACTGAAGACCAAGGCCAGCGCCAAGAAGCGTTTCCGGCTGACCGGCACCGGCAAGGTGCGCATGAACCACGCGGGCAAGCGTCACGGCATGATCAAGCGCACCAAAAAGTTCATCCGCAACAAGCGTAGCTCGTCGATGATGTCGGCCCCCGACGCGCGCATCGTTAAACGCAACTTCCTGCGCAACGGCTGAGGACGATATGGCTCGTGTAAAAAGAGGCGTGACCAGCCACGCCCGTCACAAGAAAGTCACCAAGGCCGCCAAGGGCTATTACGGCCGGCGCAAGAACACCATCCGGGTGGCCCGCCAGGCGGTCGAAAAGGCCGGCCAATACGCCTATCGCGACCGGCGCGTGCGCAAGCGGAATTTCCGCGCGCTGTGGATCCAACGCATCAACGCCGGCGCCCGCGAATTGGGCCTGACCTATTCGCAGTTCATGCACGGCATGTCCAAGGCCGGCATCGGCCTCGACCGCAAGGTGCTGGCGGATCTGGCGGTGCGCGAGCCGGACGCCTTCAAGACGCTGGCCGAGCAGGCGCGCGCGGCGCTGGGCGCGGCCTGACGGCCGGTTCCCAACAAGGAACGTTCGCCGGAGACACGCCGCTTTTTCGCGGACGGGCGACATGGACACGGACAGGCTCACCCAGGAAATCAGGCGCGAATTCGTTGGCGCCATCGCGGCCGCCGCCGACCTCGACGGCCTTGAGAAGGTGCGCGTCGCGGCGCTGGGCAAAAAGGGCCGCGTCAGCGAACTGATGCGCGGGCTCGGCAAGATGACGCCCGAGCAACGCCAGACCGCCGGTCCCGCCTTCAACGGTCTCAAGGCCGAGCTCAACCAAGCCATCGAGACCCGCCGCGCGGCTCTGGAGGCGGCCGCCCTGGACGCCCGGCTGGCCGGCGAGCGCATCGATGTCACCGCGCCCGCGCGTCCCGCGGCCCTCGGCACGATCCATCCGGTTTCCCAGGTTCTCGACGAAATCACCGAGATTTTCGCCGACATGGGCTTCACCGTGGCCGAGGGCCCCGATATCGAGACCGACCAGCATAATTTCACCGCGCTCAACATCCCGCCCGAGCACCCGGCGCGGCAGATGCACGACACGTTCTATTTCCCACAAAAGGACGACGGCACCCGGTTGTTGCTGCGCACCCATACCTCGCCGGTGCAGATCCGCACCATGATGGCCAGCCCGCCGCCGCACCGCATCATCATTCCGGGCCGCACTTATCGTTGCGATTACGACATGACCCACACGCCCATGTTCCATCAGCTCGAGGGGCTGGTGGTGGACGAGGCCACCCACATGGGCCATCTCAAGGGCTGCCTGATCGATTTCACGCGCGCCTTCTTCGAGGTTTCCGACCTGCCGCTGCGTTTCCGGCCAAGCTATTTCCCGTTCACCGAGCCCTCGGCCGAGGTCGATATCGGCTACTCGTCGCAGGACGGCGCGTTCCGCATGGGCCACCTGGGCGGCGACACCGATGGCTGGATGGAGATACTCGGCTGCGGCATGGTCCACCCCAAGGTGCTGGAGAACTGCGGACTGGACCCGCGCGAATACCAGGGCTTCGCCTTCGGCATGGGCATCGACCGCATCGCCATGCTGAAATACGGCATCCGAGACTTGCGCGGCTTTTTCGACAGCGACAAACGCTGGCTCGACAATTACGGCTTTTCCCCGCTCGACATGCCCACCCTGGGCCAGGGCCTGAGTCGCTGAGCGCGGCCGAGCGATGAAGTTCACCTTGTCCTGGCTGCGCCGGCATCTCGACACGGACGCCGATCTCGACACCATCACCGACCGCCTGACCATGCTGGGCCTCGAACTCGAGGCGGTGATCGACCGCGCCAAGGACCTGGCGCCGTTCATCGTCGGCTACGTCGAGGAAGCGACCCAACACCCCAACGCCGACCGGCTCAAGGTGTGCAAGGTCAACACGGGGGCGGAAATTCTCGAAGTCGTGTGCGGCGCGCCCAACGCGCGGGCCGGCATGAAGGGCGTGTTCGCGCCGATCGGCTCTTATATCCCCGGCACCGGCATCACCCTTGAGACGCGCGCGATTCGCGGCGTCACCGGCCACGGCATGCTGTGTTCGGAAAAGGAAATGGGCCTGAGCGAGGACCACGAGGGGATCATCGAGCTGCCCGACGACGCGCCGCTGGGCATGCCTTTCGCCGCGTTCGCCGGGCTCGACGATCCGGTCATCGACCTGGCCATCACGCCCGACCGCGGCGATTGCTTCGGCGTGCTCGGCATCGCCCGCGATCTCGCCGCCGCCGGCCTGGGCACGCTGGTCACGCCGGCTATCGAGACGGTGCCGGGCGGCTTCGACAGCCCGATCTCGGTGCGCCTCGCCTTCGACGCGGACACTGCAAACGCCTGCCCCTATTTCGTCGGCCGTTATTTCCGCGGCATCAAAAACGGGCCAAGCCCGGAATGGCTGCGCCGCCAACTCTCGGCCGTCGGCCTGCGACCGATCTCGGCGCTGGTCGATATCACCAACTATGTGACCTTGGACCGCGCCCGGCCGCTGCACGTGTTCGACGCCGACGCGCTGGCCGGTGGCATCCACGCGCGCCTGTCGCGCGGCGAGACCCTGGCGGCGCTGGACGACAAGACCTACACGCTGGACGACGCCATGACCGTGATCGCCGACGACGACGGGCCGGTCGGATTGGCCGGCGTGATCGGCGGCGAAAGCACCGCCTGCACGGCGGATACGGTCAATGTGTTTCTGGAATCCGCCTTGTTCGACCCGGTGCGCACGGCGGCGACGGGGCGCAAGCTCAACATCGTTTCCGACGCCCGACACCGCTTCGAGCGCGGCGTCGACCCGGCCGGCGCCGAGCCCGGCATGGAGCTCGCCAGCCGCATGATCCTGGATCTGTGCGGCGGCGAGGCCAGCGTGCCCGTCTTCGCCGGCGCCGCGCCCGATTGGGAACGGACGGTGCCTTTCCGGCCCACGCGCGTGCACGCGCTGGGCGGGCTCGACGTGGCGAAAGACGAATGCCGCGCGATTCTCGGCGCGCTTGGCTTCGAGTGCGCCGGCGACGGCGAGAGCCTCGACGTTTCGGTGCCGTCGTGGCGCTCCGACATCGACGGCGAGGCGGACCTGGTCGAGGAAGTGCTCCGCGTCAAGGGCTACGACGCGATCCCGCCGGTCTCGATGCCACGCGAGAGCGCGCTTCCCCAACCGGCGGTGACGCCAAGCCAACGCCGCGTCCGCCTGGCGCGGCGCGTGCTGGCGGCGCGCGGCCTCGACGAATGCGTGACCTGGTCGTTCCTTGGCGGGGCCGAGGCCAACACGTTCGGCGGCGGCGCGCCCGAGCTCAAGCTCGACAACCCGATCAGCGCCGAGCTGACCGACATGCGTCCCTCGCTGCTGCCCAACCTGATCGCCGCGATCGGGCGCAACGTGGCGCGCGGCTTCGACGACCTGGGGTTTTTCGAAGTCGGCCCGATCTACGCCGACGACACGCCCGAAGGCCAGGCCACCGTCGCCGGCGGCGCGCGGCGCGGCAACACCGGGCCACGCCACTGGCTGGAGGCGCCACGCGCGGTCGACGCCTTCGACGCCAAGGCCGACGCCTTCGCGGTGTTGGCGGCGTTGGGCGCGCCGGTGGACCGGCTCACGGTCACCCAGGACGCGCCGGACTGGTATCACCCGGGCCGTTCCGGCGTGATCCGCCTGGGGCCCAAAAACGCGCTCGCCCAGTTCGGCGAGCTGCATCCGGCTGTCCTCGCGGCGCTTGACGTGACGGGGCCTTTGGTCGGCTTCGAAGTGGTGCTCGACAATCTTCCCGCGCGCAAGGCCAAGGCGGCCACGGCGCGCCCGGTGCCCAAGGTGTCCGATTATCCGGCCGTGGAGCGCGATTTCGCTTTCGTGGTCGACGACGCGGTGAGCGCGGAAAAACTGCTCGGCGCGGTGCGCGCGCTCAGCGGCAAGGGCCCCCACAAGGTGGATTTCACGGCGCTCGGCCTGTTCGACGTCTATACCGGCGAAGGCGTGCCCGAGGGCCGCAAATCCATGGCGCTCAGTGTCACCTTGCGGCCCTTCGAGCGCACGCTGACCGACGCGGATATCCAGGCGATCTGCGACGCCATCGTCGCCCAGGTCGCCAAGGTCACCGGCGGCGAATTGCGCGGATAAGCGAGTCGGCCCCCCCCATCACCCCGGCCGGAGCCCCCGCTTTCGCGAGGACAGGCTTTGCGGAGAGCCGGGGTCCATGCGCGCCGCTGGCGAGATGGACCCCGGATATGCCCTGGCGGGCATTCCGGGGTGACAAAAAAACTGTGGCCGCCAGTGCCGCGCGGGGCTGCCGAAAGATTGGGCGCGCGCCCATAACTGCCTTAATTTTGGGCGCGCACGGAGTATCCAAAACACGCGCCGTCCTCTAAAAAAGACTATTTTTCAAAGGCTTGGCCCTGGCGCGGCGGCCGGCACGGTTCTTGATACCGTCAGTATGAAAATTGGACAAGCGGAGGGGCGTCATGGACAAGGTCCAGGCGGGCGGCGACGTATTTTTCGTCCTGATGGGCGCGGTGATGGTGCTGGCCATGCATTGCGGCTTCGCGTTTCTCGAAGTCGGCACGGTCAGGCGCAAGAACCAGGTCAACGCGCTGGTCAAGATCCTGGTCGATCTGTCGATCTCGACGGTGGCCTATTTCTTCATCGGCTACACGGTCGCCTACGGCACCAACTTCCTGGCCAACGCCACGGTGCTGACCGGCGCGGCGGCGGGCGCGGGCTACAGCTTCGGTCACAGCGGCTACGACCTGGTCAAGTTCTTCTTCCTGATGACCTTCGCCGCCGCGATTCCGGCGATCATCTCGGGCGGCATCGCCGAGCGCGCGCGCTTCGGCCCCCAGGCGATCGCCTCGGCCGTCATCGTCGGCGTGATCTATCCGTTCTACGAGGGCATGGTGTGGGGCGGGCGCTTCGGCCTGCAGGACTGGATGGAAAGCACCTTCGGCTTCCCTTTCCACGACTTCGCCGGCTCCATCGTGGTCCATGCCATGGGCGGCTGGATCGCGCTTGCCGCGGTGATCCTGCTCGGCGCGCGCCAGGGCCGCTACCGCGACGACGGGCGCATGATCGGCATTCCACCGTCCAACGTGCCGTTCCTGGCGCTGGGGTCGTGGATTCTCTCGGTCGGCTGGTTCGGCTTCAACGTGATGAGCGCGCAAAGCCTGGAGTCGGTGACCGGGCTGGTGGCGATCAATTCGCTGATGGCCATGGTGGGCGGCGTGCTGGCCGCTTTCGTGGTGGGCAAGAACGATCCCGGTTTCGTCCATAACGGGGCGTTGGCCGGCCTGGTGGCGATCTGCGCCGGTTCCGACGTGGTCCATCCCGTCGGCGCGCTGGCGATCGGCGCGGCGGCCGGCGCGTTGTTCGTATGGAGCTTCAACCTGGCCCAGAAGCGGCTTCGCGTCGACGACGTGCTCGGCGTGTGGCCGCTGCACGGATTGTGCGGCCTGTGGGGCGGCATCGCGGCCGGAATCTTCGGCCAGCAAGGCCTCGGCGGCCTGGGCGGGGTCAGCCTCGGCGCGCAAGTGGTGGGCTCGCTGGTCGGAGTCGCCATCGCGGTGGTCGGCGGGGCATTGGTCTATGGCGTGCTCAAGGCGACCGTCGGCATCCGTCTGACCCGCGACGAGGAAGCCATGGGCGCCGACCTCGCCATCCACAAAATCAGCGCCTATCCGGAAACCGACATCCCGGGCCGGTAATACCTAAAACCCATGCCATCGGCGGGGATGCAATGGGTGGCGGCAACCGCTATATAAGGGGCCGCATGAACGAGACGACACGCCCCACCTCCCCGACTCCCGACACGCCGACGGCGGTCTTCGCCGTCGATCGCGCGATCGGCGACTTGCGCCGCGGCGGCATGGTGGTGCTGCGCGACGCGCAAGGCGCGGCGTCGCTGGCGCTATCGCCCGAATTCGTTGCCGACGGCGGGCTCGACGCGCTGGCCGCGCTTGGCGGGGCGGTGTCGCTGGTGCTGTCGGGCCGACGCGCCGAGGCGCTCGATCTCGCGCCGCGCGCGCCGGGCGGGGGCGCGCCCGTTGTCGTCGGCCTGCCGCTCGCCGGCGGCCTGACCACGGACCAGATTCGCGACCTCGCCGATCCCACCGGCCCGACCCGCCTGCCCGGCGCGGCGCGCGGCTTGAGCCCCGGCGTGCCCCATGGGCGCGATCTGGCGGCGGTGGCCCTGGCCAAGCTCGCCAACCTGCTGCCGGCGATGCTGACCAGCCCACTCGCCGGGTTGGCCGGCGCCGAGGTGAACACGTGGGCGGCGCGGCGCGACCTGCTGGTGGTCGATGCCGCCCAGATCGACGAATACCAACAGGTCGCCGTCACCACGTTGCGCCAGGTCAGCCACGCCCACGTGCCGCTGCGCGACGCCGAGGACACCGCCATCATCGCGTTTCGCCCGGCCAGCGGCGGCACCGAGCACCTGGCCATCGTGATCGGGGAGCCGGATTCGAGCGTGGCGCCCGTGCTCGCGCGGCTCCATTCGCAATGCTTCACCGGCGACCTGCTGGGCAGCCTGCGCTGCGACTGCGGCGACCAACTGAGGGGCGCGATCCGCGAGATCGCCGCCGCCGGCGCCGGCGTGGTGCTTTATCTGGCGCAGGAAGGCCGCGGCATCGGCCTGGTCAACAAGCTCAGGGCCTATCAGCTACAGGACCAGGGCCTGGACACCTTCGAGGCCAACGAACAGCTCGGTTTCGACGCCGACGAGCGGCATTATCTGGTGGCCGCCGAAATGCTGCGCCAGCTCGGCTTCACGCGCATCCGGCTGATGACCAACAACCCGCACAAGATCGAGTCGCTCGGCAAGGCCGGCATCGCGGTCATCGAGCGCGTCGCCCACGCCTTCCCCTCGAACGGCCACAACCAACGCTACCTCGCCACCAAGGCCGCCCGCGCCGGGCACCTGCTTTAGGCGGCGCGCCGCCTACGCGCTGACCCGAGCGAATAAAATCTAAAACGCGCCGCGGCCGAACCCCTTGGGGGCGGGGCTGATGACCTCGAAGCCCTGTTCGGTGACGGCGTAGACCGCGAGGGCGCGTTGGACGACGCCGTCGGGGTTGAGCCGGAACACCCCGTCGGTGCCGGCGAAACCGCCGCGCGCGGTCAGCAACTTCTCGGCGAAACGCACCCCGCCGCTGGACTCCGGCGGCACGCGCGCCAGCGCCCCGGCCAGGGCGGCGGCGTCATAGGCCAGCACCGCGCGGCGCGGCGGCGGCGCGCCGTAGATCGATTCATAACGCTTCCGGAACGTCTCCCATTGGCCCGGCGGCGGCGCGGCGAACCAGGCGCCGATCAGGGCCGGTTCTTCGTGCAGGCCGGGGTGCAGCCAGGTCTCGGTGCCCAGCATCTGGATGCCGGCGGTGTCCAGATCGAAATAGGGGAACAAGGGCGCGATGGCGCGCAACTGCTGACCGCTGGCGCCGATGATCACCGCGTCGAACGATCGTTCGTTCTCCGCCAGATCAGTCCCTTCGATGGAGGCCAAACGCTCCACGACTTCGGTGATGTTGGAGCCATCGGCGGCAAAGAACTCGACCCGGTCGACCACCGCGCCGGCGCGCTCGGCGGCGCGGAACAAGGCGTCGACAACGGCGTCGCCATAGGGCGTCTCCGGCACCAGGGCGGCAAGACGCGTGTAGCCCTGGCGAACCGCGTAGCCGACGATCCGGGCGATCTGCTCCTGGGGCGTAAACCCCAGTAAATAAACACCTTGTCCGGCTGCCGAACGATCGTTAGAGAACGCGAGCACGGGCACGTCGGCGCCCCGGGCCAGCGGCGCCACGGCGCTGACCGAGGCGCTGAACAGGGGCCCCAGAACCAGTTCCGCCCGATCCACCGCCAAGGCCTCGGTGATCGCCCTCTCGGCGCCTTCCGGCGTGCCGGCCGTGTCCTTGGGAAGCAACACCATGTTGTCGCCGAAGGTATCGAAAAGCGCCATCTGCGCCGCGTTCAGCATGGCCGTGCCCAACGCCTTGCCCGGCCCCGACAGCGGCAACAGCAACGCCACGCGGATCACGTCGCGCTCGCGCGCCAGCAGAGCGTCCGTCGCGTCGGGGCCGATGTCGGTGACTTCGACATCGGGTCTGTCGGGCGCCAGGAAGGCGTCCAATTCGGGGTTTTCGGGGGCGGGCAAAGGTTGCGGCGCCGGCGTCGCGATCTCCGCCGGCGCGGGCTTGGGTTGCGTCGCGCTCTCTCTCGGCTGTACGGTCGGACCGGCGCAGCCGGCAATCATTGCGAGAACGAAACATGACGCGAAAAAAGCCGCGGGAGCGCGGACGGTCGCCGCCGCGCGACGTATCGAAGTCAGAGTCACGGGCCGACTCCCAAAACAGGGCAGGGGACGGTCAAGGTAGCGCCGCCGCCGGACCAAGTAAACTGACGCCGGGGCTCTATATCGTGGCGACCCCGATCGGCAACGCCGCCGACATCACGCTGCGCGCGCTCGACGTGCTGGCCCGGGCCGACGTGGTGGCCTGCGAGGACACGCGGCGCACCGCCAAGCTGTTCGCGATTCACGGCATTCGCGCGCCCACCACCGCCTATCACGACCACAACGCCGGGCGCGCCGGGCGCGCGCTGCTGCGCCGTCTCGAGGCGGGGGCGGCGGTGGCGTTGGTCAGCGACGCCGGCACGCCGTTGATTTCCGATCCCGGCTACCGGCTGGTGGCGGCGGCGGTGGATGCCGGAATCCCGGTCATTCCGGTGCCGGGTCCTTCGGCGGTGACCGCGGCGCTCAGCGTCGCCGGCCTGCCCACCGACCGGTTTTTCTTCGCCGGCTTCCTGCCGCCCCGCCAAGCCGCGCGGCGGCGCGCGCTGCGCGCCCTCGCCGAAATCGACGCCACCCTGGTGATCCTGGAGACCGGACGGCGCCTGCCCGCCGCCCTGGCCGACATGGCCGCGGTGCTGGGACCGCGCCCGGCCGCCGTGGCGCGCGAATTGACCAAGCTGCACGAGACGGTGCGCCGCGACGACCTCGCCGCTCTGGCGCGCCATTGGGCGGACGCCGCCGGCCCACCCGGCGAATTGGTCATCGTGACCGGCCCGCCGACGCCGCGCGAAGCCACCTTTGACGACGACGCCGTGGACGCGATGCTTCGCGACGCCTTGGCCACCATGAAGGCCACCGACGCGGCCGCCGCGGTGGCGGCCGAGACCGGCTTGGCGCGGCGCGCGCTTTACGGGCGCGCGGTCGCGTTGAAATCGAAGTGAATTTCGATGTCACCAAGACGTGACAGGCGGCGCGCGGTGCGCTTCGGCCGACGCGGCGAGGGTGCCTGCGTGACGCGTCTTCGGCTCGCCGGGTGGCGCATCCTGGCGCGCAACTGGCGCGTTCCGGTGGGCGA
>SMVB01141327.1_pt1 | contig 11714 bp, 11 predicted proteins | sample 2456461 | NCBI WGS metagenome assembly SMVB01 (sample SAMN11095934, study PRJNA526329) | marine sediment metagenome | biome: Marine sediment; feature: Surficial sediment; material: Deep marine sediment; isolation source: Hadal surficial sediment | place: Pacific Ocean | collected 2014-05 | depth...
CAAACGTGAATCATGAAAAGTCCCCCCTGGGTTGAAACGCTCGGTGCCAGATTGTATGTTCGGCCTCCCGAATGGATTTAATGCGATGAGAAAGAGAGCAAAACGATGAAAAGATTGGTCCTGTTGTGCGCTATGGTTTGGGCAAGCATGAGTTTCGCGGAAGAAGTGCAGCCTACAAAAGTGTATCTCCTGAGGCACGCCGAAACAGTGGACGATGGCACTCACGATCCGGCTCTGTCAGACGTAGGTGAAACCAGGGCGCAAAAATGGGCGGCCCTATTGGCGCCAGAATCAATTGACATGATCTACTCGACCGATTACAAACGCACGCAGGAAACGGCTCAAGCGATCGCCGCGACGAGAGAAGGACTCACCATCACGTCCTATGATCCACGGGCCTTGAATTTGGAGGAGTTGTGGGCCGAGATTGTCGGCAAAACCGTCGTCATCGTTGGTCACAGCAACACAACTCCGTTGGTCTGCAATGGTTTGCTGGGCACCGAGAAATTTGAAGCACTTGCCCACGAAGATTATGGCACGCTGTACATCGTGCATTGTCTTGCTGAGGACCAAGCCAGTGTAACTGAGTTGCAGCTGGACTGATCTAAATCTGGTCCGCCAACGCCGCCGCAATCATCGGCACAAGCGCTTGGCTATAGATGATGGCATCGCTAGCCGTCAAATGCGACCATTCGGGACATTGGAACTGGGAAAGCGCCGGGTGATCTTCAAAATGGATGCCCGGCGCGCCTGTGTCAGCCAGCATGCGATTCCACACACCCTCGCGCGGCGAGAATTTCAGTTCCAATTCCCGCAAGCCGCCAGTTGATGGTGGGCGCACAAAGACAATCCGTCCGCCGCGTTCCTTGATGGTGGCGACGGCGGCTTGCATACGTCCAAATTGCACATCCATATGTTTCATGAAGCCGGCGTGGAATTCTTCGGGCGTCACGCCAGGCGGCGGCGGCGGTGGCGTGAACAAGCCTAGCCAAATCTGTTGGATCCTGAGGGCCAGGGGTGAATTTTCGGTGCACTTGTTCCACATTTGGGCTTGGCGCGTTTCTTCGCCGCCAGAAAAATAGGGCGGTAGCTGGGGTGGTAAATTTGGCATAACACCGGCGCGGTCTACTAGCTTAATGCGTGTTAAGAGTGCGGAGAGTTTCAGATCTTCAGTGTTGATCATGGCCAAACGGTATTGTAGAAATTTGCCCAATACGAGGCTGATTTGTTGGGCGGGAGACCGGTCGCGGTAACGATCGAGGGCATCTGCGGTGATTTGGATGGGGGCGCCTTCCGGCACGAACCACAAAGCTGGCGTGACGCCAATGATCAAGTTACCGCGAAACTCTGAAGCGGCCACGTCTTCCAAAATTGCCATCGGGTTGGAACCGGGGATGGCCAGTTGCAGGGGGATCTGGCCGTTGTGAGCGTTGGCCCACGTCTGTAAATGAAAATCGAACTGAATGCGTGAGGCACCCACGACGACGGTTTGATCGGGGTCATCGCTGATTTGGCAACGGGTGGCGGCCCACAAGTCTTTCGTATCTTCCACACTCGGCGCGTAGCCGTCGGCGCGCACCCGCATTTCCCAGGCGGCAATGGCGACGACAAAGATCGCCAAGGCAACGAGGCCAGCGAGGGACCAATTGGCGTCCGGTATTGCCCGCTTAAAACTGGAAGTAGATGAAGGCATTTTCTGATCCTTGGGTTATGGCCAACAGGACGAGCATGCCGCCCCAAACGATGCCGTGTAGCCAAGCCGGTTGGCGCGCTGCCGCGTCTGCAACTGAGATGGAACGATGGGTCCAATGACTGATCACCAAGAGGGCAATCACGATGACAACTTTATAAATCTCCAGTGTAGACAAGACCTGAGCGCCGTCGTCGATCACGCCGAACATCGAGAGCAGCAACGTTTTGGACGAGGCTAAATCCTGGGCGCGGAAGAAGACCCAAGTCAGGTTGACCAGAAAGTAGGTGAAGGCGCCCAAAATCAGCTGGCCGGGTAGCGAGCGCACCCAGGCGGGGCTGCCAAACCGTCCACGAAGGGTGCGTTCAACGGCCAAATAAAGACCGTGCAAACCACCCCAAATCACGAAATTCCAACTGGCGCCGTGCCACAAACCGCCCAGTAACATGGTGACCATCAAATTGGCGTAGGTGCGCAAGTTGCCGCGGCGATTGCCGCCGAGAGGGATGTACAAATAGTCACGCAACCATGAGGAAAGCGAGATGTGCCAGCGGCTCCAGAAGTCAGAAAAACCGACAGACGCGTAGGGGCAGCGGAAGTTGTCCGGTAACGAAAACCCAAAGCAGAGGGCGGCGCCGATAGCGGTGGTCGAGTAGCCAGCGAAGTCGAAAAATATTTGACCTGAAAAGGCGAGTACGCCTAACCAAGCGTCGAGAGTGGCAACAGGTCCCTTGCTAAAATCGAAGACCGTTTCGGCAGCGCCCGCAAGCATGACATCGGCCAAGACTGTTTTCTGAAACAAGCCAAGGGTGACCAGAAAAAGGCCCCAGTTGAACATCTGGCGGGTGGCTCTTTGGGGCGTTTGGCATTGGGGCAAAAAGTGGGTGGCGCGCACAATCGGGCCGGCGACCAGCTGCGGAAAAAAGGTCACGTAGAGAGCGAAATCCAGGAACGATTTTGAGGGTTGCGAACGTTTGAGAAAAACATCGAGCGTGTAGGACATCGTTTGAAAAGTGTAAAACGAAATGCCGACGGGCAGGATGATACTCGGTACGGCGGCTTCAAAGCTGAGACCCAAAGAGCCTAAAAGAAGTTGGAAATTCTCCAGCAAGAAGCCGCCATATTTGAAATAGCCCAGCAGGCCGAGGTTGGCGGTGAGGCTGAGGCACAACCAGGCTACTCGCCGGCCGTGTTTTTCCTCGTTGGCCATGCGCCCGGCGGCGAACCAGTCGATGCCGGTGGAAATCCACAAGAGAATGACAAAGGGTGGATTCCAAGCTGCGTAGAAGGCGTAGCTAGCAATGAGCAGGAGAGCTTTTTGCCAGCGCCAGGAGCGAATGGCATAGTAGAGAATCAAAAGTGAGACAAAAAATGCGACAAATGTTAGCGTATTGAACAGCATCCTGAAACCCTCATATTGAGTCTAATATTCAATTTGCGGGAGATTACCATTGATGGAAATGAAATGCATCACAGTCTTGAGATAGATCATGATCTCGAATTATTTGTGAGTGGTTCATGTGCACGTGGGTTGATTGCTAACCCGCTCGAGGCAATAAACTTAGGAGTGACGATGAAGCGGTGGATTTGGGCAACGTTTGGACTACTGTGTGGCGTTTCGCTAGCCGGGTGCGCCACATCAACTCATCTGACTGACGCTGATCTCCGTCTCTATACAAACGCCATACGGGTGCATCCCGACCGCGCCGTCGCCGATTCACTGGTGTGTGTGTCCTATAACATTGCTTTTGCCGAAGAACTTGATTTGGCCCTGGCTGATCTGCGAAAAAATGAAATCACGTCGCAGTCCGATATTCTTTTTCTCCAGGAAATGAACGCCACCGGCGCGGCCTACCTAGCCGCTGAATTGGGTCTGAACTATTATTACTTTCCTTCCTACATCAGTCCGCGTCATGGCGACCTTTTCGGCAACGCCGTGCTTTCACCTTGGCCACTCAGCAACGCCAAGACCGTTAAACTGCCTCACCCCAACCCCCTCACTGAAAATCACCGGACGGCTTTGGCGGTTGATGTGACCATTGGTGAACGCACAATTCAGGCCATCAGCGTGCATTTAGCGACCCTGGTGGTGGAGCTGGAAAACCGCGTTGAGCAGGCAAAAGTGGTGCGCGACAGCCTCATTACGCCGACGGGTCCAGTTGTCGTGGCCGGTGATTTCAACTCCGGCAGTGACTACGAAATCACACGTTTTCGCCGTGTATTCCGCAAATCAGGTTTCCGCGAAGCCAGATTAGGCCTCGATCGCACCGCCGAGGCGGGGCCACTTGATCTTGTGGGCTATCATTTGAAGTTAGATCATATTTACTACCGCAATTTGGCCCACGTCGCTGCAGGCGGTGTCTTTGAGACCCAGGCCAGTGATCACTATCCGATCTGGGCCGTGTTTCATTATCTGGACAGGTAATTGCAAACGACATATCATTGGGATAACAAAATAAGTCCAGACACGCGTGGCCCACAGGTGGCCGCACTAAAAGCTGCCGCGATTTCTTGCATGCCCCCCTCGGCTCCAGGCCTACCTGAGCTCCGCCCGAGACTGTGCCTGCCACAGATCCGGATCAACGAGACAGGTTTTCATGTCCATAACAACTTTTGCCGACCTCGGTTTGCGCGAGCCCGTATTGCGCGCACTGACCGAATGCGGCTATTCAGAACCGACGCCCATCCAGATTGCAGCGATTCCTATCGTCATGGAGGGGCATGACCTCATTGCCAGCGCTCAAACGGGCACTGGCAAAACGGCGGCTTTTATGCTGCCGATCATCGACTACATTGCGACCTTGCCGTCAGAAAAAGAAGATCTGCCCTTGGCACTGGTGCTCACACCGACCCGCGAATTGGCGCTACAAATCGAAGAAAACGTGCAGCAATACGGTCGCCACGTTGGCACGCGCAGCGTCGTGGTTGTGGGCGGAGTTTCCGCTGTGCCACAGATCGAAAGTTTGCGCCGTGGGGTGGACATCGTGATCGCCACACCCGGGCGCTTGATTGACCTCTGCAAACAAGGCGAGATGATCCTTGAGGACATCGATTTCTTGATCCTTGACGAAGGTGACCGAATGCTCGACTTGGGTTTTGTGCACGATGTGCGTTGGGTAGCCGATCGGGTGCCTCAACCGCGTCAGACACTGTTGTTCTCAGCCACGATGACCGCGGGCGTCAAGAGCCTGGCTTCGACGATTCAAAAGAATGCGAAAAACGTTTCCGTCGCGCCACCAGCCGCTGTCGCGGACAACATCGATCAGCAAGTGATGTTTGTCGATAAAGCCAATAAAGTTGAGTTGTTGCTGGATCTCCTGCGCAGCGAAAAGACTGAACGCAGTCTGGTTTTCACCGGCACCAAAGTGGCGGCCATCCAGGTTGCTCGCCAAATCGAACAGGCTGGTATCAAAGCCGAAGCCATTCATTCCAATCGGACTCAAAGCCAACGCCAGCGGGCGTTGGAAAGGTTCACCAAGGGCAAAGTTCAGGTGCTGGTGGCCACAGACATTGTCGCGCGAGGCATCGATGTCGAAGGCATCTCTCATGTGATCAACTTTGAATTGCCGGATGACGCGGAAAATTACATCCATCGCATCGGCCGCACCGCACGTGCTGGTCGCAAAGGCGAAGCGGTGGCCTTGTGTTGTATCGAAGATATCCCCAATTTGCGTGGCGTGGAGCGGCTGTTGAAAGAGCCCTTGCGGGTGGTCGAAGATCACGCGCACCATTCCGAAAAAGTGGCGGCCTGTTTGATCGCGGCCACCAGAGCAGCTCGGCAAAGAGCACGGGTTGGACGGATGCGGGGGTCAGGGTCCAAGTGGGCTAGGTAGTCCATTGGGCTCGGTAGGTATTTTTAACTGGGTGCGCTAGCAGAACGAATCAAGCGGGATCGGTTTCCTTATCAGCGGTTTCTTCATCCGCAGATTCTTCACTGGCTACAATTTCAGCGTAGGTTTCGGTGACGTTGCCGAACTCATCAATTGTGATGATGGGTTGAGGCACTTCTTCGCCAGCCTCGATGGCAGCTTTGCGTTCGGCTTTGGCCGCACGTTTGGCTTCCTTTTTCTTTTGTTTCTCGAGTTCCTTGCGCCGTTTTTCGAAGGAAAAATGTGAGCGTGCCAAATTGGCCACCTTTCATCGAGGACTGCCTTGCGATTGGCCTCGCATTGTAAATCTCGATCGGCCTAAAGTCAAACACACGAATGCCACCGGTACGGTGGCCAGGAGATGAGTCATGAGTGAGAATACTCCAGCGTTCAGCGAATTGGACCTGGCAGCCCCTCTGGTGCAAGCAGTTGCCGAGTTGGGTTACGAAACGCCGCTGCCGATCCAGGCCGCCTGCATTCCGCCTTTGTTGGCTGGTAGAGATGTCTTGGGCATGGCCCAAACGGGAACCGGCAAGACGGCGGCCTTTGCCTTGCCGTTGATCTCCCGGATCGACCTTTCGCTGCGTGTACCTCAAGTGCTGGTTCTGACGCCAACGCGCGAATTGGCCATTCAGGTTGCCGAAGCGTTCCAGGCTTATGCGCGTCATCTGAAAGGTTTTCACGTGCTGCCCATTTACGGCGGACAACGGTATTCCTTTCAATTCAGCCAACTCAATCGTGGGCCACACGTCATCGTGGGCACGCCCGGTCGCATTCAGGATCACATGCGCCGTGGCACCCTCGATTTGAGCAAGTTGTCATGCCTGGTTTTGGATGAAGCCGATGAAATGCTGCGCATGGGCTTTGTTGACGACGTCGAGGCGATCATGTCTCACACGCCGGAAGGCCGCCAGGTGGCGCTCTTTTCAGCTACGATGCCGCCCCAAATCAAAGGCATCACCAGCCGCTACTTGAAGGATCCGGTTGAGGTGCGCATCGCAACCAAGACGGTGACGGCTGAGAACATCGAGCAAGTCTATTTGGTGGTGCCCAACGCGGCCAAGTTCGAAGCTTTGGTGCGCGTCTTGGAAACCGAATCCTACGACGGCATCATCATCTTCACGCGCACCCGCCTAGGCACAACCGAGTTGGCGGAGAAGTTGGCCGCCCGTGGCTACCGAGTCTCGGCACTCAACGGCGACATGGAACAACGCGTGCGTGAACGCACCATCAAACGGTTGAAAGCGGGCAACATTGACATCTTGGTGGCGACCGATGTGGCCGCCCGTGGCTTGGATGTCGAACGCATCTCGCACGTCATCAACTTCGACATACCTGGCGACATTGAAGCCTACATCCATCGCATCGGCCGCACGGGCCGCGTGGGCCGCTACGGCAAAGCGATACTTTTTGCCAATCCGCGCGAACAACGATTGCTGCGTTCCATTGAACGGGTGACCCGTCAGCCGCTGACTCGCATGGAAATGCCGAGTCACGATACGGTCACTCGCAAGCGCATCGAAAAATTCAGCGAAAAATTGCAGGGTTTCATGGAAAAGGAATCCCTCGATTTCTATCAGACACTGAACCTGGAACTGATGGAAAAGATGGACGTCGACATCATGGAGTTGGCGGCTGGGTTGTTGCTGTTGGCTCAAAAAGATTCACCGTTGCAAGCGACTGACAACCGGATCTTGAACAACCCTCGTTTCGATGAACCGCGCCCGTCGCGCCGCCAAAACAATGCGCGCCAAGGCGGCCAAACACCTTCGCGAAGAATGGCTCTGTACCGTATGGAGGTCGGGTCGAGCAACGGTGTTGAGGTGCGCAATATTGTTGGGGCTATTGCCAATGAGACGGGCTTGCGCAGTCGCTACATTGGTCAGATCAGAATTCATCCTGACTACTCGACGGTGGAATTGCCCGATGACGTGCCCCACGGCATGCTCGATCATCTGCGCAAGACCATTGTGGGCGGCAAGATGATGAACCTATCGCGGGTGCGGAATGAAGGCGGCTATCAAGGCGGCGGACAGCCGCAACGATCGGGTCCTACCAGTCCAAGACCTGAAAGGCCCAAAAGGCCCAAGAATAAAAAATCAGCTGGCTTGAGCTTGGATGACGTGAGGGAATCATTCGCGGCCGAATCATCTGATGAAAAGCCGAAACCGAAAAAGCCCAAGGTGAAGAAGCCCAAGCCCAAAAAGCCGAAGGTGAAAAAGAAGCCCCAAAAGGACTAGCCGCGTTTGATGGTATTGACCATTTGATCGAGTTGTTGCAAGAACAGCGAACGATCCTTGGCGGCGAAGGGTGGTGGACCACCCATCATGATACCTTGGTCGCGTAATTGGCTCAAGAGTTGGCGGGTGGCGAGAGATTCGCCCACATTGTCTGGCGTGAAGGGGAGGCCTTTGTGGCCCAAAACGTGCGCGCCCTTGTCGAGACAGCGTGCGGCCAGGGGGATGTCGCCGGTGATCACGATGTCGTCTGTTTCAGCCTGATCGACGATCCAGTCATCGGCCAGATCGAGGCCTTTGTCGACGACAACGAGTTTGACCTTATCGCCGCTCGGATAGCGCATATAGTTATTGGCCACCAGGGTCACCGACAATGCATACCGTTCGGCCACTTTATAAACTTCGGCTTTGACCGGGCAGGCATCAGCGTCGATATAGATGTGCAACATTGCCGGTGGCCTTTCTGGTCGGGGGCGTGTCTCTAGAATACGCGCGAGATGGTCTCGCGCAAATGCGAAACATTGTGTATACAATGAGAACCTGAAACTCACCCTTGGCATCAGATCCATTGGAGGAATGAATAGTGGCCGCTGAACTGAACGCAATTGTGACTCACCGCATCGAAGTGGCGTCAGGTTTGATCATTTTACGGGTGACTCCAGACGGTTGGGAACTGCCGGAATGGGAGTCGGGTCAATTTGCTGTCCTCGGTTTGTTTGGCTCGGCTGAACGGACGATGTTGTCTGACCCTGCCTCTAAAGACAACGACCCCACAAAATTGATCCGCCGGGCCTACAGCATCGCTTCCTCGCCCGATGAAAAAAGCTACCTGGAATTTTACGTTACGTTGGTGCAGTCTGGCCGTTTGACGCCGCGCTTGTTTGCCTTGAAGCCGGGTGCCCGCGTGTTTTTAGGCAAAAAAATCACCGGAATGTTCACCCTCGATGATGTGCCGGAGGGCAACAACTTAGTGCTCATTGGCACCGGTACGGGCCTCGCGCCCTACATGAGCATGTTGCGCAATAAACTGGAATGCCACATCGAGCTGCACACCGTGGTGCTTCTGGGTGCGCGGCACAGTTGGGATTTGGGATATCGCGGTGAGCTCATTGCCATGCAAAGGTATTGCCCGACGTTTCACTATTTTCCAGTGATCAGTCGGCCCAACGAAGAGATCGTGAAGTGGTCCGGCCAATCGGGTTATGTGCAGGATCTGTGGGACCGCGGGCTGGTGGAAGCGTCGATGGGCAGCAAACCGACACCGGAAAACACTCACGTCTTGTTGTGTGGCAATCCCGCGATGATTGAAGGCATGATTGAAAATTTGAAAGTAGAGGGCTTCGCCGAAGGCACCCGCAAGGAACCGGGTCAAATTCACGCTGAAAAATACTGGTAGTCATTTCGAGGAGGGAATGTGGTGGAATCATTCGACGTCATCGTCATCGGTAGTGGTACGGCTGGATACAACGTAGCCAAGGATTGTCGCCAGGCAGGAAAAACTGTGGCCATGATTGATCACGATGTGTTGGGAGGTACCTGTGCGTTGCAGGGGTGTCAGCCCAAGAAATACTTCGTGGTGCAGGCGGAGCTGGCCCGTTTGGCTCAGCATCTGCAGGGCAAGGGCGTGACCGCGCAGCCAACTTTTTCGTGGGCAGATATCGCTGCGGCCAAGAACGAATTCACCTCTGCGGTGCCCGGAAACACGGAAAAGTTCTACGAGAAAATTGGCGCTCAGCTCTTTCGTGGCGTCGCGAGTTTCGTCGAGCCAGGCGTTCTCCAAGTGGGCGACGTGAAGCTGAAAGGCACCGACATTGTCTTGGCCACCGGCGCGCGGCCTCGTCAGCTGGATATTCCTGGTCATGAGTTGGCTTTTAACAGCAACGGATTTCTGGCCCTTTCCGAACTGCCAAAATCGCTGGTTTTTGTCGGCGGCGGCTATATCTCGTTTGAGTTTGCCCACGTGGCGGCGGCCCTGGGTACCAAGGTGACCATTCTCAACCGGACCGAAAATGTCTTGGCACAGTTTGACCGAGAGCTCGTTGAGGCCACTTTGGCGGCTACGAAAGATGCGGGAATTGACGTTTGCACCGACCAAATGCCGGTCTCCATGGAAAAAACTGAGGCTGGCATCGCTGTGAAATGCGAGGGTGGCGATACGTTTGTCGCTGAGGCTGTTTGTGTGGCGGCCGGCCGGTTGCCCAATGTGGACCAGTTGAATCTGGACGTCCTGGGTGTGCCTGACAGCTCACGCGGCTTGGCCGTTGAGGCGACGATGCAGGTGGTTGGACAGCCCAATTTGTACGCCGTTGGTGATTGTGCGCGGACGGTATCTTTGGCGCCTGTCGCCGATCGCGAAGCGCTTGTAGCGGCGGCTAATATCGCAGGCAACCCGCTGGAGATGGATTATTCGATTTTGCCGAGTGTGTGTTTTACGCAACCACCCCTGGCGGCTCTTGGCTTGACCGAAGAGCAGGCGAGAGCCCAAGGGTTGAAGTTTGAGGTGCGGCGTGGGGATTCTTACAAATGGCCTAATCATCGGCGGCTGGGCGCGAGCCACGGCTCTTACAAAACGCTGGTCGGCGAAGACGGGCGTTTGCTTGGCGTGCATTTGTTGGGGCACGAGGCGGGCGATATGATCAACCTGTTTGCGATGGTGATGAAGAGTGGGTTGCCGGCTTCGGTGATGAAGGAAATGATGTGGGCTTATCCGACGCTTTCTTCTGATGTCAAGTATATGGTTTGAGGCAGTGTTTTGCGCGGGCTTCAGAATGTGACATTCGTGTCGCCGGATCCCCCCGCCTTTGCGTTGTCTAGATAAACAGAGCTTTCTTCCCAATTCGAGCAGGTGTAATACCAACATGCCGATCTTTTCATCGTTTGGTATCTCATTTCTCTTGGCGGTCAGCTTTGTTGCGCCAGCAATGGCTTTGGAGGGATCCGCCGGAGCAGACTGGCGAGCCGTTGGAGATTGACTATTCCGGTGTTGCCGAGTGTTTGCTTGATCCAACTTGAGGCGAGTTGGAGCAACTCACGGCTCATATGAAATTATGTTTGATGAAGACGGCAAATTGATTGGAGCGCTCCTATTGGGGCATGAAGCGGGCGAGATGATCAACTTGTTTGCTTGGCGATGAAGAGCTGCATTGAGAAGAGTGATTATTCATTGGTACCGGCGCTGCCGTCTTTTGTGCCAACTGAATTCTATAAATGTTTATATAGAAGAGGTATTCTGGCCGTGTATAATATTCGAGTCACCTTACGCTTTCAGGAGAATCATTTTGAACAATGCCCTGTTGATCATCCTGGCCATTCTTCTGCCGCCACTTGCAGTCTACTTGAAGAACGGAGCGGGACAAGACCTCGTCATCAGTATCGTGCTTTGCATACTGTATTATGTACCTGGGATTGTGCACGCGCTGTGGGTGGTGACGAAGTAGGATCAGGATAATTGATGAACCTCGATAACTGATAAACTTGTGACCACCTATATGGCGGTCGCTGGGCCGGACTTACTGGCAGACTTTGAGAGCCGTAGCGTACAGTGAAGCTCCTCGGAGTCCATTCAGTTGGGCTGAGGTTAAGTCCCCTCGACAATCCCATTAAACGTTGCGCTCGGCCGCATAACCGCCTCAACCCGAGCCTCATCCCCATGAAAATACCCACCCAGCTCAACCGCCTCACCCTGCGCCGCTAGCATCTCACCACAAATCTTCTCTTCATTCTCCGCCAAGGCCCGCGCCACCACAACAAACCGCGCTTTCATCTCTGCATCTTCATCCTGCGCCGCCAAGGCCTGGGCCCAATACATCGCCAGATAGAAGGTGCTGCCGCGATTATCAATCTCATTCACCTTGCGCGACGGGTTGCGCGAGTTCTCCAAATAGTTGCTCACCGCATCGTCCAGGGTCGAAGCCAACA
>SMVB01144085.1_pt1 | contig 11712 bp, 9 predicted proteins | sample 2456461 | NCBI WGS metagenome assembly SMVB01 (sample SAMN11095934, study PRJNA526329) | marine sediment metagenome | biome: Marine sediment; feature: Surficial sediment; material: Deep marine sediment; isolation source: Hadal surficial sediment | place: Pacific Ocean | collected 2014-05 | depth 0-1...
GGACGGGTGTTGGACCAGTCCAGGGGGCTGACCAGACGCTGTTTTCCAAATTGCAGTTCCTGACGTCCCGATCGAAGGGTGAAACTTCCTTCCTGGAAGGGAAGTTTCAGGTCCAGAAAGGCATTCTGCAGATCTATGGAGTCGACATCCAGGGTACGTAGACCGCCAGGTAGGTCTCGACCCGTTGCCAAAGCACTCTTTCCTTCGGCAAAGAATCGAAAGTGACGGCCGGCCACAAGGTCTCCGTGGAAGCGAAGCCGCAGTAAACCGAAAGTGTCCTCCCGCGAACCCGGCCCACCAAAGCTGAAATTGGACCAGGTCTCGAGCCGGCTTCGAGCCTGACCGCCGATGCTGAGAAAGACGGTCTCTTCCTTATTGAGAGAAATGAACTTGAGGGGCTTCTTGGAGGGTGAGCTGCCATCCACACCCCGCAGAACCGACCAGTCTTCTTGGTAGCGCAGGTTGTGATAGGAGGGAAGCGACACGGGTTCCTTCTTTTCTGCTTCTCCGGCAGAGGCAGGCTGCTGTGCCTCCGTGCTGCCCAGAATCCGGCCTCCTTGGGCACAAAACAGGCAAAGAAAAGCCAAGAGTAAAGCGTTTTTCATCAGGTCACCCTTGTTGTTCCTCTGGTGCGCCCTTCCGTAGGTCCACACTGGAAATCTTCAGCAACATCGGCACCAATAGCTGATTCATTCTTAGGAAACCGTGAAAACATTCAGATTATTGGCTTTGAGATCTCCTTTAGTTCAAGCCGGAGTTGGTCGTATTCCCCCAATGGTACCGCGGAACGCGGGGCATTTGCCCCATTTATTCTGTGCCTTACGCCGTCGCAAGGTGTGTGAGAGCGGAACAACGCGTTGGAACCGATGTTGCTTTATACGTTGGTGTGAAAACACCGGTTTTGGGGGAGAAAGGAGTAGGATATGCACAATAATGGAGGTCATCCCACGCTTTCCGGGATTGATTTCGACAAAACACCTTTTGTAGCCATATGGGAAACGACCAGGGCCTGTGACCTGGCCTGCAACCACTGCCGCGCCGAGGCAATTCCCAAGGCACTCCCGGGAGAGTTGACGACTCAAGAAGGGTTTGGAGTCCTGGAGGAGCTGGCTGAGATGGGCACTCCGATTTGTGTCCTCTCGGGCGGTGACCCTGCCAAGCGCAAAGATCTCTGTGAGTTGGTCCGCCATGGAAGCGATCTGGGCATGCGCATGGCCACCATACCGGCGGCAACACCGCTGCTGACCCGCGCCCTGGTCCAGGGACTCAAAGATGCTGGGCTGCATCAAATGGCCCTTAGCCTGGACGGCCCCAACCCTGAGATCCACGACACCTTTCGAGGCGTACCAGGAGCCTTCGACATCACGTTGGAGGGAAGTCGTTACGCAAGGAAGATTGGGCTCCCTCTGCAAATCAACACCACCTTTAGCGAATACAACTGGGAACAGTTTGAGGCGATGGCTGAATTGGTCCGCCAACTCGAGGTGGTTTTCTGGGAGGTTTTCTTCCTGGTGCCGATGGGGCGGGGCAGTCAACTTCACCAGATGAATGAGCGGCAGTTCGAGAGCCTTTTTGTGAAACTGGCCGACTTTGCCGAGAGTGTTGATTTCATTGTCAAGGCCACCGAGGCCCCTCATTATCGGCGCTTTCTGGTGGAGCGTCATGATCAACAAGCACACCCCAGCTTGTCGGGTAGGCCTGCGGAGCCGGTATCCCAGCGTCTACCTTCCCATATGAGTCGGGACTTCGGACCAGGAGGAAGCATCGGCCTGGCTCCCAAGGGAGTCAATGCCGGCAAAGGCCACCTCTTTATCAATTATCGGGGAGATATCTATCCCAGCGGATTTCTACCCTTGGAATGCGGTAACGTACGGCGGCAGTCCATCGCGGAGGTCTACCGACTCCACCCGGCTTTCTGTGAATTGCGGATCCCCGATCTTCTGAAAGGCAAATGTGGCATCTGCCGGTTCCGGCAGCTGTGCGGTGGCTCGCGAGCCCGCGCCTTTGCCATGACGGGAGATTATCTGGCATCGGAACCGTTTTGCGCTTACGACCCACTCGCTGCCATAGATAATTCATGAAGATTTCCGCCGAGTGGGCACGAAGCAATGAATGACTTTCGGGAGCTGCACCCCGTTCTTCAGGTCCTGCTGGCGACACTGTTCACCTGGGGGATGACGGCGCTGGGAGCAGGTCTGGTCTTTACCACCAAGCAGCTGAGCCGAAAAGCCCTCGATGGAATGCTCGGCTTTACAGCGGGGGTCATGATTGCGGCAAGCTACTGGTCGTTGCTGGCGCCCGCCATAGAGATTTCTCAGGGACAGAGCCTTCCCGCCTGGTTTCCCGCCGCCGCCGGTTTTCTGTCGGGCGGGTTCGTCTTGTGGGGAATCGACAAGGTACTGCCTCATCTTCACATCGGTTTCCGGAGGGAAGAAGCGGAAGGAATCAAGACGACGTGGCGTCGAACCAGCCTCCTGATCCTGGCCATTACCCTGCACAACATTCCGGAGGGGCTGGCTGTTGGGGTGGCATTTGCTTCTGCGAGTGCGGGCCTGGGAGGAACTTCCTTTGGAATGGCTGTGGCCTTAGCCCTGGGCATCGGCATTCAGAATTTTCCCGAAGGGCTTGCCGTCTCCATGCCCCTTCGCCGTGAGGGATTCTCGCGCTTCAGGTGCTTTTGGTATGGGCAACTATCGGCCGTGGTCGAGCCGGTGGCAGGAGTTCTTGGGGCGGCAGCAGTTCTGATCTTCCGACCCCTGCTTCCCTACGCCTTTGGTTTTGCTGCTGGAGCAATGATCTTTGTGGTGGTCGAAGAAGTGGTTCCTGAGTCACAGCGGAGCGGAGACACCGATTTACCCACGGCAGGAGCGATAGTGGGTTTTGTGGTGATGATGGTGCTTGACGTGGCGCTGGGGTAAGGGCGTTGGCGTTTGGCACGGGGATTGCTCCATAAAGTTCAGAAAATAAGACAGAACAGCGTAAAGGGAGCACTATAGCGATGGACGATATCCACAAGAGGAGAGAAGAAAAGCAAAGTGACCTCGAGTTAATTAACCCGCAAGACAAGGCCTGCTTTGAAGAGGGGGAGGATCGCGATCCTGATCTCACCACTGAGAGTCTGGGAACGAACAATGATCCTGTCCGGATGTATTTTCGAGAAATAGATGCAGTTCCTCTTTTGACTCGCGGAGGGGAAGCGAAGATCGGTAAAAGAATTGAAAAAAGCCAAATGGGTGCCCTTAAAGCTTTGTCCCGTTCCCTCTTGGTAGCCGGAGAGATTTCCAAGTGTGGCGAGAAGCTCAGAAGAAGTGAGTTGGATATCGGGAATCTGGTGGAATTGGACGATCACCCCCTGACCCGAAAGGGCCTGGAAAAGCAATGTCAGGAGGTCCTGGGGAACATCGAAGAAATCACTGCATTAAGAGGGGAAGTCGCCCGGATAAGAGCGCAACTGGGAAAGTATCGGAAGAAAACCAGGGAATATAAGAGACTGCTTTCCCGATTGGCTCGTCATCGCATTTCAATGGCCCGCATCATTCGCAATCTGAAGCTGACTTCTCAGATTCACCAAGAGCTGGTGGATGTTATCAAGAGCACCGTCGATCGCGTCGTCAAACTGGAAAGGGAGTCGAAGAAACTCACCAAGCTGCAGAACTCCCGACTGAAACTCCATGAGGTCAAAAAGGTGCGATTGCGCCCGCGGGCTATTGACAGGAAAATGCGGGAAATCGAAGAGGAAGCGTTGGCCTCACCTGCCGAACTCAAGCGAACATTGGCCGCAATTCAGCGGGGGGCACTGGAAGTGGAGGTCGCAAAGAAGGAACTGGTCGAGGCTAACCTGCGGCTCGTGGTCTCGATTGCCAAAAAGCATACCAACCGAGGATTGCAATTTCTCGATTTGATTCAGGAAGGGAATCTCGGTCTGATGAGAGCCGTCGATAAATTTCAGTATCAAAGGGGTTACAAGTTCTGCACCTACGCCACTTGGTGGATTCGCCAGAACATGACACGAGCCATTGCCAATCAAGGGAGAACTATTCGAGTCCCAGTGCGTATGACGGAAACCATCAACGAGCTGATGCGGACCTGGCGCGCTCTGCTTCAGGAGTATGGGCGAAAGCCCACACCTGATGAGGTTGCTCAAAAGATGGGCATAACTGCCAGCAAGGTGCGCGAAATCTTCAATATTGCCCAGGAGCCCATTTCATTGGAGACTCCTATCGGAGCAGCAGAGGAAAAACGCCTGGGCGATTATATCGAGGACGAAGGTGTTCCTTCTCCCTCCGAGGTCGTGATCGGGATCAATTTCAGGGATCAGGAGACTGGGGTGTTGCGAGCATTAACCCCTCGAGAAGAGCAGGTCATTCGGATGCGATTTGGCATCGGCGATGGAAGCAAACACACTCTGGAGGAGGTCGGACAAAGGTTCTCTGTGAGCAGAGAGCGTATTCGCCAGATTGAAGCGAATGCACTTCGCAAGTTGCGCCAGTCCTTAGGGAGCCGGGGAATAAAGAATTTTATTGAAGGGCTCGGGCAACCGAGTCTGATTTATGCTTAAACGAGTATTCGTCCCTGGGATTTCTCCGGGTACCGCACGGTGAGGAGTGACACCCCAACACCGTAAGTCAAAAAGTCTCCGCGTGGATTCACCTTCATGATGCAGAGCCGAGAGACCTCTTTCTGGTCCAGTTCCAAACCCCGTAATAGAGTCTTCTGAATTTCCTGAGGTATTTCCTCGACATTGTGAACTGTGGCCTCACCCTGATCTGAGTCGCAGCGGAGTGTTGTCACCCAGAAAAGAAGGGGCATATATCCCAAATAGTGGGGATATACCCCAGGCTGGTGAGTCACGGTTCCAAGGAAAGCAAGCAGCAGAAGCCTTGTTTTCAGTCTGTTAGACGCCTACAGAAGATAGGCACGAGAATTGCCAGTCATTGCGTGGGACTCAGACCTAGGCGGAGGAAGAAGTGATGAGCAACACACAACATGGAAAAATCGCCAAACAAGGGACAGAAGCCTGGAACAAGTGGAGAGAGGAAAATGGTGACTTAATCCCTGATATCAGCGGTGAGCAGCTCCACAGGGTAGACCTGAGAGAGTCGGACCTCAGCGAAGTCAATATGACCGAAACCCTCCTGACCAAGGCTGACTTCGGCGGAGCCAACCTTCAAAGGGCCAACCTGAAGCAAGCCAACCTTTGGGGAGCCAACTTGAGCGGAGCCAACTTGAGGGGGGCTAACTTAAGAGGGGCTAATCTGAGGAATGTCAAACTGAATGGGGCTGACTTACAGAATGCCGACTTGGCCCAGTCCGAACTGCTCTTTGGCGATCTGACGGGGGCTAATTTGAAATTTGTTGATCTAAGCGGAGCCATGTTCGTCCATACCGATTTGACCGGGACCGATCTCAAGGGAGCCAACTTGCGGGACATCCAAAACTGGAACGATATAAAAAGCATAGATCAGGCGAACGTGTCCGGAGTCATCGATTCTCCAGATGGCTTTCTAAAATGGGCGAAAGAAAATGGTGCTATCGATGATGTTTCTGAAGATGAAAGCGGCACAAAGCTCGTGGAAGCTAATCGAGAACATTAACGTTAAGACTTAACGGTTAGAGAAAAAAAGAGATGACAAAGAACAACAAATCTGACGTTATCGTTATTGGGTCAGGTCATAACGGGTTGATCGTGGCCAATTATCTGGCCAAGGCGGGACTCAAGGTTTTAATCATGGAGCGCCGGCTGGAGGCGGGGGGAGGTCTCAGCACGGAGGAGATTACGGTCTCCGGCTTCCTGCACAACCTGCACTCCTACTTCCACGACACCATCAATATCATGCCCGCCTTCAAGGATCTCGCCTTTGAGGACTTCAACGCCCGCTATTATCGTCCTCCCGTTCAGATGGGCACCATCCTTCCCGATGGCCGCGCTCTATGTATGTACGACTCTCGGGAAAAGACCATCGAGAGTATCGCCCGCTTTTCCGAGAAAGATGCCCGAAAGTGGCAAGAGGTCTGCGACAACTACGAGGAATTTATTGGGACCGTCATCATACCGGCGCTCTACAGCGCACCCGCTCCTCCTTCTGAGCAGGTATTGGTGCTGGAGGGTTCACCGGAAGGGATGGAGTGGCTTCGGATCATGCGGATGTCACCCGAGGAAGTGTGCGACGAGTTTTTCGAGAACGACGTGGTCAAAGCGATGGTCCTCCATCAGCTGGCGATTCCCCGGGGCGTCCTGCCCGACTACACCGGTCTGGGCGCTATTGTGCCCCTGATCATTTGCCAGGTGGAACATTCCCAGATTGCCCTCAGTGGCTCACACATGCTGGCTCACGCCATGTGGCGTGCCTTGATTCGAGCCGGCGGTGACACCAAGTCACTGGCCCACGTTTCCAAGATACTCATCAAAGATGGCGCGGCGATAGGAGTCGAGCTCGAAAGTGGAGAGCAGTACTTCGCTCCCACCATCGTGAGCGGAATCGATCTCAAACAGACCTTCTTGAAACTGGTGGGCCGCGAACACCTGGACAAAACGTTAGTCGAGAAAATTGAGAAGTTTCGTCTGGACGAGTTCTCGGTATTCGGCGTTCATCTGGCCCTGAGAGAAGCACCCCAGTTTGAGGTTCAAAAGGGCTATGAAGACGTCAACCAGGCATTCCGATTGAATATCGGTTTTGACAGCCCGGCTGATTTTACGGATGTCGTGGCAGACATCCGACGAGGAAGACTTCCCGAAAAACTGGCCTTGATTGCCAGCGTTCCCACCCTGTTTGATCCCTCACAGGCACCTGAGGGTTTTCACACTGCTTTAATCTGGCAACTGGTTCCCAGAAAAATCAAAGGCGCCAACTGGGAGGATGTGGACCAGGAGTACATGCATCTCTGCATCGAGAAATGGCGTGCATACGCCCCCAATTTAACCGAGAAGAACATTATAAAAGCGGTAACTCAAACGCCGGTCGATATTGCCAACCGAATTATCAATATGGATGAAGGCGGGGTCTTCATGGGCCGCATGGTCCTGGCCCAGATGGAGGGTTTTCGACCTGTTCCTGAGTGCGCTCAGTTTCGGACACCGATCAAAGGCTTGTATCTGTGTGGATCCTGTATGCATCCCGGAGGAGGAATGATTGGAGGTCCCGGAGTGATCGCGGCCGATGTGATTGGTGATGATCTCAAGATCGATAAATGGTGGGAAGTATCTGACTACTAGCTGAGAAGGAGAATACCCGTTGATTAAGATAAAAAACAGTTTTATATGCGATAAACCCATTGAAGAAGTGTTCGGACTCTTTGCCCGAATCGATAAGTTGGCCTGGGCTTTCCCCACGGTGAACCGTGTCGAGGTCATCGATGAGGACAATGTGGCTATCGGCATCCTGCTTAAAATGGGTCTTCTGCCTCTCGACAACAACCTCTCGCTAACGGTGACGGAGCGAACCCCACCCAGCCGTCTGGTTGCCGAGGGAGTTGCCAGACCGGGAGGAGGACTGGCCCGCGCCGCCAAGCTGATAGGAGGCGAGGATGAAGGGCTCACCCTGATTGGCCTCTTTTTGGATCTTGAGGTGGTGGACGAGAACTCATGCCGGGTGCGCTACTTGATTACCTGCGACGCTACCGGAAACTTGAAGCGGATCTATGATGCCATCATTCGAGGCCAGAGGAAAAAACTGGAGTCTGAATTCATCGCCAACGTCGGGGAGATTTTGGGTGGAAAAGTCGTAGAGGAGAGTCCAGCCTAAACACACTGCGAATTTTTGAAAAGGGTGCAAAGATCATGAAAGAAGAATACGACGGAATCATTCTCGGCGGTGGGCACAATGGCTTGATTTGTGGAGGTTATCTGGCCAGGGCGGGTCTGAATATCCTGGTGGTGGAGCGCCATTTAGAGATCGGAGGGGGGTTGGACTCCCACGAAGGTGCTCGCAGCGGCTTTTGGCACAACGTACATTCCAATAACCACCGGGGCGTGTGTGATCTGAAGTGGTACAAGGATCTGGAGATGGATAGCATGGGCCAGGAGTATATCCGGCTGCCTATTTCCGTGGCCATGCTCACCAGGGATCACAAGGCCATTCTCTGGTATGCCAATGAACCCGAGAGAACGGCTGCCTCCATAGGCCGATTCAGCAAAAAAGACGAGAAAGCCTTCTTGGAAGCGAACAAGAAATACGCAGGCATGGCGGCAGATATCTTCGCCAAAGAGCAGTACTCACCACCGGTTCCTTTTGAGGAGAAAAAGGCCATCCTGGAGAAGAGCGAGGCGGGCAGACAGTACCTGGAATGGCAGTCTCTGTCCATCAATGACGCTGTCTGTAAGATCTTTGAGAATGACGTGGTTCGGGGAATGATCTGTTTTCTATCCGTCATCCGAGGCTTCGAGACCGACTCGCCGGGCTTGGGATTTATCGTTCCAGCTGCCATCGCTGCTGGCGTGAACACCCAGATGTCCAAGGGGAGTACCCACAAGCTGGGACACTCACTCCATAAGATGATCACCTTGAGCGGAGCGGACCTCATCGATGGTTCGGCGGTCAAGGAAATCCTGATGGAAGGTGGCCGGGCCGCGGGTGTAGTTTTGAGAGATGGAAGAGTGTTTAAAGCCAAGAAGTTTGTGGTGAGCAGCCTCAACCCGACCCAAACTTTCCTGGACATGGTGGGAGAGGAAAACCTGGACTCTGAGTTTGCCCAGAAGGTGAAGAATTTCAAGTACTCCGACACCACTCCATTGTTCACTTGTCTCCTGGCCCTGAACCAGCGACTGTACTGGAAGGCAGCAAAGTATGATCCCGATGTGAACGACGCCTGGTACCTCATTGCGGGGCTGGATGGGTTTAAGGACATTGACAACCTTTACGAGGATTGTGCAGCCCGGCGCCTGCCCAGAGCGTTGCAGCTGCTGGGAGCCCAACCCGCCCAGCACGATCCTACCCAGGCTCCACCCGGAAAATGCACTGCCTTCTGGTGGCAGATCGCACCGGGCAACCTGTCCAAGGAAGAAGGAGGACCAGACCGTTGGGACGAGATCCGCGAGGACTTCACGGAACGGTGCGTACAACATCTGTCCCACTATGCTGAAAACCTTACTCCGGACAATATTGTCGAGCAGTTCGGGCAGACCCCCATCGACATTGAGCGCCATCTTCCCAACATGGTGGGCGGAGACATTCAGGTCGGGGAACTCAATGAAAATCAGATCCTCGACAAGCGACCCTTCCCTGAATGTAGCCAGTATCGCACTCCGGTCAAAGGTCTCTATTTGTGCGGGGCCTCCTGCCATCCCGGTGGAAACATTACCGGTGCCCCCGGATACAATTCCGCTGGCGTGGTGTGTCGGGACCTGGGCATGGAGCCCTGGTGGAACCCCCCCGAGGCACGCGACCATTGGGAGTCGCTTGGGAACGGGGCAGAGAAGAAGAAGTGAGAGTCTTCGCTCCGCCAAATCATCGATCAATATCAGGACGACGGCAGTGGGTAGCCTATGAGTAAACGCCCTTTTACCTTGGTATCGGAACTGTTTTCAAAATGGGTCAGGGGTTGGGTCTGGGACTTCCGCGGATATGAAGATGAAGAGATTTGGAACGATTCTTTTGAACTGACCTATAAAGTGAGGCAGAAAATTGTGGCCATTCCTTTTCCTGCTGGCAATACCTTTAATACTAAAGAAGATGCCATGGAGCAGTCCATATCCCGTGCTCGAAATTGGGTCAACCAGAACGGCCTGCAAAACATTTTGGATTTAGGCAAAGAGGTAGAGATCAGGGTGAGTCTGAAGGACTACCCGGAGGCCTATGCCTCGTTACCCTTCTCAGCCGATAAAATCAACCTGGGTGATCCCGTGCGATTCATCTATACGGGTGAAGAGGGGACCATCTGTGATGCCGTTTTCGACGGCCAGGAGTTCGGTTACTACAAGATCACTTACGAAGTGGACCGAGGTGATGGCTTGTACTTTCGGACCGAGGCTTCAGGGTTACAGAGACTCGTTGGGGAGAGCTAGGCGTTCGTCACGCGAAAGGCCTCTACTTTACTGATACAGGGGCCTGAAGCCGGAGGGCAAGATGACTACGGAATACGACGGAGTGATCGTCGGAGGTGGCCACAACGGCCTGATCCTCCAAGGGTATCTCTGCAGAGCTGGATTGTCGGTAGCGGTGGTGGAGCGGCACCTGGAGATCGGAGGGGGTCTGGATGCCCACGAAGGTGCCCGCAGCGGCTACTGGCATAACATCCATTCCGTCAACCACCGTAACGTCCCTGCTTTACCCTGGTACAAAGACCTGGAACTGGACCGCTTCGGCCAGGAGTACATTCGACCCGAAGTTGCCGTAGCCATGTTGTTCCGGGACAAGAAAGCCCTGATCTGGCACAACAATGATGTGGAGCAGACCTGTGCCAGCATCGCCCGTTTCAGTAAAAAGGACGCCAAGACCTTTCGTGATTTTCACCATCGCTTTGCTCCGGTTGTAAAGAACATCATCGGCCCGGAGACCTATTCTCCTCCCATGCCTGCTGAGAAAAAGAGGGAACTGTTGGAAAAGAGCGAGATTGGGAAGGCCTACTATGAATTCGCGGACCGCTGCATCAACGATGTGGTCCAGGAAGTCTTCGAGAACGAGCGTGTTCAGGCCATGGTCAGTTATCTCTTCCTGCTGCGCGGGAACGAACTGGCCGCTCCCGGCCAGGGTTACATCGTCCCCGTAGCCTGTGCAGGCGGAATCAACTCCACCCTGTCCAAAGGCACCTCCCACCGCCTCGGTCATGTGCTGCACAAGATGGTGGTGACCTATGGAGGAGATGTCTATGACGGCAAGACGGCCGTTGAGATTATCCTGGAGAATGGCCGTGCCGCCGGAGTAAAGCTCCGAGATGGGCGTGTTTTGAAAGCGCGTCAGTTTGTCGCTACCACTCTCAATCCCCAACAGACTTTCCTGGAGCTGATGGATGGGGACAAGATCGATCCCAAGCTGAAAGATCGAGCCGAGAACTTCAAGTATTCTCCCGTTACTCCTGTCTTCACGGTCCATCTGGCCTTACACGAGAGGCCCATGTGGGCTGCCGCGGAATGGGAGCCGGAGGTCATGAAGGGCTGGCTGATCGTCATGGGAGTAGAGACTCCTGAGGACATTTATTCCCTGGAAAAAGACTGTAGAGCGGGCCGGATTCCTTCTCGATTGCAGCTCATCGGAGGGGTTCCCTCTGTTTTTGACCCTACCCAGGCTCCGCCAGGAAAGCACGTGGCCTGGTTCTGGCAGGTTGCTCCCTATAACCTCAAGGAGGGAGGACCCGAACATTGGGACGACATTCTGGATGAGTTCTGCCAGAAGGAAGTCGAACTGATCGGGGAGTTTGCACCCAATATCAAGAAGGAAACCATCGTCAACCAGTTTGGATTGAGTCCCCTCGACATTGAGCGTCACTTTCCCAATATGAGGGGAGGAGATTGGATGTGTGGGGAATTGGGCGCCGATCAATTCTTGGACAAGCGGCCCTTTCCTGAATGTTCCCAGTACCGGACGCCCATCGAAGGCCTCTATCTGGCCGGTTCCTGCTGCCACCCAGGTGGGAACATCACGGGAGCTCCGGGATACAATGCCGCTAAGATCATTGTTGAGGATCTGGGAATCGAGCGCTGGTGGACTCCACCCGATCTGGAGAAGATCTGGGGCAGTCTCCCATCAGCACACTCGTGAACAAGAGCGGCAAATGCGA
>SMVB01242186.1_pt1 | contig 11711 bp, 8 predicted proteins | sample 2456461 | NCBI WGS metagenome assembly SMVB01 (sample SAMN11095934, study PRJNA526329) | marine sediment metagenome | biome: Marine sediment; feature: Surficial sediment; material: Deep marine sediment; isolation source: Hadal surficial sediment | place: Pacific Ocean | collected 2014-05 | depth 0-1...
CGTCTGGTGGGCCGTCGACCGGCGCCGCTCGTCGCCGCTGTCCGCGAAGATCCGGCAGCACTGGCTCTTTCACGGTTTCCGGTATTCGTCGTCGCGGCGGGGCAGCCGCATCGCGGACGCGTTCGGCAAACTGCTGACCCGGATCCTGCACGAGAAAAACCGCCTGCGGTGGCTGCAGAAGCGGCATTACGTGCTCGACCGCGTGATGAAGGGAATCGTGCGACGCGTGTGCGATTCGGTCGACGGCGACCGGCGTCTGATCGGTACCTTCGCACGCAGCGTCGCCGAGGCCCGGGTCACGCACATGCTGCCCATGCTCAGCATCCTGTGCCCGTGGGCGATCGCCGCCCGGCGGCACGTCCCCGGCCTGAAGTACCTGGTCACGTTCCAGGGTTACGAACTGTACGTGAAGTACGCCCGGGGCATCGGTCTCGAGCGCGAGCTGGACGCCCGGCTCGTCGGCGTCGTCGAGCAATCGGACTGGCCCGCGATCGCCGTCAGCGAGGACTACCTCAAGCGGGTCGTCGAGGATATCGGCGTACCGGAATCCTCGCTCCGCGCGATCCCCCCCGGCATTCCCGCCGACTTCACGTGCGACCGCGAGGCGGCGGTCGAGGTGCTGGTGTCGGGGTATCGCGGGTACCGCCGCGGCGTGCCGCTGATCACCTATCTCGGCCGACGCGACACCGAAAAGGGCATCGACCTGCTCCTGTACGCGGCCAGTATTCTCCGGCGTCGCGGGCTCGACTTCCAGCTCACCATCTGCGGGCCGACGCTCTTCGGCGACCACTACGGGCAGGTCTGCCGCCAGCTGGCAGTCGATCTGCGGTGCGACGTGCTGTGGCGTGAAATGGTGTCGGACAAGATCCGTTCGGCGCTGTTCACGGCGAGCCGGTGCATCGTGTACCCCTCGGTTCACCGCGAGCCGTTCGGGATGGTCGCCGTCGAGGCACAGGCACACCGCACGCCCGCCATCGTGCCGGACTATGGCGGCATCGCGTCGGCCATCGAGGCAAACGGCTTCGTCGGCGGGCTGCTGTTCCGTGCGTGGGATTCGGCCGACCTGGCCGCGCAGATCGAACGCGTGCTCACGGATGACGCGCTGTACAACCGGCTCTCCGACGCCGGCCCGAAGGTCGCGGAGTACTTCTCCGTCGAGAACCTTGCGGACCGTGTGCTCTCGCATATGGGGCTGGCTTCCGGGCGCGGCGGCAGCGACAGATAAGTCGCTGCCCCAACTGGACTTGAACCTGCCCGGAGGATCACGGGGCGGCCCGCCGCGTTATACTCACACGCGGGCCTGTGAGACATCGGTGTCCCGTTTCGCAAGCGAGAGGAAGCGAGATGCACTTCACACCGCCTCGCGGCGGGACAGGTGGGATCCGGTGGGCATGGGCAGCGGCGATCGCGATGGCGGTGTGCGGCCCCGTCGCCGCACACGAGACCGACCAGTTCACGGTCCCGACCGGCAAAGTGTTCGCTGACGTCGGGTCCGAACTGACCGAGATCTACTACGACGGGATCCGAGACGCCGTGAACGAACTCAACACGCGGATCCGCCGCGCGTTGGCGGCACGACGCGGCCGGACTTTCATCGAGTACCTGCAGTCGCCCGAGACGCTCACCGATACCGTCTACAACAATTACGCCAGGGCATGGTTCATGATCGACCGCGTCGAGCGGATGGTCCACGGCAACCAGGCGATGCGTCGCAAACACCCTGGCAGGGTGATCGGCTACTGGGAGTCGATCCACAACGTGTTCACGGGCGTGTATCACCCGCTCGACCTCCGGCAGCTGTGGCGGTTCTTTCACGCGTGCATGATGGACGCGTACGGGACGTACATCGGACCGGACAAGATCGGTCACTTCACCGACATGGGCTACGTGTACTACACGATCCGCCGCGACGCGCTCGCGGCGGGCGACACCGAGGCGGCGGCGCACGGCAAGGTGATGGCCGAGGGCACCAAGGGGCTGGTCCTCGGCGAAGAGGGCATGCTGGGCTACCTCTCGGCGGGCATTTATTCAAACGCCGACCTGGCCTCCAACTACGCCGGGATGAAGTTCTACATGAACCTCACCCGGACGGTGCGCATCAAGGGCGTCGCGCGGTCCCCGATGGTCGTGCGTCGCGGCGACGAATGGGCCGTCAGCGCGCACATCCGCACCGACTCCGACTTCTTCTCGTGGTTCGTCTCCGATCACTGGAACGAGGCGCTCAACCCCGGCCTGTTCGTGCCCGGCATGCGGGACAAAGTCCGTCGCGTCGTGCGGATGCGGAGCCAGCGGATCCTTGACTTCTACGCCGACGACAACGGCAGCCGCCGGACGCCGGCGTACTTCAACGCGCTGATGGCCGAACACACCACGTGGTACGGCGAGGATTACGGCCACCAGGGGACGCTCGACGAGCTGGTCGGGATCGGCAACACCTGCTTCGGCGAGATGCCGCACGCCGACAACGGACGCAGCGATATCGGGTACGCACCGCTGCACTGGGGCGTCGTCGCCAACGATCGGGGCGTCGTGCTCGCGGCGCTCGACGACGGCACACCCGTCGACGAGCCGGTCCGGTCGCTCGAGTCCGGGTCCGCGGAGTGGGGCAGCTCGGCGTTGCACCTGGCCGCGGCGGCGGGGCAGGCCGGCATGGCCGACCTGTTGCTGGACAACGGCGCAGCGGTCAACCTCGCCAACGAGAAGCGGGCCACGCCGCTGCACCGTGCCATCGAGTTCGCGGACGTCGTCGCCCTGCTGATCGACCGTGGAGCGGACGTCAACGCGACCGACGATCGCGGGCGCACGCCGTTGCACTGGGCGGCGCGGTACACCGATCCGGGAACCGTCGCGTCGCTCATCGACGGCGGCGCCGACGTCAACGCGGCGGACCACGCCGGGGAGACGCCGCTGCACCGCGCCGCGATGTGGGGGCAGATCGAGCTGATGGAGGCCGTGATCGCCGCCGGCGCCGACGTCAATGCGCGAGCGAACTTCGACACGACACCGTTGCACTTCGCGGTCCGCGGGCGTCAACCGGCGTCGCTGAGATTCCTGGTCGATCGCGGTACACGTCTCGACACGCCCGACGAGTTCGGCGTGACGCCCCTGCACGACGCGGCACGCGATGGCAGGCTGGACCTCGTCCGGATGTTGCTCGACGCCGGCGCCGACGGGAACACCGCCGACAACTACGGATCGACGCCGCTTCACGTGAGCGCCCGCTACGGCCACGAGGCGGTTGCCGCCGAGCTGCTCGCCCGTGGCGTGAACGTCAACACGGCCAATCGCTTCGGTTCACTGCCGCTGCACGAGGCCACCTTCGCGGACTGCACCGGGCTGATCAAACTGCTGCTGGCGTCCGGGGCGGACGCCACCGCCCGCAACCGCAACGGCGCGTCGCCGATCGACCTGGCCGCCTCGGCGGGCCAGTCGGTGGCGGTGCTGATCATGCGGTCGTCGGGATCCATGGGGCGTGGATCGGCGGAAGGGGGTCTCCCGTAGTGGCCCGCATCGCTCCGGCACGGACCACGATTGCCGCGGCGTTTCTCATGCTGCCCGTGACGGGCTGCGCAACGCCCACCGCCGTGGAGTCCTGGCAGTCGTCGCTGGAGCGGTATGTCGCGGAACAGGGCCACGGCGACCTCAACGTGCTGCGTCGCGCCGACCGTCCGCCGTCGGAGAGCGACTTTGGGCTCATCGGCGCGACGACCGCGGGCTTCCCGTTCATCGCGCCGCGACGCACCGACGCCAACGGGGTGCTGCTGGGTCATCGGAAGATCGCCGATCGCAACTGGTTCGTGTATGTCGTGGGGATGGTCGAGTACCGGGGATGGTTCGTGAACTGGGCGATGGACCATTCCCGGGTGATGGATATCCGGCTGATCGCGCTGTCCGAGCAGGGCGGCGAGTTCACGTGGATGACGAGCGACCCGGACGCGGCCGCCCTCGAACGCTACTGCAGCCCGCAGCGCGAGCGGTGGCGACGAAGCGATCCCAGCCGTGCCGACGCAACCGAAACGCCAAGTGTCTTTCCGACAGACGCGGATCGGTTTCAGATAACGGTCGAACCGGGCGGCATTCGGGTCGTCGACCGACACTCGAACGCGGCGTGGGGAATAGCTGTCAGCTCTCAGCTGTCAGCTCCGGAACTTTACGGAGCGGCGAACAAGGTGTCGTCAAGCCTGACAGCTGACAGCTTCTTCCCTAAACCCCCACGACCCCCAGCATCCCCGCCGCCTTCTTCGTGATCGTACTGTGATGCAGGCCGCACTGGGTGAGGATGTCGTCTTCGCTGCGAGCTGACTTGGGGATTCGCCGCACGACGAGCTGCTCGATCGTGAAGGCGTCGCCGGATTCCGTCACGGCGTCCGCCACCGCGGAGCCGATCCCGGCGCCGTAGTTGTCTTCCACCGTCAGGATGTTGCCGCCGTTCGCGTTGGCGAGGTCCAGCAGCGCCTCGGCGTCGAACGGGAGCGAGTACAGGTCAACCAGCGAGGCGTCGATGCCGGCCTTGTCCAGGGCGTCGAGCGTCTTGTTGCACTCGTGGACCATGTAGCCCGCCGTGATGATGAGCAGGTCGCGGCCCTGGGTCAGCACCTCGAACTTGCCGAGTTCGAAGGCGATGTTCTCGTTGTAGATGAACTCGACGTCGGGACGGACCGTCCGCATGTAGCAGGCACCGTCGTGCTCGGCCATCCGCATCGTGAGCGCGTACGCCGCGTAACCGTCGGCGGGCTGGATAACGTAGCACGCGGGCTGGCCGTGGTGGTTGTGGATCGTGGTCCACGCCCGGAACCACGCGATGTCCGAGAGCCCCATCTGGCTCGGCCCGTCCGCCGCCAGCGAGATACCGCAGTGGCTCCCGACGATCTTGATGTTCGCGCCGGAATAGATCGCCATCTCGATCTGGTCGTAGCCGCGGGTCACGAACTTCCCGAACGTCGAGCAGAAGGGGATCTTGCCGCTGGCGGCAAGCCCGGCCGCGACGGAGAACATGTTCTGCTCGGCGATCTTGCACTCCAGGAAACGGTCCGAAAGCGACTCGTCGCCGGCGAACCACTCTGCGAACGTCGAGTTGCTGACGTCGCCGTCGAGTACGTAGACGTTGGGGTTGGCGTGTCCGAGCACGCGGAGCGCGAGCCCGTACGCTCTGCGGGTGGCGAACCGACCGCCCCGCAGAATGCTCTCCATGTCGTACTGCTTCATCGCGTCGGTGAATCCCACCGGCTCCGTGATCTGGATCTCCTTCGGCTCGTGCTCCGTCGGGGGATAGATCCGCAGATCGTCGCTCGACAGCGCCGACGTCAGCCCGACGCCGGCGGCGTTCAGTTCGTTGTGGGCCACGTCCAGGACATCGCCGGTCGCGGGCTTGCCATGCCAGCCGCCGCCCTGGAGGCTCTGGGCGCCCCATCCCTTTATGGTCCTGGCGATGACCGCCATCGGCTTGTCGCCGGCGGACATCTCGACGAACCGCTCGAAGGCCTCGCGGATGGCGTCGGGGTCGTGGCCGTCGATCGTCGTGGTCTCGAGACCGGCGGCTTCGAGCTTGGCGGCGAGACGCTCCGGCGACTGCTGCGGGCTTACCTTGTCGGCCTGGCCGTAGCCGTTGCAGTTGAAGATCGGCAATACGTTGCCGAGCCCCTGGTCCATCATGAAGTCGATGGCCTCCCAGATCTGCCCCTCCCGCGACTCGCCATCGCCGATGATGCAGTAGATACGCTTGTCCAGTTCGTCGCGTCGGGCCACGACGCCGAGCCCGGCCGCAACCGAGAGCCCCTGCCCGAGCGAGCCCGTCGCCGCATCGAAGAAAGGCACCCCCTCCATCGGGTTGGGGTGGCCGTCGAGACACGATTCGGTGTCCCGGAGCGTCATCAGGTCGTCGGCTGTCAGCGGATGCAGCTGGTCACCCTTGCCAACCGCGGCGCCCAGGTCCGCCAGGGCCGCGTAGATGATGGGGACGGCATGGCCCTCGGAGAGCACCAGCCGGTCAGAGGTCGGGTACCGGGGGTGGTCGGGCAGCCACCGCATCGAGTGGTACATGAGGACGGTCACGATCTGACCGAGGGACAACCCGCTGGACGGATGGCCGCTGCCTGCCTCAGCGCACATGTCGAGGCACAGATGGTCCAGCTGAATGGCCTTCGCGTGTACCGCAGCTTCAAAAGACATCGACTTCCTTTCGGTTACAGCATCGGGGACAGCGTGGACGGTCGCCCCCTCCTTCGCCGAACCCCGGAGTATTGCATGGACCGGCCGCGGAGGCAACCGGCCGAGGCGATTTCGAGCGGTCCGCGCGACGCCCATCCACCGCCAGGCCGGATGGCGAGGGCCTCTTCGGGCACGTACCCCACTGGTGCTGGTACACTTCGGGCCACACAATACTCAGGTAAGGGAAGATCCCCAATGAAGGTCATCTGCGATCGTGTTGCCCTCGTTGACGCCGTCAACACCGCCAGTGGCATCGTGGCAAGCCGGACACCGACCCCCGTCTTGAAGTGCCTGAAGCTGACCGCTTCCAACACCGAGCCGGCGGGGCTCGTCATCGGCGCGACCGATCTCGAGGTCGGTCTGCGTCTCGGCGTCGCGGAGGTCGACGTCGTCGAGGCCGGCGAGGCCGCGATCCCCGCCGACAAGCTGAGCCAGATCGCGCGGGCCTGCGACGATCCGACGCTGACGATCGAAACCGAAGACCACGCCGTGCACATCCGCGGCAGCGGGTCGCACTTCAAGGTCTTCGGCTACGACCCCAAGGAGTTTCCGCCCATCCGCGACTTCGCGGACGCCACCGTCGACTGCGAGATCAACGCGCGTGTCCTGCAGACGCTGATCACCCGCACGCTGTTTGCGGCGGCGGTGGAGCACAGCCGGTACGCGATCAACGGCGTGCTCTTCGAGCGATCCGGTTCCAGGCTTCGGCTCGTGGCGACCGACGGCAGGCGGCTGGCCATGGCGACCGGACCCGCCGAAGGCACGGACGACCGCAGTTGCATCGTGCCCACGAAGGCCCTGAAGCTGGCGTTGAAACTCCTCGACGACCCGGACGCAACCGTCCGGATGGCCATCGACGAGAACCAGGTGCTGTTCGCCTTCGGCGGCGGCGACGCGCCGGGCGAGACGGCGGTGCTGTCGAGCAACCTCGTCGAAGGCGCGTTCCCGCCCTTCGATGATGTCGTCCCGAAGGGGCAGGACAAGAAGGTCTCGTTCGACGTCGCGACGCTCAGCAGCGCGGTCCGGCGGGCGGCACTGCTGACCAACGAAGAATCCAAGGGCGTGCGGCTGAGCTTCACCGAGGACAAGCTCACGCTCACCAGCCGGGCTCCGGAGATGGGTGAAGCCACCGTCGAGGTCAAGCTCGACGACTACCAGGGCGACCCGGTGGAGATCGGCTTCAACCCGGCTTTCATCACCGATGCGCTCAACGTCGTCGACGGCGGCAAGGTCACGATCGAGCTGAAGGGCCCGAACAAACCGGGCGTCCTGAAGACCGGCTCCGATTTCACGTACGTGATAATGCCGGTGAACCTGCAGTAGGCTCGTGGCAGGGGCGGCTTGTCCGCCCCTGTGCTTCGAGAGTCGATGCACGATCTCAGGGGCGGGCGAGCCGCCCCTGCCACGAACGCCGCGCGTTTGTCCTTGCACGTCCGCTCAGACAGTGCTCGGGTGGCACGGTTGTCGTCGCGAAGCGACGTCGGCCGTGTCTTCGGACGTCGCACCACGGCCGAGTTCGCTGCGCGAACTCAACCGTGCCACCCGAATTCGGCGGGCCGTACGGAGCGCTCAAACTATTTCTTGTACTTCACCGAGCACCCGTACGGCTTCATGTAGTACGGCGCGACGGTTTCGCCGCCGACCAGCTGGTGCACCGCGTTGACCACGTAGTTCACGGGCTTGTCGGGCTTCGGCCTGTCCTGGGCGCTGTCGAGCGCGCCGTGGTACCGCAGGACGCCCTTCCTGTCGATCACGAACATGTGCGGCGTGCGGCGCGCGTCGTACGCGTGGCCGACCGTGCCGTCGATATCCAGGAGGATCGGGTAGCTCAAGTCGTACCGCTTGATCCAGGTCGCGTTCTGCTCGTTGTTCGTGTAGTTGGTCGAGTTGATGGCCAGCCAGACGACGTCCTTGTCGAGCTTCTTCACGTGACCGACCGTCTCCTGGATGATGTTCTTCTTATAGCACCGCTGCACGACGGGACAGTCCGTGTTCGTCCATTCGAGGACGACGATCTTGCCCATGTACTCCGAGAGCGACCGCTTCTTGCCGTCCGTGTCCGTGAGCGTGAAGTTGGGGGCGGGGTCACCGATCTTCACGGATTTACCTTCGCCGGCCATCGCGGTTGCGGACGCCGCCAGGATCACCGCGGCGGCGGCACCGGAACCGAACGTGACGAACAATGTGCTTGGCTTCATTGTGGAGAACTCCGATCGAACGAGAAAGGGTTACGGCTTGCTCAAGCCGGGTTTGTCGTCGGGCTCGATCACGAAATCGTAGGACGGATCGTCGGCCTCGGCCCCCAGCGTGACAAGGCCGCCGACGGCCATCGTCCTGCCACCGGCGTTCAGCGGCTCCAACGCCACCGGGACCACAATTGAAAAACGGCCATCGCCGACCGTCACCCTGGCGGTCCCGAACTCGACCCCCGGCCTGTCGACCCCGAAGAACGCCGCCCGCGTCGCCTCACCGGCCGGGCCGGTCAACGTGAGAATCGAGCGGTCGAACGCGATCCGGGCCCCCTTCAGGTCAGCCAGCGGTCTCGGCAACCGCTTCTTGAACGCGTCGAGACGGGCGCTCGTACCACCGTCGGTGTCGGGCCGGCTCGATGTGGCGATGGTGATCTGCCGGGTCGCGGACCCCAGCAGGCACCGCTGGCGGCACACCGCCCACTCCAGGTCCACCCGCATCGTCACTGTTGCATCCGCCAGGCGCGCCGGCGTCGTGATCGGCACGAAAAGCACGACCTCGTCGAAATAGGCGTACTCCCGGCCCAGCGGGGTCGTGACCGCGACGGGGCGGGGCCACAGTATTTCACCCGCCACGTAGCCCGGCGGGGTCGTGACCCGTATGGTCGGCGGCAGTCCCCCCTCGCCGGGGTTCTTCCAGTACATGTGCCAGTGCTCGGCGATCTCGAACCGGACGGCGATGTGAAACGTCCGGCCCGGTCCGATCGGGTCGGCATCGGTGCTCAGGTGCACCGACACGCGGCTCTCGCCACGGGCCCCGAACGGCGACGGTCCGGGCTGCGCATGGACCGCACCGGCCAGCAGTACCGCCGCCGAACCGCCGAGACCCGTTGCCAGTCGCCTTGTCAGTCGCCTTTGTCGCCGCATATGCTTCGTCCTACGTCTCTCCCGAAGACGCGTAGCCGAGCCGCGTATTCCGCGCCGGGCGGATTTCGGCGTACTCTAGAGCAGGTGGAGGGCCACGTGAACAGACGCAACCCGGCTCCGGTGGTTCCGGTGGTAATAATAATGGTGCTCGTGGCGGCCGCGGCCCTGTCGGCCGGCGGCTGCGGCGGCAAGTCGATCAGCGATCGAGACCTCGTCCTGCTCGACCCGCGGGAGGGGATGGAACTCGTCGAAGGCCGCAAGAAGCTGCTGGGCCTGGCAGGCATCGAGAACGGGGCGTGGGTCGATCCCCGCAGCGCCCGCAAGTACCGCGACGGCCACATCCCCGGCGCCATCCACCTGCCGTTCCAGAATCTGGCGGACGAGCAGGACAGGCTCCGCGGTTACGACGTGCTGATCATCTACGGCGACGGCTTCAAGGACAACCTCGCCAACGGCATGAGCAAGAAGCTGCTCGAGATGGGCTTCAAGGACGTCCGGACGCTTCGGGGCGGGCTCAAGGCGTGGACCCGCGCCGACCTCGACCTTGAAACCGGCGACCCCCCGCGCGACGCGCAGCCCATGCAGCCCTAAGCGAGGCCGGGCGCCTGATGAAGGCGATCGACGCCGAATTGCGCGGCTGACGGGCCTTTTGGTCCGGAATCATCTTGCCCGGCGGGACTACGGGGATTATGTTCATGGGTCTCCCTCGGGTCTGGACACGTCACAGACGCCCCACGTCCAGCGCCCGCGTCGCCACCGGACCGGAAGAAAGGAACGAGCCCCCCATGCTCCGAAGATCATTCTCCCCCGCAGCGGTCGCCTTTCTCATGCTGTTGCCAATCGCCGGTGTCTCGACGCCTTCACACGGCGGCGCGGTCGCCCCGCTCGCGACGGTTCGAGTCGCCAGCGGGCTGAACCGCCCGATCTTCGTCACCTACGCTCCCGGCGACGAGACGAGGCTGTTCATCGTCGAGCAGCGCGGCGTGATCAAGATCCTCAACCTCTCGACCGAGACTGTCATCGGATCGAACTTCCTTGACATCGACAGCCTGGTCGGCGGCCCGTCCAACAGCTTCGACGAGCGCGGCCTGCTGGGCATGGCGTTCCACCCCGACTACGGGACCAACGGCTTCTTCTACCTCTACTACACGAACAACTCGTCGAACGTGACGATCGCGCGGTACTCCGTCTCGGTCGATCCGAACAAGGCCGACCCGGCCACCGCCCAGATCATCTTGACGATCAACGAGCCGCAATCCAACCACAACGGCGGCTGGATCGGGTTCAGCCCCATCGACGGCTACCTCTACGCCTCCGTCGGCGACGGCGGCGGCGGCTGCGATTCGGGCAGCGGTCACACCGCGGGGACCGGCAACGGCCAGGACATCACCAACAACCTGCTCGGCAAGATGCTGCGGATCGATCCCTCGACGACACCCAACGCCGGCGGGTACTCGATCCCCGCGGACAACCCGTTCGTCGGCGTGACCGGCGACGACGAAATCTGGGCGTACGGCCTGCGCAACTCATGGCGCAACAGCTTCGACAGCGTGACGGGCGACCTCTACATGGCCGACGTCGGCCAGAACGCCCGCGAAGAGATCAACTTTCAGCCGGGCAACAGTCCCGGCGGCGAGAACTACGGGTGGCGGTGCTTCGAGGGCAACAGCTGCAGCTCGATCAGCGGCTGCCCGACGACGCCGTGCGCGTGCAACGGCACGGGCCTGGTGTTCCCCATCCACACCTACACCCACGCCTTCGGATTCTCGATCACCGGCGGCGACATCTATCGCGGCTGTGACATCCCCAGCCTCGACGGGACGTACTTCTTCGCCGACTTCGGGACGAACCGGATCTGGTCGTTCCGCTATGACGGTACGGTGAACGAGTTCATCGAACGCACCGGCGCGTTGTCGCCGTCCGTGGGCGGGTTCGGCATCTCCTCGATCGCCTCCTTCGGCGTGGACGCGCGCGGCGAGATCTACATCGTCGACCGTGCCAGCACGGTCAACAGCGAGATCTTCCGGATCATCCGCGAGGAGAGCCAGATCGCCGACTTCAACTGCGACGGCGAGGTCGGGATCAACGACTTCCTCGACTTGCTCGCCAACTGGGGCCAGTGCCCGGCCGCGGGCCAGTGCCCGTGGGATCTCGACCGCGACGGCGCCGTCGGCATCAACGACTTCCTCGGCCTGCTCGCCGCCTGGGGCCCGGTCTGATTTGAGCGCTCCGTAGCGGCCTCCGGCCGCACACTCGCTTTCGTACGACCCGCCGAATTCGGGTGGCACGGTTGAGTTCGCGCAGCGAACTCGGCCGTGGTGCGACGTCCGAAGACACGGCCGACGTCGCTTCGCGACGACAACCGTGCCACCCGAGCACTGCCTGGGC
>SMVB01082936.1_pt1 | contig 11708 bp, 9 predicted proteins | sample 2456461 | NCBI WGS metagenome assembly SMVB01 (sample SAMN11095934, study PRJNA526329) | marine sediment metagenome | biome: Marine sediment; feature: Surficial sediment; material: Deep marine sediment; isolation source: Hadal surficial sediment | place: Pacific Ocean | collected 2014-05 | depth 0-1...
CAGGAAAAGGGTATGGAGATTAGAATATTAGTGCCAAGGTTTGGCCTGATAAATGAGAGGAAGAACAGATTACACGAAGTAGTAAGACTTTCAGGTATCAATATAACTGTTGGCAACGAGGAAAAACCACTGGTAATAAAGGTTGCTTCCGTACCAAATGCTAAGCTTCAGGTGTACTTTATTGATAATGAAGACTATTTTCAGCGAAAGTCGGTTTTTCATGATCAGGATGAAAACTTCTATGCCGATAATGATGAACGGGCAATATTTTTCTGCAAGGGAGTACTTGAAACTGTGAAAAAGTTAGGCTGGGCACCAGATATCGTACATTGCAATGATTGGATGACAAGCCTTATCCCATTGTATATCAAAACCACCTATAAAAACGACCCATTATTTATGAATACCAAGACAGTATTCACAATATATGACAATAAGTTTACGTATAAGTTTAAAGGCGATTTGCTTGATAAGGTTAAAATGCTTGATATAGAAGATGATATGTTGAGCACCCTTAGATCATTAGACTATGATGGCTTTATTAAACTGGGGATGGAATATTCTGATGCAGTTATTAAGACCAATGAAGGGATAAGCGAAAGTTTGCAGGTGCTGATTGATGAACTCAACAAGGACATGAAGGTTGATACTATTAAAAAATCAGATAATTTTACGGACTCTTATTTAGAATTATATAATGAACTTGTTGGTTAAGAAATTCGGGCCTTTAACAATCATTTTGTTAAGTGCCTTAATTGCAATTTCTTGTGAAGATCCTGGGCGAATAGGGTTAATTGTAGATTCTGATAATGGTGTTATTTCTACGCACTATCAGGATATTATTTTACCAACCTCTGTTGTACAGTTTGATCCAAGGAATACAGCATCAGCTAGATCTATACAGGCAGGGCAGTATAGCAATAATGATTTTGGTATAGTAACATCGATGTCTTACACCCAACTCGACCTCTCAATTGTGGTGCCGCCTGAGTCAGATGCTGTTTATGCATCATTTGATGTTGAAATAAAGTTTGAAAATTTTATGGGCGAGAGCCCGGTTAATAACGAAACCCAAACTATTGGTATTTATCAACTGGCTGAAGAGATAGATTCTACCTTGAGCTATAACAGGCTGGATCAATTGACCATCAATCCAACGCCACTTGGTTCATGGCAATTTTCACCGAGCATTAATGATACTATACAAACAGATTCTACTTATATAGTAACCCTGGACGATGCTGTCGGACAGGATTTATTTGATAAGCTACTTAACGGAGATCCTATATTCGATAGCGATGCAGCATTTAATGCCTATTTTAAGGGGGTTGCCTTTATTCCTACAGCAAATAATAAAGATATTTTTCAGATTAATGCAGATTTATTAACCTTTAGATTAAACTACACTGAGTTTAATTCTGATGCCACCCCAATAGATAGAACATTTGAGATGTATGTAGGACCCGTAGGTTTTTACTATATAGAGTCTGATAAAACAGGAACACCACTTAGCGGTATTAGCCCTGATAATAGTGATTTTTTCCCTGCAGATGATTATAGGTATTTGCAATACGGAACACTCATGGCCCTCAGGGCAGACCTGACACCTTTTTACCTGCTTACAGATACCTTAAAGAACTTAATTATTAATAAGGCCGAAATTTACCTCGGTCAGGTTAAGAATTATGGTGACGACTTACCGCCGCCACCTTTTCTTCAGGTATATTTCACTGATGAAACCAACGAGTGGCCCGTAGTAGATAACATAGGCAGGTTTGATTCCACCCAGGTGGGGGTAAATTTTATAATGTTACAAGATGAGTCCAGACTTTCGCCTCCGGGAGTGTATACTTCACCATTAAGCACTTTTATAAATGAAGAGGCGTTTAATTATCGATTTAATATGTCAGTATTCTTCCAGGATCTTTTTTCAGGTAATTATTCTTCTCCATCCGAGCCATTTTTAGAGGAAAAAGGCCAGATATTTATCTTTGGAGAAACAAATGTTCTTTTCCCACAAACATCAACCAGCCATCTTTTTACCTCACCTATGGCGATTCACAAAGACAGTGTTCGCTTAAGAATTTACTATACTATCCCAACTAACCAAAATCAGTAAATAGCAAAATTATGTGTGGTATTGTTGCCTATGTAGGCCATCGACAAGCAGCGCCGATTATAATAAAGGGTTTAAAACGACTCGAATACAGAGGTTACGATAGTGCAGGTATTAGCCTGATTAACGGCGGGCTAAATGTTTATAAGAAAAAAGGCAAAGTTGCAGAACTGGAAAAACTTCTGACAGGCCAACCTTTAGATAGCTCAATAGGAATAGGACATACCCGGTGGGCTACCCATGGCGAACCAAGTGATGCTAATGCTCATCCGCATCAGTCTAATTCAGGAAACATTACCCTTATACATAATGGCATCGTAGAAAACTATGCTTCATTGAAACAGGATCTTATCAATAAAGGATATTCCTTTAAGAGCGAAACAGATACTGAAGTACTGGTTAATTTTATCGATGACATTTACCAGCATCAACAATGCTCATTGGGCGAAGCGGTTAGACAGGCACTGAATGCAGTTGTTGGTGCGTATGCTATTGTGGTTATGTGCAAAGATCAGCCGCAGCAATTGGTGGCGGCACGTAAGGGCAGCCCGCTTGTGGTGGGTGTGGGTAAAGGAGAATATTTCTTTGCCTCGGATGCTACCCCTATCATAGAATACACCAATGAGGTTATTTATCTTAATGACTTCGAGATTGCGGTGGTGAATAATAATAAACTTAGCGTAAAGGACACTTCGGATATGGAGCGTACGCCTTATATTGAAACGATTGACCTCGAGCTGGAGGCCATTGAGAAAGGTGGCTATGAGCACTTTATGCTCAAAGAGATTTATGAACAACCGAAATCAATTGCTGATTGTATGCGAGGCAGGCTTGATGCCACAGCAGGGAGATTGGTTTTAGGTGGCATAAGGGAGTACTCAAATAAACTAATTAATGCCGAGCGGATTATTATCGTGGCATGTGGCACATCGTGGCATGCAGGCCTGGTCGCAGAATATTTTATTGAGGAATTATGCCGTATTCCGGTAGAGGTTGAGTATGCCTCAGAATTTCGCTATCGAAACCCGGTAATTAATGAAGGAGATGTAGTCTTTGCCATTTCTCAATCAGGAGAGACCGCTGATACCTTAGCGGCTATTGAATTGGCTAAATCTAAAGGAGCAATAATATTCGGCCTTTGTAATGTTGTGGGCTCATCTATCTCAAGGGTTTCTCATGAAGGGGCATATACCCATGCCGGTCCTGAAATTGGCGTTGCCAGTACCAAGGCTTTTACCGCGCAACTTACTGTAATGTTTATGATTGCTCTGCGAGTGGCTCACCGCAAAGGCACTATCTCAGAATCTAAGTATCGTCAGCTGTTGGTTGAGCTAGAAAACATTCCCTCTAAAGTGGAGGAAGTGCTTCATGTTGATGAGCAAATAAAAGAAATAGCTGAGAAGTTTAAGGACAGCCGTAATTTTTTATATCTCGGCAGGGGTTACAATTTCCCGGTCGCTCTGGAAGGAGCACTAAAACTCAAAGAGATATCATACATTCATGCCGAGGGATATCCGGCAGCAGAAATGAAGCACGGACCTATTGCCCTTATTGATGAAGAAATGCCGGTAGTTTTTATTGCCACCCAGGATAGCTCATACAATAAGGTGGTAAGTAATATTCAGGAGGTAAAGGCCAGAAAAGGCAAGGTAATTGCTATTGTTACTAAAGGCGATACAGTGATACCACCAATGGTTGATTATGTAATTGAAGTGCCTGCTACTGACGAATCATTAATGCCACTAGTAACGGTTATTCCATTGCAGCTTCTATCATATTATATTGCAGTTTTGCGCAACTGTAATGTAGATCAACCACGTAATTTAGCAAAATCAGTTACTGTTGAGTAAAACCTTGAGAACAATTTTTTAATAATGGGAGATGTTTAAAGCCTCATTAATTGGGCAATAGGAGGATAAGTAAAGCGTTGATGCAGTTCATGCGAACATATAAATATTATATTCTGATTTTATGCACATTTTGTGCCGGCAAAACCTATGCTCAGGAAGAGGAAAAATTCACTACCATTTCTCCGCCATTAACCGTTGAATTAGGGAAGAATAAAGAAGATGAAACATTTACCCCCAAAGAGCAAAAAAAGAAGAAAAATGTCTATTATGGACTAAAAACTAAAAAAGGATTTACTACCAGGGGCCGTGGTGTAAAAGAAGATTTGATTTTATTTAATTATTTAAAGGAGCCAGAGCAAACAGATAATTATGTACGTGATATTTACTGGTATGACCTGGAGAGAAAACAGATAAAAAGTCGTGGCTTTAATCCGCAGAAGGGTGTGCTGCTTCATGGGCCCTACTCTGTACGCAGAAATGAGGTAATTATTGAGGAGGGAATTTTTTATATCGGCATGAAGCATGGGCGGTGGGTACGCAAGACCCCTCAGGATATTCTTATTGATAAGGAAAAATATTATAAAGGATGGCCAAAAGAATCGATGGTTAAATTCTATGATCCCAGTACACGAACCAAAATAAAGGAGATTATTCCAATTGAATATGGGCAGAAGGAAGGCAACTACTATTATTTTTATAAAGATGGCTCAAGGGCAGTTGCCGGGGAGTACAGGTATGATGTAAGAGTTGGTAAATGGACATCTTATTATGAAAAACGACGCGGAAGAAGGAAAAGAGAAATCCAGTATCGTAAAGATCCGGATAATGACAAGTTTGTACCCTACATAATAAAAGAGTGGAATTCTGCCGGTAAAGTGATTTATGATCGGGCTAAGGATAAGGTGAGGGAGCAGTAGTGGTTCACCTAATCAACATCTTCATAATCTACATATTCGCCACCATCATATCCTTTACTATCTCGCCGGGGATCATGATCAACATTTATGTCACCTTGCCTTCTTGTTTGGCCTGAGCTGGTATACCTTGTTTTTCTATTATCATTTGTCCTGCCAAGCATAGTCCTGATAATCATCCCCAATGCTTTGAAGAAGATCCAGATAAGTACAAAAACGGCCAGAAATTTAAACATATTATTTACTCAGGTAGAGATTTCTTTCAGCATATATATCCATGAAATAGTCGTCCATCAGGTCATCAATAAAATAGATTGATTCACCGGTAGATTTCATCTCGGGACCCAGTGTTTTGTTTACATTAGGAAACTTATCAAAAGAGAATACAGGCTCTTTTATGGCATACCCTTTTTTAACCGGGTTGAACTTAATATCCTTTACCTTCATTTCCCCCAACATTACTTTGGTGGCGTAGTTTACATAGGGCTCCTGATATGCCTTGCATATAAATGGTACGGTGCGGGAGGCTCGAGGGTTGGCTTCGATTATGTAAACCTTATCGTTTTTAATGGCAAACTGTATATTAATTAGGCCAACTGTTTTTAGCGCGAGGGCAATTTTCTTGGTATATGCCTCAATTTGTTGAATAACAAAATCACCCAGATTATAAGGAGGTAGCACAGCGTAGGAATCCCCGGAATGAATTCCTGCCGGTTCGATATGTTGCATGATACCAATGATGTAAACATCTTCTCCATCACAAATTGCATCGGCTTCAGCTTCAATAGCATCATCCAGAAAATGATCTAACAATACCTTATTACCGGGTATTTTTTTCATAATGTCAACAATATGCTCTTCCAGCTCTTGATCATTTATCACAATCTTCATGCTTTGCCCACCTAATACATAAGAGGGTCTTACTAGTAAAGGGTAGCCTATTTTTTGTGATTCAATCAAGGCCTGTTCGGCATCTTCAGCCACACCAAATTCAGGATAAGGAATATCAAGAGCCATTAACAACCTGGAGAAACTTCCTCTATCTTCAGCTAAGTCAAGGGCTTTAAATGATGTACCAATAATTTTTATGCCATATTGGTCAAGCTTTTCGGCAAGTTTTAAAGCTGTTTGGCCACCGAACTGAACAATAACTCCTTCCGGTTTTTCATGTTCAATGATGCTATAAATATGCTCCCAGAATACTGGCTCAAAATAAAGTTTATCAGCTACATCAAAATCAGTAGAAACCGTTTCCGGATTACAGTTGATCATGATGGTTTCATAGCCACATTCTTTTGCCGCCAGTACCCCGTGAACACAGGAATAATCAAATTCAATTCCCTGGCCAATACGATTTGGTCCTGAGCCAAGAACAATGATTTTCTTCTTATCTGACCTTACAGATTCATTCTCTGTATTGTAAGATGAGTAATAGAAAGGCGTTTTTGCTTCAAACTCGGCAGCACAGGTATCTACCATTTTAAAAATCCTGTTTAAACCAATTTCCTTTCTTTTATTATAGATGTCCGACTCCCAGCATCCTAATAAGTGAGCCAATTGCCGGTCGGCATAACCTTTTTCTTTAGCCGTTCTAAGCAGGGCATTCGGTACGGTGTCAAGTTTATAACTTTCAATTTCGGCTTCCAGAATCACCAACTCTTCAATTTGATAGAGAAACCACTTGTCAATCTTGGTCAGTTTTTGAATGGTGCTAAGTGAGATGCCTAATTTGAAAGCATCATAAATATGAAACAGTCTATTCCAGCTGGGGTGCTCCAGGCTTTCTAAAATTTCGTGCTGGTCTTTTATTTGTTTGCCATCAGCGCCCATACCATTACGATTTATTTCTAAAGACTGACAAGCCTTTTGCAATGCCTCCTGAAAATTTCTGCCAATGCCCATTACCTCACCAACAGATTTCATCTGTAGTCCAAGGTGACGATCGGAACCCTCAAATTTATCGAAGTTCCACCGTGGTATTTTCACAATTACATAGTCGAGTGCCGGCTCGAAAAAGGCCGAGGTGGTTTTTGTAATCTGATTATCTAATTCATCCAGGTTGTATCCTATGGCAAGCTTGGCAGCAATTTTAGCAATTGGGTAACCAGTGGCCTTCGATGCCAGTGCTGAGGATCGGGATACCCTCGGGTTAATCTCGATGGCAATAATTTTATCTGTGTCAGGATCTACAGCAAACTGTACATTACAACCTCCGGCAAATTGGCCTATGCCATTCATCATTTTAATCGCCAGGTCGCGCATCTCCTGATATATGGTATCCGGCAGGGTCATCGCCGGGGCAACAGTTACTGAATCGCCGGTGTGGATTCCCATTGGGTCGAAGTTTTCGATAGAGCAGATAATAATGATATTAGCCTTGTTATCTCTCAGGAGCTCCAGCTCAAACTCTTTCCAGCCTAAAATACTCTGCTCAATTAATACCTCATGAATAGGGGAAGCGTGTAAGCCGTTTGATAAGGAGTTTTCGAACTCATCGGCACTATAAACGAAGCCTCCTCCAGTACCGCCCAGGGTAAATGATGGCCTGATGACTAGTGGGTAACCAATTTTCTGGGCTATTTCTTTTCCCTGCAGGAAGGAAGTGGCAGTTTCGCCTGTACATACATTAACCCCAAGTTCCACCATTTTCAAACGAAACTTCTCCCGGTCTTCCGTGGTTTCAATCGCATCAATATCTACACCAATTATCTTCACATCAAATACGTCCCACACACCGGCATTTTGACAATCAATAGTCAGGTTCAGGGCTGTTTGCCCACCCACCGTAGGTAGTACTGCGTCTATGTCATGTATCTTAAGAATTTCAATTATCGACTTCTTATTAAGCGGCTTGAGATAAATATTGTCGGCAGTAACCGTATCAGTCATTATAGTTGCCGGATTGGAGTTAATTAAAGTCACTTCAATACCTTCTTCTCTTAGCGAACGCGCTGCTTGTGATCCTGCATAATCAAATTCGCAGGCCTGGCCAATAATAATTGGCCCACTACCAATAATTAAGACTGATTTGATACTATCATCTTTGGGCATGTTATGAGAAGAATTTAGGGTGGATGCTTTGCATAAATTACGCAAAGTTAGAAGATAGAATCTTGTTATCAACTAAATGATAAATTTATTAAAATTTTAACTAATCGTTAGCCTGAGAACTTTATTTTATTAACTCAAAAGAGGCTGTACATGATACAATTATTAGGATGATACCGCTTTGTATAGATCGTCAACCAAGCAAAGCCTGACCTCACTTTGTTCGGTCTTGGTCTTTGGCGATTTTGTACTCCCTCAAGCAAGCTTGGGTCGCAAGAAATTAAAAAGCCCGGCCACGATATAGGGGCCAGGCTTTGCTTGTTTGCAGAGGGCGAGGGAACGCAAAGTAATTTACTATTATCAATTAATATCCATTCTTTATACAAAAGTCAATACTACGCATCTTATATTTTCCAAACCGCTGGGTAGTTACAAGATCGAATCCGTTGATTTTCCAAACGCTGAAGGTGCCGTCAGCAGATAGTACAAAGAACCACTCTTTGTGAGGTAAGTATTGGATGTCGAAGATTATAGATTGGTGTAACTTGAGGAGTTTTATTTCTTTATTTTTTATTAAGTCAATAACATGAATACCTCCTGTGTAAGTACCTACAAGAAGGAGTTTTTTTTCAGGGATATATTTCAGTGCAAATGCCTTTTCAGGCAGTTTGGCAATTGCACGGTTTTGCAGAGGGTTTGCCAAATTCCATTCAACTACCATGCTGTCATCACTGCCTGAAAAAAAAAGATGAGATTCGGTTGCCTGTTCTAATGTGTAAATTGCTCCTTTATGTCCTTCAAACTGAGCAATTTTTGTTACCCGAATTCTACCAATATTCTTTGATTTTTTCATTCAAAATTAGCACCAACGGCCCGACTTTGCGCCGTGCCGTCTTAAAGTTACGCATTACGCACAGATTAGTAGTCTATCCGACGTCCTAATCACGTGCTCCCCGGCATGGCACCAAAGCCATTGTTAGCCATAGTTTTTCATTCCTCAATAATCAGGAACAATATTTTTCGAGCAGTTCTTTTTTCCTCAAGGAAATTTTCTCTTTGTTGTAGAACACGCTTATTACTTTGAACATAATGCCAACTCCACCTACCAGTTTTGTGTTACTCAAATCGGTCAAAATCATACCTATAGGAATCATTTTAGGTGTCATTTTGCTCAGTTGCTTTAGCAATCCATCTTTTTGAAGTCCCATCATGATTCTGAGATTTTGCTCAAAAGGTTCATAGCCGGGTTCAGCAGTAATGAGCACTTTTACTGTATTTTCCGATTCGTTTTTAAAGCTGTGATGAACGGTTTTTAGTATTGTGACTTTATCTCCTGGTTTCAAAATAATTTTTTTCCCATTATTCCACACGGCAAGTTCACCTTCCAGCACCTCAAAGCTTTCGTTAAATTTAGTGTGGTAATGTGTGGGCGCCATTGCTCCGGGTGTAAATATCCCGTGAATCACTGAGCGTGTTCCGCCATTTTCGGTGCATGATTCCTTTACATATCCAACTTTGTCTTGTTGTTCCATTTTGTCTTTTGCTTCACACGCAAAGGTCGTCCTGCAATGATCGCTAACGTGTTCGACTAACAGCCGAACTGTTTGTTCCCACTAAACTAAACTATCTTTCAAACTAACTAACCCATTAAGGCTACAGTTTGGCGGTTAGGTGGTGTTAGCATTCGTACTATTTTTGATTCTCCTAAAATGATTCTGAACAATCTTGTTCAGATATACTTCCGACCTTGTGCACTCAAATTCTAGTTCCTTAGGAAGATATGAAAACAAAGGTGATCCACTACCTAATAAGATTGGAATGATTGTTATAATCATTTCATCAATTAAATCCTCTTTTAAAAAACTTTGGATAGTAATGCCTCCGTCAATGTAAAGTCGGGAATACCCGCGTCGATGTATTTGCCTTAAAACATCAGTAAGGCTCCCTTTAACAAGGTGTGCTTTATTTGTGAATTTTTTAGGTATTTCCTCTAAAGTGTTACTGATTACAAATACTGGCTTTTGATAAGGCCAATCTATATCAAACCCACAAACTGTTTCAAATGTTATTCGTCCCATGACAAGCGCGTCTATTTGTGATGTAAATTCATCATATCCCATGTCTATATTGTCTGGGATGGGGATTAATTCAAGCCAGTCTATCCCACCATTTTTATCAGCAATAAAGCCATCTAAACTTGTTGCAATAAATACCGTATTCCTCTTTTCCATTTTTCTATTCGACTGAATCGTATGTATGCTAACGCTCAGGGTGTAAAGCGTGAGGCGTAGCATACGCCGTAGAACTTTTCGCCTGCCTTCAACGGTAAGTATATGGATAGTTTCAATACATTATATACATCCTACTTGTAAATCATTAAATTTAGTGTTTAACCAGAAAGAACAAAGGAGTGCAGTAAGATCATTTTATGCGTATAGCCTTTGAGCTAGTCAACAAGGAAGATTCCCACTCTTTTATTACCGTAATACGTTCAGTTCATTGTTGGCAACAGTACTTCATTCCACAGCCTTTAATATATAATTCAGAATCATTTCATTTGGGGGAGTACTTTTTCCTTATAATTCATAGGAATTGTAATGGCGGATGAATTTTTACCCTAATATCTTCTACTACTTCGTCAAACAAATCACGGCAGCACAATCCTGTAGGATTAAGAATCTCGCATTTTTCCTGCACCTTATTGCTATAATGGGCCATGGTCTCATCCCAATCAGTAATATTGTGATTATAAACCGTTTCCTTTATCTGTTCTTTGTCAACATTATTGCAATAACATATTATCTCTTTCTGACTACCAATCTTATAATATAATTCCCGTTTTAATTCAGACTTATCGATCAGCTGATTTCGCTGGGTAGAGTAGTAGGCATTCGTACATTGCGGATTCATGCATATATGAAAATCATCTTCCAAGATAATCCTTTTATAAGTATTTGGTTTTAGATTCGACCTCATTACGGTATTAGGTACCTCTGCTCCAGGGATGTTACAAGCTGGGCAAACAGGAATTTCCTTTTGCTTCCTGGTAGTATTTTCAAGTTCTGGTAAGTCAACCTTGTAGTGGCCCTGATTAATGGTCTCTATTAATTGCTTTTGTGAAAGGATACTCTCATCAATGGTAAATTCACCAGAATCTGCGTCATGATTAACCAATTTATCAACTAACCCATCTAGCTGAGCTACCTGATTCTCGACAGATCTTGAACAACTTGAGCAAGACATCCCTGCTATGGGTAGCGTAATCGTCTTAATCATTTTATAATACTTTAGATGCCTGTTGAATTTTTACTTTCTTCAATAACCTCATAGCCAGTGTCATTAATGGCTTTAACTATTTCCTCTTTTGTAGTTTTTGCTGGATCGTACTTAATCACAGTATTACCATCCTTGTAGGAAGCCTTAGTTTCTGAGACACCAGTTAACTTATTTACTTCAAAATTAATATGCTCCTCACATCCTGTGCAGGTCATACCCGCTACTGGTAGTACCAGTTCCTGCATACCTATATTGCTTATTTTTACTACGGGTATCCCTGTGGAGTTCTTTGAGGATGAAGATACTACTTTATACCCAGTTGCATTAATCGCTTCAATTATGTCTTGTACACTTGAAATTGCTTGATCAAATTTAATAGTGGCTGAACCGGCATTATAATCAGCACTGGCGACCAAAACACCAGGTAGTTTCATAGCTGCATGCTTTATTCCTTCCTCGCAGCCTGTGCAGGTCATTCCTTCTACGGCCAAGCTAACTTCATAG
>SMVB01087958.1_pt1 | contig 11706 bp, 9 predicted proteins | sample 2456461 | NCBI WGS metagenome assembly SMVB01 (sample SAMN11095934, study PRJNA526329) | marine sediment metagenome | biome: Marine sediment; feature: Surficial sediment; material: Deep marine sediment; isolation source: Hadal surficial sediment | place: Pacific Ocean | collected 2014-05 | depth 0-1...
ATGAAGCTTCCGATGTGGAAGTGGCTGGATGTTCGGGAACGGATCCATCGTCGAAGGAGCTGGACGAAGGTTCATGCCAGCGTGGATGGCTTTTCCCTTCGGCTTCGGCTGAAGCCTTGGAAGCGCACCGAGCGAGTCGTGGTCTTCCGAAAGAAGATCTCGGGCAAGCCTGCCAAGGACTTTCAACTCGAACTCTTTCAACCTGACGATGGGTTTTATGAATATTCGATGGTGGTGACGAACAAGAGCGACTCCGAGGCGACGATCTGGCACTTCATGGCTGGACGGGGCGCTCACGAGAAGACCCTCGGCGAACTGAAACAAAACTTTGCCTTCGGAAGCATCGTGACGAACGACTGGGATGCGAATAGCACCTGGCAGCTCCTCTCGGCGTTGACGCATAATTTGGTTCGGGACTTCCAGATGAAGACGGGATTGGCCACGCTACGGAAAAACACCCGGAAGCGGACCTATCGATACAGCTTTCAGTCGATGAGAACACTTCGCTTCCTCCTCATCCACATCCCGGGTCGCATTGCACGACCCAATGGACGAAGCGAACTCCGGATCGCAGCGGCACCACCGGCACGGAAGAGAATCCAGGCTGTGATCGACGCGATCGCCGCTTGAACGCTGTCAAGCTACTCTCGAAAGACCAAATCTAATGTCGGATCAGGGCTAGCCCCGGCGGGGGCTTAGTTGTCAGAATGTCTAGTATCGGTGGTGCTGAAAACGGAGGTTGTTTTTCCCATCCCCTCCTGCAGGCCACCTGGCACTTCTAGGATCCTTCGGGTATCACCCAAAGGCGGCGTAATTAATAGCCGCCCCTTTTTTGTGTGAGGTAAGACCCGCCCCACCCGTCATTCCTTACATAACATAAGGGGTACCCCACTTGAAACCCGATTTCCCGGCGCCCTCGCGGCAAGCTTATTTTGCCCTCGGCGTACTGCTCCTGGCTTATATCCTGTCCTTCATAGACCGCAATGTGATGGCGGTATTGATAGGCCCGATACGCGCCGAATTCGACATCAGCGACTTCCAGTACAGCCTGCTGCACGGCTTCGCCTTCTCCATGTTCTACATCGTGCTGGGCCTGCCCATCGCGCGCCTGGCGGACCGCGCCAATCGCAAATGGATTATCACCATCGGCGTGGCCGTGTGGAGTCTGATGACCTGCCTGTGTGGGGTGGCCCGCACGTTTGGCGCCCTGTTCGTGACCCGCATGGGGGTGGGCGTGGGCGAGGCCGCTCTGTCCCCACCGGCCTTTTCCCTGCTCAGTGACCTGTTCCCAGCGGAGAAGCTGGCCAGGGCCATCTCCGTATACACCCTCGGCATCACGATTGGCGGCGGACTGGCCTACATCGTGGGCGGCGCGATTTATGCGTACTTTGCCACCCTGGGTGGAATGCGGCTGCCCCTGCTGGGTCAGGTCAGCGCCTGGCAGATGACTTTCGTCGCGGTGGGCCTGCCGGGATTTATCGTGGTGGGCCTGCTGGCCTGTCTCAAGGAACCGGTACGGCAGGGGGACGTTTCGACGCCAGACGCCGGTCTGGCCGAAGTCAAAAACCAACTGCGCCAACACTGGCAGGCCTACCTGGGCGCCATCGGATCGGTATCCCTGCTGGGCATCCTTGGCTATGGCACCATGGCCTGGTACCCGGAGTTCCTGATCCGCACCTTTGGGATGGATCGCGCCGATGCCGGCACCCAGTTCGGCCTGATCTTCCTGGTCGTGGGGAGCCTGGGCACCCTCGCCGGCGGCTGGAGCGTGCTGCCCCTGAGCCGACGCGGATATCGGGATGCGCCCATGCGCATCATCCTCGCCACCGCCCTGTTGTGGGTGCTGCCCGCTTCGCTGGGGCCGCTAGCGGGTACACAGTTCTGGGCCATCGTTGCCGCCTGCCCCATTGTGTTCTTCCTCAACGCCTATTACGGGGTCGCGGTGGCGGCGGTCCAATTGATCACCCCCAACCGCATGCGCGCCCAGGTGTCCGCGCTGATGCTGTTCATGACCAATTTATTCGGCCTCGCCCTTGGTCCCGCGGCAGTGGCCGTGCTCACGGATTATGTATTCGGTGATGACCAGGCCCTGCGCTATTCGCTGGCCTTGGTGCCACTGCTGGTATGCCCCGCCGCCGCACTGCTGGTGGTGCTGGGCCTCAAGCCCTACCGGCGGGCACTGGAGGCGGTTTAACCCATGCGACCATCCCCGACTCATTCAGCCGACGATGTCGCACCCCAGTATGGCGCAGGAGACCTTTGTTCGTCTAGTCAGTCGTGACAGTACCGCCGCCCGGGGGCGTGGAGAACACCCCCGAAACGAGCTGGGGGGCCCCGTCGAGGCCTAATGTAAAGAATGTTCGTTAGTGGCGGCGGAGAAAATCTCTCTTGAACGCCCTATCCCCTCCGACTATCGGTTCTCAATATCGGTCTGCCACGGATTCATCGAGCGTTCAGACTACGCTTCCATGTTTTCAGAACAGATCACTGATTCGATCAAGAATATTGGACTCGAGCCTCAGCGAGCGCATTTTCGGAGTCCATGGCAGAATGGGATTGCGGAGAGATTAGGGCGGCAACGCTCGTCGAGAGCTTCTCGACCACGTCATCGTCCCGAAAGAGACGCACTGAGCAGATGGACCGTGGCGGAATGCCGTCTGATCAGCGCGATTCATCGACAGCCAAAATGGTCCAAGTCGGCCCGGACAGATAATGAATGCACACAACGGAATGACGACCACGGACTACGACATCATCACGGTAGGCGGAGGGCTGGGAGGTGCGTCGCTGGCGAAGGCGATGGCGGAGCGTGGCTATCGTGTGCTGGTCCTCGAGCGCGAAGAGCAGTTCAAGGATCGGGTGCGCGGCGAGATCATGTTTCCTTGGGGGGTCGCGGAGGCGCAGTCCCTGGGAATCTACGACGTGCTGATGGAGAAGTGTGGCCATCTTCCTCAGTTCATAGACACCCGCGTTGGTTCGGGAAGCCTGGGTCTGAGGGACCTTGCAGAAACGACGCCGCAAAAGCTCCGACCGCTGTGCTTCTATCACCCGTCGATGCAGGAGGCGTTGCTGGAAGCGGCGGAGGACGCCGGAGCGGAGGTGCGCCGGGGCGCCAGAGTGCGCGGCGCCCAGCCTGGTACCGCCCCCACCGTGACGGTGGCATCCAAGGGCGGCCATGAGACGCTCACGGCGCGACTCGTCGTCGGCGCCGACGGGCGTGGTTCAAAGGTCCGGAAATGGGGCGCATTCGATGTGGCGGCAGACGCCAGGGGTCTGCAACTAGCTGGAATGCTGCTCGACAACATCGAAGGCATCGAGGACCGATCCGTGATGGTGTTGAACCCGTTTGTGCAACGGCTCGCGCTCCTGTTTCCGCAAGGCGGCGGGCGGGCCCGGGCCTACTTCGGCAATCGGCAGGACTCCGGCCTTCGACTCTCGGGCGACCGAGACGTACCAAAGTTCATCGAGGAGAGTATCAAGTCGGGCGGACCAGCCGACCTTTACGAGAGCGCCACACAGGCAGGACCCCTGGCTACGTTTCCCTGCATCTACGAATGGGTCGAGCACCCGTACAGGGATGGCGTAGCACTGGTTGGGGACGCCGCTACGACGAGCGACCAGACGTGGGGCCAGGGACTCAGCCTAACGGTCGGCGCCACGCGCAGGCTCAGGGACGCATTGGTCGAGAATGACGACTGGGACAAAGCGGGGCACGCGTTCGCCGCCGAGGTGTCGGCGATGTGGACTCCGATCCGCACGCTGGAGTTCTGGTTTACCGAGATGTTCATGGCTGCGAGCGAGGAGGCGAACGCATTACGGTCGCGGGCGCTGCCGCTCTTGGCCCAGGATCCGACGCGTCTACCGGACCACTTCAACAGCGGACCGGACGTGTCGCCGATCGATGAGACTGCGAGACGGCGCTTCTTCGGCGAAGAGTGATGGACTAGACTTCACGGCGCTCCACCTCGGCGCACATGCGGAGACCCGACTGACCCATGACGACCGCGGCCCTGCCCTCCCCCGCGTTCAAGAGCCACTCTCGCCGAGTCCTCGTGGCGGGATTCGCCGGGAGCTTCTTCTCGGTGGGCTTCAGCATGTATCTCTTCGGCGTCTTCCAGAACGCCATGCTGCAGTCCTTCGAGGGCAGTGTCGCGATGTTCTCCGTGGCGCCCATGGTGATGAGCATCATCTCGGGTGTTCTCTCCCCCTTCGTGGGGCGCGCACTTGCCACCCGCGCGCGCCCCGGCGTCTCGGTTCGGACGGTGATGGTGCTAGGCGCCCTGGGCATCGGGGCAGGACTCCTCGTCATCTCGAGGGTGGAGTCGGCCATCGGTGCCGCGCTGCTCTTCGGATTGCTCATCGCCCCCGGCACGGTGATGCTCGGACCACTCGTTACCCAGACGATGATCACGAACTGGTTCGACGCTACTCGGGGTCAGAAGCTCGGCATCGTCGTCGCGGGGACCACCGTCGCGGGCGGACTGGTGCCCGTCTTCGCGGCGCAGCTCATCGAAATCTATGGCTGGCGCGACGCCATGGCGATTCTGGGCGGCGTCATGCTCGCGGTTCCGCTCCCGATCGCTGCACTCCTCGCTCGCTCGACGCCAGAGGAGGTGGGCGAGAGTCCCGACGGAGCCGCCGCTCTGGGCTCGGACGGCCCCGCAACCCCGAACACGATCACGCTCAGCACCATGGACCTGCTGCGCCGCCCGGTCTTCTGGCTCTGCGGCATCATGTTCGCGCTGCAGTTCGCCGCCGGCTCGGTGAGCGTCATCTATACCGTCCCCTACGCGCAGCAGCTCGGGCTGGGGCTCGTCGCGAGCGCGTCGATCCTCTCGCTGCGCTCGCTCTTCGGTGCGTTGGGAAAGGTACTGCTGGGGAGCCTTTCCGATCGCGTCGGCATCAAGCGCATGATCTACTGCTGCTTCGGTGTCGAAATCGCCCTGACTGCGCTGATGGTTCAGACCCGGGACCCCATCTGGTTTACCGTCTTCGGCGTGGGACTCGGCTTCGTAGGCGCCGCCATGCTGCCGCTGAAGGGGGCCTTCGTCGGGCAGCTCTTCGGGCGCGCCAACTTCGGAAGCGCCTTCGGGCTGATGCAGACCGTGGCCCTGCCCTTCGCTCCACTCATCATTCCGCTAGCGGGCTACGTGAAGGACCTCACCGACGACTACGCGGTGGTCTTCGCCGGTGCGATTCCCCTTTACGCTGTGGGCGCGCTCCTGCTCTCCTTCATCAAACCGCCGGACGCTCGGATGGAGAACCAGCCCGATGACGAATCGTGATTCGCTTGACATTAGAAGGCCGGGAAGCGTCGACTGGTCCACGCTCCTGCCCGAACGCACGGGCATCGATGTCGACAGCTTGCCGTGGGAGGCTTTCATCGACGCGCAGGGGCGCGATCTCGGCGTGCTGTTCAAGTGGATCGTGGATCCCGCGCTGGGCAAGAACTGCATGCTCCTGCGGCTGCCGCCCAACCATCGCGCGGCGCCCCACTGGCACACGTCCGACACGGTCTACGTCGTGACCCGGGGCGAGTTCGTCATCGAGGCTGAGGGGAGCTTCTTTCCCGGTCAGGTGCGCTGGATTCGTGGGGGCCTCGCCTACGGCTCCGAGGGCGCGGGCTCGGAGGGCTGCGAATTCTACTTCTTCAGTCTTGGCCCCTATGGCCAGCACGATCCCGACATGGAGCCGCCTCCGCTAGGCCGGTGGGACGATTCCTCAGCGTAGAGGTCTGACGCGCTGTCGCCCGGGGAAGCGATGAACACGGCCGAGTACGCAGAGAAGAAAATCGGGCAGCCTCGCACCATCGAGAATGACATCGGCCACGCGAATCGTCTCCACCGTGCACTGCGCGAAAATTCAGCCGACCTTGCGAGCGCCCCCCAGCGGCGCGATCAATTCATCCTGGGTGAACTGGGTCTTGCTCGGCCTTCTTCCTTGAGCCTTCGCAGCGCTTCATCGATCTCGGTCCGGCGTCGCGGCCTCTTCTGCTTGCGCGCCTCGTAGCCGGCATAATTCGGAGGAACCGAAAAGAGAAAAGCGGCCTGGGAACCTGTCTCGACCTCGCTGTATTCGATTTCCAGATCGATGGCAGAATCTTCCAAGCCGAGAGTCCCGGTGAATCGAAAGGGGATTTGGTCGATGGTGAACCAGGCATGGCCAGATATCGCCTTGCCTCTGACTGCGTATTTCTGCGTGTCGACGCCTTCGACGTTTTCCGGGCCGAGCCATTCGAAGACGGCTTCGGCTCGAGGACCGAAAGGATTCGGTGCAGAGCTGATCGCGGCCTCGGGACTCGAGATCCGGTACTCCTTGAAGGACCTTGCCTTGGGATTCAACATCCAGCTGATCCGCAGATCGGGACGATCGATCAACGTCACCACTTCGCCATCAACTCTCGCATGCCGTCTGCGTTTTCCCATGTAGTAGAACTCGACGAGTCTCTCGAGCGCGGGCCCTTCACCGGACGCGTCGGTCACCCATACGGTGACATTGGCTCGATATCCGGTGATTGGCCGCGGCGCTCCCGTGCCCGCGCAGCCCATCAGCGCGATGGCGAGGAGAACCACGACGCCAACCGCGCTCATCCGAATTCGATTCGAGCCGACTCGATTGAGCATTGGACACCTCCTGCGTCCGCTGACACAGGATACCGGATTCCACTGGCGCGTCGCGCGACACCGACTGATTGTCAAATCGAGCACGCCCGTCCGCTCTAATGCTTGATCGGTTCTGACGACAAGACAGTCGATTTCGATCAGGGGCGCGGTCGGGCGTCAACGCATGAATCGCAGGCAACCCCGGGGCAATCATCGTGACTCTGACGGCCCGACGTGTCCGCCGGAGACCCCACCTAATCACGCCGCGCGAGGTAGAATAATCGATGCGCGCACTTGTCGTCGGAGGTACGAGGTCCGACCACACCGAACGACTCGGCTCCTCTACTCCTCGTGCAGGAAGCGGATCCCCGAATCAACCACCTGCACGAGAATTCCGTCCGGGTCGGCGGTCAGCAGGTTGCCGCTGATCTCGACCGTCTCGTGACCGGCGGCCGCGAGCTCGGCGCGCGTCTTCTCGAGATCGAAATCATCGACCTCCAGACAGAAGTGCTCGATCATGCCCGCCGACTCGTTCGGCGTGCGAGCCCATTCGACCGCGTCGGGTGAGGTTCGGAAGGACTCGAGGTCGATGTCGGCTTTCGTCTGCAGGCTGATGAAGGTCCCTCCGCCACAGTCGAGGGCGTTGTAGGTGGGCGTCGTCGTCATCCCGAGACCGAAGAAGCGGTTGTAGAAAGCGTGCGAGCGTTCGACATCTTCGACGCGCAGGTTGACGTGGTTCAGATGTGCGCGGCCCTCGCCGGGCAGACGTCGAGTAATGTACTGGGACAGGTCGAGCTCGTCAGCGCCGGAAGCGGTCGGGCTCGTGGCGCAGGCGGCGCTACTGCCGAGCGCGACGAAGGACGCGATGGCCGTCAAAAGATCGCGGCGAGAGAGTGCCCCCCGATCGTAGGCCTCGAAGATTCGGTCGATGCGGTTGCTCATGATCACCTCCTGCTGGGAGCATTCCTCATAGGCCATCCACGCTCAAGCCGCTGCGATGCGATCTCAGCCATCGAGCCTGCGGGGCCATCGGATTCGCGCGAGAATCACGGCAGTCCAACCCGAGGAGCCCTCATTGCTCAGTCCCTATCGCGTTCTCGACCTCACCGACCATCGAGGCGAACTCGGACCTCGCATCCTCGCCGACCTGGGCGCGGACGTCATCCGCGTCGAACCGCCGGAGGGGTGCGAAGCGCGGCGCCAGGGCCCCCGCATGGCCGATGTTGCCGAGGCCGAATCGAGCCTTCAGTTCTTCGCCTACAACCGCAACAAACGCTCGATCGTCCTCGATCTCGCGGACCCCCCGGACGTTGAGACGTTTCTGGCCCTGGTCGCGACCGCGGACTTCGTGTTCGAGTCCGGTCCACCCGGAGCGCTCACGCCCTACGGCCTGGGCTTCGAGGACCTGCGCGCGGCTCAACCCCGGATCGTCCACGTCCAGATCACGCCCTTCGGCAGCGATGGACCCTACGCCGACTACGCGGCCACGGACCTGGTGGTGGCCTCGCTCGGAGGACCGGTCTCGGTTCAGGGGGACCCCGACCATCCACCCGTGCGGGTCACGGTGCCCCAGGTCTGGCGTCACGCGGGCGGCGAGGCCGCGGTGGCGGCGCTCGTCGCTCACGCCCGCATGCGCGCAACCGGCGCGGCACAGTTCGTCGACGTCTCCGCGCAGTGCGTCATGACTTGGACCATGATGAACGCCATGGTGGCCGCAGGGATCCAGGGCCACGACTTCGAGCGCGGTGGCTCGGACATGCAGCTCGGCACCTCGACCTACCGGGTCGTCTACCCCTGCGCCGATGGCCACGTCGCCACTCTGGGCCACGGCGCGACTCTTGCGCCCTTGATTCCCTGGCTCCTCGAGGACGGAATCATCGACGAGCGACTCGCGGCGCTCGACTGGCCGGCGATGGACGGAGAGCGCGTCAACGGTCAGCAGGTCGAGTTCAGCCTCGCAGACCTGGACCGGATCCTCGAGCGCTTCTTCGTCCTGCACACGAAGCACGAACTCTTCGAGCGCGGTCTCGAACTCGGGGTCACGGTCGCGCCGGTGAGCACAATGAAAGATCTGTTGGGCCTTCGCCAACTCGACGCACGAGAGTATTTCGACTTGCTCACACTTCCCGACGGACAAAAGGCTCGCACTCCCGGCCGATTCGCACGGCTGACCCGCACACCCCTCGCGACCGAGCGGCTCGCGCCCCGCCTTGACGAGCACGGCGAGGAGATCCGACGCGAACTCGCGCAGGGATCGCATCGTCCGCTGCGCGTCGAGCCCGGCGGCCAGGCTCTGCCCCTTGCGGACCTGAAGGTCCTGGACATGAGCTGGATCGCGGTCGGCCCGATCTCGACACGCTGTCTAGCGGATCACGGGGCCACGGTCGTGAAAGTCGAGAGCGAGAAGCGCGCCGACGGACTGCGCTTCGCGGGACCGTTTACAGAGGGTGTGATGGGCTGGAACCGCTCCCAGTTCTTCGGGGATTTCAACACCTCGAAGCTCGACCTCACGCTCGATCTCAAACATCCGGACAGCGCCGCGGTCCTGCACAAGCTGGCGGCCTGGGCCGATCTCGTCGTCGAGAGCTACACGCCCGGCGCGATCGCGCGTGTCGGCCTCGACTTTGAAACCGTGCGTGCGCTGAATCCGAAGATCGTCATGCTCAGTACCTGCCTCATGGGCCAAACCGGCCCCCACAAGCAAATGGCGGGCTACGGCTACCACGCCGGCGCACTCGCGGGCTACACCGAGCTGACGGGCTGGCCAGAAGTCGCGCCGGCAGGACCCTATCAGGCCTACACGGACGTGATCACGCCCCGCTTCTTGATTCCCACCTTGCTCGCCGCCCTCGACCATGCCCGTCGTACGGGCGAGGGCCAACACATCGACCTCGCCCAGCTCGAGGCCGGCCTCCAGTTTCTCGCACCGGAGATCCTCGACTATCAAGTGAGCGGTCACGTTCCGACGCGCCTGGGCAACCGCGGCCCCGACGCCGCGCCCCAGGGTGTCTACCCCTGCACCGGCGACGACCAGTGGTGCAGTATCGCAGTCGAGACCGAGACCCATTGGCAGGCGCTTTGTCGAGTGCTCGGCAGGGAGGACTGGCGGACCGATCGAGGCTTGCAAACGCGCGGCGAGCGGATCGCCCGACACGATGAGCTCGACGCACGCATTGGCGATTGGACACGAACCCGCGAAGCTCGCGAGGTCATGGAGACTCTCCAAGCCGCCGGCGTACCCGCCGGCGTCGTCCAGCGCAGCAGTGATCTGCTTCGCGATCCCCAGTACCGGCACCGTCGATTCCACCAGCCGCTCGACCACCCGGAGATGGGATCCGTTCCCTACTCGGGCCACCAGTGGCGAATTCGAGGCTACGAGAGCGGGCCCCGCTGGCCCGCGCCCGTGCTGGGGCAGCACAGCTTCCAGGTGCTGTCCGAAATCCTGGGCCTGGCGGACGAGGAGATCGGAGAACTCGTCGCGTCGGGGGCCGTGGTCTAGACCGACCGGCCATCACGACCAATCGGCTGGCGGATCCCGACGCGGAAGCGCGATTCGAAGAGCGACGTCGCACTCGTTGTTAGGGAGTGTGACTCGCAGCGATGACACCGGGGCCCCGCAGAGAATCGGGCCAGGACCCAATCACAGAATCAGAAGGGGGACGAGTTGAATGCGTGTGGGATTCGTAGGAGTCGGGCGGTTGGGAGCGGCGATGGCGCAATGTGCTTTGAACGAGGGACACGGCGTGGTGGTCTTCGACGTGGATCAAGCGGCGACTTCCGCGCTCGCCGAGCGGGGCGCCGAAGTGGCCGAGTCGCCGCGTCTACTGGCGGAGCGATGCGAGATTGCCGCCGTCGTCGTGCTGAACGACGAACAGGTGCGCGAGGTCGTCTGCGGCGAATCGGGGCTGCTCGCCGCCGAGGGGGGCGCCGATCGAATCGTGATCCATTCCACGATCCAGCTACCGACCCTCACCGAGGTCGAGGCGTCCGCTCGATCCGCGGGGCGAATCCTGATCGACGCGGGCGTGTCCGGAAGCGTCGCGGGCGCCGTCGAAGGCGAGCTCGCCGTCATGGTCGGAGGCGAGGAAGAGGCGATCTTGGGCTTTCGCCCTTTGCTCGAGATCTATGGAGGACTGGTGGTGCGCGTCGGCGGACTCGGTGCGGGGATGAAGGCGAAGGTCGCGCGCAACCTGATCTCGTTCGGACAGTGCGCGGCCGCCTACGAGGGCATGCGTGTGGCCGAGGAGGCCGGAGTCGATCTCGCTTCGTTCGCGCGGATCGTGCGCCACAGCGAGAACCTGAGCGGCATGGTCGACGGCTATCTCTCGATGCCGACCGTTCGGCCCGCCGATTCGGATTCGAAGTCCGATCGGCAGCGTCTTGCGGAAGCCCCCTACATCGTCTCGATGGCCGAGAAGGACCTGACGGCGGCGATCGAGCTCGGCCGGGCTCTCGGGCTCGATCTGCCCGTCGCATCGGCCGCTCGCGACGAGGCGCCCGCGACTTGGGGCGGCGAGCCGGGGCCGAAGGTCTGACGAGGAGAGGGTGCCCCCTGCGTGTACCAAGCTATTCTGGCGGCAATTGGTCGGGGAGGCGCACCAGCGCAGAGCGTCGACCTTGCGGAAGACGACTTCCAAGCGGAGCAGGAGCGATCAACGCCGACCGTATCGTCGCGCTCTGCCCGGAATGGATTTCGGATCCGAGAGATCCATTCAGAGCAGCCGTACCGCGGGTGTTTCAGTCCTTGCCGATCTGAGCCTTGCTCTGCAGCTTAGCCATCAACTCGGGCATGGGCGTGGCCGGGAGCGTCTGAATCTTGAGCGTGCCGCGAGAGGCCAGGTCCACGGAGAGATGCGCGATCGTTTCGTTGTCTTCGGCCTCGACGATGGTGACGAAATCGTATTGACCCAGGACGGCGTATTGTCCAACGATCTTGCAGCCAAATTCCTCGATCTCGCGATTCACTTCTTCCAACCGTTCGGGCCGGTGGTGTAGCGTCTGGCTTCCTTCGGGTGTGAGCGTGGTCAGTAGGACGTAATCGGGCATCGTTGCTCCTTCTTCTTTGTTCACCCCCTTGGCGCGATTGTAGTTCTGTTGCGGTCAG
>SMVB01246362.1_pt1 | contig 11696 bp, 10 predicted proteins | sample 2456461 | NCBI WGS metagenome assembly SMVB01 (sample SAMN11095934, study PRJNA526329) | marine sediment metagenome | biome: Marine sediment; feature: Surficial sediment; material: Deep marine sediment; isolation source: Hadal surficial sediment | place: Pacific Ocean | collected 2014-05 | depth...
AATTCGACCAGGCCTGAGCCTTCGCGCATCGCCGGTGTAATGGCAAGCACATCATCATCGATTTCCGCCATATCACATAACCACTGGCCAAAGACCTGTGTGTAGGTGGGTGGTGGCTTGGCTGAAGGAGTCGTTGTAACGATGCCCATGGCGGGGTCAAATGGACCGACGGCGTGATATTTGACCGGGTCTTCCTCTGCTGGCGGGTAGCCTTTGCCCTTGGCGGTAATGATGTGCAGCAGATTGGGGCCATCTACGGTCTTGATGGTTTTCAGAATCCGCAGCAATGCCGGCAAATCGTGCCCGTCAATCGGACCGAGGTAATTAAAACCGAGTTCTTCAAAAAGGGTGCTTGGCACAATCATCCCTTTGACGTGTTCTTCCCACCGGCTCATAAAACGCCAGACCTTCGAGTCCCGATGCATCATTTGCTTGCCACGTTCGCGAACCCTGGTCACCGTTGGCCCACTCATCAGGCGCGCGAGCATCTTTGCCATCGCACCGACGCTGGGTGAAATTGACATTTGATTTTCGTTCAGCACGACCAGCATATTGGGGTTCAGCGCGCCGCCATGGTTAAGGGCTTCAAAAGCCATCCCGGCGGTCATCGCGCCGTCGCCAATAACCGCGACCACATGCCTTTGTTCATCCTGGCTCGCTGAGGCCAGTGCCATACCCAGTGCTGCACTGATGGAAGTCGATGAATGGCCAACACCAAAGGTGTCGTATTCGCTCTCGGTACGCTTTGGGAAAGGCGCCAGTCCACCGGTCTGCTTGATCGAACCGATGCGTTCCCGCCGCCCAGTCAGTATTTTGTGTGGGTAGGCCTGATGACCCACATCCCAGACCAGCCTGTCATGGGGTGTTTCATAGCAATAATGCAACGCGACAGTCAGTTCAATGCAACCGAGGCCGGCACCGAAATGACCACCACTTTTTGATACCGCCTCGAGCAGGTAGTTACGCAATTCCTCAGCCACCTGTGGCAACTGGTCCTCATCCAGTTTACGCAATTCGACCGGTGTTGGAATTTTATCCAGTAATGGGTAGTTTCCGTTTGTCATTGTCCTAGTTTAACGCCTGCGGTCGACGGCGTAACCTGCCAGCCATCTCAAGATAGTCGTATCGCCCGTCAAATTTCGCAATTCCTCAATTGCCTGATCTCTGAGTTGGTGCGCTCTTTGTAAAGATTTTTCCAAACCTGTGATGGAAGGAAATGCCGGTTTTGACCTGGCCGCATCCGCCTGGCTCGGTTTACCCGTCATCTCGCTGCTGGCTGTCACGTCCAGCACGTCATCAAAAACCTGGAATGCGAGGCCGGTTAGCTTTCCATAAGCAGACAATGCATTGTGTTGCTTCTGATCTGCTGCCGCCAGTATCGCGGGTGCAGTGGTGCAAATTTGAATCAGTTTCCCGGTTTTGTACTGATGGATACTTTCCAACTCGGCCTGTGAAATCTGCTTGTCGAGACTGGCCAGGTCCATTACCTGGCCTCCCGCCATGCCGTTGGCGCCACAGGCCCGGGCAACACCGAGAATGATGGCGGTCTGTCGATCGGGGTAGCCGCCCAGGGCTGGGTCAGCAGCCAGAACCTCGAAGGCAAGGGCCTGCAACGCGTCACCGGCAAGTATGGCTGTGGCCTCGCCGAATTCACGATGACAACTGGGTTTGCCGCGCCGGAAGTCGTCGTCATCCATGCTGGGCAAGTCGTCGTGAATCAGTGAATAGGTGTGGATGAGCTCAATTGCGACCGCGGTGGCATCCAGCTTCGCTTCTTCCACCCCCAGGGCACGCCCGGATGCATAGACAAACAAGGGTCGTATGCGCTTGCCCCCCGCCAATGATGAATAGCGCATGGCTTGATAGAGTTCAAGCGGTAGCTGAGAAGCGTCGGGCAGATATTCGCTGAGCTTGTGCTCAAACCGCTCCTGCCAGACTTGAATGACGGGGAGTGCTTCAGGCATCCGGGTCAAACGGGGTCAGGGAGTCTTCATCTTCGGGATTTATCAACTGGTCAACGGTTTGTTGCGCGTCATCCAAAACAGTCTGGCATTGCCGAGTCAGCTCAATTCCGTGTTTGAAACCGGATAAGGAGTCGTTCAGTGACAAATCACCTTTTTCAAGTTTTTCCACCTGTTTTTCGAGCTCAGCCAAAGTCTTTTCGAAGTCGGCATCTGGTGTTGTTTTCCTACTCATAATTTGTATCCCGGGTTCAGCGGAGCGACACTATCCTACCGCATCGGTGTGGTCAACCGCGCGTGTTGTCGGTGCCCGTTTTCTGCTGTTTGCGAACATAGCGCAACAATGGGCTTTGCGGTGTCCATTTTAAAGCAATTTCATTTTCAGACATCCATGACTTGAAGCTGTCACTGAAACTCCAATCTCCCAATGCGATCAGCTCATCATTCAGCAGGCACAGCGGGATGCTGTTTCTTAACCACGGTGGAATGCCTGCGGATTGGAACAGGTTTTTAAGGCTTTTGTGATGCTGGCCCTGCAGCAGGGTATCCTGCCCGATGCTGTTGCGGTTGCCAAAGCTGAGGCCAGCGCCCGGATTTTGTTGATGTTTGCCTTCAAATGAGAGCATCCCCAGCTCAACTCCCAAATCCACTTTATGCATACCGTCCGGCCAACTCCCGGTTGGACAGTCCGGGACAGGATCATCTTCAAGCAACCACAGTTGTTGTCGGTACAAACGTATACACCAATCATCCCAGTTTACAACGACTTTATGCCCGCTCTGCGCGTGTTGCACCTGGCTGAAAAGTGTCTCAAGCCTGTATGCAGGAATGGGCGGCGCGCCTGAATGTTTAAGCCAGCGGCGGGTGGCCAACTTGAAAAGGGCGGGTTCGCCGCAAATAGAACTTGTCAAACGCAACACAAACGCACCGGGCTGATTTTTTCTCAGGTATTCATCTGCTGTTTTTTCCAGTAATAAACGTGCTTCGGACATGGCCTTGCGGGTCAGCAACAAGCGTTTACTTATTTCCGGCCAGCGGGACTCCAGCATCGGAATCACGCTATGCCGAATAAAATTGCGATCCTGATCGAGCAATGCGTTGGAAGGGTCATTAAGCCACTCGAGCCTGTTTTCGTTCAAATATTGAATCAATGCACTGTTTTGAAAGCTCAGCAGGGGGCGTAACAAAATGCCATCACCCAGTGGCCTGTGAGCAGGCATTGCGGACAGGCCGTCAACGCCACTGCCACGCATAAGATTCAGCAACAGCGTTTCTGCCTGATCATCAGCGTGGTGAGCCGTAAGCAGTGTGTCGCCCGGCTTAAGCAGAGTATTAATCGCTGCATAGCGCAGGCGGCGGGCTTCCGCTTCGATGCCCTTGCCGGAGTTGGGGTTGACGTCGATCTTGAGACTGTGGATGCGTATTCCAAGATGACGGCAAAAACCCTCACAGTGCGTCTGCCAAATACCGGCGTCATCATGCAAGCCGTGATTGACATGTACGGCAGAGATTGGAGTGGTCAACCGGGCCTGAATTTCGTTGAGCGCGTGCAATAGAGCAGTGGAATCTGCGCCACCACTGAAACCCACAAGATACCTTCCCGTGGCGGGTGCAGATTGCAAAATTTGCAGCAATGCCGCTGCTGTAAAAACCCCTGGACGGCTGCTCATCGAAACTGCTTTCAGTCTTTGAATTCACCGTAGGAGAGTAAACGATGGTAGCGTTCCTCCAGCAGCGATTCAATGGTCAGCTTGTCCAGTTCTTCAAGCTGGGCTGCCACACAATCGCCCACCCGTCCGGCAACGGTTTCAGGATCTTTGTGTGCACCGCCCAGAGGCTCGGGAATGACCTCGTCGACCAGGCCCAGTTGCAAAAGCTTGTCAGAGGTGATGCCCAGGGCAGTTGCCGCTACTTCTGCCATTGCGGCGTCCTTCCATAAAATGGAGGCGCAGCCTTCGGGAGAGATGACGGAGTAAGTGCTGTATTGCAGGATATTGACGCGGTCACCGACGCCAATTGCCAGCGCACCACCTGATCCGCCCTCGCCAATTATCGTGCAAATCACCGGCACCGGCACAGATGACATGTATTTCAGATTTTGTGCGATGGCTTCGGACTGTCCACGTTCCTCCGCACCAACGCCCGGGTAGGCACCGGGTGTATCAATAAACGTCAGTATCGGCAGGCTGAAGCGTGCGGCGAGCTTCATCAGGCGCAGCGCTTTACGATACCCTTCGGGTCTGGGCATACCGAAATTTCTGAATACCTTTGCCTTGGTGTCACGTCCTTTTTGTTGACCGATAACCACCACAGCACGGTCACGAAACCGCGCGAGTCCGCCGACAATTGCATGGTCATCCGCAAATGCGCGGTCGCCATGAAGCTCATGAAACTCATCAAACAGATAGTCCACGTAATCCAGTGTGTACGGTCTTTGTGGGTGACGACTGAGCTGCGTAACCTGCCAGGGTGTAAGGTTTTTGAAAATATTGGCAAGCTGCTGTCGCATCTTGGCTTGCAGGCGTTGAATTTCTTCATCCAGGTTCAGCGCATTATCTGAACCGACGTTGCGCAGCTCATCAATCTTGGCCTGCAGTTCTGCAATGGGCTGTTCGAAATCCAGGTAGTTCGGGTTCATGGCAATCACGTTCACGGAAAGAGTACGAAGTATAACGGTTAGCCCGCATTTAGTTCAGTAGTCATTGAATTGGCCGCCAACGGCCTGAATTCACCTTAACTTCGGCCGGGTTGATTGATGCTGTCAAGCATGATGGTCTTGTGCCGCGGAACCAGGTCACTGTTCCAATGCTCGATTGCCCATTGCCAAAGCGTTTCCAACGGTTTGTCCTGTGGTGGCTTTTGGCCAAGGAAACGCAACGCGGATTCAACTGCGTGGGCCGCGTTTTGGTCTTTGACGGGGTCGGAACCCAATCGTTTGCTTAGCTTGCGGCCATCCGCGATCACCGCTACCGGCAGGTGCATATACGTGGGGGTTTCCAGGCCCAGGGCATTTTGCAAGCATATTTGCCGACCGGTGGAATCCAGCAAATCAGAACCACGCACCACCTGATTCACGCCCTGGTAAGCATCATCCACGACCACTGCCAGTTGATAGGCGAACAAACCGTCTGCCCGGCGGATAATGAAATCACCGGTTTGGTCGGCAGGCCGTCCAACGATGCGCCCCTGAAGCTTGTCAACAAAATCGAAACTGGAATTACCAACCCGGAACCGGATCGAACGCGCCTTTTTCCCTTTAGCAATGCCGTTAGCACAGGTACCGGGATATTTACCGTCGGCGGGGATGTCTTTGCGTGTACACGCGCATGGATATGCAAGCCCCAGCTTGAGCAGGCGGTCTAGCGCAACTTGGTAAGCCTTGCTTCTGCCACTTTGAAACAGGATCGGCCCGTTGTAAATCATCCCCAACCGACCCAGGTCAGCAATAATGCGGACAGCACTGCCTTGTATTTCCCTTGGCGGGTCAATGTCTTCGATTCTCAGCAGGCATTTGCCATTGACACTTTTTACTTCAAGATAGCTGCCGACCGCTGCAAGCAATGAACCAAAATGCAGATCGCCGGTGGGTGAAGGCGCGAAACGGCCGATGACCGGTGCTTTTGCCATCGGGATGCGGAGCTTATTGCCCGACGACTTGCGGTGCCTCGTTGAGGAAGTCACCGGTGACCAGTTTTACCCCGCATTGCCAGAGCACAGCCAAATCAGCGGAATCCTGCACTTCATCAGCAATGATTGTGATTTTATCGAGGTCCACGCCCCTGACCACGGCCCTGATAATTTCCTGGTTGCCGACGTTGCTCGACAAGCCCCGCGCCAGGCCCGGGCGAAGCTTGATCATGCTAACCGGCAGGTGATCTAGCAGTTGCATTGTCTGCCTGTCGTTATCGAACTCGGAGAGCACTACACCGCAGCCTATTTCCTGCAGTTCATCAATCAGGCGGCGTGCAGGCTTAAGATTGGACTCGGCAGCAATTGCTGAAATTTGAAGAACCAATTGAGAGCCTTCGGCCTCTGTTTCTTTGAGTTTACGCTGGAACCAGTTTGTAAAACTGAAATCAAGCATGGAATTACTGCTGATGGCGATGATGTGCTTGTCACCGGTTCCAGCAATGGCTGCCATGACCTGCGGAATGACGTAACGATCTATGGTGCTGCCGAGATCGTTTCTTTCAGCAGCTTGCAGGAAATCCTGAACCGGCGTGTCGCCGTCCTCTTCGCGCATGAACGTGCGATTTTCAAACAAGCCTTCGTTTTCCCCTTCGAGGTCAACAATTGATTGCTGGACGGTGTAAAAATCATGGTTGTTCAGGGCGTAACGTATGCGTTCAACCCAGTCACGGTCAGCCTCGCCTGAATTAACGGTGGTCAGTGCAGGCTTATACCTGACGAGCACATTACCTGTTTGCGCTGCTTCTTTAAAAGCTTTGCGGGCTTGTGCGATGACCTCTCCTGCGTTTTGGGTCAAAGATCCAATCGTGGCCAGACCGATGCTACAGGACGCGGATACGGTTTGATCTCCAAGGTCTATGATGTGATTTTTATAATTACTGATGATGCAGTTGCCTGCTTCATGCAGGCCTGATTTGCTGTCGCGTTTGATTAATACGGCGAAACCGTGTTCGCTGAATCTGGCAGGCAGATCCTCGTCTTCGATGCACTCCCTGACGATATTCGACAAATCCAGGATATATGCATCGATGCTTTCCATGTCCAGGCTTTGATGTAATTCACTCACTCCATCCGGTTCGATGTATAAGATTGCTCTGCGGTGATCGTCATGGTCGCGCTCGTCTATCAAGCTGGATAATTTGGCCGTAAAGGTTTTCCGATTGATCATCTGGGTTAGCTGGTCGGTTGTGCGTACCCGCTCCAGTTCATCCTTCAGTCCCTGTTGCGCATCCTGTTTACACACGATCATCTGTATACATTGCTCACCATTGAACCTGGCCGGAGAGAACATCAGGTCTGCAAGCAAACGGTTGCCGGATGGTGTTTCGATTTTGACCGGCACGGCACCTTCTGGAAACGCTTCCTGATTCATGCCTCTGAGAATTTTTTTCAGGTCGGAGCCATCATCGGCAGTCATTAATTCCAACAGCGACAGACCCTCTATCTGTTCCAGGTTTTGCACCTGGAGCAAATCCAGATACGCGCGATTGGCGTAAACGTGTAAGCCTTCATGGATATAGGCGATTGAATCCCTGGCGCTATCGAGCAGCAGGTCGTAGCGGTCTTGTAATTCTTCAAGCTTTTGATGCAAGCCGTCGTATTCTTTTGCAGATTTTCCGCCGGACAGGTGTTGTTGCACGATTTGCATCAACTGATCGTTTTCTTCCGCGCTGATGACCAGAATGGGGTGGCTGGAAATTGCTGCTTCCACGTTTGCAATATCACCGGACGTGGCTTGCAGGACCACCGGAATTGCATGCATCTGCGCAAGCTGTAAGACCTTGGTCATTTTCAACGATGACGGTAGCTCAGGGCCTATCAGAATAAGAAAAGGAGCTTTGTCGTTCAGGGCAGACTCCAACTCGGTTAAATTAACCGCATTGGCGACCCGAACCGCCATACCGGAGTTTCGCAGAAAGCTGTTGACCACCTGGGCATGGTCAGGTGAATTGTCGACGACAAGCAGAAAGGCGCTATCCATAGCAATGACTCTCCAATCCCTTGTTCATTAGGGTACTTGTTATCATAAAACGCCTTGATGAATAAAAGAATTAAACATTCAAATCCTTTAGCACTGTTGAAAAGAACTACACCAGAGAACAAAAAAAGTTTGAATGTTATTAGCAGCTAATTATGACGTATATTCGTCATTTTTTATAGAATCCCTGAACCACCGTAAAATCGGCTGGAAATAGTTCCATGCATTTTGCGAAAAGGGCCTGGTATTCAATTCAGTCTATTTCTGTTGTCAGTTACAAGTACGCCTTATAATTAGCGCATACTTTAATTTCATTAAAACTCGCGAACCTGCGCAGACATCGTCTGTGTCAGTCTTCCCGCGTTTATCCTGGAGAAAGCAGTGCCCACGTACAATACCAACGATTTTAAGGCTGGTTTGAAAATAATTATTAATGGTGAGCCTCACAATATCGTTGAAAATGAGTTTGTAAAACCGGGAAAGGGTCAGGCTTTCACTCGCGTCAGGGTGCGAAATATCAAAACCGGGAGGATGGTGGAAAAAACCTTCAAGTCAGGATTAAAGGTCGAGGCTGCGGACATTTTTGAGACCGATGTGCAATATCTCTATAACGATGGTGAATTTTGGCATTTCATGCACCCGAATTCATTTGAGCAGTACGCGATTGGAAAAGACGCGATTGGTGACGCAGTGCTGTGGATGAAAGACGAGGCGATTTGTATCCTGACATTGTTCAATGGTGAACCATTGAGCGTCGTGCCACCAAATTTTGTTGAATTGAAAGTGATTGAAACCGACCCGGGTCTGCGTGGCGATACCTCGGGTGGCGGCGTCAAACCTGCAAAAATGGAAACCGGTGCAAGCGTGCGGGTACCGTTGTTTATTCAAACTGACGAAGTCATAAAGATCGATACCCGCACCGGTGAATACGTGTCCCGGGTCAGAGATAAACCCGCATAATTCACCAGTCGCTGAAGGGCCTCATTATCTGTTGATTGATCAGTTGAATTAAATGATGTTTTCACTAATTGGTTCCGACGTACACTTTGCACACGGCCCAGTCACATCTGTCCTGTGCCATCATGCGGGATACTGGTGATTTATGCGGGCTAAGCCTTTGAAAAACACTGTTCTGCTATTGCCACGACTGCTGATTCCTGTACGGCCTGGCCTGCAGGTGCTGGAAAACATGGCCGTGGCGGTCAATGGCGACTTGATTACAGCAGTGCTGCCGCGGGCAGATGCGATTGAAAAATTCCCTGAAGCTGAGCAGTTTGAACTGACCGAGCATGTTTTACTACCCGGGTTTATCAATATGCACACCCACTCGGCCATGTCCCTTTTGCGGGGCTACGCGGATGATATGAACCTGCAGGTTTGGCTCAAAGATTACATCTGGCCGGTTGAAAAAGCCTGGCTGTGCGAAGACTTTGTGCATGACGGAACCATGCTGTCCATGGCAGAAATGTTGCGCGGCGGCACAAGCTGTTTTAATGACCTGTATTTTTATCCGGAGATCACGGCCCGCGCTGCCATTGAAACAGGGATGAGGGCGTCCATTGGGATACCGGTGGTTGAATTTCCGACTTCCTGGGCCGCCAACGCCGACGAGTATATTGATAAGGGTCTGGAGGTAAGCGCGGCATGGGAAGACGAGGCCCTGATAACCACCACATTTGCACCGCATGCACCGTACACCGTCGGTGACCATGCATTGGCACGCATCGCCAGCTTGTCTGAAGCACACAACATGCCTGTTCACATGCATCTGCTGGAGTCCCGGTGGGAGGTGGAAGAATCCCTGAAGCAGCATCGTAAAACGCCACTGGAAAGGCTGCATGACCTCGGTCTGATGAACGAACGCTTATTGGCCGTGCATATGACCCAACTGGACGATGCAGGTGTATTGGCGGTGGCGGACGCCGGCGTCAACGTCATTCACTGCCCTGAATCAAACCTGAAGCTGGGCGCTGGAATTTGCCCGGTTTCGCGTTTACTCGAGCAAGGGGTGAACCTTGCCCTGGGTACCGATGGAGCGGCCAGCAACAATGATCTTGATATTCTGGGAGAGTGCCGCACGGCGGCTTTGCTGGCCAAGGGCGCTGTTGGCGACCCCTGCGTGTTAGATGCCTTCCAGGCATTGGAAATGTTGACAATCAATGCGGCAAAAGCGCTGGGTCAGGAACATAGAATTGGCAGTATTGAAGTTGGAAAACTGGCTGATATGTGCGCCATTAACCTGGATTCACTGCGTACAACACCGATGTATGACGTGGTTTCTCACCTGATATACGCGGCATCCAGTCAACAGGTATCCCATCTCTGGGTCGGCGGGCGACTATTGTTGGCGGAGGGGGAGTTTACCTGTATCAATGAAAGCGATATCAAACATCGCGCAAACAACTGGGCACACCGGATCACGATGAAATCCGGTGTTGCCGGAGCACAGACATGATGACTGGCAGCAAGGCAAATTACGACCCCCGGGAACAGCAGAAATTTGATCGCATCGCGGCCTCCTGGTGGGACCCGGATGGGGAATCACGGGCTTTGCACGACCTCAATCCTGCCCGCCTGGCATACATCACTGAGCGTGCGGACCTGAAGGCTACACCTGTTGTTGACGTTGGATGCGGCGGCGGGATTTTGTCCGAGTCCATGGCCCGGCTTGGTGCTGATGTAACCGGTATTGATATCGCAGAAAAAGCATTAACTGTTGCCAGGTTGCATCTGCATGAATCGGGTTGCACGGTGGACTACCAATTGGATACGGCAGAGGATTGGGCTGAGAAAAATCCCGCAAACGCAGGCGTTGTAACCTGTATGGAAATGCTAGAACATGTCCCCGATCCGGCATCCGTTGTCGCTGCATGTTCGGCCATGCTGGTCGATGGTGGCCATATGTTTCTCAGCACCCTGAACCGCACTGCCGCCTCATTTGCAATTGCCATCGTTGGCGGCGAGCACATTGCGAGGGTGATTCCCAAAGGTACGCATCAATATGATCGTTTCATCAAGCCCTCAGAGTTGTGCCAATGGCTAAGGTCATCGGGGATGCACGCTGCGGATATCAGCGGTATCCACTACAACCCGCTTGGACGCACCGCCCACACCGGTGGACATGTACAGGTAAATTATATTGTTCATGCCATCAAGTCAGACCCGGCTAAATCAGACCCAGCCAAATCAAACTTTTTTGAGTCAGAACTGTAGAAATGATCAAGGCAGTGTTGTTCGATCTGGATGGTACCTTGCTGGATTCAGCACCCGATCTTGTGGGGTCGCTGAATTTTCTTCGCGCTGGCTTAGGCCTGGATGCGATCCCGGTAGCGGAGTTACGCCATTTTGTATCGCGCGGTGCAGTCGGATTGATCAAGGCTGGCATGCCGCCTTGTGATGATGAAACCCTGGATGGCTGGCGGCGTGAGTTTTTGCGGCATTACGCTGCCAACAGTTACGTGCATTCGCGCCCTTTTAATGGTGTAGATTCCATGTTGAGCGAATTGGGGCGACGAGGTGTGCCCTGGGGCATCGTGACCAACAAGATGGAATCTCTCTGTATTCCCATTCTGCAAAAGACAGGTTGGCTGGCCACTGCTGGCAGTGTGATTTGCGGGGATACGGTCGAAAACAACAAGCCTCACCCACAGCCCGTCCTGACGGCTTGCAATCAGATTGGAATTGAGCCGGCACATACACTGATGGTGGGCGATGACCGGCGTGACCTGGAAGCGGGCGTACGCGCCGGCTGCGGTATTGCGTGGGCCTTGTACGGTTATGCAGTTTCGGAACCGCTAGCTGAATTTTCAGAGCACACAGCCTTACTTGAGTCACCAGATGATGTACTGAATCTGCTCAATGCCAATGTGATTGAGTGATGGTCGTCGTCTCTGAGAGCGACCTGGGTCTGTGCCGTGAGTTGGCCATACCGCGTGGCAGTCTGTTTGAATTTACCAGTCGATTCCTGACCGCGAACAAACTGCAGCCGTTGCTGGCACTGTATGCGTTGCAGCAGGCAGTGAGTTCGATTCCACGTATGCCTGTCGACGACGCTGTCAAATGGGCAA
>SMVB01166702.1_pt1 | contig 11690 bp, 9 predicted proteins | sample 2456461 | NCBI WGS metagenome assembly SMVB01 (sample SAMN11095934, study PRJNA526329) | marine sediment metagenome | biome: Marine sediment; feature: Surficial sediment; material: Deep marine sediment; isolation source: Hadal surficial sediment | place: Pacific Ocean | collected 2014-05 | depth 0-1...
GATGCCCATGTAGGCGTCCTTGAGCTGGGGCGGGTTGCTGACGGCGAAATCGTATTGGAACTTCCAGTCGATGCGGTCGAAAAAGTCGCCTTCAGCGAGCAGTCGGGCTCGGCGCCATTCGACGCCGCTCTCGATCGGCCCGACCTCTTTCACGAGCTCATCGGTAACGTTCGCGAATCCAGCCGAGTCGTTTTGTACCGAGCCGGCGATCCTCAAGCTCAGTTTTTTCCAGTCGAGGCGCAGACCTTGGTCCCAATAGAGGAGGAGAGACTTCTCCTGCGGTTCCTCTTGCGACGACTCCTGCGCGACCTCTTGTGACTGCGACTTGTCCGGGGCCTGTTCCTGCGAACCTTCCTGCGCCCACGCCGGGCATACTCCGAGCGCCAGCGTCATGACAACAACGTAGGTCGTATTGCGTGCTCTGTGACAAGTACCGCTCATCGATTTTCGTCCGCTGCTTGCGAGGCGCCAGAAAGCCAGCCGAGGGAGTTTGCACGTTGTCGACCGGTTCGCGCCACCGCCCGCCGGCACTTTGGACCAAGGTCTCATTCTGTACGCTCAAGGTCCGACGGTTTCCGGATTGGCGGCCGAGTATACTCTCAATCACGACAAGAGAGCATGAAGCGGAGAGCATCAAAATGCCCGAATGCCGCCGGCCGATGAACAACTCGCTCACCCCGATCGACGACGCAGGCTACCAACCCAACGGTCTCGAGGCTGACTTCATCGGCCGCGAGGAAGCGTTCGTATTCGGCGTCAACCTCGGCGTCAGCTCTTGATCCACCGCTGGCTTGGAATCGCCACGGAGGAATACACGGGATTTGATACGGAGAGAAGGCCAACATGCGTAGTGTTTTCAGCCAACCGCTAGCCCCGCTCATCGCGAGTCTCACGGTCGCGGCGCTTTTCCTGCCGGCTCCCGCCAACGCGCAAGACGCCCATTACTGGACCGATCAATTCGGCAACCGGGCCCTGTTGCTGGCGGGGGCGGTGGTCGGCGATCCGGCCGACCTCAGCGCCGTCTACTACAACCCCGGAGGTCTGGCGCTCATGGAAACGCCGGAGGCGTTTCTGGCCGGCCTGAGCATCAAGTTCAGCGACCTCACGGTGACCGACGCCCTGCAGCCGAGCGGCGATCTGACCACCTCCCGGACGGCGCTGACTCCGTCGCTCATCGCCGGAGAGATTCCCCTGTTGGGGCCGCGGCATCACTTCGCCTACTCTCTTCTCACCCGCTATGACACCGTGGCCGACGGACTGGCAAAGAACGTTTTGTCTGGGGACACGTTCGCTATTCCGACGGTCGCCCTGGTGAGCAATGCCCTCCGCTTCGCCACGGGGATGAACGAGCACTGGGTCGGCGGCACCTACGCCTACGAGGCGAGCGACAACTTCGGCATCGGCGCCACCTTGTTCCTCGCCGTGCGCAATCAATCGGGGAACTCGCAGAACCTTCTGCAGGTGCTTACCACCGACAACCTGGCGCTGGTCTCCGATATTTCGACCGGCTTTACCTATCGGCACTGGCGCGTGCTGTCGAAGATCGGTGCCGCCGGCCGCTTCCGCAATTGGAACGTCGGCGTGACGCTGACGACGCCGAGCCTCGGCCTCAGCGGAGGCGGCAGCACGTTCAACAACTTCACCCTGGTCGGCCAGACGCTCACTCCCGAAGGCGCACCGCTCACCGAGATCGCCACCGACGTGCAATCCGGCCTGGCGGCCGAGTACCGCTCGCCGGTGTCATTGGCGGGAGGCGCGTCCCGCACTTTCGGCGCCACCACGGTGCATTTTTCGGCGGAGTGGTTCCGGTCGGTTGACCTGTACACGGTGCTCGATTCGCAACCGTTTCAATCGCAGACCTCCGATCGAACCGTGGACACGGCCGTGCGGCAGGAGCTCAACAGCGTGGTGAACGTCGCCATCGGGCTCGAGCACGTGTTCAACCCCGGGTTGAAGGCGTACGCGGGCTTCCACACCGACTTCAGTGCCCTGGCTCGCAACTCGCAGTCCAACCTCTCGTTGGCGCTGTGGGACCTCTATCACATCTCCGGCGGAGCGACGTTCCGGGCCGTCGGTCAGGACTTCACGCTGGGCGCCAACCTCGCTTTCGGCGGCGGGGTGATCGACAAGGAAGAAGCCGGAGATTCGACGTTCATCGGCTTGCCCGACAAGACCGACGTGAGTGTCCAGCAGATCACCGTCCTGCTCGGCTTCAACTTCGACTTCGGCGGCTGAGGCCCAAGCCCGTCTATTGGCTCGGCCGTCGGCTCGGCCCTGGCAATTCAGGTCCACGACTCGGCGTGGGCGCGCCCCTTGCGGCTGAGCATCTTGAGCAGCTTTTCGGGCGTCGCCACCGGGACCTCGGCACCCTTGAACGCCGGAAAGCTGCGGGTCACCAGCGCTTCGGCGCCGATGTGTTTCGCGGCACCGTACAGAACCGCGTCCTCGAACTCGAGATGCGGGTGCACGAGCGCCGATTCCAAGATGACACGGTTCACCGCCGTAACATCGAAGAGAAGAAGGATCTTGCGTAGCTCGCGCGCGGCGCGTTCGGCGCCGACCAGCCGTCGCGCCACGCCGTGCAACACCATCACCGTCGTGTCGCACAGATAGCCGACGATCTCGCCGCGCTCGACCCGGGTCATCAAGCGCGCCGCCGGCGCCGCGTCGGCGCCGCGGTCCAGCAGCACATCGAGCACCACGTCGGCGTCCCAGATAACCCTCACGGGCGTCGCTCCAGCATTTCTCGCTGCACCTCCCGCGCGTCGACCTCCACCTCCGTGAGCGCACCGCGCATCGACGCGACGATCGGCGTCAAGGCGTCGTCTCCGTCGCTGAACTCCTTGTCCAGCAAGGCGAAATAGTCGGCCACGATGCGCGATACCGACCGGCCGGTGCGCTCCGCGTACTGCTTGGCGCGGCTGATTAATTCATCGTCCAGTCGGAGCGTTAACTTGGTCTGCATGGGCAAAGTCCCGGTTTGACGTACAACTGCCATCGTAAATGTACGTCACAGCAAGCGGAAGCACCTCCCGACATTTGATCGCGACTCGGAACCGATCATTATTCATGTTATCCCCAGCAAGTTGCCTCTGTCTCAATCATGGCAGTCGTTTTCGAGCCCGCACTTCGACCCGTTGCGCTCGCGACGAACTGAACCGACGGCACAGAATGCGTGCCCCGGCCGTGCGTCAATCCGCAGCCACGCGCTCAGGGACGCTGGATAGCACGTCTCGGCACCCCGATGTGCATAACTTTATGTGCACTACGGGGTGCTGAGCGGGCATGACGTACAAAAAGCCCCGCGGATGTACGTCAGCGAGGCTTTAGAGGGAAGCGCCGGTGCTACTCAGGAAGGGCCGGCCCGGGCCGGGTGCTTACCCGAACCGTTGTTCGGGATAACCTTGGCAAGGAGCAACAGAACCTTTGCTGGACAGGGTTCCAGCGGAATCCCCCAGCTTCGTCGCCGGCGGAGTGGCAATCTGTTCAGGAGCGCCCGAACAATGTGCGCGCGTGTTCGCCGGCACCGCGGTGGCGGCGGCGACCGTCAAGGAGGGAGCTCCGAGCGCGACAGACAACGCGACTGCGCCGCCCAGCAGCGTGGTCGCTACCGCCCGGCAGAGTGTCTTCAAGTTGTTGATCGTGGTACCCATGATCCAAGCTAAAGTCGCGGTGTAGCGGCCGAAAGCCGATCTTCCGGCACACATAAAGGGTATTGTACCACCTGTCTCGCGCTAGTCGACGCCGTTTCTGCCTGTTCTGGTGATGCGGAGCGCGCCGGCGCTTTCGGCCGGTCGTCCGATGCTCGCGCCGCCCTCGCCATGCACCACAACCGGGCGCTCGATCAGAATCGGGCGCGCCGTCGGAACCTCAAGCCGTAGCCGGTAGAATGGGGCGCCATGAGCAACCATAAGAAGACAATTGCCGTGATCGGGGGCGGCTCCGCCGGATTCACGGCGGCGCGCACTGCGGCGCGGCTCGGCGCCCGGGTTCTCTTCTTCATGGGGGACGACGCCGACGAGGCTTCGCTGTGCGTGAACTTCGGGTGCATGCCGTCGAAAGCGATGTTCGTGCCGATCGACACGATGCACCACGCCAAACGCCACGGCTGGCTGCGGGTCGAGCCGCTCCGACCTGAAGCGTACCTGTCTCAGATCGTCGCCTGGAAGGACCGCGAGATCGCCCGATTCCGTGCCTTTCGCCAGGCCGCGATCGCCCGCAAGCAGGCCGACGATTTTCTCGTCATTCGGTCCAACGCGAAGTTCGTCAGCGCCAACTCCATAGAGGGCGGCGGCGAGACCTACCCTTTCGACGGCGCCATCATCACCACCGGATCGAGGGTCCGTTACCCGCCGATCGAGGGGCTCGACGGGCTGCGCAACGATATCTGGACGAGCAAGGAGCTTCTCGCCAACACCACGCTGCCCGAATCACTCACCGTCATCGGCGCCGGCTCCATCGGGCTCGAGTTCGCCCAGCGCTACGCCCGCCTCGGCTGTGCCGTCACCGTCATCGCACGGTCGCGCTTCCTGTCGTCCGCCGCCGCGGAGTTCGGCGACCGTCTGGCGGCGATCTACGAACGCGAAGGTATCCGCGTGCTGCTGCAACACACTCCAAACCGCATCTATCGCGACCCAGAGGGTCTCTTCGTGGTCCAGGCGACCGGCCCGCGCCGCACGGTGCCGGTGGTGGGGCAGAGGGTGTTGCTGGCCACCGGCCGGTGCCCGGCGGTGGGATCGCTGAACCTCGAGGCCGCCGGCATCGACACCAACGCCGACGGCGGCCTCGATGTCGGAGTGGACATGCGGGTTGCCGGCCAGGACCATATTTTCGCCGCCGGCGACGTGATCGGCCACCGTATGGTGGTTCACCTGGCCCATATCGAAGCCGGCATCGCGGCCCAAAACGCCGTCAACGACGACTCCTTCGTGTGGGAACGCCGCGCCAACATCAACGTCGTGTTCACCGACCCGGAATTCGCCTTCGCCGGCCTGTCGGCCGATGAGGCACGCCGGGCGGGACACAATGTCGTCGTCGCCTCGAGGGAATCGCAGTTCGTCGGCAAGCTGCACCTCGCCGGTGACGACATGGGGTTCGGCGCCTTCGTCGCCGACGCCGATACCCATGTGCTGCTCGGCGCCGGCCTGCTGTGCGACAGCGCCGGCGAGCTCATCCACCTGCCCGCCTACTTGATCGAACACCAGGAAACCGCGCACACCGGATCGATGGCGGAGTACTACCACCCGACGAAAACAGAGATCGTCGGCGGGATCATCGACGACCTGTGCGCCGAGTTCGGCGAGACGGCCCCGCGCCGGGCCGACGAGTGACGATCCCGAACGACGACGACAACGACCTGCACGCGGCTGGGGGCGACGCCGAGGGGCCGACTCCTAGTCCGTTCCCGCACCCGCCGTGGACCGTCGGCCTGGTCCTGGTAGGCGGCGTGATCACGTTGCTGTTCGGGATCCTGGTGAGCCCCGTCTGGCTGCTCGTCGGAAGCCCGTTCGTGATCACGTTGCTCCTGTGGCTGTACATCCGGTTGTTCGTGCGCCCGGAATAGCGAAGCGCCAAGAAACTCGCGGGGAGCTTTCGCCCCCCTGCTCGCAGGCCGGCGCTCGCGCTGCGGCAGCGACCCCATCTTGTTTCGTTACGCAGTTCACATCGTTTCGCCGTCAGCCAGCTCACAGCGTCCCGCCGATTTATCCGGTGTCTTGGATCGCATCTTCGCCGGGATTGGATCGTCATCGAGGGTTCCAATTCGATGGCCCTGTTTCAGTTTCCTGAATTCGCTCTGATCCCACGCCACCAAAGGCTTTGCGGCCACCTTACAGCAGCGGCCGGCAGCCCGGCCTAAGTGGCACGAGCATTGCTCCTGTCAGGACAGCGGCGGGGGTCTCGAGAACCGAGAAGTCCCTCAATGTGGACACTCGAAACCCTACGGGGAAACGCCGAACATACTCCCCCCTCAACGCAGTAGGAGTGATTCAGATGCGACGCATCTTCATGCTGTTCATAGTGGTCGCCGTCAGCTTGGTGCTGGCAGTCCCGGCCGAGGCTCAGTTTGCCCGCGCGTCTCTGCGCGGCGAGGTAACCGATCCCGACGGTGCTGCTCTGCCCGGCGTAGCGGTGGCCGTGGTCAACGAAGCCTCGGGCTACAGGCGCCAAACGATTACCGGCATCAACGGCTCGTACGACTTCAATGGTCTTACGCCCGGTGTCTACACGGTGACGTTCACCCTGCAAGGCTTTACCCAGGTCCAGCAGGGAGGGGTGCGGCTCGCGGTCGGTACCGAGAGCAGCCTCGACACGACCATGACCCTCGGTAGCGTCTCGGAAACGGTCACCGTCACCGCCGAAACGCCGCTGGTGCAGACCACCGCCAAGGAAATCGGCGGTGAGATTACCCAGACCCAGTTCGCCTCGCTGCCGTCGCAGAACCGCTCGTTCGTCATGTTCGCACGGCTGCTGCCGGGCGTTAACGCTTCGCCCAGCACCGAGTCGACGGCTTCGGACTCGCTGTTCATCAACGGCCAGGACGACAACAACAACTCATTCAACATCGACGGTGCGAACAACGACGACGACGCCATCGGTGGCCGCGCCGGGGCGCAGACGCGCACCGCGCTCGACGCGATCCAGGAGCTGCAGATCCTGACGTCGCAGTTCGACGCCGAGTTCGGCCGCACCCAGGGCGGCGTGATCAACGCCGTCACCAAGTCGGGCGCCAACGACTTCCACGGCTCCGGCTTCATGTACTTCCAGGACTCCTCGTTGAACAGCAAGAACTTCTTCACGGAGCGCAACGACCAGGAGCAGCCCGACTCCGACTACTCGTCGCTCGGCGGCACACTCGGTGGCCCGATCGTTCAGGACCGGGCGCACTTCTTCTTCAGCTTCGAGCGCAACAAGCCGAACAACGGCATCGCGCGCAGCTTCGCCACCCGGCCGGACCTCAACTTCTCGACCGTCGAGGACAACCTGCTGCGCAACATCCTCGCCAAGGTCGACTGGCAGGCGGCGCGGGATCACAAGGTCTCGGTCCGCTACCTCAACGAGTTCTCGCCGCAGTTCAACCAGATCATCGGTGGGCAGACGACGCTGTCGGCGGCCCGCGAGGAGAACGACAAGGACTCCAACATCATCGGGTCGGTTGATTCGGTGATCAACGACAGGACGTTCAACAATTTCCGCCTCTCATACACGCGCGAGGACGTGGCGTTCGCCAACGCCTGCTTCAACGACGGCACGGCGGACTTCGCTCAGCAGCGGCAGTGCGACGTGTTCCAGGATCACCCGGGCTTCAACAGCGGCAACAGCACCGTCGCCTCCGCCCGTGTCAACAACTCGATCCAGGTCGACAACACGCTGTCGTGGTACGTGCCCGATTTCCTCGGCGACCATGACTTCCGCATCGGTGCGCAGTACTCGTACCGGACGGTCGTATCGACCAACTCCAGCGGCGCCAACGGCGACTTCGAGTTCCCGACCGACGCCCCGTTCGACCCGGACATCGACATCACCTTTCCGGACGAGTTCAACCAGAAGTTGTTCGGGCCGAGCGGCAACGCGGCGGCCCCGAACGGCTTCGTCCCCGGCAACAACGTCCTCGGCCTGTTCGTTCAAGACGACTGGCAGGTGATACCGAACCTGACGTTGAACCTGGGAGCTCGCTACGACCGCGAGGGCATCGTCAACGACGACAACAACCTGGCACCCCGGCTCGGTTTCTCTTGGGACCCGCAGGGTGACGGCCGCACCGTCGTTCGCGGCGGCTACGGTCGCTTCTACGAGCGCTTCCAGTACGGTTTCTGGAGCAACTTCGTCCTGGACTCCCCCCAGGTCACGCAGGGGTTCTTCCAGGACATTCCGGACACCGGCATCGACCAGCAGTTCTTCATCGACTTCGCGCGGGCCAACGGGATCCGTGATCTCAACACCCTGCGCGACGCGCTGACCGCCCTGCTGGAGACGCAGCTAGGCGGCGCCACCATCCTCAACCCGAATCCGACGGTCGACAACCAGTTCCGTCGTTCGGCCTACGCCGACACTTTCACAGTCGGGGTAGAGCGCGAGGTGATCGACGGTCTGTCGATCGGCGCCGACGTGATCCGTACACAGAACCGGGATCAGTTGCTGACCGTCAACCTCAACCCGCTCGGTGGCGCCGATCCGGCAACCGGCAACTTCGGCACGCGGCCGGACATCTCGATCTACCAGGGTCAGGTGGAGCCGCGCTTCAGCAGCATCACCACGTACGTGAACGCCGGCGAGTCCGACTACACGGCGTTGCAGCTACAGGCGAAGCGTCGCTTCGGCGACTCGCCGATCGGCCGTTTCGGCGGTACGTTCGCGTACACCTTCGCCGACCAGTCCGGCAACTCGGCGCCCGACCAGCTCGGGGGCACCCGCTTCCAGCTACGCACGGAGACGGGCTACAACTTCGACCTGATCGGCGGCTCGACCAACGGTATCGACTTCGGCACGCTCATCGGTGAGGAACCGAACCTGAACCTGAACAGCCCGAAGCTGCGGGACATCCCCGCGCCGTGGCACCGTGACCACATCCTGTCGGCGTCGTGGACCTGGGAGATCCCGGGGACGTCGTGGACGGACAGGGGCGGGATCATGTTCAGCGGCATCTACCAGTACATGTCGGGCCAGCACAGCGAGTTTTTCGCCGACGCGGGCGTCACCTCGTCGGTGTTCCTCGACAACGGCAACCGCGACCTCGCCGCGGCCGGCGTCTTCGACTGCAACATCACGTCGGACATCTGCCAGGGACCGGCCGAGTTCAACGGCCGCGAGAACGGCTTCGAGACGGACAGCATCACCCGTATCGATCTTTCGTTCCGCTACGTGATCCCGGTGCAGCGGTTCAGCATCACGCTGATAGGCGACATCTTCAACGCCACCAACGCCGTCAGCTTCGGCAACTCGTTCGGCAGCAACCGCCCGTCTTCGGGTTCTTTTCTGCTCCCGACCTCGGCGCTGCAGCCGCGAGAGTTCCAGATCGGAGCGCGTGTCGACTTCTGATCGAGTCGATGGACCCGCGCGTCCTTGGCCCGGATGGCTCGACCCGTTGAGATATCCGGAGCTGGACGCGCGAGCAGTTCGCCGCTGGCTGGCGGCCCCGGTCGCCGGCCAGCGGTTTTTTGCGTCGCAGCGAACGGCTCTTCTGTCCAGCCGATAGTCGTGCTGTCCCCTCGGCGATGTTCCTATCCAACCCAACGATTTCTTGTCCAGCCGACGGTTTTTCTATAATGAGAGAATGCTCCCGATGAAGAAGCGAACCGCGGCCCTTATCGTCGTGGCCACCGTCGCAGTTTCGGTGGCAACGGCCGTCTCGGCCCTCGCCGCCGCGACCACGGCGAGGGCGCCGGCGCAAGACCGGGAGAAGAGCGTCGAGCTCACCCGGCGCGCCGCCGAACTGATCCAGGAGGGCCGGCCCAGCGAAGCGTTCGCGCTGCTCGAGCAGGCGGTCGCGGCCGACGACACCTACTGGGAAGCCTATTACCAGCAGGGGCGTCTGTTCGGCATGCAGGAAGACTTCCTCATGGCGCGCCACGTATTGCTGAAGGCCAGCGAGCTCAACCCGGGCCACCCCCACACCCACCGGCTCGCGTTCGAGGCCACCTATCGTATCGGCGACTACGAGAACGCCTGGGACCAGGCCATCCGCGCCACGCTCGCCGGCGTCGACATGAACCCGTGGTTCCTCGAGATGTACGCCAAGTCCGACGCTCCGGAGGATTTCGAGCAGCGCATCAACGCCCCCAAGATCTACGTCGCCGCGATCGATACCGGCAACATCGAAGCGGCCAACCGGCTACCGTTCAACCGCAACCCGGCAGCGGGCGGCGGCACGCTCAGCGGCCGGCCGGCGTACGCCGAGGGCGTCAACCGCGCCAACGAACACGCTTTCGACCTGGAGCGCATGCGCCGGAACATGCGCGACGCGGTTTCCCGGGCCCCCTACCTCGGCACCGTGCTCGACCTCCAACTCGCCGACTACATCCTCGGCATCTCCGTGGACGCGCTCGGCGCCGCCGAGCCGGTTTCGATGGTCGGCTACCTGCGTTTGTACGACACCACCACCGGCGAGGCCGTCTACTTCAAGTCGCTGTACCTGCGCGACATCAGCTCGGAAAGCTACCTCTTCGGCGAGATGCAGCGGCAGATCATCGAGCTGCAGGCGTGGACCCTCCAGCAGAGGCGCTAACGGCCGCGCTTCCAATTCTCGATCAGGTCGATGAACTGCTCGATCTCGACCGTTACCGCCGATTCGGCGGACAGGTTACGGAACACGACCGGCCGGATGAAGGCGACATCGTCGCTCTCCACGTCGATGAGTCGAAATTCCCCCTCCATCGTGTGGCGCGGTTCAGCGGTGATCTCTTCGGGCGAGATGACCAGGAGGTACTGCGCCAGCTCGGCCGTCGGCACGAGGCCGAACCCGGGCGTGTCCGAGATGGCGTTGGAAAGGAGCCTCTGCATTTCCAACAAGTCGCCTTGAAGCTGCCCGAGCGTCGACCCGACATCGGTCGCGCCCTCCTGAGCCCGCTGCGAATTGCGGTCGCGCGGCATCTGCTCGCCGGCGATCAATTCCCGCGTGTCGACACCGACCACGAACACCTTCCATGCGGCGAGCCGCTCTTGAATGTCGGCGGGCGCCGGCGACGCCTGCTGCAGGCCGCCGAACGCGGACAGCTCGACTCCGGCGATGATGGCGCGAACGGCCTGGTCCCAGGCGGTCTCATAGTTGCCGAGCTGCTGGGCGGCCAGCGCCGCGAGTTGGTGGCCGTGGGCAAACCCCGCCTGGAGCAGCGTCGCGTGCAGTAGCGATTCCTCGGCTTCCTCCATGCGACCCATCAGGGCCAAGGCGCGGCCCCGCTGGTAGTGCGCCATGCCGTAGTTCTCGCCGGCCTCGATCGCCTGATCGAAAACCTCCAGAGCCTCCTCGAGCTTTTCTTCGGCGACCAACTCGACGCCTCTGTCGGTGAGCGCTACCGGGCCGCCTTGCGAAGCCTGCCGGCCACCGCGGCCGCCGCGACCACCACGCTGCCCGGGGTCCACAGCGACCGCCTGCACCACCCCCACGGCAAACAGGGCGAGAGCCATCGTCCCCGCCAGCAGCACCACCAGCCGGGTGCGCTCAACGAAGATTCCCTTGACCAAGCAGCGAACTCTTGAGAACACGCGCCTGCCTCCTTTGGGGAATGTCAGAATCCACTCAGCGTAACCCTCAGAATGGGCGCAGCCTAACCCACGGCGGGCCGCGGCGAACGGGGAGACGAGCCAAGCGCTGGCTGACCCGGATCGGTTCCGCGGTGTTTATCATGGCTGTTGCTATTATGGTTGATAAGAATTCCGCCAATTGAGGAGCGAAGAGTAATGATCTTTACTGCCCACCGCCCATTCGACGTGATCCACGGCCTTCCGAAAGTCGCCGCGGCTTTTCTCCTGGTTTCACTGGTTACCGTGCTGCTGCCCGCCGACGCGGCGGCGATGCAGTTCAACGCCCGCGTGCAGGGAAAGGTGACCGACGCCGCGGGAGAGCCTCTCGCGGGCGTGAAGGTCACCATCATGCTGATGAGCAACCGGCGCATCGATCCGGTTCCGCCCACCGTGCTGACGACAGACGACCAGGGGCGCTTTTTCGCCCGCAATGTCCGTGTCGGCGACTCCCA
>SMVB01335956.1_pt1 | contig 11689 bp, 9 predicted proteins | sample 2456461 | NCBI WGS metagenome assembly SMVB01 (sample SAMN11095934, study PRJNA526329) | marine sediment metagenome | biome: Marine sediment; feature: Surficial sediment; material: Deep marine sediment; isolation source: Hadal surficial sediment | place: Pacific Ocean | collected 2014-05 | depth 0-1...
CGTTATTTCGTTTCTCAGAATATTAACCGTCTCATCGATGGGCAGCGCCTTTTTGTACGGCCGGTCCGTGGAGCTCAGTGCATCATAAATATCAGCTATACACATAATTCTCGATTGAATGCTAATTTCATCGCCTTTTAATCCCCTCGGGTAACCGGTGCCATCTAAATATTCATGGTGACCGGCTGCGTATTGTGGGACGTTTTGCAACTCTTTAGTAAATGGAATTTTATCAAGAATACCGATTGTCTGCAGAACATGCGACTGCATCTCTTCATATTCACTTGGTGTCAAATTTCCACGAATAATCGAAAGACTTTCGTACTCATTCGGTTTTAAGTAAATACATTTTCCCCCTTTACTGTTCAGGTAGGTCCTTGCCGCTATTTTCTTCAGATGAACCCGTTCTTCTTCTTTTAAATATCCTGGAATGTTAATTCTCTTTATGAAATTCAGCGCTTCATCAATTTCAGTAATCGCCTGCCGTCGTTCAACATCCACAGCATCAGGCACCGGCTCTTTTTCAAGCAGCGCCTCAAACTTCTTTTCACTAAATCGCGCGTTTACTTGATTCTTGATTCCTTCAAACCGTTCCGAAATAATCTCAATCTGGTTAGCCGTCAACTTGTTGGTTTTCTCGAGAACGCTTTCGCGAACGCCGATTTTACCGATATCATGCAGCCACCCTGCCATACGCAATTCTTCGATTTCCTGCGCCGAAAAATTTATTCTGCCCAATCTGCCCGCGGTCTCGTCGTTTATAGCCTGCGCGATTCGCACGCAGTATTTAGCAACCCTACCTGAATGCCCCGCCGTGTGGGGACTGCGTGCATCGATGGCTTTTATCGAATACCGTACCAGAGAGCGGAAGAGGTTCTTTATATCTTCAATAAGCTTGACGTTCCGAATTGCCACTCCTGCTTGCGACGCGAGTGATAAAATAATGCTCTCAAATGCCGGATTAAACGGAATGATATGCCCGGAACAATCTAAAGAATTGATCAATTGCAACACACCGATAATCTCGCCGTCATTATCCCGCATAGGAACAGCAAGGATCGATTTTGAGCGGTAGTTATTGTTTTTATCAAATTGTTTATTGATCCGGTATTCTATATTCGCCGGGATAGTATATACATCTTGAATGTTCAACACTTCAGCGGTAACGGCCACATAACCGGCGATACTCTCCTTGGTAATTGGCAGCGAGAATGATTTAAAAGGTTCAATCTTGCCATCGCGCTGCTGCAAAGATTCGGTTTGCGTAACTGCAAAATCAAGTTTCTCGCCGTCTTTAATATAGAGACTGCAACCGTCAGCATTTGTGAAGGCCCGGGCCTCGGTAACAATCAGCTCCAGCAGTTTACCAAGATTCCGCTCGCTGGAAAGGGCGATGCCAATTGCATTTAGTTTACGGATTTGCTCTTCAAGATCGACGTATTTTTGAAGAGGCACAGCAGCGTTTCCCATGAACGTTTCTCTTCACCTGGTGTGCAGATTTGGCTTGAAAATATGGAGTGGCCTAAGCTTCCAGGAAATCTTCATCTTCTTCCTTGCTGAAGGAACTAAACATTGTATCAAGCATGTCCTTGTAAGAGGTTTTTGAATCTACGATGTCTTTACTTAGCATGGAATTTTGATGCAGACCATCCAGTACAAATTCCATCGCGGAACCCAATTCTCCACCATCAACATCCTTTTCCAGCTTCATGAAACGACAGGTTAACTCCTTCAGCCCCTTAACTTTTTTTATTTCTGTTAAATATTTTTCGGTAGTCATATCGTCGGAAATTTCAACGGCGCGATCGTTTTTAAACCACCCAACCACTTCGGTGTAAGTTTGTTCGCCTTTTTTGGTGGCTGCCAGAGGATCGGAAAAATACTTCATAAAGATGGTTCTTACCGCTTTTCCAATCAGCGCTTTGGATACATTGATTTCCCCCTCCTGTTCACCTTCATAGACCAGTTCTATCTTGCCGGTAATCGAAGGTAAAGTCGCGTATAAATCACAAATTCTCGGCGTAATAAGATTCTCGTTATTTTTGATTGCACGTCTTTCAGCATTGCTGATTAGATTTTCCAAACTGGTGACTGTCATCCGCACACTGACTCCGGATTTGTGATCGACAAATTCGCTCTGCCTGGCTTCCACCGCCACTTGTTCGATAATTTCACGGAATAAATACGGCACTTGAACTTCGTGCCCGCTGTCCCGGTTCTCCCAGGCCTCCTGCGCAGTTATTTTAATCCCATCGCCTAAATTTCTCGGATAATGGGTCAGGATTTGTGAGCCAATTCGATCCTTCAGCGGGGTGATAATGCTGCCGCGATTGGTATAATCTTCCGGGTTAGCTGAATAAACAATCATAATGTCGAGGGGTATGCGAATTGGGAAGCCGCGAATCTGGATGTCCTTTTCCTGCATAATGTTGAGCAGGCCGACTTGAATGCGCGGCTGCAAATCGGGAAGCTCGTTTATCGCGAAAATGCCTCGATTTGTCCTTGGAATAATGCCGAAATGAATCACCCCCTCGTGGGCATAATGCAGCTTCTGGGAGGCCGCTTTAATCGGATCGATATCGCCAATCAGATCTGCGATAGTGACATCCGGTGTGGCCAGTTTTTCACCGTAGCGATCATCGCGGTGCAGCCATTCAACTTCCACCTCATCACCCTGTTCCTTCACTTTTTCATTACAGGCATTACAAACCGGTTGATAGGGATTGTCGTTAATTTCACATCCCTTTACGATTGGAATGAACTCATCCAGCAAACTTGGCAATGAACGCAGGATGCGGGTTTTAGCTTGACCGCGCAAACCCAGTAAAACTAAGTCATGATAGGAAAGAATGGCATTGCAAAGGCCGGGAATAACCGTGTCATCGTACCCGATGATTCCGGAAAACAGGGTTTCATTATTCTTAATTTTCTCAATTAAATTTTTGCGTATTTCCTGTTTAATGGAAATAACTTTGTAGCCTGATTTGCGCAGCTGACCGATTGTTTTTGGTTTAGTCATAAAGTTCCTCTAATGCTATGCTATGCGAAACGAAACTGTCCAGAAAGACTACTACGAAGGCCTCCTTACGACGAAGCTCAGGACAGGCCTGGCCGAGCGTTCTCGGAAACTTTTGAGGTGACGCGACCTTGGCGGGACGCCTTCGGGCTAGTTTTTTGAACTTTTGGGATAATCTCGTTTAAAATTTTCTATCTACCTCAACCGCTGCTTGCGGTTGCGAATATAATCCACAAAAATGTATTCACCTAATTTATTTAGGGATGAATAGTAAGCCCGTCCTTTGTTGACTTCGGTTAACTTTTTCACGAAATCAATGAGCCAGTTATCTCTGGCAACCATAAAGGTGGTAATTGTAATTTTATTTTTCCGGCAGGAGCGCGCTTCGTTCAAAGTTTGGTTTACGATTCTGCGGTCCAGACCGAACGGGTTTTTGTAAAGCCGCGCGCCCACAAAGATAGCAGAAGGCTTGCCATCAGTCACCATAAAGATTTGCTTGTTGACGTTGCGCTTACGTTTCAAAATTCGCTGCGCAAGCTCAAGAGCATCTTTTGTATTAGTATGATAGGGCCCCACGGCAATCTTCGGAATATCTTCCAGACTGACTTCAATGGCCTTATCTCCGAAAACAGCAACGTGCAGACTGTCTTTCGGAAAACGGCTTGTAATCATCTCTACCAGTGCCAGGGCGACTTTTTTTGCCGGGGTAATGCGATCTTCCCCATAAAGTATCATACTGTGGCTGATATCAAGCAGAAGCACGGTTGCGCAAGATGTCAAATGCTCGGTTTCGTAGACTTCAAAATCCTCTTCCTTTAAATTGAAATCATCCAGGCCATCGCGATGAATGGCATTTTTAATCGTTGAGGTAAAATCGATGTTTGACGGCTCGTCGCCGAATCTATAGGGCTTGGTTTCACTGAGCCGCTCAATCCCCTCGCCGGAAAACGGCGACTCGTGCTCACCGAGTGATTTTTTCCTCAAAGAAGTGAAAATCTCTTTTAAAGCATCCTGACGAATTCTACGTGAGCCTTTGTGAGTGAGTGCAAGAATATCGTTGAATTCTTCAATATACCCCTCCCGCTTCAGCCATGCCAAAAACTCCTCGAAATTCTCGCCCTCACTTTCATCGAAGAGATTGTATTCCTGGTCCATTTGTGTCATCATTTTCAGCGCTTCATTCGGGTCGCCGTTCGTATAAATAAGAAGCTGACTGAAGAGCCGCATCAACTCCTCAAAACTCAGCTTGCTTAAATCCTGTTCGTCGCGCCACTCTGAATATCTAAATTTCATACCGGTAAGTCTATGATTTAAGTGATTTCTTTTGGTACCAACTCGTCAGCTCGTTTTTTGTTATTCTCTTATTTGCCAAATCAATAAATAGCCGGTAAACTTCTTGATTTGATGCAGAAAGAGTAAATCCATTTAGGTTTAGAAACAGATGACTTGCAGCAAAAGCAATTCGCTTATTGCCGTCAATAAACGGTTGATTCTCCGCTAAGTGGCAAGCATAAATCGAGGCCATTGCTGGAATGGATTTGTACAAGAATTTCCCTTCAAATGTTTGTTTTGTGCTTGATTCACCGCAGAATGTAGAAGGTTTTTATCGCGTATTCCTTCATGTCCGCCATATTTGTTTATCAACACCGAATGAATTTAGATTATATCATCAAATTCAAGAAATAGAATATCTTCCACAGTATCTTATGAAGCAAGTTTGCTTAGTGCACGGTCGAATTCATTGCAAGTCTCTTCCAGCAGGCGTTGAATCAGAGTTCTCTTTTGAGTTCCCAATAGCAAAGCCTTTTCAATTTCTTGAGTCATTGTGGTTCCATTTTTTTTCTTAGATTCTCCAATTCTTTAAAAACCTCCTCGCGGAGGTCAATTATAACTTTCATATTTCCTCACGAAAATGTTACTAAATATCAAGTTCAATATCAATATTCGGAAGGATAAAAGCAAGAGCAAAGTTCACAAAATCAGTGGCTCTATAGGGGGACGGATCGGCAGGGTCGCTACTTGAAACTACTTCCGGAAACGATGTTATAATAATTAACATCCACAGCTTTGCTTTTGGCCGTATTTTCATCATAATTCGTGTCCAGGATCATCTTCCATTGACTCAAGGCTGAGAATGTGTGCTTAGTTTTCTCGATAAGCTCCTCAAACGAACCGCGTTTTTCATAATTTTCAGCATCTTGCCTGCTATCCCAAATCGTGACTGAAAAAAAATCATTATCTTCTTTCATGCTTTCCGATAAATACGCATAGCGACAACCCTTGGTGATTTCAAGCGCTGGAACGATTTCGTTTTTGTACAGATGTCTAAACTCATCCATTTTATCAGGAAGGATTTTAGCCGAGACAATTCGCATAAACATACTTTGCGGTTTTTTTACCGGCAGGGTTCCCAGGTCAGATTGGGCCCACGCTCGGATAAGAGTTAACGACCGGTTCTTCTTCAACCGCTTCCAGATCCAAAGTATAATCTTCGGAAAGTTTTATTTTCCACTCGGCAGAATCAAGGAAGTACGGTTTGACATCCCCGAGGAGTTTTTGAAATAATTCACTTTGATCAAAGGTTTCGGCATCCTCCAGCCCGGCCCATAAAGTTACAGACAGGAATTCATCCTTATGTTGAGTGTTGTGCACAAGAGTGATTGACAAACACCCGTCAACTTTTGGCAAAGCCGGAACAATGTTTTTATCGTAGAATGTCTGGAATGCCCGCGATTTAAAAGGATCTATTTTTAGCTGTAAAACACGCATATACATTTTGAACTCTCCTCTTTTTAATTCAGAGTTTGGCTCAAATACCTGGAAATGATCTTAAATCGCAGTGGCAATAGATAACCGGAATCAAGTCGCTTTAATCGCGATCATAGCGACGTCATCGCTTTGCGAGGCATCTTTGATAAATTCTTGCAGTTTCTTTTTAACGTGCTCTATGATCTTCGCCGAAGGCTGTTTAGCCGTCTCCTGAACAGCCTCAAGCAATCGGGTCTCTTCAAACATTTCCTGCTGGGTGTTAAATGCCTCGGTAACCCCATCGGTGTAAACTAAAATCAAGTCCCCCGGCGACAGGGTCATTTGCTTCTGCTTATATTGGGACAGCGACGAGATTCCCAAAGCAGGGCAAATAAATTCAACCAACTCGCAGGTCTGGGATTTGCTGCTGTAAAGGACCAGCGGCGGGTGACCCGCGCTGGAGTACTGCAATTTCATATTCTTTACATCGAAAACCAGAAATATCATTGTGACAAACTTCTCTTTCGGCCCAATTTGATTCAAGATCGAATTAAGCTCTGCCAGAGCTTTTTCCGGCGACTCGAAATCGCTGGTAATCGCGTGCACAATACCCTTTATCATGGTCATGACCAGGGCCGCAGCAGTGCCATGACCGGAAACATCCGCCATCACAATGCCGATTTTATCATTCCCTAAATCTAAATAATCAAAATAGTCGCCGCCAACCTCATCAGCCGGATTAAAGAAGCTGGAGATATCGAGTTTATTGGTCTTCGGTACCTCTTTGGGGATGAGCCCCTCCTGGATATCTCGTGCCATTTCTAATTCATTCTCGTACCGTCTAAGCTGTTTTTCCTCTTCATAAAGTCGGGCGTTTTCAATTATTTGTGCCGACTGGGAAGCAATAATTGATAGCAGCCGCTGATCATTGTTAGAGAAGCCGCCAACGTCTTTTTTATTGAAAATATTCAGCACGCCGATCAAATTTCCCTTGCACATCAATGGCACACTCAAAATAGATTGAATGCCCTCATTGAGCTGGACACCTTTCAGGATGTTATCATTTTTGACGTCGTTGATCGTTAAGGGCTTGCGATTGCTGAGCATCCAGCCGCTCAAATGATCGTCCAGCCGGTATCTTCCCACCTGTCTCGAAACGTCAATTTTTCGAATCATGGTTTTGAATGGGTCTCCGGTTTCCTCATTTTCTCTAGCCGTAAGCAGGGAAATGGTCCCCTGCTCTGCCTTTATGCCCTTCACGGAAACAGCAACCACTTTATCTAAGATCTGATCCACCGGCATTGTTGAACTGATGATCCGCGCCAGCTGGTTTATGGTCCATAGATCCTCAACTGTTTTCTTAAGATGCTGATTCTCTTTTTCCAACTCCTGAATGTTTTTGCCTGGCATGAACTTCCCCAAATTTTTGAGAATTAAAGTAGAGTTTTAGTGGACATTTAGAACTTCTAGAATTTGAACTTTCTTTGGAAGAGTAATAACAAAAAGTTAACAAATTACCTAAAGATTGTCAACCCTTATTTATCAATCAAATAGAGCTGCCAGAGGTCGCGGCTGCTGGTGCGGAGAAATGGCAGAATGGCGAGGGTTCCCGGTCTTGCCAATGCTTTCCCGATATTCTAATTCTTCAAATTTAGCTTGTATTTCCGTGAAACCGGGTCAAACCCTCTCTGTACTTCATGAAGAGAATTCCGTTGGTTCTGACAGTCAACCCCAGGAAAACCGCGAGAGCAACTCCAAACGCGATTGACGGTACAACCGGTTTAAGATTCTTTTGTGTCATTCCTGTTTCCTCACCCGGACAAGCCGAAAATCCCACAACAAATCCCAAGCAGTGAGAAATTGTTTTGCCAACCATCAGCTATCCTTTATAATGGGAATGGTCTTCGTCTTAACGGCGCTTTAACATTTGCTTTGAATTCAGTTGCTTTTGAGGAGAATATTAAAGGAGTCAGACTGCCGAAACTTACCTGCACATGATATCTCCCCCTACGCCCGTGACGCCTCCAAAGAATCATCGAGGTTTTTCGGCAAAGCGCTGCGGGAGATATGCGGTATTTAAATAATACAATAAAATGACGTTTTGTCAACAAAAAACAAGCGTGTCTTGTATGTAAATTCAAAACTACGGGATAAAGCCATCGCCGAGATTTACCTTTTTAGCTGAATACCGCTTAGTTAAAGTTGCATTAAAATCTTAATAGTGATACCCAAACTGAATAATCCGCTATTCTTTGAAAAAACCTGATGACCGCCAATTCGTGGTAGCTAAGACTCATTTTCGACTCTGAAGTTTTTCTACGGTTCCGTCCAGGTGGATCTTGAATCTCTCAGGCCCTTTGCTGACCAATAACAGCATCTCGGTCGCTGGTTTTATCAAGTCAACGGCGATGACTTTGCCATCATAATATTCGGAAATGGTTTTAACAATCGTATGGGCGATAACATGCGTTGTGCATTGGTATGTTTTGAGAACTTTCTCCAGGTCATCTTCGGAAGTTCCCGCTATAACGTAACCCCTATACCAAAACACGCTGCCTTCTCCATAAAGAAAACGTTGTCGGCGTAAATACCATAGTGAGTCTGCCAAGGCAGCACTGGAATCTGGCGATTCATCTGCAAATGTCCCTTGATCCAGGAAGATCCGAAGGGTATCGTTAAAGGCCTTAATTGAATAATCAGCATAGAAAGGGGTCACCCCACCATGCGCAAACAAGGTGTTTTCAATTTTGATGAGGCCGGGTTTTGCGGCCAGCCACTGTCCCAATATCGAGTGATGAACATCAAACAATTTCGGGTATGGGACCCGGTGCAAATGACCTATGAGCCTTTCTTTTGGAGAGGTATAACTCAGGTCATTGTCGAAGGTCATTATCTCATGGTTGCCCAATACCACATGAACCCGACCGCCTGCCAATTCCGCTTGCCGATCGAGTTGGTACAGAAGCCACAGGATTTTGGTGACATGATGTCCCCGGTCAAAGATATCACCCAGAATCACCAGATGTTTTGTTGTCGCGATCCAATCCAAATTGGCATCGATAATATTGGCAGTGCTGAGCAATTGCACAAGTCGATCATACTCTCCGTGAAGGTCGCCGAGAACATAAAGTGAATCAACCCTGCCGAATATGGCTTCGGGTCTTTTCACCGCGAGCTGAATGACGGTCTTGTGGTTATCCAGAGCGTCTCTCAGACTGCCATAATGAATGGTGAAATCCGGGCCCCCGGGTTTTTCGAAGCTGACTTGATGCAGCAGTGAAAACGGCGTGGCGAATTCATGCACTGGCTTATCGTTTCTGAGTACCCTTAAGAAACCTGAATCTTCTTCCGCGGTGATCCAATGAACTTCAATCCGCCCCCTCACTTCCTGCACCCAGAGTCCATATTCGCCACTGAATCTAAACTCGGAGTTTTCCTGGGGTGCCGGAATCTCCCTGGCAAATCCCTGCAGGGAGAGAGCAAATAATTGCCAGACAATAACAGGCAATAAAAGCAGAGAGTTTTTCAACCATAATCTTGATTTATTCAAATATTCTCCTCAGCTGGTCATATCATGGCTAACATTCAAGCCGCAAACCTAAAATGTCTCAATCTTACCCACATGATTTTACCATCAGCCATTTTAGCAACGCCCGGTTTGGGATAATCATCTCTAAACGCGCATCTTGCATCCGATGAATGTCAAACGACTCGTGCTGAAGCTTCACCAGCAGCAATTGCGGGCAAAATATTTCCTTGAATCACCAGCGAGTAAAACACAGCAATGGGCAAAAGAAAGCGTTTCTAAGGCTTTCTCTTCTTTGATTCTATGCGCTCAATGATTTCCTTTCGCGTTGCAAGAAATACCTTGAGGCGATCCGGTTGAATCAAGTTCTCAAGCAATTCTTCAAACTTATGACGCGGGTAATTTTTGAAGTTTTCATAAACAGAACCTAATTTTGATGGCGCTTCGAGATTATCAATCTCCTGATACCAGTAGGTGCGGGCAAAACCGGTAACATCATGGCGGAACGCTCTGTTGTGGTCAATTGCCACAATTTCACCGCTATCTCTAATCAACCAGTTATTTCGATGGCGATCGCTGTTGCCAATGATCGCATCGAAAAGTTTCAATTTATCGTTTTTTTCCAGACCGGCATCCATAGCAGATTCGCAATTCCGAATAAAATACATCGCAGACCCTCGCCTGATCGTGCCGTCAGGGAAGCGAACCGCCCTTGTTATCGTCATGGGGGTAAAGTTAAAACCGAGGAACTGATCCAGTTTGTAGACCGCTTCTTCTCTCTTCACCGGGCCCAATGAATCGGAATTTTCGACCTTGAAAATTGCCCGAACGTCATTTCTAAAAGTGATAATATATGGCTTGGATACGTGAATACTTTTGCCAAGACTTTTTATCGAGATCGGTTGTGATTGCAGGATTTGCCGTAACGTATCGAGAAGACGATTTGCGGTGGTGTTGTCCGCCGCCCTGAGGTACTCCCAGGCTGCCTCCTGATACATGAAATCCGATAAGTATTCTTGAGCACTCTCTATAGCTTTTTGGGTTGATTTACGCCCAATAGTACCCGAAACAGCATGGTCAGGAAAAGGCAAATCCCCAATTGAAAAATACCATATCAAAATAACAGCCAGTGCACTGACCCCCAACCGCAATATCAACCTTCTGCGATTGAGCAAAGAACGAGATTTCATGTTCATAACAAACTCCCATGAAGCGTTGACTTTGTTAATTATCTAAAGTACATCTAAAAAATTAGAAAGTTGTCAGGTGAGTTAACTTTCGCTTCCCTGCCAGGTAGACGCCCCCACATGCCGCCTTTCGTCGATCTTCTCGAGGATTTTGTAGTGGGAAATGGTTTTTGCCGACCCTGATTTTTTTATCGCTAATTATTCAGAAAGAACTTCTCCTTGAATGCTTCATGTTTGAGCCGAGCCTTGTCGAGAACAGCATCGAGACCGGGGTTTCCACGAGCCGGATCCAGGAACCGGCACTTGAGCATGTGCGGATAGGCGAAATAGCCCCGCTTGACTGCCTTATCGAGCACGGAGATGCATTTGTCAATCTCCTGGTTGATGCAATACACCCCGGCGTTTAAGTACCACACCTCACCGTCAACGAGGTTAGCATCTTCCAACTAACCCTTATTTATCAATCAAATAGAGCTGCCAGAGATCGCGGCTGCTGGTGCGGAGAAATGGCAGAATGGCGAGTTTTCCGGTCTTGCCAATGCTTTTCTGCAGGTATTCTAATTCTTCAAATTTAGTTTTTATTTCCGGGTCGGAAACCGGGTCAAATCCGCTTTGACGCATTAGAAGTATTCCTTTGGCTCGAACCGCCAACTCCAGATGAAGCCTGAGATAACAGAGCATATCGGCGACTACCGCACCGGAAAATCTGCTCTTGAGAGATTCCAGATATTGGCCGATTCTGGACTCCAGGATATCGCCGGTCGTAATCACTTCAAGTAAGTCTACATCCGTATCAAAGCCAACGCCCAGCCATTTGCGGGTGGCCTGTTCGCTGAGGTCGAAAACAAAAACAATAAGTAACGGCAGGCCGATCACAAAACAGATCGTGATCAAAATCGGCGGCAGAAAAAAATGATTGTAGAATGAGTGGAGTAAAATCGCAGCGGCAAGGCCAGCCCAAAATATATGGACTTTCTTTGATGAATACTTATCAGACAAATTCTTGGAAACCATGCCGAAGATTGCCGCGGTTGTCCCATGCATAATTGCTGTTCCAAAGCCGCGAACAATCCAGACCAAAACATGCGCGCCTTCAAGTTTCTGCAAATAGAATACATTTTCAATCAAGGCAAACCCGGCACCAATTGCGAATCCATAAATCGCAGCATCGACCATAAATCCTACTTTTTCCTTGCGAATCAAGAAAATCAA
>SMVB01083436.1_pt1 | contig 11685 bp, 12 predicted proteins | sample 2456461 | NCBI WGS metagenome assembly SMVB01 (sample SAMN11095934, study PRJNA526329) | marine sediment metagenome | biome: Marine sediment; feature: Surficial sediment; material: Deep marine sediment; isolation source: Hadal surficial sediment | place: Pacific Ocean | collected 2014-05 | depth...
AAAATATAATGTCAGCGCCATAGTGGACGGCTAGACCAGAGGTGGACACCAGGGGCATGAGAGGGTTGGGTCTCCCGGAAGCGGACTATCAGCCGGATTTTATGGTCAAAGAGCGGATGCTACCCTGAAGCAACTTATCTATAACTATAACCGAAAGCCGCGAACCGTCCCAGGTGTGTGCCCGATGCTCTAGGGCCTCGCAATCTTCTGAGACCATAGTTCTGAGACCATAGTTCTGAGACCACAATAAGGAAACCCGTTCCTTGTGAGCTCATCGAACCACCGCTCCGGATGTACGCAGTTTCCCTCAGATGGGAACTCGTCTAGCGCTCGCCCTTCGACAGCCTCAGGAGGCACGGCAAAATCAACGCTCGGACGATGTTCAAAAGATCCTGCCAGATAGCCGCATGTAACTTGACCGGCGAGCCCCACAGGGCGTGGTAGACTTCCCACGCTCCGGTTTAGTCTCAGGATTCCACTCCCACCGAATTTTGCTCTGATGCGACGACAGCGACGCCGGTACAGATTGGTTGCGATCCTAAGCAGGATCCACCGATTCTTGTATGTTGTCTTCAACGGCCGTTTGTTGTCTCGGAGAGGGAACGCCAGATTCCTTCTACTGACGACCGTTGGGCGCAGGTCCAAACGAGAGAGAACCGTGCCATTGTTGTATGTTTCATCTGATGGGGACTATAGAACCCCGTCGGTGATAGCGTCTTTCGGGGGATATCCGAGGGCTCCAGCCTGGCTGCTGAATATCCGGGATGACCCCAGAGTAACCGTACGGACCGGTGGCGAACGCTGGCAGGGAGTAGCGCGGATCGCCACCGAGGGTGAGCGCCAGGAGCTTTGGCTCAGATTCGTCGAGATCTTCCCCGGCTACGAGCGCTACCAGGCTCGGACCACCCGGATATTTCCCATAGTCATCATCGCCAGGCTGGAAGATTGACCCAGCTCGTCCAATCACACAGACCGCTCAGGCCTCATGTTCGTCGCGCTTTCGAGGATGTATACTGGACAAAGTTACCAAAATCCGGAAGTTGCACTAGGAGGAAACCATGTCAACCGAAACACAAAGGCAGGATGCAGTGCAATCCCAGGCGGTGGTCAAGATCACCGAGATGGACCACATCGTCCTGCGGAACAAAGACGTGGAAGTGTCGCTCCGGTTCTACACTGAGGTGCTGGGGATGCAGGCCGAGCGGGTAGAGCAGTGGCGGGCCGGCGAGGTCCGGTTTCCCTCGGCGCGGATAAACGCCGACACGATCATCGACTTCTTTGGCGCCGACCAAGAGCCCATCGGCAAGGACGGGGCCAAGAACCAAGACCATTTCTGCATGGTCATAGAACCCACGGACATGGAAGAACTGAAGGCGAAATTCGAGGCGATGGGCGTGGAGATTCAGGCCGGCCCCGGAAAGCGTTGGGGCTCCCACGGCGATGGCATCTCGCTTTACGTCTATGACCCTGACGACAACGTGGTGGAACTGCGCCACTACTAGGGACCAGTCCCAAATATAGTCCGACGGGCTCACCACGAACGGCCTGAGGCGTCTCTTTCGCTCGTCCTGGTCTCCGGCCCTATCGAGAGCCTCGATGGAACCGGCCCTGTCGAAGGACCCAGCAGCGGGTGGCATAGGATCTTGAAATTGCCTAAAGGGCCGGCAATGATTGGAATGGCTAAAAGTGGCTGATCAGACGATTGGCCACTTTTTTGTTGGCCGTGTATGGGGAGGCGGCGGCGGATGACTCAGGGCTGGACCATGCCGGACTACAACGTCCGGGAGAGCAAACGGGCCAGGCGCCTGACGATCAAGGTGTCGTTTTTATCGGGGCTGGAAGTGGTGGTGCCCGTTGGGTTCAACCAGTCGGAGATTCCGGAACTCCTCCAGTCCAAAGCCCGCTGGATCGCTAAAAACCTGGACCGGACCCGGCCCGCCGAAGAGTTGGCGAGACCTGCATCCATCTGCCTCAGATTGCTCAGTGAAACCTGGCGGGCCGAATATACCTCTGCTCCAGGCGAACGCCTACGCTTAACGGAACGCGATGGGCGCATATTATCGCTGACCGGTGCGGTGGAGAACCCAGCTTTCGTGGCGGCGGAGTTGAACCGGTGGCTCCAGCGGCGGGCGAAGGACGTATTGGTCCCGTGGCTGCACCGGCTAAGCGCCGAACTATCGTTGCCCTTCAAGCGTGCGACGATCCGGCGTCAGAGAACCAAATGGGGCAGTTGCTCGGCCGAGGGGTCCATCAGCCTAAACCGAAACCTGCTTTTTCTTTCGGAGCCGCTGGCCCGGTACGTTCTGGTCCACGAGCTATGCCACGGCAAGCGGCTGGACCATTCACAGAAATTCTGGGGCCTATTGGAGACCTTCGAGCCCGACGCCCGGCGGACCGCAGCCAGAATCAGGGACGCGTCGGAGTTCGTGCCCCGTTGGGCCCAATTCTAGAACCGGCGGAATTTGGGCACCAGAAAGGCCAGGGCAACAATCATGGCTATCCCCACAATGCCGATTATGTTGGCCGTCATCGGGGCGCCAACAGTGCCTGCCAACGCCCCGGCGGCCAGACTGCCGAATGCGTGGGCGTAGATCGCCAGCGTCCTCAGCCCCATTATGCGGCCGCGAAACTCGGGCCGGGCGTTCTGCATCAACACCGTGAGTAACAACACCAACGTGGACGAGAACATCATCCCGGTGACCAGCAAGATGCCCAGGGAAATATAGAAGTTCGTCGAAGTAGCGAACAGTATCATGGTGCCGTGCCAACCGATCACCGCCAGGATGCACAACATTCCAGTGTGGCGAAGATTGGGTATCGACGCCCAGACCATGGACCCCACCAGAGCACCGATGCCAAAGAATGAGATGAGCAGGCCCAGTCCAACCGAGTCCCGCCCCAGCACGTCTCTGGCGAAGATGGGCATCAGCGTGGTATGGAACGAGAACCCGGTGATGTTGATGATGACCGCCACCAGCAGGGCCGCCCAAAGCAACTGCTGGCCCTTAACGTACTTCAAACCCTGAACCACGGCGGTGAACACCGACTCCTTTTTTTGCGCCGCGCCAACCCGGGTGGCGCCCATCATCAAAGCCGCCGTTCCGCTAAGGACGTAGAAAGCCGCCACCAACACGTAGGCGCCGTCGGGACCGTACAGGTCAAACAAGATGCCTCCCAGCAGGGGTCCGGCCACCAACGCGATATTCATGCCCGCGTTAATCAGGGCAACGGCATTGGAGATCCGGTCCTGTGGGACGCTATCCACCGCCAAGGACTGAGCGGTGGGCTGCTGGAATATGCGCGCCAGGCCAGAAGCCAACGTGATGACGAAGATGTGCCAGACCTGAATCATGCCGCTGGCAATCAGAATCAGCATCAGGACAGCCAGGGACGCCAACAGCGCCTCGACGATGACCAGCAAGGTCCTGCGGGGGACGATGTCGGCGGTGGCTCCAGCAAATAGGGCCAGGAAATTGAAACCCATCCGGGCCGATGCCGTGAGTCCGACCAGCAACGGGGAGTCGGTGAGGTTCAACACGTACCACACCACCACCACCGTTTCCATCTGGGAAGCCATCGCCGCCAGGGTGATGGCCGACCAGACCAAGCCAAAGTTGCGCTGCCGTAGTATGGAAAGCGGCGAAGCCGCCCGGCCGAGATTCGTGACCAGGTTCAATTGAATCGGGCTTTGTTCAACAAAGTTTTGGTAGAGGACGTTTCAGAGAACAGGATTGTGGCCATGGGAACGTGGAGAACACCTATGGGGGTTCTCCCGGCCTACCGTTCGCTGGGCATGACTTCGTCGGCAAAATACTTCATCGAACGCATGGCCTTCTCATGCGGAATGTTGCCCCAGGCGAAGACACTGATGAAATAGTTGATGCCGGACTCTTCTATGGCCCGCCAGACCTGCTCTTTCACCGTCTGGGGTGAGCCTGCGATTATCTTCTCGTCGGCAAGCAGGGCATCGAAGTCGTAGAGCCAGGCTAAATGATCGGAATTGCCTACGTTCCAGAGGTAGTTGATGTTGTCGCACCAGGCTTTCCAGGCTTCGCGGGCCTCTTTCACGGCCTCGGCGTCAGTGGGCGCGATGTAGACGTGGCGGGTCTGGCCTCTCTTGGGCTCAGCGACGGTGCTATTGATCCGGTCTGGGTCGTCCTTGTGCTGATCCCAGACCTCTTGGTAGAGGTCGAAGTGTTTCTTCGTGACCGCGTTCGTGTCGAAGATGTGGCTGGTGTGGATTCCGTTGCGGGCCATCCAGGGCACCGTCTCGATGTTGCCGCTGGCATACCAGATGGGCGGACGGGGTTGTTGGTAGGGCCGGATCAGCATCTTGATATCTTTGTAGCTGTAGAACTTGCCTTCGTGATTCAGCGTCTCGTCGGTCAGGCCCTTCAGGAGGACCTCCAGACTCTCGTCAAAGACGGCCCGGCCTTCCTCTGGATTTACTCCGAACCGTTCGACCTCGTAGGGCACGATGCCCCGGCCGACCCCCAACTCCAGGCGGCCGTGGCTCAAGTGGTCCAGCATGCAGACCTCTTGAATCAGGCGCAGGGGATTGTAGAGGGGCAGCAGGAAAACCAGGGGGCCCAAGCGGATCCTGGAGGTCCGCTGGGCGGCGGCGGCGAGAAATATCCCAGGGGAAGGAGCGACGCTCAACGGCGTAGTGTGGTGCTCCGCAATGTGGTAGCAGAAAAAGTCCTGCTTGTCGGCGTACTCCAGCAGTTTCAGCCGGTCCTCGAAGATCTGGGCTGGCGAATTCTCGTCCCGTTCGATCCAATCAAAGATACCGAATTGGACCTTGCTGCCCCTCTTAGTCTCGCTGGCCATGTCACAGACCTCCGTCAGAGTTTACAGGCGCTCTAACCTTCGATGCCGTTGTCGAATTGGACCAGGATTCCGTCTGGGTCAAAGGCGAAGAAGGTGCGGACGTTTCCCTCCGCGTCGGCGAAGGCTTCTATGCCTCCGGCGATCTCCACGCCCTTGGAGACCAACTCATCGGCCAGGCCGCGCACGTCGGTGACCGTGAATGACAGGTGGCTAACTCCCACCTGGTCCAGTTTGATGGGCTCACCGTCGGCTTGGTCGCCGGGGTGGCTGGTCATCACCAAGAATGGCTCCTTGCCCCATCCGATGTGGACGGTGCGGCGGGTGCTGCGTTTGTGCTTGTAGGTATGGGTCAATCCGCCGGTGCTGGTGTCTTGAATCTCGTCCTTGGTGACCTTCATACCCAGGATGTCCCGGTAGAAAGCAAGGGACTTGTCCATGTCCCTGACGCAAACCGCGATGTGAGATATGCTGATGGCTTCCATGATGATCTACCTCCGTAAATGGGATATTCCGAAACTGCCGACAAGTCTCCGCAGCGCCAATCCTATTTGGACGCTGGATATTTGTCAAAACAGATCCGGGTCCGCTCGACCGGCCTATTCCAGGAAATTGGCGTCCTTACGCCATTGGAAGTAATCAGCCAGCCCAGCCTTCAAGTCATACTCGGGTGTCCACCCCAGGTCATCGAACAACCGGTGACCAGAGAGAGGGCCTCTGCCGTGCTCCGCCACCACCTGAGAGACTGCGGGAGTCAGGATCTGGGTGGACGGGGACAACTCGGCCACCTGGTCCAATATCTCCTGAAATGTCACCCAACTGCCGGCGGTGATGTTGTACAGGTCATGGGCCAGCGAAGGCGCGTCCAACACGGCGCGAAGGCCTTCGGCGATATCGGTTATGTAGGTGTAGTCCCGGCCTTGGTCCATGTCCTCGGCTTTGATGCTCTCTCCCCGCATTGCCAGCCCGGTCCAGTCATAGAAGACCGACATGACCGCCCGGTGGCCGGTGACCCTCTCCATGGGGCCATATGGGGTGCTGAGGCGCACGCTGGCGGTGGAGATGCCGTGCAGTTCTCCGTAGCGCCGGGTAATCATCTCACTGGCGAATTTGGTGATTCCGTAGAGGTTGCCGGGCGTCGGATGAGTATTCTCGTTCAAGGTTTGGTCTCTGGGCAGAGCCGAGCCGTAGACCGCCCCGGAACTCACGTAGACGAACCGGGATACCCGCTGGGTTCGAGCCAACTCCAATAGGTTCGCCGTTCCTTCGATGTTGATGGCGATAACATCCCGGCTGCGCTCGATCTCCAAAGCCTCCCGGTTAACAGTGTAGACCGCCGCGTGGACGATCTTGTCGATGGAAGGCCCACTGCCCAGACGCTCCACCGACGTCCAGTCGACTATGTCCCCCTGCACGAAGGTCACCTGGGAGGAGGCATCGCCGAGGAATCTCTCCAGCAGTTCGTCAGGCTCGTGGATGTCGAAGCTGACCACCTGATGCCCGTTTCTGGCCAGGTCCCGAACGATGTTCACGCCCACGAATCCCGTCCCGCCGGTGACCAGTGTCGCCATGGCGCCGCCTCCTAACTGGGTCTCCCGCCCGCGGGTGCACTGCTGTGATTTGGTGCACTCCCGCCTTCGGATGCACTATGGTCTGCCTTGTGGGACTAGTCAATCAGAACTAACCAACAACTCTATGCATGGACGCCAATCCCTGTTCGCGGGGGCGGGTATAATACCGGCGTGGCAATATTGATGGAAGCAAAAGCCCTGACCAAGCGTTACGGCCAGACCATCGCGCTGGAGTCGGTGGACTTTCAAGTGCAAGAAGGCATCACCGGGTTGCTTGGTCCAAACGGCGCGGGCAAGAGCACGGCCATCAAGCTGTTTTTGGGCCTGCTTAGGCCCACGTCTGGGTCCGCCGAAGTGCTGGGCGAGCGGCCCTATGAATCTTTGGAAGTGCGGGCCCGCCTGGGCTACATGCCCGAGCACGACTGTCTGCCCAGCGCCACCACCGCCTCTGAGTTCCTCACCCATATGGTCCAAGTGAGCGGTATCCCTCCATCGCAGGCCAGGACGCGCTCTGCGGACATCCTGCGCCACGTTGGCCTCGAGGAGGAGCGTTACCGGCCCATCGGGCAATATTCCACGGGCATGAAACAACGGGTCAAACTGGCCCAGTCCCTGGCGCACGACCCGGTGGTGGTGCTGCTGGATGAGCCCACGGCAGGCTTGGATCCCAGCGGCCGCGAAGAGATGTTGCGGCTCATCCGGCGCACCGGGCACGAATTTGGTATCAGCATCATCCTTTCTTCCCACCTCATGGGGGACGTTGAAAGCACTTGCGACCGGATCATCGTGCTGGAAGGCGGCCACGTGACTGAAGAGGGGGCGGTGGCCCAATTTACCCGCGAAACCGAAACCCTGCTGATTGACGTGGACGGCAACCGGGAGCAATTGATCACGGCACTGGCCAACCGGGGGATAAACGCGGTGATTGACGGAGTGTCTCTGGCCGTTCAATTGGAAAACGAGGAGCAGTATGACGCCATCCGGGATTCCCTGGTGGAGACCGGCGCCCGTCTGCGACGGTTGTCTCCCCGTAGGCATCAGTTGACCGATATCTTCCGGAACCCTCAGCGATGACCCAGCCGGAGGGCCAGCTCTTCGACCTGGGGTACCAGCATTACGACGGGCCGCGCGAGGGACGCATGCGGGCCCGAAAGGCGGTGTTCGCCGACGGATTCAAGACCACGCTGGGCCTCGGCCGCGGCGCCAGCGCCAAGATACTTCCGATGCTCCTATTTGCAGCGGCCATGGCCCCGGCGGTGGTGCTGGCGCTGATTGCATCTTTGACGGATGGACTGCTGGACGTTCCAGGCCACTCCATCTACTACCAGATCGTCTCGATAGTCCTGTTGATCTTCGCGGCCATCATCGCTCCAGAACTTTTGTGCCCAGACCGGCGCAACGGCGTAATCAGCCTGTATCTGGTAAGACCGCTGTCCATCACGGACTACTTGGCGGCCCGGTGGCTGGCTTTCTTCGCCATTACCCTGCTGTTGGTGTATTCGGGGCAGATAGTATTGTTGGCCGGCCTCATTCTTTCGGCGGCCGACCCAATGGAATACATGCAGGACAATTGGTTGGACATTCCACGCATACTGGCTGCCGGCTTCCTCCTGGCGGCCTTCATAACCACGCTGCCGCTAGCGGTGTCGGCTTTCACAGACCGCCGGGCGATTGCCACCGTAGTGGTCATTGGCCTCTTCATCATCTCCGCAGCGTCCGCCGGCATCCTGACTAGTTGCGATGAGAATCATAACCGGAGCCGGTCCGAACGGTGCGAGCCCCTAACCGGCGACGCAGCCAAGTGGTTCGTGCTGATTGATGTGGGCGGAGTGCCCACCAGCGTAAACCGGATGATATTCAATGCGGAGGACGATGGGCAGCGGGCCCAGCTCACCGCCGAACTGCCTCGAATCGTGCCGATAGGGTGGTACGTAATCTTGACCGGAGGACTGGCCTTCACCCTCTGGTGGCGGTACCAGAGGATCACCGTATGAGCGAGACACAAGAACCTGCCGCCCAGGCCCCGGTCCCACAGTCTCCGGCCCCCCGGACTCCGGTCATCGATGTGCAAAGCGTTTCCAAATGGTTCGGAAGTGTCGTCGCCGTCAATGATGTCACCCTGCAAGTCTATCCCGGCATAACGGGCCTGCTTGGTCCCAATGGGGCCGGGAAATCGACGATTCTGCACCTGATAACCGGCAAAGCGGCCTGCTCGGAGGGTCAGGTGACCGTCCTGGGGCAGCCAACCCGGGACAATCCGGAGTTATACCGAAGCATCGGGGTGATGTCCGAACACGAAGCGGTCTACGGGTTCCAAACAGGCCGGCAGTTCATCGAATTCACCGCAAAGATGCACCGGCTGAGTCCTATCGCCGGACCGGTGGACCGGGCCATCGCGCTGGTGGGGCTGGAAGACGCGCAGAACCGGAAACTTGGCACCTACTCCCGGGGGATGCGGCAGCGGATGCGGTTGGCGGCGGCCTTGGTCCACGACCCTCAAGTCCTGGTCTTGGACGAACCGCTCAACGGCACCGACCCGCGTCAACGGTTGGACTTCCACGACGCAATGGTCCGTTACGCGGAATTGGGGCGGACCATCTTGATCTCCTCCCACATCCTGGAGGAGGTCGAGACCCTGGCACCAACGATTCTGTTGATGGTCAGCGGCAAACTGGCTGCGGCCGGCGACTTTCGGGCCATCCGCGAGAAGCTGGACGAACAGGCCTACAAGGTGCGGGTGGTGACCGATTCGCCGCGAAAGATGGCGGCCGCAATGGCCGGAAGTGATGATGTCGATTCCGTGAGCATCGGCGCCGAAGGCGAATTGACCGTCCTGAGCCGGAATGTAACATCGCTGCAAAGATTGATTCCGCGGCTGGCCCAAGAGCACGGCATACGATTGACGCGGGTAGAGCCCTTGGACGATTCCCTAGAGAGTATCTTCAGCTACGTGGTCGACCGCTAGATGAATGCCATGTTCCGGGATTCCATCCGCCAAACGAAAAGTATCTTCAGTCACCTGGTTGAGTGATAGATGAATGCCATCTTCTGGCTCTCCGTTCACCAATTGACGGGACGCGGGCGAATCACCCTGATTCTGCTATTATCGGCCCTGCCGGTGGGGTTGGCGGTCATCGTCCATTTTACGGAATCGGGCGACGCCTCCTTCAACCGGCCTTTCACCAACATCCTGCTGGACGGCATGTTGGTGGCCGGGATACTGCCCATCGTCACCATGGCGCTGGCGACATCGTCCTTCAGCAATGAAGTTGAGGACAAAACCCTTGGCAATCTGACCATGATGCCCGTGGCCCGGTGGAAGATCGTCCTCCCAAAGATACTGGCATCTTTAATCATCTGCGGTCCGGTCTTGCTGGCCGGCGGGGTAACCGCAACACTGATTGGATTCGGAGGTGAGGTCAGGCCCGCGCTTGCGGTGGCCGGCGCTCTTGGTGCGGGTGTGCTGGCATACGCGGCCATCTTCACCTGGGCGGGATTGGTCACCACTCGGGCGTTGCCCTTCGCTTTGGTCTACGTCCTGCTCTGGGAAGGCGTGATAAGCACCTTCATGAGCGGCGTCGATTATCTGAGCGTGCGCGGTTACACTTTGGCGATAATGGCCGGCCTGGACAAGTCCAGTTTCCCCGCTCTGGAGGACCGGGTCATCGAATTCCCGGTGGGCGTCGCCGGCGCTGCCATCGTCACCGTGGTATTTTTGTGGCTGGGCGTGCGTCGGCTACGGCGGATGGATGTGCCGTAAGGCGTCCGCGATCTGGACTTGGGGCTGATTAAAGCAATGAAGATAACCGAGGTCATCAGCGAAGTTTTTGAGTGGGAGAGGCCAGGCATCTGGAATGGCGGCCACTTCTACGGACCGGGCCGGCTCCACAAGGTGACCGTGCACACCGACGAGGGCATCACCGGCTACGGCTGGAACGGCGGCACCGCTGCGGAGCGTCCAATGAACCTGTTCCCCGGTTACGTCGACTACTTCCGTCCACTCGTGGTAGGCCGAGACCCCATGGACACCCGCTCCCTTTCCTACGATCTGGGCGAGAAGCTAATCAAGATTCTGGGCATCGGCGGCATCAACACCCAGGTCCTTGCCGCCATAAACATCGCCTGCTGGGACATCAAGGGCAAGGCGTTGGGCCAGTCCATCCACCAGATGCTGGGCGGGGCGCAACAACGCATCCGCACCTACATCGCCGGGGGTTACTACGCCGAAGGCAAGGGGCTGGAAGAACTGCAGGAAGAGGTGCGGTTCAATGTGGAGGAGCTGCACGCGTCCGCAGTGAAAATCAAGATCGGCGACCCCAACGTCGGGGTGGCTGGCGACATGCGCCGGGTCGAGGCTTCCCGCAAGGCCATCGGCGGCGACGCCACTCTTATGGTGGACGCCAACTGCGCTCTGGACTTGGAGACCTCGATGGAGTTCGCCAGGCAGCTACCCCAATACGATGTCTATTGGTTCGAAGAACCTCTGCCCATCCACGACTACGAGGGCCACGGCAAACTGGCTGAGGCCTCTAGCATCAAGATTGCCACCGGCGAGAACGGCTACCACCTGGCCCACTTCAAGACCCTGCTGGACCATAAGGGCGCGTCGATCTTGAACGTGGACGTGGGTATAGTTCCTGGATACGACGTGGCCAAAGACATAACCGACCTGGCTGCCGAACGTGGCGTGTCCATCGCCCCCCACGGGTGCCAAGAACTGCAACTGCCGCTGGCGGCGGCAATCCCCCACGGCGAGTTTCTGGAGATTTATCCGGTGGCCGTGGACCCGCTGCGGGCCGAGATGTTTCAACCGTTGCTCAAGCCCGACGATGATGGGTACGTCACCGTGCCCGGCCGGCCGGGCATCGGCTTCGAACTGAACATGGAACTCCTGGACCGGTACCGGGTTGGGTAGGAGATATGAATAGCCAAAACCAGATTCGCATCCAGCCAGCCACGGTAGAAGACGTCGCCCAAGTTCTTCGATTCATCAAGGGATTGGCCGAGTACGAAGGGCTGACCGGCGAGGTCGTGGCCACCGAATATGACATCGAGCTGTCTCTGTTCGGACCCCAACCGAGCGCGGAGGCCGTTTTCGCCTTTCATGGCAACGGGGGAGAAGATGAAGACTCCCCTGTGGGGTTCGCCGTGTTCTGCCAGCATTATTCCACTTTCACGGGCCGTCCCAGCCTGTACCTGGAAGACATATTCGTGTTGCCCGAGTGGCGGGGACATGGCGTGGGCCGGGAATTGATGGCCTACGGCGCCGGGTTGGCCAAGGCCCGCG
>SMVB01150684.1_pt1 | contig 11684 bp, 12 predicted proteins | sample 2456461 | NCBI WGS metagenome assembly SMVB01 (sample SAMN11095934, study PRJNA526329) | marine sediment metagenome | biome: Marine sediment; feature: Surficial sediment; material: Deep marine sediment; isolation source: Hadal surficial sediment | place: Pacific Ocean | collected 2014-05 | depth...
CCGGTGCGTTTACACGAAGCGCGAGAATCAGCAAAACAACTGATCGCACGCGGTGTCAAGGCAATTGTAATCAGCCTGCTGAACTCACATACCAATGGCGAACACGAACGTGCCGTTCGTGATGTGGTACTGGAAGAAATAAAAACAGCCGGTAAGAAGATCCCGGTCTTTGACTCCACTGATTATTATCCTAGTCGTAAAGAGAGTCACCGAACCAACACCACCATTCTCGAAGCCTATGCGGCTGAACCATCACGCATCACGCTGAAGAATTTGAGTGATAAAATGGCAGCGCTGGGCGGCAAGTTCGACGTCCGGGTCATGGCCAGTCATGGTGGCACCATCAGCTGGAAAGCCAAAGAGTTGGCCCGTACCCTGGTTTCAGGTCCGATTGGTGGGGTCATTGGCGCCGCTTATCTGGGTAAGCAACTAGGCTATGAAAATATAGCCTGTTCCGATATTGGTGGAACCAGCTTTGATATGGCCCTTATCGTTAAGGGTAATTTTGCTATCGGCCGTGATAAAGATATGGCCCGTCTGGTATTGTCCTTGCCACTGGTAATGATGGACTCCGTCGGTGCCGGTGCCGGTAGCTTTGTTCGTATCGATCCCTATTCCAATGCCATCAAGCTGGGGCCCGATAGCGCCGGTTTTCTGGTGGGAACCTGCTGGCCAGAGGGCGGTATCGACACGGTTACCGTGACAGATTGTCACATAACCCTGGGTTACCTTAATCCGGACAATTTTCTCGGCGGCGCATTAAAACTCGATATCGAGCTTGCCCGAAAAAATATTAAAGAACAGATCGCCGATAAACTGGAAATGTCGGTTGAAGATGCGGCGGCAGGTGTGATCGAACTACTTGACGCCTCGTTACGTCAGCATCTGGCCGATATGATCTCAGCTAAGGGCTACAATCCAGAGCATTTCGTCTGTTTCTCCTACGGTGGTGCCGGTCCTGTCCATTCCTATGGTTATACCCGAGGCCTGGGTTTTCAGGAGATCATCGTTCCTGCCTGGGCGGCCGGTTTTTCTGCCTTTGGTTGTGCCGCAGCGGAATTTGAATACCGCTATGACAAGAGTATCGATATCGCCATCCCACCGGATGGTACCGATGAGGAAAAAGCCAATGCAACGGCTATGTTACAGGCCGGTTGGGATGAATTGAAAGTGAAGGTACTTGACGAATTTCGAAACAATGGTTTCAAAGACGAAGACGTCAGACTCGATCCGGGATTCACCATGCAATACATGGGACAACTGAATGACCTTGAAATTTCATCGCCAGTGCAATCTGTAAGCGGAGCCGATGATTGGAACAAACTGGTAGACGCCTTCGAAGAGACCTTCGCCCGTGTCTATGCCAGTGCCGCAACCTCTCCTGAGCTGGGATATGGCATCACCGGTGCCGTCATGCACGGTACCGTCGAGGTCAAGAAGCCGGCCATCCCGTCAGAAAAAGATGCTGGTCCTGAGCCCTCCGATGACGCAAAATCGGGCTCGAGAAAATTCTACTTTGACAAGAAATGGCATGATGCACAACTCTATATTATGGAGAAGATCAGGGCCGGAAATAAAATGGTCGGTCCGTGCATTATTGAATCCGATGCCACGACCTTTGTGGTGCCACCCGGGTTTGAGACGACGATGGATAAACACCGCCTTTTCCATCTTGTCGAGAAGAAATAGTTTCAGGCATAAACACTTATTACGTTTGTAAGAATGAGGAAAAATTATGAATAAACCAGAATCAATCTCGGCTTTTCAAACGAGAACGAAGCCCATCCTCGCGAATGGCAAAACGCTCGAACAGAACCGTAAGGATATCCAGAGCATTACCAAGGAAACCGGACATTACGACGGTTTAAAAGAGATGAAGTTAAAGAAGTCCGAGCCCATTCTCTTCGAGAGGATCTTTTCCAAGCTTCGTGCCGGTGTGGTGCATGCCCGTGAAACGGCTAAAAAGATCGCGGCATCACCCATCGTCGAGCAGGAAGGTGAACTTTGTTTCACCTTGTACAACACGGCAGGAGATTGCATCTGTACCTCCACCGGCATCATCATCCATGTGGGAACCATGGGTATGACCATCAAGTACATGATCATGAATAATTGGGAAGAAAATCCCACTATCAATCCAGGAGATATGTTCACCAATAATGATTGTCAAATTGGTAATGTGCATCCCTGTGATATCTGTACCATCGTGCCTATCTTTCACGAAGACTACCTGGTTGGCTGGGTAGGTGGTGTGACCCACGTTATCGATACCGGTTCTGTAGGGCCAGGTTCAATGTCTAATGGCCAGGTCCAGCGCTTTGGTGATGGTCTGCAAATCACCTGTCGCAAGACCGGCATCAATGATACACCGATGCGTGATTGGCTACATGAGAGCCAACGCAATGTACGTACACCGAAGTATTGGATACTTGATGAAAGAACAAGAATTGCCGGTGATCACATGATCCGGAATGTCGTTGAAGAGGTCATTGCTGATGTTGGCATCGATGCCTACATGGCATTCTCCCACGAGATCATTGAAGACGGTCGCCGTGGTTTGATTAGCCGTATACACGACCTCACTATCCCGGGTAAGTACAACACCGTCGCCTTTGTCGATGTACCCTATGTACATGAAGACGTGTCTTTGCCATCACCGTTTGCCAAGGTCAACACCATCATGCACGCACCTTGTGAAATCACCATCAAACCCGATAGTACCTGGAAACTTGATTTTGAAGGTTGTAGCCGTTGGGGTTGGCATACCTATAACGCCAATCCAACCGCCTTTACCAGTGGTATCTGGGTGATGATGACGCAAACGCTGGTGCCCACAGAACGTATTAACGATGGTGCTATGTTTGCGACGGAATTCCGTCTACCCAAGGGCACCTGGACCAACCCGAATGATCGGCGCACAGCGCACTCAGATGCCTGGCATTTCCTGGTGTCTTCCTGGAGTTGCCTGTGGCGGGCAATCAGCCGTGGTTATTTTGGTCGTGGTTATCTGGAAGAAGTCAATGCCGGTAATTCAAACCCGTGTAACTGGATGCAAGGCGGCGGATTCAATCAGGAAGAAGAGATCCACGCGGTCAACAGTTTTGAAACAGCAGCCTGTGGTACCGGCGCCTGTGCCATGAAAGACGGTCTTAATCACGCTGCAGCTATCTGGAATCCAGAAGGCGATATGGGCGACTGCGAGATTTGGGAGTTGGCCGAGCCATTACTGTATCTGGGTCGTGCTATCAAGTCCAATACCGGTGGTTATGGCAAGTATCGCGGTGGTATGGGTTTTGAGACCCTACGCATGGTACATAACTCAGCTGACTGGACCATGTTCTTCATGGGTAACGGCTATATGAACAGTGACTGGGGCCTGATGGGCGGTTATCCGTCGGCCACCGGTTATCGTTTTGAAGCGCACAATACGGGTCTACTTAAGCGTATCGCTGAAGGCAAATCACTGCCCGGGGGACATGATTACGATCCGGGGAATCCAGACTATGAAAATCATCTGGAACCGGGGGCTATCGTTAAGCGTGATAAACAGTGTATCACCACCGAAACAATATTCGAGAACGGTGATCTTTACCTGAATTATCTGCGCGGCGGCCCGGGATTTGGTGATCCGCTGGATCGTACCATCGAGAATATCCAGAAGGATTTAAATGACGATGTGCTTCTAACTGAATTCGCGGTAAAAATTTACGGTGCATCATTTTCAAAGGATGACAACGGAGATTATGTCGTAGACGAGGCCAAGACACGGGCACGACAAAAAGAAATGCGCAAAGAACGTATCGCTCGCGGTACGCCGGTGCGCAAGTGGATGGAAGGGGAACGTCAACGCATTCTCGATAAAGACGCATCAGTACAAGTCCAGCAAATGTTTGCCTCCACTTTTGAGTTGTCGCAGCCATTCCTGGATAAATTCCGCGCCTTTTGGGACCTGCCGTCTGACTGGCTAGTCACCGAGGATGAACTGGGAATCCCCTCATTCGGCTCCAAGCATGCTATGGACTTGAGCCAGATGCCGGATGTGACCACCGTTGTGTTGGTCGACGAATAATCGCCTGTGTTAGCGGGCGTATGATAAATACGCCCTTAACTAAAACTTTAAAAAATTAGTAGAGGTCAACAATGTCTACATCATATACAAGTAAACAAGTCGCCGACCTGATTGACGGTGAACTAGATTGGGAAACGGTCCGTCGCATGTTATTTATGCCGAAGGACCAGGAGCGTTTCAAGCTCTATCGTGACGTTTTGCAGGAAAGGGTAACCTTTGATGATAAAATCATCCTGCCGCTTGGGCCCCACCTTTATATAGTCGAGAACAAGGACAAGGACCTTGTCAATCAATGTGATTGCGGTTATGTCTTTGGTCCTTACACTGACAACTGGAAGATGAATGCACTCATATATGTGCGAGATACCAATGAAAAACTCGCAGAGATCTATCCAGCCTTAATGGCGCCAGATTCCAGTTGGCAAGTCTATCGGGAATACTATTGCCCGGAGTGTGGCGTACAACATGATGTCGAAGCGCCGACACCATGGTATCCGGTCATGCATGATTTTGAACCGGATCTTAAAACCTTTTATAAATGGGTCGGATTACCGGCACCAGAAAAAGTAGCATGACCTGCTTCTCCTCTTAATAATAAAGGCTTTGTACTTACATAGGCCTCCATGGCGTGCGACATGGAGGCCTTTTTATATTTTTTATCCTTGTCTGATATGATGTGATTATGTTGGTACATTAGTGAAATCTGGGTTTATACAAGCCCTTGATTTAATTAATCGAACCACACATTATGCATAGATGTTGTACTGCATTTTAGTTGAAGATATTGGGATATGAAAGAGGATTTAGTGAGGTAGTTACGTTGAAGCATTTAAAAGTAAATATAGGCATATTAGAAATTATAATAATAGTATTTCTAATGCAAGTTTCATCTCATGTCCTGGCAGATGAAGCGCCAGCAGGTACTCCGAAAGAACTTTCTGACCAGGCCTGGGAAGTGAATTTAAGAAAACAGAATTTCCAGGATCGGGAAATTATTGTTGGTAAGGCTCAAAACATATTGGAATTAAAGGCACCCTTTCGTGCTGAAGATGCAACCATCGTTCCCGTATCCATTCATACCAAAATATCACAGACCAAAGATCGCTATATCAAGAAGATACATATCTACATCGATAATAATCCGCTGCCGCTAGTCGGACAGTTTGAATTTACGCCTGATAGTGGCAAGGCTGATATAGCCGTTCGCGTTCGCGTTAATGCATCAAGTTATATACGTGCCATTGCTGAATTAAATACCGGTGAGCTCTATATGAGCAAGAGTTTTGTACAGGCTAAAGGGGCCTGCTCTGCACCGCCACCAGCCAGTATGGCGGAATCAGTCAAATCACTTGGTAAAATAAAAATGAAAGTTGTTGGTCTTGTAAAAATTGGCGAACCTAATTTGATGCAAGTAAAAATGCGCCATCCGAATCTTACTGGTTTGGCACCTTTGAAAGCTGGTTCCAGTATTATTCCACCTGCTTTTTATGTGGATACATTTGAAGTTGTATATAACGATAAACTAATCGTAAAAGCCTATTTAACGTATGCGATAAGCATGGATCCAACATTGCGTTTCTACTTCGTGCCAGAAAAAGAAGGCGAAATGACTGTAACAGGAACAGATACTAATGAGGGTAAATTTAGCTCAACATATATGATAAGTGCATGGAAACCTAACCATTCTTGAATACTTAATCAAGAGTTTAATATAGAAGAACAGGATATGTTCTAATTTTGAATTTGCAGGAAAATTTCACTTGATCTGCACATTTCTGCTTTGGTATGTCTATATGTTATTTATCGGTGATGATGTTTTTAACTAGCCCACAATTTAACCATTCAAAAAGATATTTCAATGTTAATTTACTAATTGTATCTTCCGGGGCATGCGCTAGTAATGTTTCACAGACATCAGCATAGTTGTCTCCAGATTCAAAACAATTAAACAAAATGTGTCCTTCATTTGTGAGGGATCTAAACTGTGTTAACAAATCAGTGCCACGCCAGATAAGCCAGTGTTGCTTAGATCCTTTTTTTGCTTCAGGTGGGGTATTGTCATTTTTTAGGGCTTGCCAGCTTTCAACACTATTCCAGCAGGCTGTAAAGACACGAACACTTGGATGAAAACTTATTTTTATAGCAGGCCATTTATCTGGCTCAATAGATTTCAAATCTTCAACTGTTGCACGTTTATCATCAGCAGCATCAAATGCATCAAGCATGGTTCTTTCAAACGTAGCAATTTCAGCCAGTATGGGTGTTGATGTGAAGGGTTCTGTTTTATCAAGATAGCCTGGCAAGTCATCACAATAATATCTGAGAGAAGTATAATGAGAAGGGTAATTATAAATATAACCTTTTGCCATTGTTTCAAATAATTTATCACCAAGATATTTTCCCAGCATCGGGTGATCAGTCTCAATGCATTTTGTTAGTCGTATCGCATAAGCATTTTTATAAATTTCTAACCGCGTCTGCTTTCCTACCCTTTCATCATCGACAATACATGCTGAGATATCTTCACTACGCGAGAGCAGATAATCAGAAAACTGCTGTTGAAGATCAATCAGCCTGGGCATGATCTTTTAATTCCTCTGCAGCTATTGTTTTTGCGATATTGAGTTCGGCATAGAGATCTTGAAAGGGCGGTATATTATCGTCGCGCTCTATCATCGTGCTGACTTTGCCAAATCGTCTTAATGCAACACGATAGAGTTCCCAGACCGGATCCGCAACATCATGATCATGGGTATCAATAACGTAATCGCCAAAATCACTGTGGCCCGCCAGGTGGAATTGCTGAACGTATTTCGGTTCTATTCCAAGAAGATAATCTTCAGACGAAAAACCATGATTACGTGCACTAACGTAAATATTATTGATATCAAGCAGTATCTTACAATCTGCACGCTTTGCGATTTCATTAATAAAATCCCATTCTTCGATGTCCGAATTGGTATATGTGAGATAGCTGGAAACATTCTCAAGAAGAAAGGGACGATTGATCGTGTCCTGTACGAATTTAATTCGTTCAACGATATGGTTTATGACTTCTTCATTGTAGGGGAGTGGCAATAAGTCATGGCTATTAATCTGATTAAATGAAGTCCAGCATAAATGATCGGAAAACCATTTTGGTTCAACATTATCTGCAAGTATCTTGAGTTGTTTCAGGTAATCTGTATCAATCGGGTCTGTACTGCCAATAGAAAGAGAAACGCCATGCATGACCATGGGATAATGTTCACGAATGGCATGGAGATAATAGTGGGGTTTGCCTCCAGCGACCATGAAGTTCTCAGAAAGGATTTCAAACCAGTCAATGTCAGGTTTGTTTTCCAATACGTCCTGGAAATGATCAATACGTAAGCCCAGGCCATAACCCAAATAATCATTATCCATTATTTTCACCTTTCATAAAAAAGGGGAAGTAACACACTTCCCCTGATATTATAAAGCAAGATGTTATTAGGCTCCGCTTTTGCCACCAATATCAGTACATGCTTTTGCTGGCATGTTAACAAAACCCGTGCCTTTGCATGAGGCCTTTGCGGCACAGGCATTATCGGCACCTTTACAGTCATTGTGTCCACCACAAACATTGACACCATAACAATGGATAAAATCAGCACTATCTACATGACCTACCCATTCATCCTTTTGTTTGCCGCCGACATCACTGCATACCTTTGATGGCATGGAAACAAAACCTGTGCCTTTGCATGAGGCCTTTCCGGCACAGGCATTATCGGCACCTTTGCAGTCATTATGTCCACCACAGGCATTGACACCATAACAATGGATCAAATCACGGGTTCCTTCAGGTATCTCTGTCATCGCTGGTAGTGATGTAATAACGCCTGCTACTAAACCAGCCGACGCAATGGCTAGCGCAATACCTGTTGGTTTCGGAAACTTTTTCCTTTTCATTACTTATCTTCTTCAACAAATGAATGTTCTGAAATCTGGAAACTCTAATAAGTTATTGAATTATAGTAGTAAATTTGGATTTAACAAGCCAGAAAAAATACTTACTTTAATTACATTTAAATATTTAATAAACCTGAAAATAGGACTAGTAAAGCAATGTGGCTCTTCATTACCCTGAGCTGTAAAAGGGGGTAAGAATATTGTTATAACGGCAGGTACTTTAGATGATGTTCCCGATATAAAGCCAATGTTTAATATTTTTTGGGGATCTAAAGCCTCTTGGCTTGAAGAAACTTATAACCTTCCAAAACATGATAAATTTCCAAAGTAGATTTTATAAGTAATAGGTCGAATACAGTTTTAAACTAGCTTAAGATATCATTTTAGTAATAGTTATGTGAATTATCCAAAGGAAGAGGGTTATGAAAAAATATTTATCGTTACTATTAATATCAGGAATATTATTTACATCTAATGTTGTCGCTGAGCCTTTGTCTGTTGGTAATAGCGATAGCATTCAATCCATCTTGTCTGCACAAAAAGGTAACCGAGTAACGATTATGCTGACATCAGGAAATGAATTAACCGGGAAGGTAGGTGAGGTTAATAGTAAAATTGTGCACTTGATTGAATTATCAGGTAAAGAGTTTTTTGATGCGGTGACTGCTATCAAGAAGATAGAGGCAGTAGTGATCCGCACAAAGGGTTAAAAAAACCAAGTCCTTTTCAGTCACGTTGACGGTTTTCACAACGAACCAGTTGTTGGAGTACAAAAAATTATATGCGTGTCAAAAAAATAATACGCATATAATATTTTGCTTGTTAGCTGGAAAGAAAAATGAAGACAGTATGGCCATTACACTTGCTAAGGTTTGCTTCTAACATTTAATTACCTATAACAGCACGGCATCGTTGATGCTTCTATTCTTTTACTTGTAACGAGGGAAATGAACATGGCTCTTTCAGTAATCGGTGCAGGCTTCGGTCGTACTGGCACTATGTCTATAAAAATGGCCCTGGAACAGTTAGGGCTTGGCCCCTGCCATCACATGGAGGAAGTTTTTGCCGATCCCGAACAGCTTCCTAATTGGCTGGCTGCAGCGAATGGACAGCAAGTTGATTGGGATGACGTGTTTATCGGTTATAACTCGACAGTCGATTGGCCAAGTGCTCACTATTGGCGCGACCTAGCTGATGTTTATCCAAAATCCAAAATATTGTTGAGTGTACGATCCGCCGACCGTTGGTGGGAGAGCTTTTCGGGCACCATCAAAAAAATACTTGAGATCAGAAATACCATACCCGATGAATACCCGCGTTCTGTAATAGACATGGCATACAAAATCATTGCTGAACAAACTTTTGGGGGGGCGATGAACGACAAAGCAGTCGTTCTATCCGAATATCAAAAGCGAATTGACGATGTTAAGCAAGCTATACCGGCTGATCGCTTGTTGATATTTGACGTTACAGAAGGGTGGGCACCGTTATGCGAATTTCTAAACCTGCCGATTCCTGACGGAGACTTTCCACGCAGTAATTCTAGGAACGAATTTTGGGAGGTTTTTGGTGGTGGTAGTGAACTTGATTGATAGACTGCAATGTGATCAATAAGTAGTCTAGTTGATACCTGTACCTATGCTGCATAATACATACACTCAGTCAGACGCGGGCATGCCGTGTCTCTGATTTGAGCGCATTGTTTTGAAGGAAGTCCCAAGTTTGGAGATTAAACATGAAAACTTCAGCTCTCATTTATCTTGCCATATCATTCTTGGTTTCGCCCCTCCTTGCTGATGCTTCTGACACCCGCTTCGTTGGCACATGGGAACTCGTTTCGATCGAATCAAAGACAGAAACGGGGGACTGGGTGCTAGCCGACGTTCCCCTGAGGGGAATGCCTGTCGGCATCATTATGTACGATGACAGCGGCAATATGGCGGTACAGATCACCTCCAGCCCGAGAGGTACTGAGACTCCTGCGGAGCAACCTGAGATCATCAACGGCTACATAGCCTACTACGCCAAATACGAGGTTGATCCGGCAGCGGGAACGGTAACGCACCATCGACGGAATCACGTTAACCCGGAACTAGGCAATCTTAGCGTCGTGCGCTACTTCCATTTTAACGCAGATGTTCTGACACTTACCTTTGCGCCAGGGCGAAGCCTGCGCCTTAACTGGGTCCGGGTTGAATAGCGGGCATACATTGTTAGAGACTTTTTGTCCAGGGGCCTTTGAGGGTATAATCACCGGGAGTTCTATACCAAACTGTGTAGACGACCTCTTCTCCTTCATTATCAAATACCCAGGCTTCGATGAGCAATTGACCCCAATGTCCTGCGGGGGGAAGCATTCTCATTTCTTTTAGCGTAATATTTAGAGATCTTCCATCATTTTTCTCTCTAGCTTTGATTTTAGAAATAAGATTATTTCTCCTGAGTCCTTTCAATGTGCCTGAAGAGATTTCTATTCCATGAAGCTGTTTTACAAGCGTTGCTTTGTCACCTGACGAATCAACAGCAACCCATCGATAAGGACTATGTTCCTCCTCAGCTTTTTCATTGAGTTGGTCTGCTGTAACTTCTTCTGCAAAGATATGAACTGGGTAACCGGAAAGAAGTAGTGTAATGAATATGGTCTTTATTACTGTCGTATATTTCATGCTTTACTCTTAACTTTGCGTGGAGAGGCATTCGGTTCTGGGGTATTCATTTAACGGGCTCCATGCCGTATTTATCAAGTAGCTTTGTTAAGTCACCCCGTTCTTCAAGCCGATCTAAAATTGCATTGGCTTCTGTAACGGTGGCTTTATCTGCCTTGCGAAAACCGATGCCCAATGGATATCCATTCAGAGAATTGAGATACTCTGTTGATTGAGAATGGAAATCGGCTACCGCTTGTGGATTTGTTTTCTTATAAAAACCCCAGTACGCATTCGCCGCAATAGCCACATCAACATCGCCATTTATGAGAGCGTCAATTATTTCCAGGTCATTTCTAAAGGCGACGAAGATCTCGACGTCCCTATTGAGAAGGGCCATATGGATTAATGAAGAAGAAATTGTCGCGACGCGTAGCCCATCGAAATCGTCAATGCTCTTCAGTTGTCTGTTCGCGTTGCTTATCGCGAGTATTTCTATCTGTGTGTAGGGTTTGGTTTTCTTTAGAAATCCTTCATCCTCATCAGGAAATATGGGGACACCCATGTAGGCATCACACTTCACATACTTCGCATAACGCGGTAAATTCACCCAGGACAGCTTCAGCGAAACGTTTAGTTCTGCTGCTATCAACTGGGCCAAATCGATATGCAAGCCACTCGCACTCTCTCTTTCAGAAAATGGAAGTGCATTATTATGAACACAGATATTAAACTCACCTCTTGCTTTAATAGTGGCAATACTCTCTGCTTTGACTGCAATTGCATGCAATCCTGAAAGTAGGAGTAGTGAGAATAACAGGCTTATTTTTTTCATGTTGGTTACCTGAACTGAGTTTCGCATAGGGTTCTATGGAAAAGCATGTCCATCAATATAAAATATTATTTATTACATTTAGGTAAGACTGTAAGTGACATGACGTAAGCAGTTAGCCACAAACGTTTTTCCTTATCAAAGCTGTCTTTCCAGGAAGGCATGATATATTGGCCTTTTTTGCCATTGGTTATAACGTTAAAAA
>SMVB01412511.1_pt1 | contig 11684 bp, 8 predicted proteins | sample 2456461 | NCBI WGS metagenome assembly SMVB01 (sample SAMN11095934, study PRJNA526329) | marine sediment metagenome | biome: Marine sediment; feature: Surficial sediment; material: Deep marine sediment; isolation source: Hadal surficial sediment | place: Pacific Ocean | collected 2014-05 | depth 0-1...
ATTTGGGGGCACAGGGCTCGGTCTCAGCATCAGCCGGAAGCTCTGCGAAATGATGGGTGGTACGCTGACAGCAGAAAGCCACAAAGATGTCGGTTCGACTTTCACCGTCAGAATTCCCGTGGGAGACAGCAATCAAGCGGTTAACAAACGCTTATCGACGCCGGCCAAGATTGATGAGCTAGCAACCGGGGAAGATAATGCGGCTCACTGCATCCTCGTGATCGACGATGACGAAAACATTCGTGACCTGATGCAGCGCATGCTGACGCGCGAGGGCTACCGGGTGGTCACGGCAGCCAGTGGCGCCGCAGGCATCGAACTGGCGCGCCAACTACGACCCAGTGTCATCACACTCGATGTTTTAATGCCCGACCAGGATGGCTGGTCTGTGCTTGGTCAACTCAAGTCTGACCCAAACCTGGTAGACATTCCGGTGGTAATGCAAACTATCCTGGACGAATCACATAAGGGCTTCATGCTCGGTGCCAGTGAATTCCTGGTCAAGCCCATAGATCGTGCCCGCATTATCGAGGTAATCAGACGCCTTGACCATCAAACCGAACGCAAGGCACTTGTCGTGGAGGACGATGAGGATACACGCTCTCTGATCGTGGAATGGCTGCAAACGGAAGGCTGGCAGGTTGACACCGCCAGCAATGGGCTCGAAGGTGTGCAGGCTTATTTGCAACATAAACCCGGACTAATCATCCTCGACCTGATGATGCCCGAAATGGATGGCTTCGAATTTCTTGACCAGATCAGGCAGCAACCCCTGGCCACCGAATCATCGATCATCGTGGTTACAGCCAAGGATCTGACACCGTCGGACCTTGAACGCCTCAACGGTGGTGTACAGCGCATCATTCAGAAAGGCAATCATGCGAACGAGGGAATACTCAGGGAAATCAAGCGTCATCTGAACTGAAGATCACCGGAAAACAGAAAATGCCAATCATTCTACTTGTGGAAGACAACAAACTGAACAGCGACATGCTGTCGCGCCGCCTGTCACGCAAAGGCTTTGAGGTTGAGTTAGCCATCGACGGCAAACAATGTATGGAGTTCCTGGTGTCCGGGCGACCGGACCTGATCCTGATGGATATTAACCTTCCCGGACGTGACGGTTACGAATTGACCCGGGAAATCAAGGCCAACCCCGAAACAGCATCGATACCGGTCGTGGCACTGACAGCCCATGCGATGAGCGGAGACCGGGCAAAGTCCTTGGCTGCCGGTTGTGACGACTACGATACGAAGCCGGTGGTTCTGAAACGCTTATTGGGTAAAATCAACAATCTGCTGGAACAATAATTATGCAAAATCTAATTGCTATGCGTCCAGGTTGCTGCCTGGTCTGGATGTTGTTGCTTATAGCGCCTGCTGTTGTCGTGGCGCAGGGCGGCAGCCAGCGAGCAGTATCTGCACTCGGTCGCCTGGAACCGGATGGTGGCATCATCCGGGTTGCCGCCCCGTCCACACCTCAGGCCATTTCCGGTTCAATACTGGCTGAATTGCATGTCAGCGAAGGTGACTATGTTAAAAAAGGTGACCTGCTGGCCATCACCGGTTCGATGCAGTTGATGCAAGTTGCGCTACGCCAGATGGAGACCGAGTTGGAATTGTCGGTACTCTCTTCTGAGGCGGAACAAAGCCGGGCCGATGAAGCCTGTGTGCTGGCAAACGTTGCATTACGCGAAGCAGATCGCCGGACCAACCTGCTGGCACGCAAACTGGCTTCCGAGGAGGAAACGGAACAGGCCCAGGGTTTTGCGGAAGCCAAAGCGGCTTCCTGCACAGCAGCACGGGCCACCGCACGTGTCGCAGATTCCGAAATCAAGGTGTCGCGTACCCGCGTTGATTTTCAGAAGGCAGAGTTGCAACGCACCTTTATTACCGCCCCGTTCGATGGCCGGGTGCTGGGCATACTGGTCCAGCCCGGTGAGTTCATTGGCCTAAAGGGTATTCTGGAATTGGGCAGGGTCGATCGAATGTACGCGATCGCCGAAGTGTATGAGACCGATATAGGGCGCGTCTCAATCGGGCAAAAAGCACAGATATCCAGTGACGCCCTGTCTGAAACGCTCACCGGAAAGGTTGAGTTCATCCATCTGAAAGTGGCCAAACAGGACGAGATCGGTACTGACCCGGCGGCACGCAAGGATGCCCGTATCATCGAGGTTGATATCCTGCTCGATAAACCGGAATTGGCGGCCGCCCTGACCAATCTGCAGGTCGACATTGTCATCGGTAACTAGGATGACAAGCTGATGCGTACACCGCTGGGCTGGATGCAATTGCGCCACAAGCCACTGCGTCTGGCAGTCGCATTGTTGGGTATCGGTTTTGCTGTGCTGCTGATCATGATGCAACTGGGTTTCCGTGCCGCCCTGTTTGAGAGCGCAGTACGCTTTCATGAGCGTCTGAACTACGATATTGCATTGTTCAGTCCAGACAGCGTATTCATCGTCCGGCCACAACCGTTTTCCATACGCCGGCTTTACCAGGCCCTGGGTGACGAGTCGGTTGTGGATATATCGCCGGTATATATATTCCCCGCAGTCTGGAAAAACCCCTGGAACACCGGCCGGCGCAGTCTCAGCGCCTTCGGCTTCAATCCTGAAGACGACCTGCTGACCGCCGAGGGTTTCAGCGAACACCGGCACTTGCTCAAACAACAGGACGTGGTGTTATTCGATGCCGCCTCACGTCCCGAATTCGGACCGGTCAAAGAAACCATTAACCGGGGCGACAAGGTGATCACCGAAATAAACGATCGAGAGGTGGAGGTCGTGGGTCTCTACAAGATGGGCACATCATTTGGTATTGACGGATCCATCATGACCAGTGCTGACAACTGGTTGCGGCTTTTCCCGGAGCGTTCGAGAAACGAAATCCAGTTAGGCCTGATCCGCTTAAAAGAAGGCGCTGATAAAGACCTGGTTCGCAATCGCCTGCGCGAATACCTGCCCAAAGATGTATTGGTGATGACCAAGGCCGATTTTGTGGCACGGGAACGCAACTATTGGAATACGGCCACCCCCATCGGTTACATCTTTGCCTTCGGTGCCATCATGGGTTTTGTGGTCGGGGCCATCATCGTTTACCAGATATTGTTTGCTGATGTTTCCGAGCACCTGAATGAATATGCCACCTTGAGAGCATTGGGCTACCCGAACCGTTTTGTATCGGGTATTGTCATTCAACAGGCCATTATCCTGGGGGTATTGGGTTATATACCCGGTGTACTTGCGGTGGTCTGGTTATACGGAAAGGCTGCGGCTGCCACCAGCTTGCCTCTGTACCTCACCACTGACCGCGCCATAACTGTATTCATCATGACTTTGATCATGTGTGCCATTTCTGCTGTGCTAGCATTGGGCAAAGTGCGGCGACTGGACCCGGCGGACGTTTTTTGATGAGCAGCACAGCCCCCATCAGGGTCAGCGGCCTGAACCATGCTTTTGGCAAGGGCCACTTGCGCAAACAAATCCTGTTTGACATCACCACCGAGATTCCCAAGGGGGAGATCGTCATCGTCACCGGACCATCGGGCTCCGGTAAGACCACGTTGCTGACGCTGGTCGGCGCCCTGCGGTCTGCACAGGAAGGCAGTATCGAGGTACTGGGTGAGCAGTTGTGCGGCGCCACGCCTCGTACGCTCGAGATAGTTCGCAAACAAATCGGCTATATTTTTCAGCAGCACAACCTGCTGGGGGCACTGACTGCACTGCAAAACGTTGAATTGGGGCTGCGTGTCAGCGGGCGGTTCAGCCGCTCTGAGTTGAGACGTCGTGCCGCAAGCATGTTGGAGGCCGTCGGTCTGGACGACCGCATGCATTACAAACCCGGCCAGCTTTCCGGCGGTCAGCGCCAGCGTGTCGCAATTGCACGGGCACTGGTCGGGGAGCCTGCCATGCTGTTGGCAGATGAACCCACTGCCTCGCTGGACAAGCAGTCCGGCCGGGACGTGGTGGATCGCATGAAGCTGCTGGCCAAAGAAAAAGGCACCACCATATTGCTGGTTACACACGACAATCGAATTCTGGATATCGCAGACCGCATCGTGCACCTGGAAGATGGGCGGCTATCCACATTTACCGATGCTGTGATCGAAAATAACCAGCGCATGATGCACACGCTGGCAGACAATCGTAACAAACAACCACTCGATGACATGGTGGCGGAACTCGATGAACAGGGCTTCAAGGAACTGTTGCAAGAAATCTCCACCGATTCACAACGCTTCCAGCAAGCCACGGCACTGGCCAATGATGTCGCTTTCAAGAGCATGTTGAGCCAGGGCCTATTCGCCTTTACCCGCAAACTCGGTCAGTTACTCAACGCGGATCGGGCCTCGCTTTTCATTGTGGAACAGGATTCGTTGGTTCTCAGGGTTGCAGAAGATCTGAAAGATATGGGTGAGATTCGCATCCCGTTGGGTAGCGGCATCGCCGGGGCGGTCGCGCACAGTGGTGAAGCAATCCGCATTGATGACGCCTACGCCGACCCCCGATTCAATCAGAATGTGGACAAGCAAACCGGCTACCGGACACGTTCGATCCTCAGCCTGCCGGTCAAAGACCATAACGGCCGGGTGTTTGCCGTCGCTCAACTGTTGAACCGCAAGGACGGACAGCCGTTTGACCGGGGGGATGAACGGCGTTTCGCAGACTTCATTCAATCCATCGGGGTCATCCTTGAAACGCTGGAGGGACTGCCGGCCAACAGGGCAACATCAGGTCGCCAGTCGAGATGAACATCGCTGACAAAAAAGTCCGTAACATCATCGAAAGCTATTTCGACCGGGAACTGCACCCGCAACTACTGGAGCAACTCGAGACACGGCTGTTGCATGGGGGCGAATGGCTGTTCCAACAGGGTGATGCAGCTGACTCTCTCTATTTTCTCGTGCGCGGCCGCTTGCAGGTCTGGATCAAAACGGATGATGCCGGTGAACCGCTCCGCCTGCTCGGCGAAATCGCAGCCGGTGAGAGCGTTGGCGAGGTCGGCCTGATCTCTGGTGAACCGCGCAGTGCCGGTATCCAGGCCATTCGCGACAGCCTGTTGATACGCATAGATCGCCGTGCGTTTGAAAGCCTTGCCGAGCGTGATCCTACGCTGGTGATCAAGCTCGCCGGCAACGTGGTGAAATTACTCCAACGCAGTACTTCAATGAACACGCCTGCCGCCAGTTCACTGAAAACGATCACGCTGTTGCCTTTGAGTGGCGACGTTAAAATCAAACAGTTTTGTGAAGAATTTGCACATGAACTTGCAGCGCAGGCTTCAGTGGTGCATGTATCGCCGGAAACCTTGTCTGCCCAAGGTGCCCCTGTTACGCAACTCAGAGATGGTGAAGATCTCCCGGACAGACTCAAGGACTGGCTATCCGACCTCGAAGATCAACACGAGTTCGTACTTTACCGTTGCCCGGCGGGGAACAGTTCCTGGTCGCGTTTCGCCGTGCGTCAGGCAGACATCGTAATAATGGTGGCAGACGCCGACAGCAACCCGGATGATGTGGCCTGGGAACCCGAGTTACTATCCATCCAGGGAACAACCATCGGACGCAGGGCGCTGTTCCTGCTGCAACGAAACCGCGGCGCGATCCACAATACCAGCCGCTGGCTCAAACATAGAAATTTCAATTTCCACCTGCATATCCAGTCCGGGCTTGCCAGTGATGTGCAACGGGCTGTGCGGGTTATTGCCGGCAAGGCCATCGGCCTGGTATTCGGCGCGGGGCGCAGCACGTGGTCTGGCCGCGATAGGTGTCTACAAGGCACTGGTGGAGGCCGGTATCGAAATCGACTGGGTAGGAGGGACCAGCATCGGTGCCATCATGGCTGCGGCAGTTGCAGCCGGCTGGTCGCCTGATGTGGCCATCAGGAATTCCCGTCAGGCGTTCAAGGTCGGAAAACCTTTCAGTGATTTCACTATTCCGGTCATGTCACTGATTCGGGGCAAGCGCATGGACCGCTTGCTCAAGGCACAGCTGGACTTCCAGATCGAGGATTTGCCCCTGCCTTACTATTGCGTTTCCACCAACCTGGGAAGGGGTACGCAGAATATTCACGAATCAGGTTCATTGGTGCATGCCATCCGGGCAAGCGCAGCGCTACCAGGAGTTTTCCCGCCCGTTGTGGTAGACCGGGAGTTGGCCGTTGATGGTTGTATACTGAACAACCTCCCGGTGGATATCATGCAGAAAAAACCGGTCGGCAGGATCATCGCGGTAGATTTTTCATCCAGCGTTCCCGCCAAGGTGGACTATACGGAAACTCCTTCTCCATGGGCTGTTTTACGCGGACGGTGGCTACCTTTTGCGCGCCGATACCGGGTACCAAAATTGACATCAATCATGCTGAAATCAACTGAAGCCGCGACCCTGGAAGAGGTCCGCAGGCTGGGCCGGACGGCCGACCTGCTGATCGATCCCGACATCAGGCGGTTCGGCATGACAGATGTGAATTCATTCGACCAGATTGTGCAGGCAGGTTATCAACGGGGGGTGGAACTGCTGAAAAACTGGCAGTGAACTTAATTTCAGAGTGGCTTTGACCACGGCGAGAATTACCATGAACAAACTATCGACATCACCGCCAAGTATTGCAGGAACTGATACAAAACTGATCCTGTTGATCAAATGGATACGCTGGTACTCCAGGGCTTTGCTGGTTGTTGGAATCTTTTTCTTCATTGTGTTCGCAATACGCCAAAGCCCGGCGTCACTGATCTTTGCCATCATCATGTCACTGGTCTTCTTTCCCGCGTCTTTGTACGGTTTGAAAGCGGCCAAACAAGGGCGTGCCCAGCCTGCGATTTACACTATCATTTTTGTTTGCTGGAGTCTGGCGCTGGCTATCGCAAGCCGTGGCACAACGGCGCTTCCGGCGGCGCTTCCGATGCTGTTGTTACCGATGATCATCGCACTTCCCTACGCTTCAAACCGTGATCTGCTGAAGATCGCAACGGGTGCCCTGGTGGTGTGTGCCGGGGCTGTTGCATTGACCTTATATGGTTCGATAATGCCCTCCAGCCTGGCGGAGACAACACTGGCGTTGATCATGTTGCCCAACATCATTGTGGTTACCGGACTGGCCACCTTTGGGCTGTGGCACGTGGGTACTCGCATGCGCCGGGTGCTGGCGGAGACCGAGGTCATGAACAAAGCCCTGGCTGAATCCGAACGCTCGCTGGAACAAAAAGTCAGGGAGCGAACCGCGGAACTGGAGCACGCATTGGCGGAAATATCGGATATTGAGGACATCGCGCAGGCGGTCAATGTCACCCTCGATCTGGACGAAGTTATCAAAGCCATGCGCGGTGCACTGCAACGGGTATTCAAATTCGACAACATCAGCGTTTTCCTGCTGGATGAAGAACGCCAAAACCTGATGGTTGACCGGGTAGCCGGCATCGATCTGCAGTCTGAGAATATGGATGAAATCTTGCAGAAAGGACTCTCTTTATCCGAAGAAAACAGTGTTGTGGTCAATACCCTGCTAAGTAACAAGTCGCGGCTGATACCCGAAGTCGACGAAGAGCGTATCCGGCAAATGTCACCTTCTGATCGCTGGGCATATGCGATCAACCCGGTCAAATCCGTACTCCTATGCCCGCTGGAAATTGAAGGCAAGGTTATTGGCGTGATTACTTTTGGCCGGATGCAGAATTCCATGCAGCTGAGTTCCGATGAAATCGACCGAATCCAGCGCTATGTCACACCATTGGCAACGGGTATCCGCAATGCTCGTTTATTCGACGAAACCCGTGCGGCCAGGGCCGAAGCGGTAGAAAGTAGCCAGGCCAAAAGCCAGTTTCTGGCCAATATGAGCCATGAACTGCGTACGCCGCTAAATGCCATTATCGGCTATAGCGAATTGCTGCGGGAGGAGACCGAAGACGAAGGTCACCTGCAATACCATGATGATTTGGAGAGAATCCGGGGATCCGGGGTTTTTTTGTTAGAGCTGATCAGCGGTGTACTGGATCTGACCCGAATCGAAGCTGGAAAACTTGAAGTAAGCCTGACGCATTTTAACATTAGTGACACGCTCGGCGAGGTCGCCATGCTATCTCGCCCGCTAATGGAGAAAAATAGCAATGAGCTAAGCCTGGGTGATCACGATGAGCTGGGAGAAATGTACTCGGACGATTCCAAGGTTCGCCAAATCCTGCTCAATTTGCTTAGCAATGCGGCCAAGTTTACCGAACGGGGCTTGATCCAGCTGGATGTCAGTCGTGCGTCTCAGGACGACGGCGATTGGCTAACATTCCGTGTCACCGATAATGGCATCGGTATGTCAGCGGAACAACTGGAACATATCTTTGAAGCCTTCACTCAAGCTGATAACTCCACCTCGCGCAAATACGGCGGTACCGGTCTGGGTTTAACCATCAGCAGGGAATTTTGCCAGATGCTGGGCGGAAGTATCAGCGTAGAGAGTATTCCTGGTCAGGGTTCCGTGTTCACCATCAAGCTGCCCGTTGACGCTCCTGAAAATGACCCATCTGCGGCATCCACAGCTTGAGGGGTGAGATAGATGTTCCCGCTATCACGCTCCAGCGAGCCCTGGCGCTGCAGGTACTCGTAAAATTCCGCAAAAATGCTCTGATAAATGGCGGTGATGCGCTAACGCTACAGCCCCCGGGGCTGACCCTGACGTGATTGACTTGTGAGAGCGCGGCCATAATCCTGCCGCACCACCTGGCTAATGGCAGAACTGAAAACCCGCGCAAACAGGATGGTTTTCGCTGACTGCCCGTTTTTTAGCTGCACATCAAAGGGCATACGCGACAAAGTTTCTTTAGTGTTTTTCAGCAGGGCAAAATACTGCCTTCTGCCTTTTTCTTCATAACCAAAGACTGAAAAGATCATCCGCCAGTCCTTGCAGAACCTGAGCATCTGTTTTGCCAGGGCCTCGATATGTATTGCATCGTTTCCTTCGCTATCACGCATCTCGTGAATGATATCTTCGATCAGGCCATCGACCTCTCCCGGAGAAAGGACCGGTGTAAGATTATATTTCTCGAGCAAAATTGAAGCTTGCTTGCCTGGCGTGTATTCCAGGCGTTGTGGCGTCGGGTAGTCGCCGTTCTTACGATAGTGGGCGAGAGTGTTGTCGACGATATCCCAGAAACGACTTGATCCTGCTGTGTCCAGTACAAGGTGTATGCGGGTCTCGTCACTATGGTTAACGACCTTATGGTTCCGCCAGGCATCAAACAGCCAGCATTCGCCAGCTTTCATGTTGACCTCACGATCACCGCAATGAAAGATCACCTGGTCATTGGTAATCACCGGGATATGGATGCGCACACGTCGGTACCAGTGGTAAATGGCATCGACGTGTATCGGTACTTCACTTCCTCCAGCAAGACGCATAAAGCGTGATCTCCCCAGCACTTCGCCAAAGTTGGAGGAAATCTGTCTGATGTATTCACACTTTTTCAGATGTGGTGTTTCCTGCATGCTGCCTATGAAGTCGTCATTGTCTTTGCCGCCATAGGAAATGAGAGGAAGTGCTGAATTACCAGGATGTTTGCCAGGGTGTGGCTGCCAGGCATTTTCCTCAAATTGGCTGGCCTCCTGAACCATTCGTTCAACGTCGAATTCAAGAGGCAGTTTGACGAATGCGCTGTCCAGTTTCATAAGTGTTCCATTTCAGGCAGGTTGTCCGTGACATTTTTTATACTTGTAACCCGAGCCGCATGGGCAAAGATCATTGCGGCCGGGTTTACCTTGCTTGCGCATGCCCGGGTTTTCAGTGACTGGCGGCATACTTGTATCCAAACGCCAGGCGGCGGCAGCAGATGTGTTGATTCGATCAATCGTTGATCTCAATGATGGCAATACCTCAGCGATGGCTGCCTGGTGTTGCATCCATTTTCCTTTAGCTGGTGCGGTCTGGGTGTAACGGGAATAAGGTAGCGGAGATGCGCAATAAGCTTCCAATGCAGGATCCGGATCCAACTCGCAAAAGTTCTGTAATCGACTAATCGTGCCTTGGGCATCGCCGAGAAGTTCATCGAATGCGCACATGGTCCAACGAGTTGGTTCAATAATGGTAAGATCGTCAAGAATGATGTCCTGGCAAGTTTGCCACTGAAAGGCTGCGATTTCGTGCAGTGGCCGGTTGATCATCTCCTGCCAATCGGGCGGTCGAAGAAAGCACCACCTACCATGTGCCGTCCTGACATCTCCATAGGTCACGAAGCGTTGATGACGCCATCCTTCAATAATACTGCTGATACTTTCCTTGGGATCACGATACAGATAGATGTAACGGGCATCCGGGTAGATGGCGTCGATGAAAGGAATACGCAGGCAGTTCTTCGGTGTTTTTTCCAGCAGACGAATCGCGCCGGTATCCGAATTAACGCGTTCTCCCTGTGCACTGATCATGCCCTGCAACATATCCTGGCGTAGCTGTTCTGCAAGGCCAGAGTCCAGATCTGTGGTTGTCAGGCGATTGGACGCTACGCCGCCTCGCAGCGGCCGCAACTTCGGGTACTTTTCAATCCAGCCATGTCCTTCATCTCCGAATGACCACAATTGCTGATGGCGCGTAAGTGTTTCGAAGAGTAATGTGCTGCCCGATCTTGGCGCAGCCATAATGAAGATCGGTTTTTCGGCATGCATGAAGCGGAGCTTAGCGAAATTCCCACGGCTCATCTAGAAAATTCTTGATCAAATTGAAGGGTACTGCCGAGTTAACTGTCAATAAGCGATAATTTCCTAATCAATAGTTCAACAACGTACAAATGATACCGATTTCCAGACCAGGCGCCCCCCAATCATCGAATATCCAATGCACAATGGGTATAATCCCAAATTTCTGCCGGAAAATACTCCGATTTCGCCAAAAAAAAGGGGCCGAACGGCCCTTTTTTCAAGGATTTGGCTTGTCCATCCTACCCCAGCAAAATTCCACCGTACTGAACAAAAAACGGTGCAAACACCAGGCTCAGGATGGCCGACAGCTTGATCAGGATATTCAGCGACGGACCGGAAGTGTCTTTCAATGGATCACCCACTGTGTCGCCAACCACTGCTGCTGTGTGCACATCCGAACCCTTGCCGCCAAGGTTACCCGCCTCGATGTACTTCTTGGCATTGTCCCAGGCGCCACCACTGTTGGAAGAAGCGATCGCTAGTACGCCACCCGTAACCAGTGACCCCACCAGGATACCGGCTACGGCTTCAACACCAAACAGGTAGCCGGTGAGCAACGGTGTGCCCATGATCAAAATGCCAGGGGCAATCATTTCGCGCAGAGCCGCCTGGGTTGAGATCTCAATACAGCGTTCGTAATCAGGTGTACCGGTTCCATCCATGATACCCGGGATGGTCCTGAACTGATGACGCACCTCTTCAATCATGGCGAAAGCGGCTTTACCGACAGACTTCATGGTCATGGCAGTGAACAGGAATGGCAGCACCGCGCCGATAAACACACTGGTGTAGACCAGCGGGTCAAGCAGACTCATGGTGATGGTTTCACCCATCAGTTTTTCAGAAGCGGTAATGAAAGCAGCAAACAACGCCAGCGAAGTCAGAATGGCCGCGCCGATGGCGAAACCTTTACCAATTGCGGCGGTGGTGTTGCCGGCCGAATCCAGAATGTCAGTACGACGACGGACTTCTTTATCCAGGCCAACCATTTGTGCAATACCACCGG
>SMVB01120243.1_pt1 | contig 11682 bp, 12 predicted proteins | sample 2456461 | NCBI WGS metagenome assembly SMVB01 (sample SAMN11095934, study PRJNA526329) | marine sediment metagenome | biome: Marine sediment; feature: Surficial sediment; material: Deep marine sediment; isolation source: Hadal surficial sediment | place: Pacific Ocean | collected 2014-05 | depth...
ACGTGAAGATGCCCAACAGCAATTGCGGACCGGATTGGCGATGGGCGCCGACCGCGCCATCCTCGTTCAGACCGACCAGACCACCGACGCGCTGGGTCGTGCTCGTGCACTGCTTGAGATCGTTAATCGTGAGAGTCCTGGTCTCGTCATTCTTGGAAAACAGGCGATAGACGATGACAACAGTCAGACAGGGCCGATGCTTGCAGCCTTGTGGGAACGACCTCAGGCGACGTTTGCATCGAAGCTTGAATTGAATGGGGACACCGCGCGCGTGACGCGTGAGGTGGACGTCGGTCTCGAAACCATCGACATCGACCTGCCAGCAGTCATTACAACCGACCTGCGGTTAAATGAGCCGCGGTACGTCAAGCTTCCGGATATCATGAAAGCGAAGAAAAAACCATTGGACGTGATTCCGTTTGGTGATCTCGGCGTCGAAGCCAGCCCACCGCTGGTTGAGGCATCGTTCGAACCACCCGCCGAACGTGAGAAAGGCATCATGGTTGATGATGTTGCCGGGCTGATAACTGCGCTTAAGAACAAGGGACTACTGTAATGTCGAAAATACTCATCATCGCCGAGCATGATGGCCAAACACTGAATCCAAGTACGGCCAAGACCGTTGCCTGCGCCGCAGAAATCGACGGTGCGACGATCGACGTTGTCGTTCTTGCCGAGTCCCCTGGCGATGTTGCGGCGCAAGCCGCCAAGCTGGACTCGGTGGCGCGGGTCTTGGCCGTTGAAAACGTGGCGAACACAAACGCGTTGGCTGCTGTGATTGCTCCACAAGTCGTCGCGCTGGCCGACGAATACACGCATGTATTCGGCCCTTCAACGACTTTCGGCAAGGATTTGATGCCGCGGATTGCGGCATTGATTGGCGTAAACCAGATCAGCGATATCATGAGTGTCCATGGGTCACACACTTTCAAACGCCCGATCTACGCGGGCAACGTTGTGTTAACGGTCGAGGCACCGGCAGATCTGCCGGTCATTGCAACCGTACGTATCGCTTCCTATCAGTCCGTTGGAAGTAGTAACTCCGCGGACATTGAAGGTGTCAGCTGTACGGCCGAGCTGCCGTCACACACACGCTACGTTGGTCTGCAGGCAGGCTCGTCAGATCGGCCTGATCTTCAGTCCGCCGCGAAAGTTGTTTCAGGCGGCCGTGCTTTGGGAAGCGCCGAGAATTTTGACATCATCTACGCGCTGGCCGACAAACTGGGCGCCGGGGTTGGCGCCTCACGCGCGGCCGTTGATGCCGGATATGTTCCCAATGAAATGCAGGTCGGCCAGACAGGCAAGATCATTGCACCAGATTTGTATTTGGCGATAGGCATTTCAGGCGCTATTCAACACCTGACGGGTATTAAAGACGCTGGCACAATTGTCGCGATCAACAAGGATAGTGAAGCACCGATCTTCGAGGTGGCTGATATCGGTTTGGTCGGAGATCTGTTCAAGCTTGTTCCGGAGCTTACAGAGTCGCTAGGATAGATTCGGCCTTACTGACGTCGAATTCGCCGGCTGCTTCGACGGCGACATGTGTAGCGACACCATCATCGACGACGATGGCGAAACGCTGACCGCGGACCCCCATTCCATGTTCTGAGGCGTCGAAATCCAGCCCTAGTGCCTTGGCGTAATCCGCATTCCCATCAGCAAGCATCATGACTTTGTCACCAACGTCGCGATCCTTGCCCCAGGCGCTCATGACGAACACGTCATTGACCGCCATGCACGCGATGGTATCGATGCCTTTTGACCTTAGGTCGTCAGCCAGATTGATATATCCAGGCAAGTGACCTCTTGAGCAAGTTGGTGTAAAAGCGCCCGGTACCGACACCAGCACGACCTTTTTTCCGGCAAACAGGTCGTCCGTGGACACCTGATCCGGACCCGATTCCGTCATCACACCGAAGCTACCGGATGGCATTTTCTGACCCGCTACAATCGTCATTTTTTTCTCCTCGAAAACTCTAGTATTCGTTGTCTGCTACGTGGATGACAAGACCATCAAGATCATCATTGACTTCGATCTGGCATGTGAGCCGACTATTATCCTTACGCTCGTATGCGGCGTCGAGCATGCTGTCTTCCATATCATCCATGGGTGGTAGCTTGTCGAGCCACGCCTCGTCGACGTAGCTGTGGCAGGTAGCACAGGCACAGGCGCCGCCGCACTCAGCAACAATACCGTCAATATCATTATTGATGGCGCCTTCCATGACGGAGTACCCGTTATCGACATTGATTTCGTGACGAGTTCCGGCGGGCGTTATGTAGATGATTTTAGGCATCGGTTGACCAATTCAGAAATTGACGGCGGGCACTATAAGGGCGTTGACGGTCCCCCGTCAACGCCCTTCTCGATTGGTATTATTATCCGTCGATACGGTTATTCAGGCTCTGCCGCTCAGTCGGCGACGTTCGTCGATTTCCCGGCGCATCTTACGGGCGGATTCTTCCGCAAGGCGAATCTGCTTGTTGCGCTCGATATCTGCACGGATAACGTTTATCCACTGATTCGAGACCCTTCTGGAACGCGCGGTGCGTGCAGCGGCCTGGAAGGACTTAATAGACGTCTGGTATTGGCGAAGATTGTACAGACACATGCCCAGCGAGATCTGTGCGTTATCGGGACTCTTGAGTCCACCCTTGCGAATTCCGGTACGAACAGACGCGACACACTCATCATATTTGCCGGTGTTCAGGAATGCATTTCCAAGCCGCACATCCAGTTCGCCGTCATCAGCCTGCCCGGCAGCTTCTTTCAATGCAGGAATCGCTTTCTCGTCCTCCATGGAAAGTTGCCACGCCTGCGACAGCAGCCGGTAATTCTTGCCCGACTTGCTGATCCGACCGGCTGCCATTTCTTTTTCAATCAGCGTTGCTGCTTTGTAGGGAACTTCGCGTTGCATAAAGAGCTGCGCCATCGTGACCAACTCCGATTCTTTCTCCAGCATTTTCTGGGTATGGGCAGAGGCGTAGGCCATAATTAGCTTGTCATCTTCGCCCAGCTCTGTGAACGCGCCAGCGAGAGCGAACCAGTATCGTTTTTTCGGCCAGTTCACGAGCAAGATTTTTTGAATGTCACGCACCTTGAGATAGTTTTCCTGGTTGAAGTACGCGAAATTGAGCAACACATACCAGTCTTCCTTAACCGGCTTGTTGCGTTTCTCAGCGACCTTCATGGCGTTTTCGATCGGCTCAATCATGTCGCCATAGCGGTCCAGCTGGTACAGAACTTGCGCTTTTAGAATGAAGGGTTCCGGGGCCGGATTTGTCTCTAGCATGAACCAGCGATCAAGCGTCGTCAGAGCTTTCGAGTATTGCTCCTCCATCATGTAAAGCTGTGCAAGCGTATAGGTGGTTTGCTTTCTCTGTTGCTCCTCCAGGCTTGGAATAGCGAGCATTTTTTCGTAGATACGCATCGCATTAACGATGTCGTCCATGTTGTAGTAGACGTAACCGATATAATTAAGGACGTTGGATTGCTCGTACTCTGTCAGCTTGTCAGGATTGTACAAGGCGTTGAGCATTTTCAGAGCGCCCGCATAGTCCTCCGCGTCAACGGCTTCCTGCGCTTTCGTGATCTTGTCATACACCGCCTTGCTGACCGCCTGTGCTTGTTTGGTCTGTTGCTGTTTCGAGCGACGTTCGGCCTCGGAATCGTCATCTTTGGCCAAAACGGCGTCCGTGACCATCAGCGTGCAGGCCAAAGCGATGGCTAATGTCAGGGATAAATGAATTTTGTTATGCATATCGAAATGGGTCCTGTTCGATCAATTCAATCCCGCCAGGGAAACTATTCCTCAATTCTGAATGTGATGCGTGTTTTTACGCCTGATACATCAACCGGAATACCATCAACAACCCTGGGCTTGTACTTGAACTTAAGTACAGCGCGGGTTGCCGCGCGTTCGAACAAGCTGCTGGTCGAGAACAGGATGATGGGATCGCGAACCGTGCCCGCAGCCGTTACCGTGAATGAGAGGTCCACATGACCTTCCAGTCCGCGGGAGAGTGCACGGGCGGGGTACACAGGTGCAACCCGGACAATCGGCAGGTAATCGCCCTCCGCAATGTTCATGCTGCCAGGACCGCCAATAGTGGTGATCGCTGATATTGGGGGTGGCGCGATATTAATAGTCGGCGTGTTTGGATCGATGTTATCCATGTCCTGAGGTGGCGTTTCAGGAGGTGTTTCGGGCGGTTTTGGCGGTTTTTCCGGTGTGAAATCCTCAGTGTTCAACGATTCGTTACGTTTGACGCGGACAAAGTCGAGATTGTGCCGCGTCCGTTCCTTGGTCACTGCCGATTCGCCGTACTCGATGAGCAAGTGCATCACAAAAAGCAAGCTCAGCGTTACGATGCTGCCTGTGACTATTGAAAATGCATAACGGCCTATCATGATTCAATTCTCCCCAGCGTTTGTTGCCGCTGCGTGTTGCTACAACTCGAGAGCCGAAATCGCAACGTTCGTGACGCCCGCCAGTTTCGCGGCTTCCATGACGACCGTGAGCGCTTCATTCGTCGACTCGGCATCCGCCTGGATAACGATCGCACCTTTGGGATTTTCGGAGTGCAAGCGCTCGAGGACCGGGCGAATGCCGCGCGGATCGATCAATTTCTTGTCGATCCAGATTTCGTCAGTCGGACCGATTGCGATGAGTATGTTGGCGTCTTGCTGCTTTTCTGAGGTGAAAGCCGAGGGACGATTGACCTCAATGCCGGCTTCCTTGATGAAAGACGCGGTGACGATAAAGAAGATGAGCATGATGAAAACGACGTCCAGCATCGGCGTCAGGTTGATCTCATTGTCTTCCTCTTCGCCGCCAAATGCACCATGATTTCTACGCATTGCTTAATCCTGTGTTGATCAGCGGCTGTCGTCCGCAATTGAGATACTGTAAACGCCGGCAAGCCGCGAAGCATCCATTATGGTGACAAGCATCTTATTGGTCGACTTCTTATTCGGCATAATAACGACCGAACCGTTCGGATTCTCGGCGTGCAGGCGCTCGATGTTTGCGCGCACTGCACGCGGGTCAATCAAACGGCGATCGATCCATATCTCATCATTCGCGTTGATTGATATCAGAATGTTGGCGTCTTCGGGTTTTGATTCGGTAATCGGTGCATCCGGACGATTTACATCGAGTCCCGCTTCCTTGACAAAGGAAGCCGTCACGATAAAGAAAATCAACATGATGAAGACGACGTCCAACATGGGGGTGAGGTTGATCTCGTTTTCTTCCTCCTGCCCGCCCATATCGTCAAAATGATGTCTACGCATGATAGATTTCCTAGTGATCCATCGTCAGCGAGTCTTCCAGGAACTCGACTTCACGAGCCGCGCGACGGGTAAGTATTGTGACCAGCAAAACACCCGAAAGTGCGCCTACCATTCCTGCCATCGTCGGCACAGTCGCCTGAGACACGCCACCAGCCATCGCTCGTACATTGCCTGAACCCGATACCGCGAGAACTCCAAACACCTTGATCATGCCGGTAACAGTACCCATAAGACCCAGCAACGGGCACAAAGCCACCAAGGTCTGAATCATGTCAATTCCCTTGTTGGTGGCCAGATCGAATCGAGAAATCATCATTTCACGAATCTGATGGGCATTCCATGAACGGCGCTCGCTGCGATTTTCCCATGCATCATGGATCTCCCTGGACATGGTCTTCATCGTCGAGCGGAAATACATCAGCCGCTCGATGATGAGTACCCACATCAGGAAGATCGTGAAGGCTATCCAGGTCAATACCTGTCCGCCCAACTCCATGAAGTCGCGGATGGCTTCAAAACTGTCAGCTAGCCAAAGCATGATTTCTCCCTGTAATTCTAGTCGCTACGTTCAGAGTGCTGGGCAATGAGACCTGCGCTCTGCGACTGGAGAATGTTGATGATCTTGCGACTTTGGCCACTGACAACAGTGTGCAGAAGGACCATTGGAATCGCCACGACCAGACCAAGTACGGTGGTCATAAGCGCTTGCGAGATTCCGCCCGCCATCATCTTCGGATCACCCGCGCCATACAGCGTAATGACCTGGAAGGTCTTGATCATGCCGGTAACCGTACCGAGCAGACCCATGAGCGGGGCCACGACCGAAATTACCTTGATGAACAACAGGCCTTTTGTGAGACCTGGCATTTCCTTCAATGCCGCTTCACTCAGCTTGAGTTCTATGGTCTCGGTATCTGCATTGCGATTGCTCTCATACGCTGCCAGCACCCGTCCGAGCGGGTTATCCGTGCTTGCCGAATCACGTTTGAGCTGCGCGCTGACCTTGCGGCTGTCGGTCGACAGGCTTATGAACCGCCATATCGCGATAAACAGGCCGATAAACCCCAAAGCAATGATGCAATAACCAACGATGCCGCCCTGATGGATTCGATCCATGGCCGTTGGTGACTCAACCAGCAAGGACAGAATACTGCCGCGTGTCACATCAAGGCCAAACGTCACGATGCCGGATGTGGCATCAATCAAGTCGCCGGCTGAATTGGTATATCGACCTTGCTCAGGCTGCCGCTGCAGTTCGCTGATCGCTTTTGTCTGGCCGTCGTATAACAGGTAGCCGTCTTCGAACACAATATTGAATGCACCGACGCGAACGACCTCGACATCCGCCTGATCGCCGTTGGCCATCGTTACCCTATGATTGAACCGTACGATGTTGCCTGATTCGGTGATTTCACGTTGCAGTTCGAACCACAATCGCTCGATATCCTCGATGGAAGCCAGTGTATTGGCACTGGCCATCTTGCTGCCCAGCTCTACGAGGAATTCCACGCGGTCCGGATAGTGGATATTCGTCAGCGAACCGCTGAAACGGCCTTGCGCATCACCAGAAACTGTTTGCAATACACCGAATAACTCCTTCAGAGCCCCGAGACGCTCGTCGAGTGCGGCCCGTGCTGCAACGATCTTGGTCTGGTTATCTTCAAAAAGTTGTTCGAGACGTGAGCTTTGGTTTTCCTGACGAGTACGCTCGGCGCGAGCACGATTGAGCAGTTGTTGCTGCTGGCTCTTCTGTTGCTGAAATTGTGCTTCGCGGCGTCGTGCTTCCTGGTTGTCTCTTGCCTGGCCTTGCTCGATCAAACGAAGCAATTCCGACATGCTGGCAGCGTCATTCTGTGCGGTGGCCGTACCCATTGCGAGCGCCAGCATGCTGGCCGCAATAATTATTATTGAACGTTTCATTTAGGAAGCCTCCGCTGCTGTTGCTGCCGGTATCGGAATCAGGATCAATTCCGGTGCGATCAGCTGCTTGGCCATTCGTATGCCCTTGCGGATTTCATTGCGCGCCGAATTGTCAACCACCCATTGTTTCTCTTCCATGGACCAACGTCCTGTTATCCGCGTGTCATCCGACTGGAAATACAATCCAACCCGCCCTACTCGAAGGATGTTGTAATCACGCGTTGAGCCATCATCGAGTTCGATCGTCTCGCGATACTGATCCACAGTCGTGCCATAGTCGTTCTCAATCTGGTATGCCTCCATGACCTTGCGGAATTTTTCCGCAACGCTAACGTCCGAGCGTTCCATGATGTTCTTAAGGTCATTGACTCGATTGGTTCGTTCCGTAGTCAGGAACGGTATATCGAGATTGATTGACTGTTCCAGACCGTCGATCATTCGTTCCATGAGCGGGAAAATCTGACGATTGATGACATCGACCTGGTCCATCGACAGGGAAATGTCTTCCAGCACCGCGGTCTGACCATTGGTTTGCGCCGTCATCAGGCGGTTGTATACCTTCAGACCGTCAATTTCTTTGTTAATGGCCCGGTATTGGTCTGCAAGTGACCGTTTGCCTTCAACAGTGGTGTTGATTCGTTCCTGCGATTGTTGTGCCAGGTCCAGGCGCCGTTCCTGCGCTTGCAGCACCTCGTCGACAGTCTGGGCGAATACGCTGCCAGATGCCGCAATTACTGCCGTTGCGAGAAATGCAACGCTGATGCGCCGACTGCTGCTTTTGCACCGTTTCATGAACGCTCCTTTCGAGTTCTGTGTAGTGAACTAGTTGTATACGGAAGGGGATGTCAGGTATCTATCGAATACCTGCAATATAGAAAAACGGAAATCGCAGATTGCGATTCCGCCTGCGCACACAGCCCCCTCCACCTTCGCCGCGGCGATGAATTTTTGTGGAACCTTTCTTAGCTCTCTCTTTTTTTATGGGTCTATGTAGCCACGTAGCCCCGGTTTTGCCGCCATTTATACCTGTGATTTATCAGGCCCCTGCTACCTTCAGCAGAGAATAACACATGCTTGGCATATCGCCAGCCCGTTGTAGTCTTAAGATTCGGGCCGGTTTTGAACGCTGCAAGGCGCAATTTATGATCGCCTAACAGGATAAACTGGTAACACAAGTAACTGATATTTCGGCGGTTGACATCAACCCGGTGTTGCAAGATCATGCCAGCTTATGAATGCAATACGTGCACAACTCATCAATGCTGCGGTAAGCGATTCCGTGCCTGACCTGCTGCTTCTAAGGAGAAAGTGCGGGTAGCGCGTATCCAGGCATAAGGACAACGTACACCCCGCATCCGAAAAGGATTGTGGGGTTTTTTTTAGATTTGAAAACGGCATCACGCCGGGGAAGCAAGCGCATGCAAATGTATTCGGAATCAGACGTCGACACCGCAAGCCTTAGTGATCGGCAGATCACGATCCTGGGATACGGCAGCCAGGGACGTGCACATGCCCTCAACTTGAAGGACAGTGGCTTCAATGTCGTGATTGGACTGCGGTCGGGAGGTGCGAGTTGGAGCATTGCTGAGGCAGACGGACACACTGTCAAAGAACTTTCCGAGGCGGTTCACGGCGCGGCTATTGTTGCTTTCCTAACGCCTGATATGGTGCAAAAGAAGCTTTACGCGACGGTTGTGGACGGCATCGCCAAAGGTGCCACGCTGCTGTTCGCACACGGTTTTGCCGTGCACTTCAAACAAATCGAACCGCGCGAGGACCTGAACGTTGTATTGATCGCTCCAAAGGGCCCCGGCGGCCTGGTCCGCCGCCAGTACGAGGAAGGCCATGGTGTTCCTTGTCTCGTCGCAGTGCATCAAGATGCGTCCGGAGACGCCCTGAAACTTGCCCTTGCCTATTCGTCCGGAATTGGCGGTGCCCGCGCCGGCGTCATTGAAACAACTTTCGCAGAGGAGACAGAGACGGACTTGTTTGGCGAGCAGGCGGTGCTTTGTGGCGGTGTTACTGAACTGATCGTAGCCGGGTATGAGACACTCGTTGAAGCCGGTTACCAACCCGAGGTCGCCTATTACGAGGTGATGCACGAGCTCAAGCTGATCGTTGATTTATTGCACGAAGGCGGTCTGCGGAAAATGCACAAATTTATCAGCGACACCGCCGCCTGGGGTGACATGGTGAGCGGCCCACTAGTGGTCAACGAGAGCTCTCGTGCCGCAATGAAAAAGATCCTTGACGAAATCCAGGACGGTACTTTCGCGAAGAACTGGATTGCCGAAAGCGAAGCCGGAATGCCGGAATTTCGCCGCAAGATGAATGCAGATCTGGCGCACCCGATCGAGGAAGTCGGTGCTGGACTGCGGAGTCGCATGGACTGGCTTGAGGAATAGTCTCTTGGACGATCGCATACGTATATTTGATACGACTCTTCGGGATGGCGAACAGGCGCCAGGCTGCAGTATGATGCTGCGCGAGAAATTGCGTGTCGCTAAAATACTTGCGGAACTCAATGTCGACATCATCGAAGCTGGATTTCCGGCGGCCTCTCCCGGTGATTTCGAATCCGTGAAAGCAATTGCCGACGAGAATTTCGGGCCGGTCATTTGCGGCCTGGCGCGCTGTAATCCGGATGATATCGAAAAAGTACACGCGGCGGTCAAAGGCGCCGAAAGACACCGGATTCATGTGTTCGTCGCAACCAGCGAAATACATCGCGAACACAAGCTCAGGATGGCCAAGGAAGAAATCATCAAGAGCGCCGTTGGGGCGATCAAGATGGCTCGCGAACTTTGCGACGACGTTGAGTTTTCCCCGGAAGATGCATCGCGAACAGAATTGTCGTACCTGGCCGAAGTTGTCAGCGCCGCCATCGAGGCAGGCGCGACCACAGTCAATATCCCGGATACCGTCGGTTACACGGTGCCGGCCGAGTTCGATGAGTTGTTTCGGTACCTTAAAGCGAATGTTGACGGGATTGACGACGTCACACTGAGTGTCCATTGCCATGACGACCTCGGCATGGCCGTCGCAAATAGCCTGGCGGCGGTGCGAGCAGGCGCGAGGCAGGTTGAATGTACGATCAACGGCATCGGCGAACGGGCCGGAAACTGCAGCCTTGAGGAAGTCGTCATGGCGGTCAAGACGCGGTCCGAATATTTCGGCCTGGATACAGGGATCGATACAACGCGTTTGTATCCGGCGTCTCGACTGGTATCGAGTATCACCGGGATGCACGTTCCCAGGAATAAAGCGATCGTCGGTGAAAATGCATTCTCGCATGAAGCCGGCATACACCAGCACGGCATGCTGCAACACAGTTTGACCTACGAAATCATGCGACCCGAAGATGTGGGGCTCAGTCGCTCGAACCTGGTGCTGGGCAAACACAGCGGCCGGCACGCGTTTCGGAATCGAGTCACCGAGTTGGGTTTTGACCTCGATGAGTTCGAAACTAATCGTGCGTTTCAGGAATTCAAGAAACTCGCCGACAGGAAAAAAGACGTTTATGATGGTGACATCGAAGCCATCATCATGAACGTTGACAGCGCGTCAGCCGGTCCATGGTCGATGCAGAAGCTTGAAGTGCGGACGTGTTCGGACTCGCCCGCCACGGCAACGATCGTGCTTGTCGGAGAGAATGTAGAACCGGTAACGGCTTCCGCGAAAGGCGATGGACCCATTGCGGCCGCAGTTGCGGCATTGGCAAAGGTCACCGGTGTCCAGATAACACTTAAGAATTTCGAATTACACAGCGCCTCAATGGGTGAAGACGCCCAGGGCGAGGTGACCGTTACCGTTGAACACAATGGTGACAGCTATCGAGGACATGGCACCAGCGTCGATATCGTTGAAGCTGGCGCTCGCGCTTGTCTTGAAGTGATCAATCGCATCCTGCGGCGCCGTGAGCGGGCCGGCGACGATACAGACTCGACCGCAGGATTCTCGCGAGCAACCATATGATACAACCGACAACATTGTTCGACAAAGTCTGGACGGAGCACATCGTGTCTCCGGAGACGCACGATACACCTGCCGTGTTATACATCGACCTGCACCTGATTCACGAGGTTACAACACCGCAGGCGTTCACTCTATTGCGTGAATTGAAGCTCCCCGTGCGGCATCCCGAGCTCACGCTCGCGACGATGGACCACTCGACGCCGACTATCCCTGGCGCCAGTTTCAAGGACCTGGCGATCGTCGGCGAAGGCGCCGCCAATCAGATTGCGCAGATGCAACAAAACTGTGCGGACTTTGGCATCGACCTGCTGGATGCCGACAGCGCGGAACGCGGCATTGTCCATATCATCGGGCCGGAGCTGGGTGCCACGCAACCTGGGAAAACCATTGTTTGCGGTGATAGCCATACCAGCACCCACGGCGCATTTGGTGCCCTGGCGTTCGGTATTGGTACGACCGAAGTCGGTCACGTACTCGCGACCCAGTGC
>SMVB01202845.1_pt1 | contig 11682 bp, 12 predicted proteins | sample 2456461 | NCBI WGS metagenome assembly SMVB01 (sample SAMN11095934, study PRJNA526329) | marine sediment metagenome | biome: Marine sediment; feature: Surficial sediment; material: Deep marine sediment; isolation source: Hadal surficial sediment | place: Pacific Ocean | collected 2014-05 | depth...
ACGCTCCCGAGACGCACATGCGCTTCCGCCACCGCTACGAGGTCGATCCGCAATACATCGACCGCCTCGAAGCGGCCGGCCTGATCTTCTCCGGCCGGGCGCCGGACCATCCGATCATGCAGGTGCTCGAACTGCCGCCAAGCGTGCATCCATTCTTCGTCGGCACGCAAGCCCACCCGGAATTTCTCTCCCGCCCGCTGCGCCCGGAACCCATGTTCGCAGGATTCATCAAAGCGGCGAAGGAACGCATGACCAGCGATTCATCAGAGCCCCGAGCGCAAGCGAAGGGATGAGGCAGTCGTCGGCAGTCAGTAGTTACTCCGTGTTTAGCGGCGACCCACCCGGGAGCGCGTGCGGATCGCAGATTGAAGAATGCAGATTTCAAATTTCAGATTTCAGATTTCGGATCGCGAATTGCGGATTACGGATTGATGAATCAGCGACGCGACCGTAAGGGAGCGGATGAAACAGTACGCAGTAGACAGTAGGTAGTAGGCAGAGAAGAAGCGGCGTTTGCTGCGAGTTCTCTTCTTCTTCTCTTTTCTCTTTCAACGTCGCACGATGTCCACATCTGGAGACAACCCAACTGAGTCCTCCGTCGCTCCCGTTCCACCGCGCTACCGCTGGCTGAAGCGCTTCCTCAAGTTCGGCGGGTTGTTGTTGGTGGGGCTGCTGCTCTTGCGCTGGTGGTGGGGCTGGGAGGCCCATCGCCGCTTGCAGGCCGAGATCGACCGCATCGTCGCCCGCGGCGAACCCATCTTCCCCGAAGACTTCGACCCGCCCGAAGAAATCTCCGACGACCAAAACGCCGCAATGGCATTCATCAAAGCTGCCGAGGCGCTGACCGTGACGACCGAACAAGATGACTTGATTGAGAACGCTGATTCTCTGGAAGAGCTGACACCGCAGAAGTGGCAGCTCATTGCCGAGCTCGAAGCCAAGAACGCTGAAACACTGCGTTTGGTTCGTCAGATCCGCAACATGTCTGACGCTGATTGGGGCGTGCGCTTCCGCTACCTGGCGATCGACGTTAACTTAATGATGCCATCTCTATCGCTCCAGCGGCAGTTGTCCCGCGTGTTGTGTGCTGTCGCCATCTATCAGCACCACATCGGCAATGACGAGCAAGCGATCGAGACGCTTCGCGATGTGTTCCACCAGGCTGAGATGGTGGATCAAAGGCCGACGCTCATTTCGCACTTGGTGGCGCTTGCCATCGACGCGTTTGGCGTCTCGCGTGTCGAACGTGTCAGCCATGACCTTGCTATCGGCGACAGCCCGGCAGCCGCACGCGATGCCGTCGAGTCGCTCATTGCGGAACTGTTGGATGAACGACCCCTCTCAGAAGGACTGCGAACCGCCATGCAGGTCGAGCGAATGTGCCAACTTGATGTGGTCCTAGGGATCGTCAATAAAAAATTTGGTCTCATCTCTTCCCTCTCTCTTGGAGCTACCGGCCAGCCCTCGCTCACCGATCGAGTTTTCAGTTACCCGATCAAGCCGCTGTTCGAGATGGACGGCATCGTAATGATCCGGCACATGAATCAGATCCTGCAGGTCTGTGAACAGCCAAGCTGGCCGGCTGCCGACCGGATCATCAAGCCGCTCGAACAGGAGTGGGAGTCATCCAGTAACGGATTAGGGATCATCAAGCGTCCTTTGAGTAATTGGATGCTTCCGTCGTTGGAGCGTACCGTGCTGTTTCACCATATCTGCCTGGCCCAGCGCCGGATGGCGGCGATTGCTTTGGCGATTCGACTGTATGAGTTCGACCATGGCCGGCGGCCGACGGAGTTGGCGAAGCTGGTGCCCGATTATCTCGACGAAGTGCCTCGCGATCCCATGTCGCCGGACGGGGCGACATTTCACTATCTCCCGGAAGCGGAGGTTCCCGTGCTGTACAGTGTTGGCGAGAACGGCGTCGACGATGGCGGGGAAGTGTGGGACGAGAAGCGCGGGAAGTACGTTCGTCACAAAAGACCCGATCTCGTTTTTCTGCTCGACGGCGTGATGCCGGGTGCTCGGGAAGGTGATTGAGGCGTTTCGCAGACCTGCAACGGGCAGGAGCAGCGCGCCGAAACGCTTCCATATATAGCCCGCCGCATGCGGCGGGTCCCTCGACGCCCCGGGCGCCGCGCACATCTCTCAGACGTACAGACGATCTTGGAATCCGACCCCAAACCTCAACGCACGGGTCCCCTTGACCATGCCCTATCCGTAAACCACTACACAATAAACACTTACGAGAGTCTGAAGATTTCAGGGAAGAAACTGCATGAATTAAGCGTCTGAATATAATAAACAGATGTAGACTATTTAAGGAGGTTTACAATGATGAGACAATGGCAAACCGTGAGCGTGATGGCAGCGAGTCTGGCTTTTGCCGCGAGTGCCCTGGGCGACGACGACACCGCCCGGCGGGTTCACGGCTGGGGATTCGGCAGGATCGACTCGACTTCGGCGAACTGCACCCTCGATCCCTACGTCGGTCGCCAGGCGTCCGGCCGGATCTGGGTGCCGGCGGCCCACGGGGTCCATGCGCATGAGATCGTGATCCCGACTCGGTACGAAACGGTCTATGAAGAAGTGTGGATCGAGCCAGTGTACGAGTGGATCACCCGCGAAGTCTGGGTGCCTGCACGGCGGCGGCACCGGCACCTTGATTTGAACGTCGGCAAGTTCTCGCTGCACCTAAACCTCGGCAAAGGGCGCAAGCGGGGCCGCCGCGGGCACTACGAGACGGTTCGTGAGCGTGTGCTGGTTCATGAAGGCCACTATGAAACGGTGGCGAGAGAAGTGCTCGTCCGGCGGGAGCGAGTGGAAGTGGTCCGAGCGCAAGTATTGATCCGGAATGGCTCCTGGAATAACGTCAATCGGTACGTCGGCACTGGCCGGCACGATGGCCACAGATTCGGGCAGCGAATCGGCCAGAGAGATCACCACGGTGGGCACGCCTTCAAGGGCAAAAGTCGCCGTGGGGGGCTGCACCGGCGTTCGAGAAGGTAGCGGATACATCAGAAACTCAGGGCGCCGCAGGCTTTTTGCCGCGCGAGCGATCGCGCAAGCTGAAGCTTGCGGCTCCTTGATGCCCTGCCGTCGATGCCGACCCGCACCGACGGCAGGTTCCTGTCCAGCACATCCTCGATGACCTGCATCATGGGCGCTGCTTGCGGGGCTCTACTAACACGTTGCAATTGGGGGTCGCGGCGAGTATAAACCGCTTGGCCTGCGGGGCGCGTGTGAGCGCAATCGCGGGGCGCGCTTCAACTTCAGACTATTTGGGAGTCCGTTCTATGAATGGCAGGAAGACTCGGCGGCTGCGGGTGCTGACAGGGTTTCTGTCTGGCGGCTTGGTGTTTCAATCCGGCTGCCCCCTGGCGGAGGATTTTGATCCGATCACCTTGTTCGCGCAGGCCGCCGCCACGATTCTCACCGATTCGGTGTTCTTCGCGCTCGATTCGTTCTTGATCAGCGTGTCCTAGGATTGACGTTTTCGAGGTTTGCTTATGAACAACATCCATCGTTTCGCCAAATTCGGCGTGGTCGCCGCCGGGCTGATGCCGATCTTCGGCGCCTGTGTTACCACCAACCAATTGCAGGACTTCATCCGCAGTGAGATCGCGGCGGTGGGCACGCAGATCCTCACCGAGCCGATCACGAACTCACTGATCGACCTCACGGGTCCTCAGGTCGTCGAAGAAGTAGTGCCTTCGATTTAGTAGAGGGGTGGTGATTTCTTGGCGCGGCAGTTCGCCTTGTGGCTGGTCTGTATACTGACGGCCGGCGGCGTGGTATCACCTGCCGTCGGCTCCGAGGCGGAGACTCAGCGTCGCGTCCGATTCAACCGGGGGATCGTGGCTTTCAGTCAGGGCGACTACGCGGGGGCCGAGCGCGTCTTCGCGGAACTGGTTCGCACAGACGAAACCGATGTAGCGGGCCGATACTGGCTGGGCCTGTGCCAGTTGCAGCAGTACGAATACGAAGCGGCGACGGCATCCTTCCAGAAAGTTCTCGAACTGTCGCCCGAAAACCTCGACGCAAAACTGGATGCCGCAGTTGCGCTGGCGGGCCAGAGCCAATACGAGCACAGCCGCCAACTGTTGCGCGAATTCATCGACGTTGGCGAGGCGGATGCAGCGACTTTGCGGCAGGCGTATTTCTTTCTCGGCGTGGCGGAATACAAGACCGGCCACAATGAGGCGGCGCTCGCGGCGCTGGAGGCCGCAGAGCAGGGTGCGACCGAGCCCAGTATGCGGGCCAATATCGCCTGGTTCCGCGGCTGGGTCTACACGGAACAACGTCAATTCGAGGCGGCAGCGGCGCAATTCACGCGGGTCAGCGAACTGGCTTCTAGTGTCGATCAGCGCGTTCGGGCCCGGACGCTGGCGGAGCAGCTCATGGCGGGCGTGGCCGTCGAAGAATTAGAGCCGATCAGCCAGTTTCACTTTCGACTCGATGTGGGCCTGAGTTATGACACGAACGTCATCCTGCTTGGCGATGAGACATCGTTGCCGGTAGGGCTGTCGACGGATGATGATGTGCGGGTCGGGTTGGGTACGGACGTGCGCTACCTTGAGCCGCTGGGGGAGAACTGGCTGCTCGGCGTGGGCGGCAGCACCTTTCACAGTTGGCACGCGTCGCTGAGCGAGTTCAACGTGCAAACCTACGGCGGGCGGGTGTTCCTCAATTACTTTCCCGACGATCGGCTGACGTTCGGGCTGCAATACAGCTACGACTTCAGCACGGTGGACAATGACGCGTTTCTGACGCGGCACCGCATCACGCCTTCGGTGCGCTACGTCGAGCGCTTCCATGACGACGGCACGCCGCTTACGGCCACAACCGTGTTCTATTCCTATGAGCCGCGCGATTACCATGAAGAATTGAACGACCGGCGCGAGGATCGCGACGGCAAGTACCACACCATCGGCCTGACGCAGAGCTTCATTCTGTGCCAACCGCGGATTGAGCAGGGCGACGAGCGCTGGCTTCTTGCGGCGCTGGGCTATCGCTATCTCAGCGAAAGCACACAGGGCGACGATTATGATCTCACTGGAAATGCCATAGTCGCGCGGCTTGCGATGCCGATGCCATACGAGTTGCTCTTCGAGTTTTCCGGGCAATGGACCTGGGAGGACTATTGGCAACCCAACACGCAGGATTTTCGCCGGCGCAACCGGCATGATTTCATTCAGCGGTACATTTGGTCGCTCAGCCGTGATATCGAGATTGATCGCAACATCATCATGACGCTACGCGGCGAAATCGCATGGACGGACGACGACTCCAACATTCGCAACCGCCTCAAAGAGGCAGTTTTTTCGTACGACCGCGTGATTTACGGCCTGACGCTGAGTTTTTGGTTCCGTTGAAGTTGCATTGTCCGGGTATGATGGAATAATGGTGTAGCGTTTGCAGCGAAACGCAATTGGGGCACACGAATGCAGGGCACCCGAATTCAATTCTCGTTTGTTGCCGTCTTTCTGAGTGTCATCGTGGGCTTGGCGGCGGCCCGCGCGGATGCGCAATTGGGCATCATCACTTCTACAATTGGTTCGGGCTCCGTGACCTACGCCGACGGCAGCGCGGGCGATTGGCGGATCGGTCAGCCGGTCGGTGAGGGTGATCGCATCGCGACGGACACCGATTCCTATGCCATGTTGTTCTTCGTCAGCGGTCTGGGTGTGGAGGACATCGAATTTGAGGGGACCATCGTCGTCGAGATCGACCAGGACAGTATTATCGAAATTCGGCGTGGCAGGGGTCGGCGGGCGCCGATCGATGTCCACATCGTCAAGGGCGGCGTGCAGGCGTTCTTCGATGCCGGCGAGCACAAAGATTACATCCTTCTGAGCACATCGCAGGGCGAATTGCAAGTCACGGGTTCGCACATCTACGCGACGTACAGTCTGCCGGATTCGCCGGGAAGCGTGTTCGGCTCATTTGATTCAGATTGCGAGGTGCGCCTGACGGACGGCACGGAACGGGCCATCTCGCGCAATCAGAAAGTGGTCGTGAACGCAAACGGCGACGGCGGCCCCGAAGGCATCACGCTCAGGGACAAGCACCACTGGGATTCGCTGCCGGATCTGAATCTGGCGGCGGCCATGACGCATCGAGGAAGTGTGCAGACCGCGTATGCCGACCGCACCTGGGTTGGCGGATGGATTGCCGGCGCGGCGCGACTCGAAGACGTAGCCAGCGAAGGCAGCAGCAACATTCCCAGCCAGGAACCTGAAGTCGTATCCGTCGCTCCGGCGACCGTAGTGCGCCTCATCGCGAGAGCCAGGCGCGATAACCGGCCGCGCTTGCGGGTCTCGGGCACCGGCCGATCGGCGGGCGATGAAGACGGCGTCGGCCGCGAAACACTGCAAGCGCCACAATCGATACTGCGCCACGCGACGACGCGCGTGCTGGACGGCCCCTCCAGCCTGCGGTCGACGCGCTCGAGGCGAGCGGCAGGAACGCAGCGCGGCGTCAACCGTTCCACGGGCCGAAAGTGAGATCCATGATGTTCAAGATTCGCGTTGTCATTCCTGGCTTTGTCGTCCTGGCCTTGTTCTGCGGATGCCAGACCACCCGGCCCACGGCTTCACCCGCAGCCGATCATCGTTCGACGCAGGCCGACCGCCTGACGCAGCGTGATTCGGAGTCCGCGGCGAAGAAGTTCAGACGCCCGCTGGATGATCGAACGCAGGATCGTCAGGGCATTGTCGATCAACCTCGCTAATCGTGTCACTACTCCGACCATTCCTCCTTGTTGCCGCTGCCGCATTCTGGGCTTGGATGCCGGGCGTGTCTGAAGTGGTGGGTCAGGACTCGGGCCTGCGGACTCCGGAACAGCAAGTCCAACAAGCGATTGATGCGGGCCACTTCTCGCTGGCCGTCAAAGTGGCAATTGTCCACTTTCGCCCCGACTTGCACTGTCACGTCTTGGTCTCCCGGGCGGCGGCGGAGCAGCAGGTCGCGGAGCAGGTTGCATTCGCCCCGAAACGTCCGACCGACGAGTCGTTGAAGCGGGCCCGGCAGGCCCTGTCGCAGGCCCGCGGGCTGCGCGATCAAGCGCGCGAACTGGCGGGCAAGTACGTGCAGGTCGGCTGGGATGCGTCCTTGCCCGGACGCGTGGCACAAATGATCGAAGATCAACTGAGCGCGCTGGACGCGTTGGCGAGCGCGCTGGAGCAAGCCGGCCAGCAGGCCAAGTCGCTGGACGTCTTGATGGCGCAGGCGATGATCAGCTCGGATGATCTCCAGCAGCTCGACGACGCGTCGAAGTTGATCATGGGGTTGTACCTCACCGGGCGGGGGGAATTCGACCGCGCCCTCCGCGACTGTTTCCAGAGCGTGCAACTGGAAGCAACCGGCCCATTGAAGACCTTCGCCGTCAGCGCCGGTGAACTGTTGGGCAAGTGGCACACGCCCGCGCACGACGGCAATCGCTGGGACAATCTGGTGAATACGAAAGGGCTTGATGCCTATGAGGCTCTGCGGAAGAGCCGCCCCGGGATGGACTCTCTGGCAGGCTGGTATCTGGCGCTGGTGGCCCATTTGGCCCGCGATCATTATGACGTGCCGATCGCAACGATCGAAGATACGCTGGAGTTGCTTGAAGCGTTGAGCCTGCCGGCCCCGGCGCACCAACACGAGGAACTGTTAGCGGCGAGACTTCGGCATGAGCGCTGCCTGTTGGCCCGTCGAATGGAACTGAACCACTCGGCTGATCCGCCGCCTAAGCAGGATGTAGAGCTGTTCCGGAAGATGTCCGACCATTGGTACGCGGCTGAAGCCGCTCTGATGGCGGCTTCGACTACCGGCGGCACCACAGCGGAAGCTCTGTTGCAGCGCAGCCGCGCGCACATTGAGATCCTCCGGCCAGTGAACGCTGCGCTCGCGGCGGACTTGAACGAACACATTGATCGCTACGAAGCATCCGCGATGGGCTTCGAGCAATGGCTGGAACTTGCCAAGTCGCCGGACTATCAGGATCGGCGCGGCACGGTTCTGCCGGACATTCTGGTCGAAACGAGAGCGGAGTTGGCCGGGCGCGTCCGGGCGGGGTTTGAAGGGAGGATCGCCGCACTCATCAAAGCCGGCAAGCCGGCTGCCGCGTTTGAGACGGCCCAACAAGCGAAAGCGCTGGCGGTGGGACGAACGCTCACCGTGCCGCCGGACAGTCAGCCCCATCCGCTGAGCGAGGCCGAGTTGATCGCCAGCAAACTGATGTCTACCGGTGCCGGCGGCGAGAACTTAATCTCACAGAAGGAGCTGTTCATCGAGTACTTCTACGGGCCGACGCGCGCCTGGGCGTTCTATGTGTTTGCGCCCGGCGACCACTTCGAGCCGCTGCGCGTGGTGGAACTCGATCGTGCCCAATTCGCGAGTCATTGCGCCGCCGCCATCGAGTCGGCGAAGAAGGGAGAGCCGCTCGCTGGGATCGGCGACTGGTTGCTGGCCGGCCGAAATGGAACAGCGCTGAGCGCGCTGTGGGATCGGCTCGGCGAGGTCAAGAAGCCCGAGCCCCTTTTTCGGCGTGTGGTCATCAGTCCGGACGGGCCGCTGTGCTATGTCCCGCTGCACGATGCCGGCGCGGCGTTCGCCGCAGTGACCTGCCTGCCGACGGCCGCCGTGCTCAAGAGTGCGGACTACATCGCCGCGCGCGATGTGCGATTGATGTGGGATCAGCAGCGCTCAAGCTACTCGGCGCAGAGGCCGAAAGTGAACCGCCGCGGTGCCGAGCATGTCATCACACTGTGGCCCGGACAGACCATGCCGATCGTGTTGCGTGACCTCGCCCATTGATCGAGTTCGCCGGTGCAGCATCGCGCAATCCCGGGCCGGCAGGCCCAAGCCCGAGAAGCAACAGAAAGACGTTACCATCCTCGACGTGTACGGCAACACGGCCTGCGTGAAGCTGGAGATGAACGGCTGGATCAACTATCTGCACGTCGCCCGGATCGACGGCCAATGGAAGATCGTCAACGTGCTTTGGGAGCTCAAGCCTGAGAATAAGTGATTTCCCACCGGATCGCTGGATTCCCGTCATCCGCCGATGTAGGACATTTCGATCTTCTGTCGCTCGCGGATCTTGAGGCTCTCAGCGGTGCGCAGCTCGGAATAGCGATCGTCGCGGGCGCGCCAGACCGAAGCGATCACCGTGGCGATGTCGTCGTCGGAAGCGCGACCGCGCAGCAGCGCGCGCAGGTCGTGCCCGTTCGTGGCGAACAAGCAAGTGTACAGTTTGCCCTCAGCGGACAGTCGTGCCCGTGTGCAGGCGCCGCAGAAGGGGGCGCTGATCGACGAGATCACGCCGATCTCGCCGCCGCCGTCGACATAGCGCCAGCGGCGTGCCACCTCACCGGCGTAGTTCGGCTCGATCGGCTCGATCGGTAATTCCGCGTTGATGCGCTCGATGACCTCTCGGGCCGGCACGACGTGCTCCAGCCGCCAGCCGTTGCTCGTGCCGACGTCCATATACTCGATGAATCGCACGATGTGGCCGGTGCCGTGAAAGTGGCGGGCCAGATCGACCAGCGTGTGGTCATTGACGCCTCGCATGACGACGGCATTGATCTTGATCGGGTCCAGGCCCACCCCCGCCGCGGCGTCGATGCCGTCGAGCACGGTTTGCACCGGTACGTCGACGTCGTTCATCGCTTTGAATAAGTCGTCGTCGAGCGTGTCGAGGCTGACCGTCACGCGCCGGAGTCCGGCCGCGCGCAGCGCTTCCGCCTGCGCCGGCAGCAGCCGGCCGTTGGTGGTCAGCGTCAGGTCCCGTAGCCCCGGTACAGCACTCAGCGCCTCGACGAGTTTCGGCAACTCTTGTCGAACCAGCGGCTCGCCGCCGGTGAGGCGGATTTTCTCGACGCCCAGCCCGATGAAAATGCGCGCGAGTCGGACGATTTCTTCGTAGGACAGCAGTTCCGCCCGCTCCAGGAATTGATATTCGCGCCCGAACACTTCCTTCGGCATGCAATACGTGCAGCGGAAGTTGCAGCGGTCGGTGACCGAGATGCGCAGATCGCGGATCGGTCGGGCGAGGGTATCGCGAAGTATCATGACCCTACAATACCAAATCTCAATCGAAATTGGCAGCCCGGCGGCGGCGATAAAAGCGTGTGCCACGACTCTGCGAGCGGTATTACTCACTTCCAAGACACGGCCGACACGGCCGTGGCACACGCGCTCGGCCGGCTGTGGTTCGCCCGCGCCCTTACGGTCGTCCTGATCGCTTTCTTCAGGAGGTGTGCTAATATCGGACGTTTCAAGTGACGCCGATTCCAGCACGACCGGACACCAATGGCCAGGACTCATCCGCAACTCAACTTCGCCTCCGACAAAGCGATCGTGGGCATGATCCACGTTCGGGCTCTGCCGGGCACGCCGCATCACCGGCTGTCGATTGAGGGCATCGTCGAGTCAGCCGTCGACGAAGCGCGCGTACTGGCCGAAGCCGGCTGTGACGCGCTGATCATCGAGAACATGCACGACCGCCCGTACTTGAACCGCACGGTCGGTCCCGAGATCGTGGCCGCCATGACGGCGGTGGCAGTCGCGGTGCGCTCAGCTGCCGATCTGCCGCTGGGTGTGCAAGTGCTCGGCGGCGCGAACCAGGAAGCGCTGGCCATCGCCCAGGCCGGCGGCGCCGGGTTTGTGCGTGTGGAAGGATTCATCTTCGCTCACGTGGCCGACGAAGGCTTGATGCCGGACGCCGACGCGGGCCCGCTGCTGCGTTATCGTAAGCAAATCGGCGCCGAGGACATCGCCGTCCTCGCCGACGTCAAAAAGAAGCACGCCAGCCACAGCATCACCGCTGATGTGGACCTGGCTGAGACGGCGCGGGCGGCCGAGTTTTTCGGCGCCGACGGGTTGGTCGTCACGGGAATCGCGACGGGCCGGCCGACCGATCGGGATGACGTGCAGTGCGTCGCAGAAGCGGTGGACGTGCCCGTTGCCATCGGCAGCGGCTTGACGCCCGAAAACCTCGCCTGCTGTTGGCCCGTGGCCGACTTGTTCATCGTCGGCTCGTTCGTGAAGCAAGGCGGCGTGTGGTCGAACCCGATTGATGCCGGGCGATTGGGCGCATTCATGGATGCGGTTTCCGGAATGCGAGAGGCCAAACGCGTCGAATAGCGGCATGACGCGCCGCGCCAAACGAACCTACCGCGGACGCGCGATCTTTCGTATGATGATCAATTGCACGCAATGCCGGATCGGCCGGCAAGAATGGACGCGACCTAATCCGTAGAGAACAAAGCAATGCGAAAGACACCGATCCACGCTGCCGCTTTTTTGATTCTGGCCACCCTGCCCATCCTGTGGCCCGGCCTTGGCGATCAGGCCGCCGGCGATCCGCCTGCGCCCAATGAACCGACCGCGCCGGATGAACAGGCCGCGCCGGATGAACAGGCTGTCATCGAACTCCGCGAGGGTTTGGTTATTGCGCCGGTCGGGCAGTATGGTCGGCGGGCCTTCCACACCGATGCCATTGAACTCCGGATCGTCACCGACACTTGGTCGGCGCCGCATGTGGGCGACACGATCGACCACGCCGACAGCCCGCGCGCCTGGCACAAGATCAAAGTGGGCAGCGACGGCTGGTTCAAGGACGACGCTCTTAAGGGCGGGTATCTGTCTTGCAGTGTGAAGCTGGCAGAAGACAAGATCATGCTGCTCGATGCCTCC
>SMVB01438722.1_pt1 | contig 11682 bp, 12 predicted proteins | sample 2456461 | NCBI WGS metagenome assembly SMVB01 (sample SAMN11095934, study PRJNA526329) | marine sediment metagenome | biome: Marine sediment; feature: Surficial sediment; material: Deep marine sediment; isolation source: Hadal surficial sediment | place: Pacific Ocean | collected 2014-05 | depth...
CGGTGGCGACCTCTTGACGTTTCACGAGCAAGGGCGTCTATGGCAGGTTCCTGTCGAGGGTGGTCCGCCGCAGGCGCTTACTGTTGGCCCCGACAGTGATTGGCAGCATCGGTGGTCTCCCGACGGTCGGTACATCTACGTTCAGGGCGCGCGCGAGCGGAGGGGAAACTTGTGGCGGTACCGCGTCCAGGATGGCGTCGAGGAACCGTTCACCGATCTCTCGGGCCGGCGGGGCCGCCTTGGCGAATTGGCGCTCGCAACCGACGACCAGTACGTCTATTTCACTTGGGAAGACGACATCGGCGACATCTGGGTAATGGACTTCGTCCAAGAATAGCCATGTCCATCACCCCTGGAACCCGGCGAGGCGTTTGGCGAGGTCGCAGCTCTATTGGCTCACCGATCACAAACGTAGCGGTTGGAAGACTCGAGGCGGTACTTGTCAAGTTGACGAACCGCACCCCAATATCGTGGGGCTCAAGGAAGCGCCATCAACAATATCTTGCGGTCAAATCGGGCATGAAGCGCTCAACTTGACGGTACGCCAGCGAGGCGAGCACATAGCCGCTCCGCCACGCGCCGCCCGTCCAGTGCTGCCGAGACGATCCCCCCCGCGTAGCCCGCGCCCTCTCCGCAAGGGTACAGGCCGTGGAGCGGTCGCCCTTCGAGGTCCAGTACGTGCAAATGCTCAGCGTCTCTCGCCAATCGCACCGGGGAACTGGTTCGGCTCTCTGGCGCGAACAGTTGTGCGTGCTCACCTACATAGCCGGGCATCTTGCTCTCAAAGTCGATCAGAGCCTGCCGCAGGCGCTCGGCGATGCCAGTGGGCAAGAGCTCGTGCAGCTCCGTCGGCGTGCTGCCGGAGTGATAGCTGGTCTCGTGCAAGCTGCCGGTTCCTTCGCCGCGGACGAAGGCAGCGACGTTTTGCACGGGTAGGCGCGAGCGACCACCGCCGGCCTTGGCACAGCGCGTTTCGAGGGCTTCCTGCACACGGACCCCGAAGAGGGGGTCCTCCGCAGGGTCGCCCGGCGCTCCACCGCAGAGCTCGTGCAGGCCGTTGGCAATGGCTCGCTTGCCACACCAGTCCCGGGGTTCGATCTGCACCACCAGTCCTGAGCTCGCAAAGGGGGAGTCGCGGCGGGAGAGGCTCATTCCGTTGACGACCACGCGATCGACGTGGGTGGTGGCGGGAACGATCCAACCACCGGGGCACATGCAGAAGCTGTAGACGCCGCGGCCGTCGACCTGGGTGGTCAGCTCGTAGAAGGCAGCGGGGAGGTCGTGCTCGGAACGGAGGCCGTTGTACTGTTGCTGGTCGACCCAGGACTGCGGATGCTCGATGCGTACGCCCATGGCGAAGCCCTTGGCCTCGGCCCGGGCGCCGGCGCGTATCGCCAGCTCGAGGCTATCGCGAGCACTGTGGCCGGTGGCGAACACCACGGCGTCACTAGCGACGCGGGAACACTCCTGCTCAGGATGGGCGAGGTCGCGAACTTGAACGCCGATGACGCGGCGCCCTCCGCCCGCGTCGAGCTCGACCAGCAGTTCCTCGACACGGGTGTGGAAGCGCACCTCGGCTCCCGCCGCGATCAAAGTCCCACGCAAGCTCTGGATCACCTTTGGAAGTTTGTTCGAGCCCACGTGCGGTCGCCAACTACTGAGGATGCTCGGGTCGGCGCCGTGGGCCACCAGCAGCTCGAGCACACGGCGCACGGCGTTCTTATCACCCGAGCGGGTGTACAGCTTGCCGTCTGAGTAGGTCCCCGCCCCACCCTCGCCGAAGCAATAGTTGCTGTCCGGGTCGACGCCCAAGCCGCGATGGATCCGCGCCAGCGGAATCCGGCGCGCGTGCACGTCCCCCCCGCGTTCGAGGACGGTCACCCGCAGCCCCGAGGCCAGCAGGTCGAAGGCGCAGTACAGGCCGGCGGGGCCCGAACCCACCACCACGACGTGCGGCGCAGACGGGGCCGCGGTGCCTAGGCGCGGGGGCTCGGTCGCAGGGCCACCGGGCACCTCCTCTCCGGAGCGATAGACCTCAGCCCGAACCTCCCACCGGCGAGCCCGAGGTCGCCCGTCAAAGGAGACCTTCTGGATGCGCAGCTCGGCGATCTCGTTCTCGGGAATGCCTAGCGCCTTCGAGGCCGCCGTCAGAAGGAGCTGGCGATCGCGAGGGAGGGCGGGCTCGGGGGAGGGGGGGAAGCGGAGCCGTACGGGAGTCGGCATTGCTAAAGATTAGCACTCGCATCCGGAGTGGCGTCAGCGCGCACCTTAGATGGAGCTGATTTAGCCCCTCGAAGCCATCCCGTCTCGCCGGGCCTGCCGAAATGCTTGCATCCCCGCAATGCCGTTCACGCCGCCGCCGCCGTGCGTCGCGCTCGAGCCGTTATAGAGTCCGCGAATCGGCGTACGGAAATCCGCGTAGCCCGGTGCGGGCCGCATGTGAAACAGCTGCTCAACGGTAAGCTCGCCGTGAAAGATGTTGCCTCCGATGATCCCGAGCTCCTGCTCGAGGTCGTACGTCCCGATCACCTGTCGGTCGATGACAGCCCCTTTCAGATTTGGGGCAAGCTCGGTGTATCGATCGATGACACGATCGGCATAGGCCTCGAGCTCGTCCCGATGCGGCGCCAAATTCCAGTCATCCGGTACCCATTGCGTGAACATCGAAAAAACGTGAATGCCCTCCGGGGCGAGCTTCTTGTCTAAGGTGGTCGGGATTGTGCCGTCCACGAACGGCGCCGTCGAGCCGCGCCGCTCCATGTGGGCGTCCTGAAACGCGCGCTCGATATAACGGGTCGAGAAGCTGAGCTCGATCGAGCCGGTGTGGTGCTCTTGCTGCTCGGTGCCTGGATTGGCGGTGAAGCTCGGAAGCTCCGATAGGGCTACGTTGATCTTGACGACGCCCGAGCGCGTCTTCCACCGCTCGATATCGCGGACGAAACTCTCGGGCAGATCCTTGCGCTCTAGCAGCTCGAGAAAAGCGATCCGAGGATGAAGGGTGGTGACGACCAAAGGAGCGCGAAGCTCGTCGCCGTTTTTGAGGGCGACGCCTTCGACGCGACCGTCCAGGGTCAGAATCTTCGCGACCGGGACTCCCGTGCGAATCTCGCAACCGAAGTGCTCCGCCGACTGACGCAAAGCGTCCGCGACCGCTCCCTTGCCTCCTTGCTGGTAGCCCCAGGACCCCATGTGCCCGTCGCCCACATCGCCTATCGAGTGATGGAGCAAAACGTAAGCCGTCCCCGGCGAGTCCGGCCCTCCCCAGGTGCCGATGACACCGTTCGCCGCGAGCAAACCCTTCACTTCCTCGGACTCGAACCAATCGCCGAGAAGGTCCGTAACACTCATCGAGAAAAGCCGTGTCACGTCCGCAACGCCTCGCACGCCGAGCTTGCGAACCTTCCACCCCGCATGCGCCTGATCGAGAAGATCCCCGAACTTCATGGAGCCCAGCTTCGGTGGCACTTGGGTCAGAAGCGGTCCGAGAACATCCCCGACACTCTTCAACCACGCTTCCCATTTGGGCAAAGTTTCCGCGTCTTTTTTAGAGAACTGCGCAATGGAAGCGTGGCTACGCGCGTGATCGTCGGCAAAGATCTGCAGCGAACGGCCGTCTGGAAACGCCTGATAATACGGACCGCAGGGCGTAACGTCATACCCGAACCGAGGAAGCTCTAGCGTGTTGATGACGCTCGGCGGCATGAGGGACATCACGTAAGAATAGGTCGAGACTTTGATTTCGGGATGGTCCGGAAATGGCGCGCTCGTGTCGGCCGCGCCACCGGTCTTGGAGCGCGCCTCGAGCACGACCGTGCGTCGGCCTTCGCGCGCGAAGAAAGCTCCGGCGACAAGGCCGTTGTGGCCGCCTCCGATGATGATCGCGTCGTAGCGATTGGAATCCGTCCCCATCTCGGTCCTCCCGCGGCGATTGTCCCACAAGTTCCGCGCGATGGGGACGGGGCTCGGGTGCGGGAGAATCCTTAGTTCGTCATCCCACGGGTCAAAGTTGAAGTTCCCCGAAGCGTTCCTCTTCTAGTCCGCTGGCACCTTGGTACTTATTTGACATCTATAATCGTGATGGGAGTGCTGCGGGGAGAGATAGCCTTGATTCTCACCGCGGCGATCGCGTGGGAGTATCTCGATGTTCTGCAGCGACCTAGAATCCTTGAGCTTACTAGGCTGAGCCATTCTCAGTCGGCGGATTTGGTAACGGAGCTCATCGCTTTGTCCCACAAAGCTCAAACGCACTTCAGCTGGCGGCCGAAGCTGCACGACGAGTCGGACAATAAGTTCGTGGACGCAGCCGTTCATACGTCCGCGATCGTCGTAACGTACAACACACGTCATTTCGACTCGCCGGACTTGCCGCGACACGGCTGGAGTTTGATGCGACCGCGTGAATTCGTGGCTCGCTATTTACAGGAGGCGTGAGACCCATGGCTACTCTTTCACTTCGCATTCGCGACGACTTGAAGCGGAAGGCACAGGCGCTCGCCCAAAGTGAAGGTGTCTCGTTGAACAACTTCATCAACGCCGCGCTCGCGACGACGATCGCCCAAGCAGAAACCCTTGCGTTTTTCGAAGATAGACTCAAAGACGTCGATCTCAAGGCGCTTCACGAGCGCGTGTTGACGTTCATGGGTGATACAGAGCGGGGTGACGAGCCATCCATTGATGAGTTGAAAGACGCGTTGGGCGACCGCTTCTAACCCGGCGATTCTCCCGCGAGTTCCGTGGGATAATTCGCCGGACCATGGCGGTGAACGTGGACGAGCTCGTTAGCGCGCAGGCCAAAGGCTATTCGCTCCAGCAAGCGTTTTATCGGGACCCGGAGATTTTCGAGCGCGACATCGAGCGGATTCACTTGCGGCACTGGCTCGCCGTGGGCCATGAAAGCCTCATTCCAGACACGGGCAACTTCTTCGTCTTCGACATCGTGAATGAATCGCTCGTCATCGTGCGGGGTGACGACGGATGTGGGACGTCACCAACTTGGCCGACAAACGCATCGTGCGTAATAACCAGAGAGGGGTGAACTCACGCTTTTATCGGCCGGGACCCTTTGGCCCCATGGAGCAGCAGGCCAGCTCCTTCGTCGAGTGGTATCTCGAAGAAATCCGCTAGATGTTTGGCAGCGAGAGACCGCGCTGGGCTTTCGGAACCTCGTCGCCCAAACGTGGAAAGAGAAAACGCATCCCGGCCCAATACACGAGTCCCGGGACGATACAGGCTGTGAGCGACGGTGGAAAGAACCGAAACAGCTCGTGCGTCTCTCCGCTGAACGGGTTGTAAAGAATGATGTAGACGGCCTGTCCGAGCACGACACAACCAAGCGCGAGCCAGTTGAACCCCTTCCAGTATTGGTACTCGCCGTCCGGAGCGTCGTCGAAGATGACCACAAGTGGAGCTTTTGATCGCGTAAGAGAAAGAAGTCGACGAACAAGATGCCTGATATGGGCGCGTACATCGTGCCGTTATAAGCGAGAAAAACGTCGCCGAGGTCGTAGAGCTCGATCGGCCAGAAGACGAAAGCGACGCAAGGCAAGGCGACCGCACCAACGACCTGCCACCATGGTCGCCCGCGAAGCGCGGGGATGTGTCTCAGTGCGAGTCCGCCGGCAAAGAGCGACACGGTGGTCGACGTCACGTTCGCGAGCGCCACGAAAGCGAGGGCAATCACGCCCATGAAGACGCCGCCGATAGGCACCATCCACTCCGTGGGGTCACTCGATTGGACCATGAGGGCGGAGAACAAAGCGACAGCGCAAACGATGCCCGCCGAGAAGCCGAGCTGAAGTAGCTCCGGATAGACGGCGTCCCGCCGCGTCTTCGTGTTGCGTGCAAGAAAGCCGATGCCTCCCCACCAAGCGATGCCCGAAGCGATCCCGAGCTCTAGAGCGATGAGGTAGTTGACGATTGGGATCGGTGTCGGCGCGAGCGGCTCGGCCCGAGCAATTGCCTCCCACCCATAGGTGCGCAGCAGCATGACGAACATGAACAGGACCAAGAAAACCAAACCGGGAGCGATGATCGTGTTGAAGATGTTGAGCAAGCGAACGCCGCGTATAGCGATCCAATAAGCCAATCCGAGCCCGACGGCGACCCCGGCGCCGACGACCCATCGGCCGGGCGCGAAGCCGAGCGCCACGGCGATATTGAAGATGCCGTTGCCGAACATGACAAGGATGAGCCCGGACCAACCGATGAGGTTCACGAGGTAGAAGATGAGGAGCAATTTGGCGCCACGTTGGCCGAAAGACGGCTTGCAGAAATCGATTTGCTCGAGACCGTATCGCTGGCATCCGAGCGAAAGCGGCATCGTTGTGAGGAAGACGCCGATGAGGTTGCCTGCGACCAGACAAACGAGCCCCTGAACGGCGCCCACGAGCTCGGCTGCGTAGGCTCCCGTTAGAAAGCACCACGTGGCGACGGAGTAAGCGAAGCAGGTTCCGTGGGCGCCTAACGTGCCGTATTCACGCTCACCAATAAGAAGCGGCAATCGGCCAAAAATACTTTCGCGCTGGATATCAAGATCGGCGTCGGCTTCATTGCTCATCAGGCGAACCACCAGACGATGAGGTATGGAAGGACCAGGGAGGTGAGCACGACGAGAACCCAGTCCCAGCGAGTAAAGCGCCCGAGCTCTTCATCGCCAGCTCGCTCGAGCTCGACCAGACGCCGCTCGAGCTCTTCCGCAAGCCGTGTTCGCTCGCCGCCACTCGTCACGAGGAGTGCTCCTGGTTTTCCCACACGATGAGTGCGGACCAGCCGTCCGTCGCGTCGTCGTGAATATATTTCTCGAGAACGCCCCGCACCGCGAAACCGTTTTCGATCTGGAAGCTCAGTGTCGGGTCGTAGAGCTCGCCGGCGACGACTTTGTCGGCATATTGGGCCGCGGAGAGCTCATGCTTGTGATCGGCGAAGCCCGGCATGTGCGCGCCCGCGATGATCCCGCGCTTCTTGAAGCGCCGAACGAGCTCTTTACGCAGCTCGTAGAGCCGCCGCCCTATACCCCGCCTTCGATAATCCGCGTGCACGAGCATATCGGTTCCGTAATACCACGCGCCGTCGGGATTGTGGTTGGCGCATTGATGCGCGCCCGTGATCTCCGCAATCGTGTGCTGCGGTTGGGAGAAATCGAAATCGAGAAAAATTCCGCCGCTTTGGCCGACAATGCGCTCGCCATCGAGACAAACAAAGAACCCTTCCGAAAAGGTCTTGGCGTAAACCCGGAAATCCTCTTCGGAGAGGAGGTCGGCCGGAGCGGCGTGCGGAAAGGCGTGCAGCTCGAGGGCAGCGCATTGCGGCGCGAGATCGTCTCTCAGCTCCACGTAGTCGAACATGGCGTCACGCCGTTCTTATCACGAGCATGCAGGAGAGAGGAAACACGAGAGGCGCGCTCGAGGGTATGATCGGGCTCCTGGACGTTTCGCAAGAGGAGTCGAAGAATGGGCCCAACCAGCAGAAGAAATCTATTGAAAATGATGGCGGCCGCACCCATCGCCGTCGGCGCGGCGGCTTCAACGCGTTTTACCGAGGCGCGGAGCGCTCCCGAAAAGCCAAGCGACGTCGTCAAACTCTTTGGCGACGGTCTCGCGCTATCTCCGGCCGAGTCTGTCGCCGTTCTCGAGACGATTCTCGACGAACGCGGGATTGAAGCGGACTACTACTCCCGTGGAGGCGTTGTCGAGGAGCTCGAAGACACGATGGCCGCGGCCCTCGGAAAAGAGCGCGCGATCTATTTTCCAACCGGTACGCTCGCCAATCACGTCGCTATCAGGGCCCTGGCGGGCGATCGGATTCGGGTGCTGGTCCCGAAAGAGAGCCACATCTACAACGACTCGGGCGATTGCGTGCAGCAGTTGAGTCAGCTGAATCTCATCCCCATGGCTTCCGACACCGCTACGTTCACGCTTCAGGACGTCAAGAAAGCCGTGGAGCGGACCGACTCCGGCAGGGTCACGACCGGGGTGGGCGCCATCGTGATCGAGTCCCCCGTCCGCCGCAAGCTCGGCGAGATGTTCGACTACGAAGAGATGAAAAAGATCTGCGCGTTCGCGCGCGCGAGCGGTATCGGGACGCACCTAGATGGCGCGCGGCTCTACATGGCGTCCGGATATACGGGAATCTCTCCTATGGAGTACGCCTCCCATTTCGACACCGTCTACGTGTCCCTCTGGAAGTATTTCAACGCGGGCTCCGGAGCCATTTTGGCTGGGCCGCGGGAAATGATCGACAGGCTCTATCATACCCGCCGTATGTTTGGCGGCGGGCTTCCCGGCGCCTGGCCGTTCGCGGCCGTAGCTCTTCACTACTTCGACGGATTTGAAGCAGGCTATCGCGAGGCGATACGTACCGCCGACGCATTCTTTTCGCTGTTGAAGCAGAGCCCCGCCTTCGAAGTCGTGAAGATACCGAACGGCAGCAATATCTTTCGATTGATAGTCGAGGGGCCGGATCCGGAGACGTTCAGAGAGAATCTGAGAGCAAAATCTATCCTGCTCTCACGGCCGAGACCCGGGCTCGGGTTCGTCGTTACCGTCAATCAGACGTTGAATCGCACGAACGCCGAGACTCTCGCGAAGGCATTCCTAGAGTGCTTGTAGTCCAAGACTCACTCCGTCTGCTCCTCCCGCTCGTGGTTCTCGTGGACCAGCTTGCCCTTGACGAGAAGGGGAACTAATGCGGCCAGGACGGCCACCAGACTGATAGGAGGGAGGCCACCGTTCCAACCACTCGGCGCCAACCAACCCGGGAGGCCGAGAACCACCAGGTGAGCGACGACGAGAAGCAAGGCAACGTAGCCCAGACGCTGGGTGCGCTTCCAGCGCTGGCCCCCGAGTGCCTTTGGCATCATCGGTAGCGTTGTGATCGCCGGCGACATCAGGAAGAACAGCGCGAGAACACCGAGGGCCACGGCCAACTCGCCTTGCAGATTCAATCGACCGTCGGCGTCGAAGTACTTCGCGTAATAGGCTGGCGTGAGGAGGGACACCGAAAGGAAGGCATGGATCCCTGCCAGGAAGAACCCCATCAAGCCACAGAACTTGATGACGACGAGTCTCATGGCCTTGTCGGTGTCGTGCCAGTGAATGATCTTTCCGACGAGATAGGAACACGCCACGAAAATGACGGCGGCCAGCGACGTAGCCTTATTGAAGATGAAGAGGGGGAAGTGGCGCCACGCGACATCCCCCGCGATGTGATAGCGGACGATCGCGTAGACGATCGAGGCTCCGAACACCGCCGCAAACCACTTCAAGGTGGTTGGTTGCCACAATCGATCCGGCGGCAGACTCGGACGTTTATCGTTCATCTAGATGGTCGCGGTTCGACTTATGCCTTGGCAATTTCCTCAATCGCGCCCAGAAGCTCGTCGACCTGGGCGGCGGTCACCATGATATGCATCGAGGCACGGTTGACGTCCCAGTCGACCTCTTTATGGGTAACGCTTCTTATATAAATGTTGTGGCGCTCCCACAACATGTCATTGAGGTCCTTGGTGGCGACGCCGTTCACCGTGAACGACACCAGGGCGCAGCTCATGCGCGGATCGTCGGAGACGTAGAGGTCGGTGCCATCGATCGCACGGAGTCCATCGCGAAGCTTTGCCGCGAGGTAACGATCCCGAGCCTCGACGGCGGCCGGGGTCAAGTGGTTGTGGTAGTCGAGTGCCGCATCCATCGCCATCCGTGCCGGTGTGTTCGACGAGCCTCGACGCTCGTACTTGGCCGCGGTCGCGAGATACGGTGTCGTCACCAGGTCGCCATACATGTTTTTTCCCGGCGGCGAGCTGGTAAAAATCGGCTCGATGCGCTCGAGAACGTCCTCGCGGACATAGAGGAACCCCGTCTGCATCGAAGCCAACATCCACTTGTGGAAGGGTCCGGCATACATATCGCACCCGAGATCGTGGAGGTCGAGCTTCATCATGCCCGGTGGCTGCGCGCCGTCCACGATGGTGAGCACGCCGCGAGCGCGCGCCATTTCGCAGATCTCCTTGACAGGCAAAATGCCGCCATCGGTGTAGTTGATGTGGCAGAAGCTCAGAAGCTTGCTCTTCGGCGTGATCGCAGCCTCGAACACTTTCAAATAGTCCTCGGGGCTACTGGCTGGATGGAACTTGCGGTCCGCGATGTCGATGATCTTGACGTTCAACCCGTCGCGATGCGCTCGCTGCAGAACCGGGTTCGCGCCGCCACCGTGGTCGTGGTTCGTGAACAGGATCTCGTCTCCGGACTCGATGACCGGACCCCATGTACCGGTAATCATTCCGTCGGTCGTGTTGTTCATCAACGCGATTTCGTTGGCTTTGGCACCAACAAAATTCGCGAGCTTCTCGTGCAGGGCCTCACGAAAGTCGGCGTTGTAGACGTTTCTCGAATAGCCGAGATAGTCCGAATTAATGCCTTCGAGAGCTTCGACTTGACGCTCATGAATGTAGCGAGGTGAAGGTCCTCGCGTGCCGGTGTTCATGTATATGAGACCGTCGCGAATGAGAAACTGCGACGCCACCGCTTCCCAGGCTCGCTCGTCATCGGGTGCGGGCGCTTTCGCAAGCCCTGTCAAACCGGAGGCGGCAGCTGCCGCTTGGGATGCGCTCGCCTTCGCCACCGAGCTGAAATCTGCGAAGGGGGCGGATGCCGCAGCCCCACCCACGACGCCGAGGAATACTCGACGCGACAATGTTCTTAGCTTTACCGGGTCCTCTACCAACGAATTGAAATTGAGCTCGCTCATCGTCTTACCTCACGTGCTTTATACCCTTGATGGCTCGCCTGAAGCTACTTGCGCCGCGCTCCGTGGTGCTGTTGTGGCGCGGGGGCCGCTTCGGCTACTCGGACGACACGGTGGTGGCCGCGGAGATGAGCGCCGTCATCTTCTCTGCCGTCAGCGGCCTGCTCATCAAGTAGCCCTGGGCGGCAGTCGAGCTCTTGTACGAGAACTGCTCCTCGACTTCCACACCCTCGGCTGTTACCAACAGGCCCAGCTCCTTGCACATGGCGATCACTGCCTTGACGATGGCCTTGCCTTCGAGCTTTTCGGCAACTCCGTCGATGAAGCTTTTGTCGATCTTGACGTTGTCGATCCGCAGCGTCTTGAGCATGGCCACGGACAGTATCCGGTGCCGAAGTCGTCCAGGCTGATGGCAACACCCATGTCGCAGATTTCCTACAGTGCCTTTGTGGCTTCGGCACTGTCTTTCATCATGCTTGTCTCCGTAATCTCGATCCGCAGAGTCTCCGGGCCAACTTCGTACTTGCCCAGTGACGCCTCGACTTGCGATGGAAGTCGATCCCGGAGAATTGATGAGCGCTGACGTTGATGTTGATTGGAGGCGGATCGATCCCCTTGTCCCTCATCAATATCTGTCCGCGTTTGAAATCAGGGACTTACGCGCCCTCCTCGCCGCGGTCACGGGGGGAGCTCCCGCTTGAGATCAAGGAGGGGCAAAGGCAAACTCCGCCGCCATGCTCCGTGTTCTCATCTTCCTCGTCTGTCGCGGCGCGCGCGCGATCCGGGCGATGTGCCGGCGCCGAGCCGACCTTGTCATCGAAAACCTGGCTCTGCGACAGCAAGTGACTGCGCTAAAGAAAGAGCGCCCGCGGCCGCTGCTTGACCACGTCGATCGAGCATTCTGGGTCGCACTCCGGACCTCCTGGCCTTCGTGGGCCAGTCGTC
>SMVB01062600.1_pt1 | contig 11681 bp, 10 predicted proteins | sample 2456461 | NCBI WGS metagenome assembly SMVB01 (sample SAMN11095934, study PRJNA526329) | marine sediment metagenome | biome: Marine sediment; feature: Surficial sediment; material: Deep marine sediment; isolation source: Hadal surficial sediment | place: Pacific Ocean | collected 2014-05 | depth...
GGAGATGCGGCCGGTCCAATGCAGATAACCCGCGTCGTCGATGAAGCCTCCGTCCTGGGTGGCGAAGAATCCGTTCACGTCAAAAGTAGATTCGGGGTCCACTTTGTAGTAGCCGCGCATCAGGGTGAAGCCCTTGATGGCGATCTCGCCGAACTCACCCGTTGGAAGCGGTTCGCGGGTTTTGGGGTCCACGATGCGAAGGAAGTTGCCGGGAAGGGGTTTGCCGCTGGTGGTCAGCCGGAGTTCATCGGGGGTATCCGCCGGCGATGTGGCGAAGATGGTGAAAGTTTCGCTCAATCCGTAGGAGGCCTGCAGTCCAAAGCCCTCCTTCGTGCTCGCAACGTGTGGGGCCAGGGGACTTTCGGGGCCGATGTTTCGCAACTCGCTCAAGTCTCGCTTCGCTGTTGACGCATGCTCCGCCAGCGCGACCTGCTGATGCGCCCAGGCGTGGATGATCGTCGCATGTTGACTCTCGATGAGCGCGAGGCTCGGCTCGGCCTCGAAACTTTCTTCCAGGATCAGACAGGCCCCCGCGTCCAGCGTCGAAATGAGCGACATGGTGATGCCCGCGGTCCAGAAGAAGGGCTGCGCGGTCCACACGCGATCGGTCGCCACGAGTTCCATCCAGCGCGAGAACCGCAATCCGTTGACGAGCAGGGCGCGCTGCAAGTGAAGCACGGCCTTGGGTCGCGCCGTGGTGCCCGAGGTGTAGATGATGATGCCGTCGTCGCTGGGCGCTACTTCTCGACCTGCGGCCGCGAGGAGTTCACGAGAGACATCGTCGCCGAGCTTCAGCAGCTCATCCATGGTCTGCACAGTGCTGCGGGGCTCAGTGTGGTCGATGGAAACGATCCGCCGCAAGTAAGGGAAGGCATTGCAACGCAGGCTGCCGGGCATTCCCTCGGCGAGTTCCGGGTGATCTTCGAGGAGTTCAGCGAGATAGGCGTGGTTGCGCATGCTGGGTTGCAAGATGAACAGGGACGCATCGCTGTGACGCAGGATGTAGTCGCGCTCTTCTCGGGTCGCGAAGGTGCTGATGGGAACGAAGATCGCGCCGATCGAGCCGACCGCGAAGAACGCCTCGATCCACTCGGGACGATTGCTGAGTTGCACCGCCACTTTGGCGCCCTTGACCACCCCCGCGCCGAGCAGCCCCCGCGCGAGCCGCTCGCATGAGGCTCCGAGGGCGCGGTAGCTGATGGATCGGTCTTCAAAGCAAAGCGCTTCCCGATCTGCATGACGATCGGCGATGTCTCGCAAGAAGTTCCCGGCCGTCAGGCTCGGGAGATTGTCGCCAACTTCGATTCTGTGGTGTTCGGATTGGGCCATTCGTGCATCCCCTGGATCGACGGTAAAATTCTAGCAACTCGATGCACATCGGAATCTACATTTCAGCGCGACCGACCCGGACCCTGGACGAGATCGTCGCCGCGATCCGCGCAGCCGAAGGCGAGGGCCTTCACACCGCCTGGCTGGGCCAGTTGTTCGACTACGACGCCCTGACGGTTCTCGCCGTCGCGGGGGCGACGACGTCGCGGATCGAACTCGGTACATGGGTGGTGCCCAGCTACCCGCGTCATCCGAGCAGCCTGGCCCTGCAGGCCCTCAGCGTGCAGGCAGCGAGCGCCAACCGTCTGCTCCTCGGTGTGGGGGTGAGCCACAAGGTCGTGATCGAAGGGCGTCTCGGGTTGGATTACTCGAAGCCCCTTGGCCACGCAAAGGAATATCTGGCCGTGCTCGACGGCTTGCTCTCGGGTGAACGGCTCGATCACAAGGGCGAGCATTATCAGGTGCGACTCTCTCTCGACATTCCCCCCGGCGCTCTGCCACCCAAGGTCCTGCTCGCCGCCCTGGGCCCGCAAATGCTTCGGCTCGCGGGCCGGGCCGCCGACGGCGCCGCGATCTGGCTCGGATCACCTCGCTACCTCGAGGAGTTCGCGATCCCAAGGGTTCAAGCTTCGGCGCAAGAAGAAGGACGCCCAGCACCGCGGATCGTTTGTGGTTTGCCGATCGCGATCTCGAACGACGTCTCTGCGGCACGTTCGGCAGTCGCCGCCGTCGTCGACCCGAGCGCTGCGCTCCCCTCCTACCGGGCAGTCCTGGAACGCGGGGGTGCGACGCTCCCCAGTGACGTCGCGGTGCTCGGCAACGAGCGTCAAGTGCGGGACCAGTTGGAGCAGCTGGCGCGGATCGGTGTGACGGACTTCAACGCACTCGTGATCCCGGTAAAAGAGGATCCCAAGGCGTATGCGCGCACGCGATCGTTCCTGTCCGAATTCGCTCGCGATCGGGACTGAACGTTTCTGGCGTTCGATGACCGCTCGCTCGGATTGACTAGATTTCGTTCGGAAGCGGCCCCACACGCTCAGCGTGTTTCGCCAACACGTCGGTGTCAAACCCGTACACCTTCGCGGCGGTCTCGCCGAGCATCGCCCGCACCTCGTCTTCGGGCACATCGGCGAAGGTTTCGTGGATACGCTTCTTGGTGTTCGGCCAGGTGCCCTCGGGATGTGGATAATCCGATCCCCACATCAGCTTGTCCACGCCGATCTTGTGCCGCACACCGCACTCCTGGGGTGAGAGCATCGAAGCGGCGATGTAGATCTGCCGGGCAAAGTATTCGCTGGGCTTGAGGGTCAGGTCCGGGGCGAGGTGCTTGAGCATGGGATTGGCTGCCTGGTTGTCCCAGGTGTTGAGCGTCGCGATGATCCAGGCGGATCCCTGCTCGGCCATCACCACGTTGAGCTCGGGGTGTCGCTCGAAAACCCCCGACCACATCAGGAACGTGAGCGGGCGATGGGCAAACCAGGGAGCTTCGGAGACGTACAACATGGGAGAGAACGAAAACTGGCCGTAGTCCGGCGGGCCGCTACCGGTGTGGAAGCTCAGGGGTAGCCCGAGTTCGGCGCATGCGGCCCAGATGGGTTCGTAGCGCGGATCGAAATACATGGGCAGATCCCCGACCCCGGCCGGCAACATGACGCCGCCCTGGCTAAAGGACTTTCGCGCCCAGTGGATCTCTTCTACCGCCAGCTTGATGTCGTCGATGGGAATCACCGCGATCCCGGCGCGGCGACCGGGATGGGCGTCGCACAAGTCCTTGAGCCAGCGATTGTGCGCTCTGGCCCCGGCCCGAGTGAGCCGCGGATCGATCTTGTTCGCGTTCATGCTGATGCCGGCTCCAAAGGGCACGCCACCGGCCACGATTGAATCGGGGTAGATCACCTCGGCGACGGTCCCGTCGTCTTCGAGTTGGCGAAGCCGCAGTTCCGGGTCCCAGGCTCCGGTGGTCCCGCCCCCGGTCGCCGCCCCGGCTGCGTGCTTTTCAAAAAATTTGCCCTCGAAGAGGCTCTTACGCCGGGCGCGCAAGGCCTCGGCCTCAGTCACCCAGGCGTCGTATTCCAGGTGGATGTCGCTCGCCAGATAGTCTCTGTAGACCGCCTGCTCGGGACCCGCGTGGCAATCGGCGCTGATCATCAAAATCTGCTTTGGGGTGACCATTGCGGGGAATCTCCGGGCTTGAAGCTCATGAATCTCGCTGAAAATGCGCGAACGCAGCTACCTACATACGATCTACAAACGACGTATAAACGGCGTACAAACGACCTGCACATGATAATCTGTCGGAGACGAAATGCGAGCGTCAGGACCCATCGCGTACGGAGGACAAAACGTGAGCAACGTGCGATATGGCGCGCAGCCAGTAGAACTCGAAGAGCAGGGGACACAATCCGCACCGGTAAAAGCGCGAGCCAAGGCGCTCTGGGTCGATTTCGAAACCGACCCCGAGATCGTCGCAGCCGTTTTGCCGCGCCCGCTCTCGCCGGGCAAAGAGCCGATCGTTCATCTCAACATCGGCGAAGTCGAGATGGAGGGGGGCGCCCGATTCGGGATCGGAAACATCACGGTGCGGGCCGCCCACGGCGAGGTTCCGGGCGAATACAGTCTGGCGATGCCGATGGGCAGCGAGGCGGCGGTCGTGGGAGGGCGCGAAACCTGGGGTGAACCCAAGAAGCTCGCCGAGTGCAAAGTCGAACGCGACGGGGACGACGTGGTCGGGACCATCCACCGGGCCGGGGTCACCTACGCAGAACTGCGTGGACGCGTAGTCGAAACCCTGCCCCTGCCCCCGCCCAAAGAGACCCTCGATTTCTACTTCAAGTTTCTGATTTCGCCCGACGGAAAGGGTTTTGATCAAGACCCGGTGCTGGTCTATTGCAGGCGCACCTATCACATCTTCAAATGGGAGCGCTTCGAGGGCGAGGTCATCCTGCGCGACTCGCCGGTGGATCCCATCGCGGATTTTCCAGTGGGGAAGATCCGGAGCTTTCACTACCTCGAGCACGAGTGTCATCAGGTGGGCGAGATCGTCGACCGAGTTCCGGGAGAATGGATCGCGCCCTTTGCACACCAGCGCTACGACTATTTTACTTGGCAACGTTGAGGGCATCCGATGCAGCATCTGAGCGGACGGGTAGCAGTGGTGACGGGCGCGGCGAGCGGGATCGGGTTCGCCCTGGCGCGCCGCTTTGGCGAAGAGGGCATGCGGGTCGTTCTCTCCGACGTGGAAGAGGGCTCGCTCAAACAGGCGACTCAGGTGTTGATCGACGCGGGCCACCGTGCCATCGGCGTCCCCTGCGATGTTCGCTTTCAGGAGTCGGTCGACGCCCTGCGCGATGCGACGCTCTCCGAATTCGGCGCGGTCCACCTGGTGTGCAACAACGCCGGCGTCGCCCGGGCTCCGGGCGGCGGCCCGATGTGGGAGTTCGACCTGAACGACTGGAACTGGATTCTCTCGGTGAACGTGATGGGCGTCGTCCACGGCATTCGATCCTTCGTGCCGCTGCTAGTCGAACAGGGTGAGGAGGCGCACATCGTCAACACGAGCTCGGGCAATGGCGGCGTCTCACCCATGCGCGGACTTCCGATCTACGCGGCCTCGAAGGCCGCGGTCACCAACATCAGCGAGTGCCTTTGGGGCCAGCTCGAAGCGCTGACGGACAAAGTGGGGGTGTCGGTGATGTTCCCCGGGCCAAACGTGCTCAACACCGGGATCTGGTCGGCGGAGCGCAACCGGCCGAGCGACTTGTCCCAGTCGACACCCCGAGAAACCCAGACATTCGAAGGTTTCAAGCAGTTCATGAGTGATGCAGAGCTGTCCTTCGAGGAGACCTCTGTCGAGGACATCGCGGCCTTCACCGTGCAGGGGATACGAGAGAAGCGCTTCTGGCTGCTGCCCGAGAACGAGCGCTCGGACGAGTCGATCCGCACCCGCGCCGCTTCGATGATCGCGCGCCAAAACCCGGACTACATGGTCCAGCCCCGCTCGCTCGTGCTCGGCGGAATGGGAGAGTAGCAAGCATGACCTCGAAAGATCGCTACCTGGTGATCTCGACGGACTGCCACGCCGGACTGCCCCCGGGCGGCTATCGCGAGTATTTGGATCCCCAGTACCGCGAACGCTTCGACGCCGCGCTGCAACTCCAACGCGACATGGCCGAAGAATCCCGCAAGACGATGCTGGTCGAAGACATCAACGCCGAGTGGCGCAAAGGCAACGAAGAACTGCTCTGCGGAGCGTGGGACCACGACACGCGCATCAAGGTGCTCGATGACGATGGCATCGCCGGGGAGGTCATGTTCTGCGACGGCATCACGGAGAACAATACGCCGCCGTTCGGGGCCGGCATTGGTCTTTCGCCGGTTGGAGCCGACCGCGAACTGCAATGGGCCGGCGCGCGGGCGCACAATCGATGGATCGCAGAAATGTGTCAGATGGCGCCGGAGCGGAGGGTGGGGGTGGCGATCGTGCCCGCAACCTGGGACGTAGACGAAGCCGTGCGCGAGGTGCGCTGGTGTCGAGAGAATGGATTGTCGTCGGTGATGCTTCCAATCATCTGGGGAGACCACGATCCCTATCACCATCCCAAATACGATGCCCTGTGGTCCGTGTGCATGGAACTCGAAGTGGTCGTGAACTTTCATTCGGGGGCGGCCGAGGCCCAGCACTACTTCGGCCCCAACTGGCCACCGCGACCGGGGGGAGAGCCGCCGCTTTTGGGAGGCATGGGGATCTACGTCTGCGAAGCGGTCTGGCTCGTGGCCCGACCGCTCACCTTCCTCATCTGGGGGGGCGTGTTCGAGCGCTTCCCGCAGCTGCGCGTGGTCGTGACCGAGGGCACTGCGAGTTGGGTGCCCCACTACCTCGAGCACTGGGACGAGCGCTACGAGGACTGGCACGTCACCAGCAAACTCGGCGACTACAAGAGCCACCTTTCGATGAAGCCCTCGGACTACTACCGGCGCAACGTTCACACCGGAAGCTTCCTCGCCCCGCGCGAAATGCAGCGACGCGAACAGATCGGCGTCAACACCCTGATGTGGGGCAGCGACTATCCCCATCCGGAAGGCACCTGGCCCCATACCCGGGAAGCGATTGTCGAGACCTTTCGCGGTTTGCCCGAAGCCGAGATCAGCGCGATGTTGGGAGGCAACGCCGCCGAGGTCTACGGTTTCGACACCGGCAAGCTGGCGGCGATCGCGGCGCGCATCGGTCCTGAGAAATCCAGCCTCGCCGGCTGAGTGCGCCGCCGCTAAGTCGCTGGCAAGCCGACGATCAGTCGGTCGGCGGCAACGGCATGCCGGCCGAGATGCGCATCGAGCGCATGACGAGGGCCGTGCGCACCAATCCCATGAGCAAAGGCTCGAGCAGCAAGGTACCCAGGATCGCCACCCGGGTGGGGTCGACCAGGTCGTCCCCGGGCCTGGGGACGCGATCTTCGTTGGATTCGTAGACGGTCTCCGAGAAGCGCCAGGCGGTCGACGCGAAGCCCCGCAAGACCTCGACCGAAAAGTCCGGATCGATGTAGCGCCGCATCTGCGTGATGGCGTCGGCGAGCGATTCGATGTTCAGAGGGTGAGCCACCTGGGCAGTGTCCGGGAGCACCCAGTCAAGGTCGTGCATGAAGCTGGTGACCTCGGCGCAAAGGTCTTCGAAATCCTTCTGCTCCGACGCGTTGCGATCGCGATCGGGCACCCGGTAGATCGCATCCATTGCAGCCCCCACCGGATCTGCCTCTCCCCAGGGTTTGCCGAGTTGGTCGATGACTTCGCGCACGACCTCGAGGGGCAGGTGAGCCACCTCGCGCAGGGCCCGGATCAAGTCGAGGCGTTCCAGGTGTGCCTCGTCGTAGGTCGCCTGGTTGCGTTGGCTGCGGGCACCGGCGGGGACCAAGGCTTCCCGGATATAGAACTTGATCGTCGTCGTGGGGACGCCTGAGCGCCGGCTCAGTTCCGAAATACGCATTTAGATCCTCGAGGCTTGCGTCGAATAGATAGTGATGATATCTAATATCAGATAGTTAACTACCCAATCTTAGCGAGGAGTCGAAGCATGAGCAATTCCCCAACGGTCGAGTTCGAAACCCTGCCGCCACACCGGGTTGATTGGCGTCGCGCATTTCGCGCCATCCAGATCATGAGAGTGGATCCCAACCGGACAGACCAGGTTTTCGAATTGAACGTCGCGCTCGACGGTGGCGATCTGGAGCGCCAGTTCCAGGGCATGCTGGCTGAGCCCGGTGGGGCGGATCTGTTGCGCGAAGCTCCGGTGCTGCTCGCCCGACTCGCGGACTTCGATCAGCTGGAGTCTCTCGCGCCCGATACCCTGGGCGCCGCCTACTCGAGGATCATGCGCGGCAATGGCTTTGCTGCGGATGGTCTGCGGCAAGCGGAAGCAAAGATCGACGAATCCGCTGAGTTGCATCCGGGCGTCGCGCGCACCTGGTGGGCCGAGCGCGGTGGGTGCCTGCACGATTTGTTCCATGTAGTCACCGGCTACGGCCAGGATCCCGCCGGCGAGACAGCGCTCCTGGCCTTCACCGACGGCGTGTATGGAAAAAAGTTTCGTCTGCGGGTGATCCGCTTTGGCCTGACGGCGTCCATATTCACCGCTCCTCCGACGTCGAGGCTGCGCACCCTGGTGTTTTCCTGGCAGGCACGGCGGCGCGGGGTTCGCTCGCGGATTCCGTTCTCGTTCCGCTGGGAAGAGGCGCTCGAGCAACCGCTTTCCGAGGTTCGAAAACAGTTGGGCATCGCACCGGCCAAGCGTTCGCATCCGCGCGGAATGCTCGAGGGAGAGATGGAGGCACCGTGGTCGTTCAGACCCCATGAAGTTGCAGCCTCGTCTGCCACATAGGCCCGGAACCGGGTGTGGCCGCCACTCGATCATGTTAGGTTCAAGTTCTTCTCATTGTGACGGTACGCGGCAGCGAGCCGTGATCTCGATCCCAGCGAGGGAGCTCCCAGCATGAGCGAACGCATTGACGCCTATTTCGTGGCCGGAGGCCGCTACCACGACATCGACTTTGCCCGGAGCGAGATCTTGAAGTTGTTGGCGGAGCATCCGCAGGTTCGAACCAAGGTGGGTTCGGACTATCGCGACACGGAAGCCATCGCTTCGAGCCGCTTTCTGGTCACCTATACCTGCGATCTGCGGCCAACGGATGCCGAGCAGGAGGCGCTTCACGACTTTGTTGCAAACGGCGGGCGCTGGCTCGCGTTGCACGGAACCAACTCGGTGCTCGACTTCACGCGCGATGGCGTCGAGGCGCCGCGCATCATCGACCGGATGGCCTTTACGCTGGGCAGTCAGTTCATCGCGCACCCGCCCATCCATCCCTACAAGGTGGAGTCCGTGGCCCCGGAACATCCCCTGGTCGAGGGGATTGCCAACTTCGAGACCGACGACGAGCTCTATCTATGCGTCTACCACGACCGCGAACAACTCGTTCCCCTGCTCGAAACTTCCTACTCGGGAAGCGCGGACGGGTTCAAAGAATCCGACTGGAGTGACGCGGATCGGCACCTCGTCATGTACTTGCGAATGCTGGGCGAGGGCGGGGTGCTGTACAACACCCTCGGCCACTGCCGAGGTCACTACGACATGCAGCCGGTGATGGACTACTACCCGACGATCGAACGCTGTTCATGGGAGCTGCCGGAGTACCACGAGTTGTTGCGGCGTGGCATCCGCTGGTGCCTCGGCGAAATCTCTTAGACCTCTGTTAGAGTTCGAGCCGCGGACCCAGGCCGCGTTGCACATGCTGCAATTCGCGCAGAGTCCCGCGCAAGAACTACCCAGATACGACGCTGGAGACAAAATGGAACTCGACGATCTGATCTACGAAAAAGCGAACCACATCGCGACCATCACGTTTGACAACCCGGCGAAGTTGAACGCGATGACGGGGAAGATGCTCGCATCTTTTTCTCGCGCGGTCGAGCTCGTTGCAAGCGATGATGATGTGCGGGTGCTGGTTCTCACGGGATCGGGCCGGGGTTTCAATACCGGGGCCGATACCGAGATGCTGATCGCGCTCGCGAAGGGCTTGCCCGTCCCCGGAGCCGTCGAAGAAGAAAGCCGTCGCAAGGCGATGGAGCCCATTGGCTGGTTCAGTGTCGAGGTGAGTCAACTTGCAAAGCCCACCATCGCCGCCATTAACGGGCCGGCGGTCGGAGGTGGGTTTGCTCTCGCGATGGCCTGTGACCTGCGCATCATCGCCAACGACGCCAAGTTCGGCATGGCGTCGACCCACCGGTATGCGCTGCCACCCGAAGGCGGCATCACCTATACCCTGCCGCGAATCGTCGGTCTGACCAAGGCTTTGGAACTTCTCTTGACCGGGGATCTGGTCGACGGCGTCGAGGCAGAACGCATCGGGCTGGTGAACCGCGCAGTGCCCAAAGAAGAGGTCTTGAAGGTGGCCATGGAACTCGCCGAGAAGATCGCCGGCAACGGCCCGATCGGCATGGAACTGACCAAGCAGCTGATCTACCGGGGGCTCGCCGAATCCAGCATCGCCACCCAGGTCGAACGCGAGGACGCGGCCCTGGTTCGCGGTTTCAAGACCGAGGACTACGAAGAGGGTGCGACCGCCTGGTGGATCGACAAGAGAAAGCCAGTCTTCAAGGGCAAGTAGAGGCTGCGCTGCGCCTTTCTCGCCCTTGGCTGTTGGCGTAGATGCTCGCGTTGACGCCCAAGGTTTCGTCTTCTTGCTACACCTATGACACCAACTATGACACCAACTATGACACTACCTATGACACTCATGGACATGGATCACACCGCCTTCGAGGCTCGACTTGGATAACGAATATAGCGACGACCAAAATTTCCTCCGGGATACTACGCGCAAGTTCCTCGAGTCTGAGGTGCCCCTCACTGCGGTCCGAGCGCTGGCAGACGACCCCGATGGTTTCGATCGCGGCTGGTGGAAGCGGGGCGCCGAACTCGGCTGGACTTCGATGTTGGTCCCCGAAGAACTCGGCGGTGGCAGCCTCGGCGGCGGACTTTTGGATCTGATCATCATTGCCGAGGAGTTTGGACGCCTCGCATCACCGGGCCCCCTGGTGCCGACCAATGTCGTCGCAGCGGCGGTCGCGGCGTGCGGATCGGACACCCAACGCGAAGCTCTGCTGACGGATCTCGTCGAGGGAAACCGGATCGCCGCCTGGGCATTGTTCGAGCCCGGAGGCGCGTGGCGGGTCGAAGACCTGAAGTTCGTCGCCGAACGACGGGGCGATGACTTCGTCTTGCGCGGCGTGAAGGCGCCGGTGGAAGCCGGCGGACAGGCGGACGAAATTCTCGTTACGGCACAAACCGATCGGGGGCCGACCCAGTTTCTGGTCTCGGCGGACGCTTCGGGTCTGCAGCGCACGCCGATGGCGGGCCTCGATCTGGTGCGACGCTTCGACGAGCTTCGCTTCGACGATGTCGTGGTTCCCCGCAGCGCCATGCTGGGCGACCTCGGTGCTGCGGAGAGCCTGGTCGAGCGCCAACTCCACATCGCCCTGATGCTGCAATGCGCCGAAACCGTGGGTGCGGTGGATCGCCTGTTTGCAACCACCCTCGAATACATGTTTGATCGCTACTCGTTCGGCCGGCCCCTGGCGTCCTACCAGGCGCTGAAGCACCGCTTTGCCGATATGAAGATGTGGCTCGAGGCGATTCACGCCACGACCGACGCGGCGACCCGCGCGGTCGAGTTGCAAGACGAAGGAGCGGCGGTTTTGGTCAGTGCCGCAAAATCCTACGTCGGGGATCACGGGGTGAAGATCATGCAGGAATGCATTCAGATGCACGGCGGGATGGGGGTGACCTACGAGCACGACGCACACCTCTACCTGCGCCGTGCCACCCAGAACCGCGTGCTGTACGGAACGCCAAGCGAACATCGAGAGCGCGTCGCGTCGCGCATTGGACTCGGGGCTGACGATGGCTCTGATCGGGAGGTGGCAAAATGAGCACCCCGGAAGTCACCGCGGACATCGAAAGCTTCCGGCTGCGGGCGCGGACCTGGCTCGCAGAGAACATGCCCCGCGAAGTAGACGGGGGCTTCGGAATCGCGGACGCAAAGCGTTGGCCCAGAGCGCGCGAGCTTCAGCGCATCCTCTTCGACGGCGGCTATGCGGGTCTCTGCTTTCCGAAGGAGTATGCTGGCCAGGGGCTCAGCCTCGCCCATCAGCGCGCCTTCGACGAAGAGGTGGCGGGCTACGAGATGCCCCTGACCCTCAACGTCCCGACCTTCGGCATCATCGCCGCGACGCTTCTCGACTTCGGAACCGAAGCCCAGAAGAAGCGCTACCTGCCCCCGATCCTGAGCGGCGACGAAATCTGGGTA
>SMVB01256903.1_pt1 | contig 11681 bp, 15 predicted proteins | sample 2456461 | NCBI WGS metagenome assembly SMVB01 (sample SAMN11095934, study PRJNA526329) | marine sediment metagenome | biome: Marine sediment; feature: Surficial sediment; material: Deep marine sediment; isolation source: Hadal surficial sediment | place: Pacific Ocean | collected 2014-05 | depth...
CGTCAGTTTAGCCAACATGATCCCGGATCGCGGCCCACTAGATATTTATCTCGATGATGTACTCATTGCCGAGGATCAACTGTTTGGCGATGTGGGTAACTACATCGAACTACCGGGTGGGAGTTACACATACAAACTAACAACTGCTGACGAGATTGATGACGTCGTCATTGATACCACATTTACGCTCAACAATGGCGAGTTTCAAACTGTCGCCGCGACAGGCATAGCCGACTCAAACACCATTTTGCAAACTTTCGATGATCTAAGGCGAGTGGCGACTCGTTCCGCACTTGCAATTACCCATGTTGCACCTTCTGCGGGAACGATAGACGTTTACATCATGTCACCCGGTGAATCCGTCGACGACAATTTCCCTACAATTACCCAATTTACATTTCCGGGGAGTCAAAATCTCGGCCTGGAGGAAGGGACTTTCGATTTCATTGTTACCGAGGCTTCGACCAAAACAGTTATCCTGGGACCGGAACGAATAAGTCTGGATGCAAGTGGACTCTATCGAGTGAATATAACCGATGCGATTGGCGGCGGTGAACCGGCACAGACCATCCTGGGTTATGATTTCGATCCGGGATTTAATCCCTGATCAGTGCTGTTCGGGTTCGAAAACGACCTTGTAGACCGAAGGATCTAACGCCTGTGTAAAAGCATTCCCGACATCTTTAAATGTGTGGCTGGAAAATATAAGGTGGTCGAGGGAATGTGATTGAAGCCAATCTATCGCTTTCCGGAAGGGTCCACACCTCGACCCGACCAGCGTCAATTCATTAACAACTATTTTGCTGGCATCCAGGGCTAACTGTCCATCGTAGGTGCTCTTCATCACGATTGTTCCCCTGGCCGCAACCGAGTCTAAAGCGGTTGAAAATCCGCTAGCCTGGCCACTGGTTTCCACCACGAGAGGAAAATCATGTTCTATCGTCTTATCAATAACATTGATCTCTGGATTACCGATATGTTGCAACCGCTCCTGGCGACGCACTAACAGGCTTACATCGAGTGTCGTGCTCGCCAAAACCTCAGCCACCAGGATGCCCAGGCGACCGGCACCGATCACCAGAACCCGGCTATAGTCGCCTGGATTCACCTGTTCCAGAATTTCCAAAGCTGCCGCCAGAGGCTCAATCAGGACTGCATGCTGGTTTGCAATGCCTTCAGGTACCGAAAAGATGTTCTTCTCCGGTACCACGAGATATTCTGCGAATGCGCCGCCCTGCTGCTCGATGCCGATAACTTTTCGCGTCGCACAGTGGTTCTGCATTCCCGCATCACAAAGGTCGCAGTTGCCGCAGCCAATATTGATCTCCGAGACGATCCTTTTGCCAAACTGATCTCCATCTGAAACGACTTCCCCGACAAATTCGTGCCCGGCAACACCGGTAAATGAGTAATAACCCCGTTGCAGTTCAAGATCAGTACCACAAATACCAGTGCACAGGGTTCTGACCAGCAGTTCACCGCGAGCAGGTTCTGGACGAGTCAAATCGTCACGATAGACAAACTCACCGTTTTCCAGCCATATCCCTTTCATATCGAGAGCCTATCACGTTTGCTTTCTATCCCCGGTTGTTTATTCTCTGATCCAAAGTCGTTACCCGATTTGAGGAACAACAATGATATATCCAGATTCCTGGCAAGTCAGTAAGCTCTCTGGCAGGCTCGGTGCAGAAATTACCGGCGTCTCACTTTCAGATTTTACGGTAAGTGATATCGATGCGATCAACAATCTTCTGCTAGAAAACAAGGTTATCTTCTTTCCCAACCAGACTCTTTCAGATGAACAACATGTAGAACTTGGTAGGCAATTCGGGAAACTTGAAGGGCATCCGAACCTGAAGAGTATTGCTGATACGCTTCCGGAAATATTCCAGCTTGCCGCAACCAGTGGTGGCGTTGCTGATGAATGGCATACTGATATCACTTTCCAGAAAAATCCGGCGCTCATGTCAATCCTACACATGGTGACCTGCCCGGAGACAGGTGGCGACACCATGTGGAGTAGTCTGGAAGCTGCCTATGATGAACTATCAGATCCAATGAAAGATCTGTGCGAAGGCCTAACAGCACTGCATGACGCCCTGCCCCACAATCATCCTGAACAGATGACCATTCACCCTGTCGTTCGGGTTCACCCGGTAACCGGTAAAAAATCACTTTATGTAAACGAGCATTTCACCCGGCGGATAGTGGAAATGAGCGCACTGGAAAGTGAAGCCTTGCTTAATCACCTGACCAGATGGGTGACCAACCCCAGATTTACCGTTCGTTATCGTTGGTCAAAAGGAACATTCGCCATGTGGGACAATCGTTGTACTCAACACTTCGTGCTCAATGACTTTGAAGGGGAACGCGTCATCCAGAGAGTGACGATCATGGGTGACGAGGTATCTGCTGTAAGAGAACCCAAATGGAAACCCTGGATCAGGCCCGGACGGCTTTCCGCCACCAGCAGGCATGACCGGCAACTCTTTAACTACCTCAAGAGCCAGGAGCTTGTGTAGAGCCTTCAGCGGTTCGCATAAAGAGCCTTCAGCGGTTCGCATAAAGAGCCTTCAGCGGTTCGCATAAAGAGCCATCACTAGAACATGGGCGGTACCCGAATATGCCTGACAAAAGTATGCTTGAAGATCGTTACGCCATCATTGAAGTGATGAGCAATTATGCTGCCGGACTGGATGCAAGGGACTGGGCACTCTGGCGTGATGTCTTTACCGATGAGACAGTGTTCGATTTAAGTTCATGGAACAAGATTCCGGCTCGGTCACTTGATACCGACAGGGTCGTTAAATCCCAGGCCAGGATTTTTGCAGAACTTATTACAACTCAACATTTCCTGACAAACCACAGGATCACTATTGATGGAGACCAGGCCCGGGGAATTGCACATATGCGTGCAGAACACTGGTTGCTGGAAGACGATGGAAGCACCTCCCGCTACACCATGTTTGGGTACTACGATGATCGGTTCGTGCGTACACCTGACGGTTGGAAAATGTGCGCAATGCAGCTCAATGTCACACATACAGAGGGTGACCGTCGAGTCATGACAGAAGCAGAACAACGCGCCAAAAGCAAGCGTAACTAGACCATATGGTCTGTACATATTGATGGACATCACATTTAGAATCAATGGCTTACCGTTCATCCTTCATTAATAACCTTTAATCTTTACCTACCTAGCTAAGCCCCGTTTTCAGTGGCCTAATTAGCGATATGAAAAAGTTATTCACACTTGCCCTTATTATTTTCGGTTTCAGCGCCACCAGCGAAGCCTTTGCTGCAAGAGTGTTTAAGTGTGTGGATGCAAAAGGTCATACTACGTTTACTTTTGCATCCTGCTCAACTTACTCAACCGGAAATGAGTCAGTACAATCCTATGAATATCATAAGGCTGAGCTTGACATAATCGAAAATAAGATTTCTCACCTGCGACGTCGGTCCCGGGATCTTCGGCTTGAAATGAAAGCAAATTTAATCACTGATATGGATCCGAAAAAGCGGCAGGAATTCCTGAAAGATTTTAAATTCAACTCAGGAGATATCACCCGTCAACTCGCAGAGTTAAAAAACCAGCGAGCTGAACATGTAGAAAGTTCAATGGCTTTGCTCACACAGGCGTACTGACCGTATCCCACCGATCCCGTTTCTGAGACAATATAGTTCTGTCTCACAACGGAGAATCCATTGAGTCTCGCAACCATTGCCTTACCCGCCGCAAAACGATTGAAGGCACGAAAAGAAACCGTCGCAATTGCAGAATCCTCAACAGGCGGGTTAATTTCTGCCAGCCTGTTAGCCATACCCGGCGCTTCTGCCTATTTCCTTGGGGGCACTGTAATCTACACCCGGCAATCCCGAAAAATTTTCCTTGATCTCCCAATGGACAAGTTAAAAGGCGTATCGCCATTGACTGAGGAAATGGCCAGAATCTTTGCTGAAACCATCAGGAAAAGCCTCGATGCTACCTGGGGTATTGCAGAACTCGGCGTTGCAGGACCTTCTGGAACACCTTACAGCGATGAGACAGGCATTAGTGTTATTGCCATTTCTGGACCAATCGTCACCAGTGAGAAGATACTGACCGGCCACAATGACCGGGAACGGAACATGCAGCAATTCACGGAACGCGCGCTCGCGCTACTTGAGACAACACTAAAATATGCCGATGAAGGAACAGAACCAGGTGCCCCGTCATGATAGAAACAGAAACGACACTATTTGAGGTACGCGACAAGGTAGCGTGGATAACCCTGAATCGACCCAGGGCGTTAAATTCGCTGAACCCTGAATTGCGCTGGCAATTATCACAGCACATGGACGAGGTAGAATCAAACGATGATATCTGGTTAGCCGTCATTACGGGTGCAGGTGATAAAGCTTTTTGCGCCGGTGCCGATCTGAAACATCGGGCAACAGAACGCACCGCGAGCGTCGAACAAAGAGCACTCTGGCAGCAGCTCGTCTCGGAAACCACCCATATTATCGAACGCTGGTATATGCCCAAACCTATCATAGCGATGGTCAATGGTTATGCCCTCGGTGGCGGTCTCGAAGTTGCCATGGCTTGTGACATCATAATTGCGGCTGAACATGCCGAATTCGGTTTGCCCGAACCCCGCAGGGGTTTGATGGCGGGTTCTGCTGGCGTACATCGCCTTCCAAGGCAAATAGGACTCAAACCGGCAATGGGGTATATGCTAACAGGTCGACACATGTCCGCGAACCGTGCCTATGAATTGGGGCTGATCAACGAGGTAGTGCCTTATGATGAACTTAAATCAACGGTAGATGGTTATGTCGCTGATATTCTCAGATGCGCTCCACTGGCAGTCAGGGCAACAAAAGAAGCATCGATGCGCGGCCTGGATTATCCGTTGGCCCAGGCGTATTACAATCGTTATGAATCGGAAGTAAAACGAATTAATAGTCTGGACGCCCAGGAAGGGCCCAGGGCATTTGCGGAGAAGCGGGAGCCAAATTGGCAGGGAAAATAATAGACTGGGAAATTTACCTGGATGTGGATGGCGTCTGCGCAGATTTCATTACACCGGGGCTTCGTGCCATCGGCCATAATCCGGAATTAGTACTCGAAGAATGGCGTGACAAACATGCCGGTGAGTTTTATCCAGAAACACTTATTGGTATGCCGCCCAGACAGCTTTTTTATGAACTGGATAAACTCGGCGCAGCGTTCTGGTCCGAGCTTTCCCCATTCCCCTGGTTTCCCGATCTCTATTATGAGTTATCCAGTTACGGTCACGTGGTATTCCTAACTGCGCCCACTGGATTTCCTGATTGTCTTGCCGGTAAGTATCAGTGGCTTTGCAACTTCTTTGGTGAAGGATTTACCGATTGTGTTTTTACAGAACATAAGGACAGGCTTGCACATCCAAATGCTATACTTATTGACGATAGCGATCGAAATATCGAACGATTCAACCAACGAGGCGGCAATGGGATCGTGTTTCCCTGCTTCTGGAACCTCGGTGGCGAAACAGACAATCCTATGGCCGCAATCTTGGAACGAATCGAAAAATTGGTCGCTTAATTAATGTCATCGGCCAGAAACTATTAATGGAATACCCCTGTGATAACCTGTTAGGAATACTTTATAATGCTTACAAATGCAGCAATCGTAGAGAATAAGGACGGCCAATTTTCAATAGAGGAACTGGACCTCAGCGAGCCGGGGCCAGGCGAAGTCAGGGTGAAAATGCAAGCCTGTGGCATCTGCCGGAGTGATCTTAGTGCACTGGCGGGGATCGAGCGGGTTCAATTTCCAGCCGTACTCGGACATGAGGCTGGGGGCCTTCTCGGAGTACGTCATGGTGCCCCAGGCCATGGCCATTCCGGTCAAGTGTAATCTTAAAGCGACTCATTCGTGTTTGATCGGATGCGGCATCACCACCGGCTTTGGTGCCGCAGCCAATACAGCGGCGGTTCGTTGGGGAGAGACCGTCGCAATATTCGGTTGCGGTGGTGTCGGACTCGCTGCTATTCAGGGCGCGCGAGTTGCCGGGGCTTCCAGGATATTTGCTATTGACCCGCTACCGGGTTCGATTGCAGGCCGCAAAGACCGTGGGCGCCACGGATCTCCTCTCTCCTGATGATGCTGTAAAGAAAGTTATTGCCCAAACAGATGGTGGTGTGGATGTTTCCATCGAGTGCGTTGGGAAACCCGGCACCATGGTTGGCAAGGTCAGGCCCTTCAGTAAATATCATCGCTGCTTGTTCATCGAACTGCTCGAGCAAAAACCTTTCCTGGGGTTTTTCTGAGGCGGTCTTGGGTATTTCATTGACCACCTGAAGATAAGTTGGCACAAAATTCTATTCCAGTCCCTCTCGACATTTTACAAAGATCTGCGCCGGGCTAAAAGATTCCGGATCCAGCGGTACAACGGCAGCCACAACATCCTTCTCACCAGGTGAACCCGATTTGGCAGGCACGCCATAGACGAATACATCCGTTATTGAGGGACATGCCGCAACGACACCTTCAACGAATCCAGGATTAATGAAATCTCCATTGTGCCGGATGCCGCCACCCTTTCGGTAATCAAAATAGAACCAGCCTTCCTTATCCCGATGGCAGACATCACCGCTGCGTAACCAACCGCCTTGTGTCTTTTTATTGGATGCATCCTTATTACCAAAGTATTCTACTTCTGGCTGGTCACCTTGCGCAGGTCTACTGATCAGTTCACCGGGTACACCCGGTGCACACTCATTATCATGCTCATCAACTACGCGCATTTCTGAATTAGGTGGTGGTTTACCGAAACTGCCGATGGGGCCAACACCGATGGGATTGATTGCCAAACCTCCTTCAATTGCGCCGTAACACTCAAGGATCTTGACATTAAAACGTTCCTCAAAGCTTTCCCAGATACCGATTGGCATACCTGCGCTAACAACAAAATTGACAGGATTATCGGCATCATTGTCCCGTTCAGGCTCTGAATATATCGCCATCGCCATGCCACCTAACAAGTTAAAAAAGGTACTGCCATACTGGCGGGTAATATCCCATAATCGAGATTTAGTAAATTTGCGGCTAAATACTGCCCGCAACCCCATACCTAATGTTGGGCCGAGGGTCATTAACTGCGCATTTCCATGAGTCAAAGACAAACCGGTGTAAGGCCTGTCAGTTTCGCTAAGGCCAAATACGGCACCGAACATCGTTGCCCCACCGTAGGATTCGTTAGATCTCACCACGCCTTTTGGGTCACTCGTTGTACCGGAAGTATAAATTATCTCGAATGGTTCCTTGCCGGTTTTAACCCTGATGTTTACCGCAGAATATGGCCTGGATAAAATGTCGGTTAAAGACTCCGCTCCCTGTACCACAGAAGGATCGACATCATCACCCTCGTCACTGGCCAGTACCCATATCCAATCCAGAAACTCCAACTGGTCCCTGATTTCCAGGATGTGGTGGATTGCATAATCGGCGGCAATGATACCTTTGCACTGGGAATTGTTAAGCGTGTACGCCAGCTTCACTCCCTTTGTCCTTGGATCAATAGGCACAAAAACGCTGCCGGATATTGAAGCGCCAACCATGGTATCGACAAACTCAGGGTGGTTCCGCATGAAGAGTGCAAAACGATCCCCAACTTGCATCCCACGGCTGATTAGTCCGGCGGCGATCCGATTGCCGTTTTGCCATAGATCTGAATAGGTCCTGATTTCATCATCCCTGACGCCAGCCCCCTCAAAAGTCAGGATATCAAGATCAGGTTTTTGTTCCGCTCGCGATGCAATAAGGTTGGCGAGGATCATTTCATTTCGATCGGCCATTTCACTAACCGCCGAGTATCGTGATACACAGCGCAGCAGCATCGCTGCCAAGCGAACCACCACCATTATGTGCAAGTGCAATCTTCGCATTTTCAACCTGGCGCTTACCGGACCTACCCTGCAATTGTTCGGTCAACTCAACGATCTGGGCAATTCCAGTTCCTTCTTCTTTCTTTCACTAACGATAACAACCGCTGCTGCACCATCCCCGATCGGTGAACACATTGGACGCGTTAAAGGTTCAGCAATCATCGGTGAGGCAAGGACGTCTTCAACCGTTAGCGCTTCCCTGAATTGTGCCCTGGGATTCAAACTTCCATGAAACGAATTCTTGGCAGATACACCTGCAAATTGCTCAACAGTTGTACCATATGCTTTCATGTGAGACCGGGCTGCCGATGCATAGATATCCATGAACATGGATCGGTTTTCGCCAGCACCCCCCGTTGCTACATAAGCATTCATTTTCATATCGCTTTCCTCTTATAGGTGAAACTCAACTCATGCTATAACAGACCCGGCGGTTCGATATCAAATGCCCTCTGCAAATACTTAAGTTCCTCTTCGCGCTCGGGCAAGGGCGCTGGCCGGGTAAACATCTTGTCTTTCCTTAGTTCATCCACCACTTCTTCACTGCGTGGATAGGGTTGGTCATAGGAGTTCATTTTGAATAGTCGCCCAAATTCCTGGCGCGGTCTCTGGCCGCCTGCCTCCCAGTGTTCTGCTGGATAGCCAACGGTTTGTAGTAGCAGGAAGCGGCAGTGGTCGGGTATGCCAAGCGCTTTGAACATGCGCTCACCAAATGGGGAACCGAGGCAACAGGTGCCGAGTCCCTGCTCATATGCCATCAAAGTTGCCTGGGCAATACCCTGCCCGCAATCTATCTCACCCAACCCGGGTGCCTTCAAGCTTTCCTTGATGCCGCTGAAAATGGGGATCAATTGTTCTTCTAATGCTTTTTTCCGTTCCTCTTTGGTTCCAAATCCAAGAGCCCCGATATCAATCAGCTGGCGCAGCCGGTCTGCTTGCTCTTCGACCATTTCCGGGTCGATGTACCAGACGATCACAACCGGGGCAACTTTGACCTGCCAGCCAACGATTGTCGCTTCCAGTGAATCCAGTACTTCCTGGGTTGCTGATTCTTTATGTACTGCCACGGCGCCCAGTGATTGCACGTTGCCCCAATGAGATGCGATACGTGCAGCTTCAAACATCAACTGGATCTTTTCTGGTTCAACTGACTTGTAAGGTCGAACAAATCGAATTGATCTGCGCCTGCCTAATACTTCACGTAACTCCATGGTATTTCTCCTCTGCCCTATTTGTTTCGGTGGTCGAATAAATCGAACCACGCCAGCTAACATATTCTTGAGATCATAAGCCACGGAATATTAGGCACACTGATATATATCAACAATCAGGTGCGCCGCGACATATTAAGCCCACGACAAGGGGCGAGAAGTAAGCGGCCGGGGAAATGAAGCTAAGGTCCAGACCATGGACCTTGAGTACAGATCATCCAGAGCGCAACATTGTTGACAAACAGCGGGAGGTACTTAACTAATGGAGAAAAAAAAGAGGTTTGAGACCAGATCAGGCTGCCTGGTCAATGCTATTTAACAGTTCCTCATCAAATTCCGGTAAGGTTGCCAGTTTCGTCTCGTCATCTACCAACGGCTTTAACTGCTCAAACTGGGATTCGCACAAGGTCTGTAACTCTCTATACTTTTCCGCCAGGATAACTGATTGGCTCGAGCTGGATTCCAGTTTTTCAATTCGATTTTGAAATTCTCGTTTCTCTTTCTTCAGTGACCGTAATTCGTCTTCAAGCCGCTTTCTGGCAGTGGCCTCGTCAAATTTCTTCTTGTTGAGCAATTTGAGTTTTTTTACAACGTTTTCCGGCGTATCAGCCAATGCAACATTGATGTTCTTCAACTGCTTTTTCTTTTCATCCAGCTGGGTTGTTAATTTCCTGAGTTCCAGGTCACTGGTCTTACGTACCGTGGCAAGTAGTTCATCCGTCGCTGTTTTCTGTGTTTTGAATTCCCCGATGGTAACCTCGTGCTCCAGGCGAATTTCTTCACTCGTTTTTAACCTGGTTTCCATTCCTGATATGGCCGTTTCGTTTTTTTTCCTGGCGGACTCAACAAGAGATGCTGCCTCTGTAATCTGTTTGATACCCAGTTCGAGAGCAATTTTTAATTCTTCCTCACTACACTCCGAATCCAGCTTTAGCGCGTCAGTGACCGTTCTAAGCAATATCTGTTTACCTATTGCTAATTCTTTCCATATATCTATGTCTATACCTTGAACCACATAATTCTCCGAGTGGGTTGACTTACGAAATGGATGCTGATCTAAAATAATTTGGTTAATGCTCACCGTGAATATTTATTCAACCGAAAAGCACTTTGTTCAGAATCAAAATAGTTTGAACACCAAGTTTGTGTTCTTTTTTGTATATGACTTTATGTACAAAAAATACCAAAAAAGAAGTACCAAAAAAGGCGGATAAATGCTGGCATCTGTGGTGATGCATTCACTTTTTAGTCCCGACACATTGCTACAAATCAACACAGAATCGACACAATGATAATGGAACCCGCCCGAGAAGCTGAATTATGGGGATTTTTTCTGGAATTTCAAATTTTTCAGCAATATTTTTCGATAAATATCCACAAAGACTGGTTCTAGATGGTCTCGTTATTGTTAGATCCTTCGCTATGAGGGAGTTTGCCCAGCGGCTTGATTCTATTTACTGTCGCCGATCAGGGAATCCAGGAAATTTGTATTATCCTGCTTGAGCTTGCTGTCAAGCACTCTTAATTGCTCCTTACTCTCTTCGAAGCCGGCCAAAATTGATTCACTACGCAATTGTTCACGGATTTCGTCCACACCAATTTCCTGCTCCAGATCGTCCTTGATTTTATTGAAACCCTTTCGGGCCTTCTCAAACCAGAGGACACCAGTACGAATTGTAGCGGGTAGTTGCTCAGGGCCAATAACCAACAAACCAACCACAGCGGCAAGAATAAGTTCTGTAAATCCAATATCAACCATTGTTTAGACGCTATTTTTTTTGTCCAGGGCACAAGTGGATCATTAGTGTTCTGCACCGGTATCACCCTGACTACTCTCCGGGATTGTATGGGAACCCCCATGGCGCTCATGATCCGCATTGTACAACCCCTTGGGTAGTCTGGGCGCCCTTTCCGGCACCAGCTGGGCAAAACCGCTATTCCTGGCACCCTGCTGAACATCATGTGGATTGTGGCATTCTGTGCAAACGAACCAGCGTTTTTTACCTGTTGAAGCCCATTCGCCAATACGCTTGCCATGGATTCCATCGCGCCAATCCCGATAGGTTGGTCCGTGACATTTGCCACATAATTTTTGCGGCTCGTTAAAGCTGATTTCATTGCCGAAATTATCCACCAGTTTGTTGCGGGTATCCGTGTGGTGACAGTCCAGGCACCACATTGCGCCTCTGCCATGTTGCAGATCCAGGGCATCAGGAACGATATCCTGGTGCATGGTAAGTTTACGTGGGTTTTTGTCTGTATTTTTCGGCGGGAAAACACCGTTGTGGCAAGCAACACCACAAATAGGCAGCAGAGTGAGCATGGGTTCCCTTGGTTTGACGACTGCTTCAGCGTGGGAATAGTCAGCCTCAATGGGCATGTCTCCCATCGGAATTGTGCCTTCAAAGGGATCACCCCACCACAGCACCCCACCGGTATCCTCTGAACACTTCACATTCAGTAAACCTGGTTCAATTTCTTTCTGAATCACCTCTGAAGCGCCCTTTCTACCTTCAAAGCAGACGATTTCTTCTGCATAAATTGATGATGCTGCCA
>SMVB01272506.1_pt1 | contig 11680 bp, 11 predicted proteins | sample 2456461 | NCBI WGS metagenome assembly SMVB01 (sample SAMN11095934, study PRJNA526329) | marine sediment metagenome | biome: Marine sediment; feature: Surficial sediment; material: Deep marine sediment; isolation source: Hadal surficial sediment | place: Pacific Ocean | collected 2014-05 | depth...
CGTACTCTTGGGGTTGCCTGTAGCCCTCAAACAGCATCGCAGAGTTGTAGTAGGTGCTGCTTTCTCCATGATTGGTGAACGCGCCGGAAAGCAACGCTACCTGGCGCCGACGGCTCCAGATGGAAAGCCGGCGATAGAGGCGTGATTGCCGGCCGCGTTCTGCGAATACGGGGAGCGAGGCCTCCGGCCAGATGAGAAGGTCCAGCCGTTCCCTACCTGTATCCGATGCCGGTACTACGAGGCCGCCGAGGTTGTTAATCAGCCGGTCGGAGAGCGACGCGAGGTACTCAACCCGGCTGCCATCCGTGGCGTCAGCCCATTGGTCGGCTTTTATTGCCGGTTGCACGAGGCCGATACGAATACGTTGGTCTTCGTCGCCGAGGGCTGCACGTTGCTCATCACCATACACGGCTATTCCCGATAACATGGCCACCATCGTTAGCGCGATAAGTGAGCGCCAACCAGGCACAGGCCCCGGCCTGTAGGCCATCCGGAAGAATTGCATCCCGAGGATATTCGATACAAGCACGCCCAGCGTAAGCAGGCCAACCCCTCCCAGATCGGCGTGCTGATTGAACAACAACGCATCAGCCTGCGTGTGCCCAAGTAGCAGCCACGGGAAGCCAAAGGCGCCGTGGGATATTAAAAACTCGACCGCAAGTACGTTTGCCACCAGGGCCACTACACCCATTACCAATCCGAATCGCTTTCGAACAAGAAGGGCAAGTGTAAAGGCGATGGCGTGGGGGAGAGGTAAGAGAAGCAGACCCGCCCCTGAGAGCAAGCCGACCGTCATGGATGTGTGCAGCAACATCCAGAATCCTGCCACAATAGTCATCAGCAAGAACGTGACGTACGTCTCGCGGAACACTGTCATGGGGTGTTTCAGCAGGCTCCAACGAATGAGCAGCGGCACCAGCGCGATCCACGCGAGCGGGTACAGACCATACGGGGGCATGCTCAAACCGAGGAGTATGCCACAGTTCATCGCCCATACCGGATGGGAGAAGCGGTTGAGAAGAGGATTTGGAGACCGCATGCGCGCGTGCTGCATCGGGTGTAGGCAGAGAGTCGCGCGAAGTATCGGTTGGAGCGATTGTCAACTAAAGTCGATTGGCCAACGTGGAAGCCCTTGCTAACTTAGCTCTCGTTCTTGATCACCTCCTGTTTAGTCCCCCCACTTCGCATGCCGGTCATTACCATCTGTAACCACAAAGGTGGTACGGGTAAGACGACTACCGTAATGAATCTCGCGGCCGCGATGGGCCTCGGCGGAAAGCGCGTCCTCGTGGTGGATCTCGACCCGCAGTGCTTCCTCACCCAGATCATGGGTGTCGGCGAGCCCGAGCCCGCCATGTCTTCGCTGGCTTTGATGACCCACGATGCGAATCTCCGCACGTTGCCTGTGGTCAAGGTAAGTGGTTTCGATCTCCTTCCGGCTACGCAATACATGACGCGAGCCCAGAAAAAGCTTACCGGCCCGATGGACTCGTTCTGGATCAAGGAGGCGCTGGCGGTGGGGCACGATTACGACATAGTGATGCTGGATACAGCCGCTGCTCTCTCCGTGTATACCATGAACGCACTGGTGGCCAGCGATTATGCTGTGGTGCCGGTAACGCCGGAATACCAGCCGGTGGTAGGCGCCGGGCAGACCTGGCAAACCTGCCAACTCGTCCGCGAGAAATTGAACCCGAGTTTGGCCGAACCGCTGTTCCTCCTTACGCAAGTTGATGGCCGCAAGCGCGACCACGCCGCGTACTCGCAGTACATCCGCACAACGTACGCTGGACGAGTCCTGGATTCGGTAGTACGGACCTGTACCTCACTGGCGGATACGACCCACGACGGCCGGACAGTTTTTGACCACGATGTGGTATCCCGAGGCGCCAGGGACTATGCCAACGCCGCCGACGAACTCAGCCGCCACTTCTTCCCTGGACACCAGACGGAATCGGTTGAAGAGAGTCCGAACGGCAAGCCTGAAGTAGAACCGTATGAAGCGGCACATTCTGGGTCGGCAGGGTCGGCGGGGACGGGAGGAGGCGAGGCCGTTCTGCACTCGTGGATTCCACTCGATCATTGTTAGTGGCCCTTTTCCAGGCTGCATGTGCGATATTCGGTGGGTTCTCCATCCGACGAGTATCATCTAACACATGAAGGCATCCGAGCAACGGTTCTCGTCGAGGTGGGGGTTGCTGCTGAGCGTGCTCGGCATCGCCGTTGGCACCGGCAACATCTGGCGCTTCCCCCGCATTGCCGCGCAGAACGCGGGTGAAGACGGCGCGGGGGCCTTTCTTGTCGCGTGGCTCGTGTTTCTGCTCGTGTGGAGTATCCCGCTAATCATTGCGGAGTACGCGATGGGCCAGCGGGGGCGGATGGGCACCATCGGCACCTTTTCGAAGCTGACGAAAGGCAAGTTTGCGTGGATGGGCGCCTTCGTCGGGTTTGTGGCCACGGCCATCATGTTCTACTACAGCGTTGTGGCCGGGTGGTGCGTGTACTACACGGGCACAACGCTTTTCACCGGCTTGCCGATCTCGCTGGAGTCAGCGCAGGCAACGTGGTATGGCTTTCAGGATTCAGGTTTCCCGATCGTCTTCCACGGCGTGGCGATGACCGTCGGTGCACTTGCATGCTGGCAGGGTGTGCGGTCCATTGAGCGAGCCAACAGGGTGCTCGTGCCCACACTTCTCGTGATTGTGGTGATCGCCGTCATCCGCGCCATCACGCTTCCCGGCGCCGGTGCAGGGATCGCGTATTTGTTTACGCCGGATTGGGGGACGCTGACTTCGCCGAATATCTGGCTGCAGGCTCTCACCCAAAACGCCTGGGATACGGGGGCCGGCTGGGGGCTCATCCTCACATACGGGGCGTACATGCGGAAGGAGCATGGAGTCGTCCGCAACGCGGTGCTGACCGGCGTAGGCAACAACACGGTCTCGTTGTTGGCAGCAATGATGGTGTTCGGGATCGTGTTCGCCGTGCTCGGGCAACAGATGGAAACGACCGAGATCCTTGCGACAATGAAGGATAGCGGCCCGGCATCCACCGGCATGACGTTCATCTGGATGCCGCAACTGTTTGCAAAGATGGCGTTCGGGAAGCCTCTGGCCATATTGTTTTTCCTCGCCCTGGCATTTGCCGCGCTCTCGTCACTGATCTCGATGATCGAACTGGCGACGCGCAATCTGGTCGATCTTGGAATAAAGCGCCCACGGGCTGTCAGTTTGGTTGCCGGCGGCGGGTTCCTCCTTGGCGTGCCGAGCGCCCTCAACACAAACTTTCTGGCAAACCAGGACTTCGTCTGGGGTGTGGCGCTGATGCTCTCCGGGGCCTTCGTAGCATTTGCCGTGATGAAGTACGGTGTCCAGCGGCTACGCAGTGAAGTGGCCACGCCGAGCGACTGGAAGATGCCCGGTGCGTGGAATGGTATGATTCGCTTCCTCATTCCGGTGCAGGCCATCGTACTGTTGGTCTGGTGGCTCTGGCAGGCAACAACCACCGACTTTGCCGCCCGCTGGTACGATCCCTTCGAGACCTACAGCGCCATGACGTGCCTCGTGCAGTGGGCGGTTGTGCTGGTTGCACTTATCGCACTGAATCGTTGGATGGCGCAACGGACGATGCAGGAATCCTTGTACGAGGAATCGTGATGTGGAGAACCGCTTTCAGCTTCATCGCTGCCGCGCTGTTGCTTGCAGGATGTGGGGGCAGTGGGATGGTTCCGGCGCCGGATGGTTTGTTGACCCACGCCGAGCGCACGGACTTCCAGGAAACCTCTCGCCACGCCGATGTGATGGCGTTCATGGAAGCGGTGTCTGCCTCGCCTTCCATCCATCTCACCACGTTTGGGGAAACGGTTGAAGGGAGAGCCCTGCCGCTGGCTGTGTGGGGTGCTCCGGGTGCATCCGCGGAAGCCGTGCGGTCTACAGGGAAGACGCGCGTATTCGTCTTCGCAAACATCCACGCGGGAGAGGTTTGTGGGAAAGAGGCCGCTCAGATGCTCCTCCGCGACCTCTCGGAAGGCCGCAACGCTGCCTGGGCTGATTCCCTCGTCCTCCTCATCGCACCCATCTACAACGCCGACGGCAACGAGCACATCGCGTACGATAACCGCCCGATGCAGCACGGACCAGTAGGAGGGATGGGGCAGCGTCGGAATGCGCAGGGCCTCGACCTCAACCGCGACTTTATGAAGCTCGCCGCGCCGGAATCTCGCGCCCTCGTGCAGCTCTTTCGTGACTACGACCCGCACGTTGTCATCGATCTCCACACGACGAACGGAACGCGGCACGGTTACCATCTCACGTACGCGCCGCCGCTGAACCCGAACACGCCAGGTGAAATGGACGCAGAGTTGCGCGACCACTGGCTTCCCGCAGTTTCAGCGCGCATCGCCTACACGGATGGCTGGGCGACCTACCACTATGGCAATGTGCCGGGCGCTTTCGGTGAGCCTGTCACGGTACCGCGCGCGTGGTACTCGTTCGATGCTCGCCCGCGTTTTGGGACGAACTACGCGGGGCTCCGAAACCGTTTTGGCATTCTGAGTGAGGCCTACAGTTACGTCCCGTTCGAGGAACGAGTGCTAGTGACGAAGCGGTTTGTAGAGGAGGTTGTGGACTATGCCTATCAGAATGCAAGCCGTGTGCGGGCCCTGGCCGAACACGCCGACGCCACCTCTGTTGTGGGCGAGGAACTTTCGCTCCGGGCCACGTGGGCACCGCTCCCTGAGCCCGTCGAGATTCTGATGGGCGAGGCTGATAGCGTCGCCCATCCTGTTACCGGCGAACTCATGCTGGAGCGCGTTGATGTGCTGCATATGGAAGTAATGCCCGCATTTGTGAGGTTCACACCAACCGAAACGGAGCGAGCGCCGAGCGCCTACCTCGTGCCGCAGGGGCTCACAGCCGTCGTGGAGTTGCTCGACTTGCACGGCATTGATTACTACGCTGCACGGACGACGGGCCAGCCTGTTGACGTATTCAGTATCGACAGCGTGCAGGTTGATGAACGTCCGTTTCAGGATCGCTACGGCCAAACGCTGTTCGGCTATTACGGTACGCTAAACGACGCAGATGCACAAAACGTGCTGGTCGTGCCCGTCAACCAGCCCCTTGGGCGGCTTGTCTTCATGCTGCTCGAGCCACGCTCGGACGACGGTATCGTAGCCTGGGCCGTGCTTCCTCCAGAAACCTACACGGCGCACCGTGAATACCCGATTCGCCGAATTCACGGAACGCTTCCACCTCGATAGCAAACGGCGGGCACCAATCTTGCTTTATTGGCGTTCTCAGTCCGCTGCACAGTTTCCTGCACGAACTCCGTTCGTATGTACCGCCTCGCATTCATTTTCATACTGGCCGCGCTTGCGGTTTCCGGCTGTCGCAACGCTTCTTCGACGAGTGAAGCAGGCTCGGAGACGGACTACGAATTGATTACGGTTGACGCGGCGTCGTTTACAGAGGATGTTGGGAATATTGACGCGGATATCCGAATCATCAATATCTGGGCAACCTGGTGCGGCCCTTGCCATGTGGAGATGCCCGAGTTCGTGCGCTTCGGCAATGACATGGCCGATGAAGGCGTTGCCGTCCGCTTCCTGTCCATCGACGATCCACAGTTTCTCCCACAGGTGGAACAGTTTGTAGCCAACTACGGCATCACGGGCACTACTTATTTTTCCGGCACAGGTGACCAATTAGTCAGGAACATCCACCCGCGCTGGCAATACGGCCTGCCTACGACGCTGATGATTGACCGCAATATGAAGATCCGCGATGTGTGGGAAGGTGCCGTGAGCTACGATTTCCTGATGGCGAAAGTGGAACGCATGCGTGGGCTCCTTGCGGCGGATTCTGATTCCGCAGAACCAACAGATTCATCGTCTGGCGATTCCTGAAAGAAATTCCATGCGGCGACCAGCCTTTTTAGCCTCTTTAACGTTGGCCTCCCTTGTGTTGGCCTTCCTGGCTTCGGGCGCCTCTGCGCAATCAATCGGCGCGGTGAGTCCGGATTCCGCTATTCCACGTGGTAATCATCCACTCCGCTCCACGGAGGACGAGTCCACCACGCTGAATAGCCTGATGGGACAGAATGGCCTCGTTGTGGTTTTCTGGAGCAACGTCTGTCCGTGGACTGAGCGCTACACCGACCGCATTGTCGATTTGGCACGTGATTACCAGCCTGCCGGAATCGTGTTTGCCGCCGTCAATAGCAACGACTCGACGCGCTTCCCGGACGAGGACTTTGCTTCCATGCGGCTTACTTCCGCGTCTGCGGGCTTCCCGTTTCCCTATTTGATGGATGACAGCGGGGCCGTTTCTATCGCCTTTGGTGCGCGCAACACGCCGCAGGTGTACTTCTTCAGCAATACAGGTACCCTGCTCTATGAGGGCGCCATTGACGACAGTCCGGCAGATCCCGGCCGTGTTGAGACGGCCTACCTGCAACTCGGTATGGATCAGCATCTCGCAGGCCAGGCCATTCAGGTACAACTCACAAACGCGCTGGGTTGCACGATCAAGCTTCCGAGATAGGAAGTGATGATCACAACGCCGGAAGCCCTGCAGGAGGTTGTTGAGCGCGCACGCGCGGCAGACGTCGTGGCCCTCGATACAGAGTTCGTCTGGGAGCGGACGTTCTACCCGCGCCTTGGGGTAGTGCAGGTAGGTTTGAGCGAGAAGGAGGTCTATCTGCTTGACACCGTCGCGTTGAATGATCTGGCTCCCCTGGGAGCGCTCCTCGCTGACTCACGCGTCGTCAAGATTCTGCATGATGCCGTTCAGGATCTTACCATTTTGCGGAGAGCAACGGGTGCCGCACCACTCAACGTCTTCGATTCGCAGAGGGCGAGTGGCCTCGTGCGTCTGGGGGCCTCCATTTCACTTCGGGATCTCGTCGCCGAGGTAACAGGCATCACCCTCCCCAAAGGCGAAACACGCACCGACTGGTGTAAGCGGCCGCTCAGCGAGAAGCAGATTGCTTACGCTGAGGACGACGTGCGGCACATGCCAAAACTCTACACGTGGCTTCTGGATAAAGCCCAATCGGCAGGACGTGCAGGGTGGATTGTGGAAGAAATGCAGCGCTATGACGATCCATCACTTTACGCTGCTCCAGACCCGCGTACGCAGTTCGAGCGGGTAAAAGCACGGGGCGTAGGTGGACTGTCGGATGCGCAGCGAGCCGTACTGCGCGAGGTGACGGCGTGGCGAGAGGAGGAGGCCCGCTCGTCCGATAAAACACGCCGGAGCGTTCTCGCCGACGACGCATTGGTAGAGATAGCCAAACGACTCCCGGAGCGCCCTCAGCAGTTATCAAAGCGAATAATGGGCGACCGCGAACGTACACTGTACGGGGAGGCGATCATCGAAGCCGTGGAGCGCGGATTGGCTGTTCCTGCAAACGAGCGTCCGCGTAGCCCGCGCCGCCGCCCCGACGAAGAACGCATCGCGGCGCGGGTGCAGGTTGTACACGCGGGCATCGCAGGCCGATGTATGCGTGAAGGTATCGACCCGCGTATCATATCTACCAAAGCAGAGATACGAGCGCTCATTATAGCAGGTAATGATAGAAAAGATCGCGACCATTTGATCCTCACCGGCTGGCGACGTGCTTTTATTGGAAATGATGTGTTGGCACTGCTGGAAGGGGAGGCCTCGGTTGGGCTGGGCAGCCACGACGACTGGCCGGAGTTCGTGGTGTGAGCGCCTTGCGTGCGCCTTGAGCTACGGCTAGGTTGTAGGTTGACACTGTTAACCTGGGAGCATGTTTGACTACATCATCGTCGGCGCCGGTTCAGCCGGTTGCGTGCTGGCCAACCGCCTCTCTGAGAACCCGGACGTGCGCGTGCTGCTGCTGGAGGCAGGGCCGAGCGACAAGCGGGCTGAGATCCGCATCCCTGCTGCATTCTCTCGCCTCTTCAAAACGAGCGTGGATTGGGCCTACGAGACCGAGCCTCAGCGAAAGCTAAAAGGCCGCTCTCTCTTCTGGCCACGCGGGAAGGTACTCGGCGGCTCCTCGTCCATTAACGCAATGATTTACATCCGCGGCCACCGCACCGATTACGACGGCTGGGCGGCCAGTGGATGTGCAGGATGGGGTTATGCAGATGTGCTCCCGTATTTCAAGCGATCGGAGGATAACGTGCGGGGCGGTTGCGCCTTTCATGGCGCTGGCGGTCTGATGCGTGTGGAAGACCAGCGCAATCCGAACCCGCTTAGCGAGGTGTTTGTTGAGGCTTCCGTACAGGCCGGACTACCTCACAATGACGACTTCAACGGCGCAGAGCAGGAGGGCACCGGGCTCTACCAGGTCAACCAGCGAGGCGGCCGGCGCGAATCGGCAGCAACGGCGTTCTTGCGGCCGGTTCGGTCACGGTTGAACCTAGTAATGGAAACCGGGGCGATGGCTACACTGGTTTTGTTTGAAGGGACGCGTGCGAGCGGTGTCACCTACGTGCAGGATGGGAAGACAATTCGTGCGGACGCATCCGAAGAAGTAATCCTGGCGGGCGGCGCCGTCAACTCGCCGCAGTTGCTGATGCTCTCGGGAGTTGGCCCAGCTGCGCATCTGAAGGAGTGTGGAATTGATGTGCTAGCGGATCGCACCGAGGTGGGGGAGAACCTCCAGGATCACCTCGTCGTGGGCATCCGATACCTCTCAAAACGGCCTGGAACACTCTTGTCGGCCGAATCGCCGATCAACATTGCCCGGTACCTGCTCATGCGGCGCGGGATGCTCACATCCAACGTTGCCGAGGCAGGGGCTTTCGTCCGGACGCGATCGGATGGCCCGGCGGACCTTCAGTTCCACGTGGCGCCTGTGCTGTTTATGAACCACGGCCTGGAACCGCCCACCGAGCACGGCTTCACGCTGGGGCCAACGCTCGTCCGGCCCGAAAGCCGAGGCAGCATTCGTCTGCGCAGCGCCGACCCACTCGTGCCGCCGTCCATCGAGCCGAACTACCTGACCGAACCGGCCGACGTGAAAACGATCGTGGCCGGGCTTCGTCTGGCACGGGAGATTGTCTCGCAACCGGCCTACGATTCGTACCGGGGCCTGGAGCTTGCCCCCGGCCCGAACGCCCGTAGCGATGCGGAACTGGAAGACTACATCCGTGAATCCTCCGAGACCCTCTATCACCCTGTGGGTACGTGCAGGATGGGAGCAGACGCCGACGCGGTAGTTGATCTGGAACTTCGCGTGCGCGGCGTGGACGGTCTCCGTGTAGTGGATGCGTCAGTAATGCCGAAGGTCATCAACGGCAACACCAATGCGCCGACCATGATGATCGCGGAGAGGGCCGCCGATCTGATAAGAGGCTGTTGAAATAGTGTCCACAGCACGGAGTGATCTCAATCTCTCCTGCGAAACCCCCTCTCCCATGCGGGAGAGGGACGGGGTGAGGGGTATGATGTAAACAACAGCACGCATGATGAGTAATTCAACAGCCTCATAAGAGGCTGTTGAATTACTACGCCGTAAGCGAGGTGGTTGCCGCCTGACGGCTACTGGCTGCTCAGGTAATCAGATAGAATTTGTTTTACGTCCTCCACTAGGCTGTTCCAGTCGGTGGCCGGAGCCTTGGTTACGGTGAGGAATTGGGGCAGTGCGAACACGTTGATTACCCCTTCTAATCCAAACAACGCCTGCCCGAGGTCGTGGCCCGCAGCCTCCGCAGCCGAGTTGAAGGCCAGCATCCCGGACGAAATGATCGTGGCGCCCTCAGCCGTAAACTTGAGGCTATCTGGATTGGGCGTGGCGTGGAAGGAGATCGCAGGCATGAAGAGATGCAAAGACTCGCCGATACTACGCGCGTTCGTCTACCTCGATTCTGAAAACAAAACGAAGGGCGTGTAGTATTCTGCACCGACCGTCGTTTTGCCTCGTTCGTTTCTGATGGCTCTCACCCGCATACAAACACCTCCTGCACCCAACCCAGCCGATTCGGCGCCGCTTGAGCGCGAGTCGCCCCGCAGTACTGAGGGGATTACTCCAACCCCTCCCTCGGTTGCGCAGGAGACGAACGGAGCGGCCGGCGAAAAGCCGACGGTGGTAACGGACGAGCCCACAACGCGCATGGGCCGCCTCAGCAAGCAGCTCTTCGGCCTCGGCGACGACGTAAAAGAAATCGCGGAGTTACGTATTGCACTCGCAAAAGCCGAGTTGACCGAACAGGTGGACTACGGTGTCGGCAAAGCCAAACAGGGTTCGGTTGCGGGCGTGCTGGCCATTTTGGGTGGCTTTTTTCTCCTGGTGTCCCTGGCCATTGGCCTCGGCTGGTGGCTTGGGCATATGTTTTGGGGATTCCTGATTGTAACGGGGTTGCTGCTGCTGGGCGCGGGCATCGCCTGGCTCGTTTTGAAGCCGAAACCACCTACGCTTAAAAAATCCTGATATGGTTGCCAAGACACCCACTGCGGTAGAAATACGGCGAAGGCTGGAAGGCCGCACGCAGTCCCTCAACCAACATCTCGCGGCTATCCGGCAGGAGTTCGCGCCGATGGCCGAGATAAGCGGCGACGGCGCCCCGCCTGATCCGAAGAGTACGCTGAGTACGGAGCAGAAGGTTGGGATTGCAGTGGCCGCGACGCTAGCCGCCGGGCTGTTGCTGGGCCTGAAGGCGCGAAAGAAGAAGCTGGGGCGGGCCGAACGGATGGGCGCAACCGTGCGCCTGTACGTCGATCACCTCCTCGACGAGGCCGCGCAACTTGCGGCGAACGGCAAAGACCCCGGAGACGCCCTCCAAAAAGTGCTGCGGCGCAAACCCGCTGTCGTGCAGGTGGAACGTCTCGATATACCCGAGGAGCGCTCGGTGATAGCCAATGCAGCAGCGTCCGTCACCAAAGCAGCCCTGAACTTCGCGTTAAAGGCCGGCACCGACTGGGTGGTTTCACAACTCAAGAAAGACGACGAGACGTGAGGAACGGCTTGAAAGGCGGCTCCGTTGGCACGATACTAGCGTAGATAGTAGATCGTTCTCAGGCCATGCTAATTCTCGTCGCCATCCAATTCGCTTTTCTGCTGGCAGCCGGCGTGCTGCTCTTGCTTGAGGTGCGGACCGGGCGCATGGAAGCTCCGTTGAAAAAGCACTCCGTTATTCGTGCAACAGTTTATCTCCTGGCCGCCATCGCAGGCGCTACGCTGCTCATTGCGCTGGCCGACGGAGAATGGCTCTTTGCCCTGGCGCTGGTGCCCATCACATTCCTCAGCCTGCTCCGCTTTTCGATGGTAGCCCGGCAGTGGTGGGAGGGCTGGAGATTGCCGGTTTACACCTGCACGTTGATCGCGGCTGGGATTGTGACCATGCTACCCATGATGCCGTACCCGCTCAACAGGACGTACGTGTTCGAAGAACTCAACCTGATTGACACGCATCTTGGTCGGCCGGACACCATCGATCCGGAAGCCGTGCGGCTGGTGCGCGTGTAGGGAGCTCCCGAAAGGAGACGAAAACAAGTCCCCCTTTCAAGGGGGTGGCTCCACCGCAGGTGGAGACGGGGGATGTCGGATTGGCTGGGAGCAATGAAAATTGACTACGGCAAGACCTCTCCCCGCCGCAGGATGAAGGTACCGAACTAACTGGCGGCAACACCCCTCCCCCCGCCATACGGCGGGGTACTCCCCTGGAGGGGAGACTAAAAAGTCCCCCTTTTGAAGGTGGAAAGTCTCA
>SMVB01097691.1_pt1 | contig 11678 bp, 6 predicted proteins | sample 2456461 | NCBI WGS metagenome assembly SMVB01 (sample SAMN11095934, study PRJNA526329) | marine sediment metagenome | biome: Marine sediment; feature: Surficial sediment; material: Deep marine sediment; isolation source: Hadal surficial sediment | place: Pacific Ocean | collected 2014-05 | depth 0-1...
ACTCCAGGAGAGGGGCGAGCTTGGGGCGCTTGGGTACCCGCGCGGTGGTTGGCCGTTTGAGCCCCTGCCCCCGTTCGAACGCGCCTGGGGGTACCTCATGAATGCTCGCAAGTACCTCGTGGAAGGCGGCATCGAAGAGAGCTGGCCCGAGGGCCTCGCGGAACTCGACGCGCGAATCGCCGAGTTGCTCGCCGAGCTGCAGAGCCATTACGAATGAGCCTGCGCGCCGGGACCTCGAGCTGGTCGGAGAAGACCTGGGTCGGGTCGTTCTACCCCGCCGGCACCCGCCCGGCCGACTTCCTCACGTACTACGCGACGCAGTTCGACACGGTCGAGGCCGACGTCACCTACTACCGCGTCCCGAGCGCGGCCATGGTGCGGGGCTGGGAGCAGAAGACGCCGGACGGCTTCGTGCTCGCGGCCAAGTTCCCGCGCTCGATCGTCCACTGCGGGGAGGGTCCGCAACCCGACGGGGCCAAGCTGCTCGTGCCGGAGTTCGTCGCGGACGACACGGCCGAGTTCCTCGCGGCGATGTCGCTGCTCGGGCCGAAGTGCGGGCCGCTCGTGCTTCAGTTCCCCTACCTCAACAAGCGCGCCTTCCCACGGTGGGAGCCGTTCCTGGAGCGGCTCGACGCCTACCTGGAAGGCCTGCCGGATCGCTTCCGGTACGGGGTCGAGATCCGCAACAAGGGCTGGGTGCGTGAGGAGCTGCTCGCGATCCTGCGGCGCCACCGCACCGCGCTCGTGCTCGTCGACCTCCCGTACATGCCGCACCCGGCGAGCCTCGCGCGGGATCTCGACCTCTTCACCGCGGACTTCGTCTACGTACGGCTCATCGGCGACCGCAAGGCGACCGAAGCGGCGACGGAGACGTTCGACCATATCGCCCTGGACAAGAGTGATTCGCTCGCACGCTGGGCGGACTTCCTGCGCCCCGCCGTCGCCCGCGGGACCGAGACGTACGCCTACGCCAACAATCACTTCGCGGGGCACGGCCCCGCCACGATCCGCGAGCTGGCAGCGCTCCTGCGTGCTGTCGCCGATGCCTGACCAGCGAGTACGGAGCCGGGACAAAATCCGCCGGCACTCGTGACGGCCGAACGGGAGAGGGACACGGACCGGGATTCCGAGTCGCACGGGTCCCTCCGGCGAAACCTTCCCGGCCGGCGGATCTGGCTCTGGCCCCGTACCCCCGCACGGGAATTTCCAAGATTCCGAGCGCCCCAATCGTTCTAAGAGAGCTGTCCAGCTACCCGGAAAGCCTTTCGCCATGAAGACGCTCGCGCTCCTCTCCTGCCTCGCCTCGACGCTGTTCCTCACCGATGTTCGCGAGCCCGGACCGCCGGCTGTGCCGATCCACGCGGAGGCGCGGCAGGATGCGCGCCAGGACTACGCTGCGCTTCGAGCGCGCGCGGAGGCCCTCTTCGCCGAGCAGAGCTTCGAGGCCGCGCTGCGCGTGTACGAGCAGGCGCGCCGCCTCGAGCTGGCGGCGGAGGAGGCGCGCTGGGTGGACTTCCGCCTCGCCGACGCCGGCTGGCGCTCGGTCGCCTCCAGCCGGAACCCGGACACCTCGGCGCTCGACGCGCGCCGCCTGGCACTCGAGGCCTTCCTGGCGGGCGCGACGCGGCCCGAGGACGAAGACCGCGTGTGGGCGGAGGTGCAGGAGTCCCTGGGCGACTTCCACTGGGCCCGCGAGCGCAGCTGGAGCTTCGGTACGGCGCAGGGCTACTACCGCGCCGCCCTGGACTGGTGGGCGGGCGCGCGCGACGTGGAGCTCGCGCGCGAGCGTTGGCTCGCGATGCTGTGGCGCATGGCGCGGCCGGGCTGGTTCCAGCGGGGCTTCGGCTACGGGCAGTACGGCAACTGGCTGGCGATCGATCTGCTCGAGGACGCGCTGGAGCTCGCGCGTACGGACGACGAGCGCGCCCGCGCGCACCTCCTGCTGGCGCGCACCCTGATCCAGCACTCGCAGGGCACGTGGTGGAGCAAGCGGGTGATGCAGCACTTCGAGGCGGCGATCGCGCTCGGCTCGGAGACCGAGTGGTACGACGACGCGCTGTACTTCTTCGCCGAGTGGCACTTCGGGACCGGCGCATGGGTGCGCGGGGAGGACGGGAACCTCCGCCGCCAGGTCGACTACGAGGCTGCGCTCGGCCTGTACCGGCGCCTCCTCGCCGCGTACCGCGAGGGGGCGAGCGCGCGCTGGCGGCCGGCGCGGGACCGCATCACGCACATCCTCGCGCAGGAACTACAGGTCGCCGTCGACCAGTTCTTCCTACCCGGCTCCGAGGTGCGGTACCGGCTCGCGTGGCGCAACCTCGCGGAGATCGAGCTCGCGCTCTACCCCGTGGACCTCACGCGCGACGTGGGCCTCTCCGATCCGGACCGCGGCAGCCGCGAGTGGCTGCAGTCGATCGCGCTCGCGCGCCTCGAGCCGACCGCGACCTGGCGGCACTCCACCGAGCATGGCGCGCGGCACGAGTCCGAGAGCGCGGTGCTCGCGCTCGCGGAGAAGCCGGAGCCAGGCGCCTACGTCATCGTGGCCCGCGCGGGGGCGCTCGAGAGCCGCGAGCTCGTGCTCGTCACCGACGCAGCGCTCACGATCAAGGCCTCGGGCGAGCGGCTCCTGCTCTGGGCGACCGGCGCGGAGGACGGCGTGCCCCTTTCCGGCGCCGACGTCACGCTCCATGCGCGCGTCTACGACGCGAGGGGCAAGCGGTTCTGGACGATCCGTTCGGCTACGACAGGTGAGGATGGCACGGCGCTCATCGAGATCCCGAAGTCGCGGTACAGCGTGGAGGTGTTCGCGAGCATCCGCGTGGGCGCGCGCCAGGCCTTCGCCCTCGTCACGTCGACGTTCTCTTCCGAGGCGCAGGGCTGGCGGATCTACGCCTCGACGGATCGCCCCGCGTACCGGCCCGAACAGACCGTGCAGTGGAAGGTGCTCGTGCGCAGCTACCAGGGGCGCGAGTACACGACCCCCGCGGGCGAGCGGCTGGCGTACGTGATCACCGATCCACGCGGTACGGAGGTCGAACAGGGCGAGCTCGAGCTCTCGGCGTTCGGCTCCGCCTGGGGCAGCCTCGAGACCACCGCGAGCATGCCGCTCGGCGAGTACCGCGTCACCTTCACCGCCGTGCGCAGCGGCACGACGATCGGCAACGCGACGCTCTTCCGGCTCGAGGAGTACAAGCTGCCCGAGTTCGAGGTGACGGTGACGACGCCGATGGAAGCCGGTGTGCGCAAGGTCTACGTCATGGGCGACGAGGTCGAGGCCGAGATCGCCGCCGAGTACTACTTCGGAGGCCCGGTCGCGAACGCGGAGGTGGAGGTCGTCGTCTACCAGAAGGCGTTTTGGTGGAGCTGGCGCCCGCGGCGTCCGATGGACTGGTTCGGCGAGTCGCTCAATCCGTCCCGGGGCGGTTGGGACCGCGGGCCCGGTCAGGAAGTGCTGCGCAAGAAGGTGCGGACCGACGCGGAGGGCCACGCGCGCGTCGCTTTCCCGAGCCCCGAAGGGCAGGCGGGGGACCTCGTGTTCACGGTCGAGGCGCGCGTCACCGACGCCTCGCGGCGCGAGGTGACGGGTCGTGGGAGCGTGCGCGTGATGCGCCACTCCTACGTCGTTCACACGTCCGTCGAGCACAGGCTGCACCGGCCCGGCGAGTCGATCACGGCCACGTTCTCGGCACGCGATGCGAACGAGAATCCCGTCGCCCGCTCGGGCGTCGTGCGCCTGCAGCGCGCGCGCTGGGTCGAGATCTGGATGGACCCGGCCGGGCGCGAGGTGATGGGTCCGGAGCTGGCACGGCACCGATGGGGACGCGCCCCGTTCCCGCCGCCCGGCTGGATCCAGCGCCGCGCGGAATACGTCTACGAGACGGTGGCGGAGAGCGCGGTGACGACGGGCGCGGACGGGCAGGCGACGTGGACCGTCACGCCGGAAGCGGAGGGCAGCTACGTGGTCCGCTGGGTGTCCGAGGACCCGCGCGGCGGCGAGGTCGCGAGCGAGGCCTGGGTCTGGGTCGTGAGCCCAGGGACGCGGGACCTCGGTTTTCACCAGACGGGCGTCGAGCTCGTCCTCGACGAAGAGACGTTCGAGGCCGGCGAGCCCGGGCACGTGATGATCGTGACCGAGGGCGCCGGACGGTGGGTCCTGTTCACGGTCGAGACCGAGCGCCTGCTCGAGCACCGGGTGCTGCACCTCGCGGGCACCGTCAAGCTCGTCACGATCGCGATCGGCGAGGAGCACGTGCCGAACATCTACCTCACGGCCACGATGGTCCACGGGGGCAGGGCCTACGAGGCGCTGAAGCAAGTCGTGGTGCCGCCCGTCAAGCAATTCCTGGACGTCACCGTGGCAGCGGACCGCGAGAGTTATCTGCCCGGGTCGGAGGGCACGCTGGTGGTCACGGTGCGCGACCACGAAGGCCGTCCGGTGCAGGCCGAGGTGGCGCTCGCGCTCGTCGACGAGTCGGTGATGGCGATCCAGGAGGACTACGCGGGCGACCCGCGCGCCTTCTTCTTCGGGCACAAGCGCGCGCACGGCGTCCGCGTCGGCAGCAGCTTCCACCAGAAGCAGCTCGTGAAGCTCGTGCAGCGCGAGGGCGAGCTCGTCGACGCGCGTTTCGACCAGCCGGGCGCCTATCGCGGCCGGGGGGACACGTCTCCGCCGGGGGCGATGCGCGAACAGAAGGCCGGGCTCCGAACGCTCGGGTACGCCTCCGAGGAGGGCGCCATGGACTTCGCCGACGCATTCGCGAGCAAGCGGATGGCGGGGCGCGCGCGAAACGTCACGGCGTCCGCCCCGATGGCAGCCCTGGGGCCGGCCGGCCCCGGAGCGAGCCCGGTCGTCGTGCGCAGCGACTTCCGCGAGACCGCGCTCTGGACCCCGGACCTCGTCACGGACGAGGATGGCAGCGCCACGGTCACCGTGAGGTTCCCCGACTCGACGACGCGCTGGCGGGCGACGGCCCGCGTGAGCGACGCGGGCGCGCGCTTCGGGCACGTCGCGGAGAGCGCGGCGCGCACTTCGATGCCGCTGATCGTCCGGCTGCAGGCGCCCCGCTTCTTCGTCGTGGGCGACGAGGTCGTCATCTCGGCCATCCTCACGAACAACACCGAGGGCGCGCTGGACGTCTTTGCGGCGTTCCGCGCGGAGGGCCTCGAGCTGCTCGGCATGCTCGTGGACGGCGCACTCGTGGACTCGGCCGGCACCCGGCTCGTCCCGGGCGCGGGGCAGGCGCGCGTCGACTGGCGCGTGCGCGTGCGCGAGCCGGGCGCAGCGACGCTCACCGTCACCGCGGGGGCGGGCGAGTACGCCGACGCGATGCGGCGCGTCCTGCCCGTCTACGACCACGGCCTCGAGGTCCTGATCTCCGACGCGGGCAAGCTGACGGCGGCGGAGCTGCAGCACGTCTTCCGGCTCCCCGCCGCGCGGCGCGCCGGCTCGACGCGGATGACCGTGCGGATCGCGCCCAGTATCGCCGTCACGATGCTGGACGCCCTGCCCTACCTCGTCGACTACCCCTACGGCTGTACGGAACAGACGCTCTCGCGCTTCGTGCCCGCGGCCGTCGTGGCCAAGACCTTGAAGGACCTGGGCCTCGACCCCGTGGTCGTCGCGGAGCGCGCGTTCGGCGGCATCGAGCCGGCGCACGCGGCGGCGACGCACCCCAAGGGAGACGCGGCGTTCCTGCAGCTCGCGGCCGTCACCCGCGCGGGTCTCGACCGCATCGCGAGCCTGCAGCGAGCCGACGGCGGCTGGGGCTGGTGGGGCGGCGGCGACTCGGACGTCTTCATGAGTGCCTACGCGGTCTGGTCACTGGCGCTCGCGCGCGACGCGGGGCTCGACTTCCCGGAGGCGATGCTCACGCGCGGTGTCGAGTGGCTGCGCCTGCGGATCGTCGAGGCCGAGGACCGGCCCGCGATCGCCGCGTGGATCCTGCACGCCGTCACGGCCGCCCTCCCGCAGGACCAGGCGCAGCGCGACCCCTTCATCACGAAGGGACTCGACGTCCTGTGGGAGCAGCGTGCGGACCTGAACGCGTACACGCGCGCGCTCTTCGCCCTCGCCGCGCACGAGCTGGGCCAGACGGAGCGGACGGCCGTGCTCGCCCGCAACATCGCGAACGGCGTGCGGATCGACGCGGATCCGGGCACGAGCCGCATCGGTGGGGGACCGGGCGGGACGCGGACCGCCACGGCGCACTGGGGCGAGGACGGCGTCGTGTGGCGCTGGTCGGACGGCGGCGTCGAGGCGACGGCCTTCTGCCTGCGCGCGCTGCTCGCGATCGCTCCAGACAACGAGCTCATCGACCCGGTCGTGACCTGGCTCGTCAAGAACCGGCGCGGCGCGCAGTGGAAGAGCACGCGCGACACGGCGATCGTCGTGCTGGCCCTCTCCGATTACCTGCGGACGAGCGGCGAGCTCACCAGCCCCGTGGCCTACGAGCTCGAGGTGAACGGCGAGCTCGTCGCGCGCCAGTCGCTCTCCCGCGCGGAGCTGCTCGATGCGCCCAGCGCGTTCCTGATCGAGGCGCCGCTCGCGGGCGACAACACGATCCGAATCCGGCGCACGACCGGCGACGGTCCGCTCTACTGGTCCGTGCAGGCGACCTTCTTCAGCGAGGAGGACCCGATCCCCGCGCGCGGCTCCGACCTGTTCGTACGCCGCGATTACTACCGCCTCGTCGGCCGCCCGACGCTGCTCAAGGGCGAGATGTTCGAGCGCGTCCCGCTCGCGGACGGCGACGAGGTCGTCTCGGGCGAGCGCGTCGAGGTCGTCATCACCGTGGAGGCGAAGAACCACCTGGAGTACATGATCTTCGAGGACCTGAAGCCCGCCGGGCTCGAGGCTACCGAGCTGAAGAGCGGCGGGGCTTTCTACGCCCGGCAGCTCCGCACCGACGAGCTCTCCGAGCGGTTCGGGCCGGACGCCGAGCGCTCGGGCTTCGAGCTGACCGGCGACCGCGCTTCGCGTCCGCGGGCCGGGTACACGGGCCGGAGCCGGTGGGTCTACCGCGAGCTGCGCGACCGCAAGGTGGCGCTCTTCATCGATCGGCTGCCCGAGGGCGTGTGGGAAATGCGGTACGTCTTGCGCGCCGAAGTGCCGGGCACGTTCCACGCGCTGCCCCTCATGGGCCGGGCGATGTACGTGCCCGAGATCCGGGCCAACAGCGCGGAGCTCCGGCTCACCGTCCTGGACCGACCTTAGGGTCCGTCCGTGGTGGAACTCACGACCCGCTCTCGACCGACTGGATCCGCGCCGGCTGCCTTGCGCTGGCTACTAGTCTCAACCGCGTCCGAGTCGAGCACGAACCCCGCCACCCCTCAGCGCACCGTGCGTTTCAACCCGGGCCGCCAGGCCGACTCACGGGCGGGCGCGGCTCTCGCCGGGCCCCTTTTCGTGCTAGAGTTTGCAGAGCGGGCCCGGTCACGGGGACCGGGCCGTTCGCCAACCTCTCGCCTGGACCTCCATGGGAATCTTCGACTTCCTCAAGAAGAGCACCGGCACCTCCCCGGCCGACGTCGCCCGCGTGCAGGAGCTCGTCGTGATGCTCGCCAGCGACGACGCCAAGGTACGACTCGCGGCGTGCAAGGAGCTCGAGCAGCTCGCACCGTCGGGTGGGGCCGCGGCCGAGAAGCTCCTCGCGCTGATCGACGATTCCGACGGGGACGTGTGCCAGTCCGCATCGGCTGCGCTGACGGAGATCCAGCTGCACACCGGCAGTTGATCCGGAAGTGTCGACCGGTCCGCTTCCACGCCGCCTCGCCGCGGTTGGGCGCCATACGCACCCATGCGGCTGGGATTCACCATTCTTGGGAACATGGTCCGCGCCTGCCGCGTCTTGCATAGGGGTCTGGCGGGCTTCCTCGGATGGAGTTGGAGCGGAGAGAACCGATTCAGGCTTCAAACTTGCTCGGCTCGCTAGACCCCACCGCCTGCGCACGGGCTCGTGGACCCACTGAGTGCATGTGGCGCACCTGGCGCGCGACGCTGCTAGGCTGTCGAGTCATGGCGCTCCGAACATCGCTCGCGCTCCTGCTCACGCTCGCTCTGCCTGCAGGCTGTGGCGGCGGATCGCACGCCCGCGAAGATCGACCGTCGGCGCCTCCGACCGATGCACCCGAGCTCCCGCTGGATGCCCCCGACGAGGATCCGGCCGAGGCGGCGGCCCCGGTCGAGCCCCCGGTGTCCGCGCGCGACGGCCTCGACGCGGCGGACGACGTGGACAACGATCCGCGCGGCTGGGAATCCATCGCGGTCTTCGAGGGCGTACCGGTCACGACGGTGCGGGAGTTCTGGCCCTCCGGCCGACTCGCTCGCATCGCCTGCTCGAAGAAGGGTGGCGCGGACGCGGGCACCGCACACGGGCCGGAGTGGACCTTCTTCGAGAACGGCGGGATTCGCATCCGGCGGCAGTGGGTCGGCGGCGTGCTCCACGGGTCGTCCAACGCCTGGTTCAAGAGCGGCAGGGCGCGCTCCGAGGGCGAGTATTGGAACGGCGAACGGCACGGATGCTGGAAGCGCTACAACGAAGAGGGTGGCCTGCGCTCCTCGAAGGACTACGTGCGCGGCAAACCCCACGGCACCTTTCGCGAGTGGTACAAGTCCGGCGCCGAGCGGACCGTGACCCAGTTCGCGGACGGTCTGCGATCCGGGACCGAGCGGGAGTACGGCCGGGCAGGTCAGGTCCTGTTCGAGCGTCATTACAAGGCCGGTGCGTTGGATGGATCGCTCGTCGAGTACCACGCCGACGGGGCGACGGTGAAGCTACGCGGGCAGTACCAGGCGGATGAGAAGGTGGGCACGTGGATCGCCGCCGACGCGACGGGGCACAGGATCCAGGAGGAGCGGTTCGTCGCCGGCCTGAAGCACGGCCTGGAGACCCGTTGGCTCCCGGACGGCACGAAGGTCTCCGAGGTCACCTACAGCGCCGGTGAGCGCACGGGGCTCACGAAAGGCTGGTATGCGGACGGAAGTCTGCAGATGGAAGGCGAGCTCGTGAACGGCCAACGCGAGGGACGATGGACCTACTGGCGACTCGACGGGACGGTCAACGAGAGCTGGACCGGCACCTACGAATCAGACGTCAAGGTCTCCGGCCGCTGAGCGCGCGAGGACGGTCAGGCGCCGGCCTGGCAGCCCGTGGTGGACCGCACCACGAGCCCGGGAGTGGCGGGGGTTCGTGCTGCAAGGCGCGGTGACCTGCGTGCCGTAGATCCTGGGAGCCCGCGCAAAGCAGCCAGCGCGGATCCAGTCGATCCGGAGCGAGTCGTGAGGTTCAACCACGGGCTGCGCGGGGGCGGCCGGCCCGGTCGCCCCCGCGCGGCAGCTCGCTCCGCTCCTCACGCGACTCGGGCCAGGTTGACGGACAGGCATGCCAACGCAGGCCTTCGAATGGCGTATCAGACCGTAGTGGCCGTGTTCTCACCGATGCTATCTTGACCACCATGAGTACCTTCTTTGCCGTGCCCGTGCTCGCCCTGCTGTGCCTGCCAGCCGCGTTCTCGCGCCCGTTCGGGCCGGGGGCGCCGCCGGCCACGGCCCAAGCGGGCGAGCGGATGACCTTCTACCACGCGAACGGCGTCAAGGCGCGGGAAGGTCGAATCCTGGGCGGGCGCAGGGTGGGGGAGTGGACGGGCTGGCACGACAACGGCGAGGTCGCCTACACGGGCGCCTTCGAGAACTACGGCAAGCTCGGCGAGTGGCAGTACTGGCGGAAGGGCGGCTCGAAGCGGGCACGGGGGACGTATGTGGCCGACGAGCGCGACGGCTTCTGGACCACCTGGTACAAGCGCGGCCAGAAGGAATCCGAGCTCCACTACGCGCGCGGGCTGCGTGACGGCGAGGCCAGGCGGTGGAACGAAGATGGCACGCAGAACCGCGTGATCCACTGGCGTCAGGGTCTCCGCGAAGGGCTCAGCACCCTCTACGGCCGAGAGCATCGGAAGAGCTCCGAGGGCCCCTACCACTTCGGCCAGCGACACGGTGAGTGGACGCGTTGGCACGAGAACGGCGAGAAGCAATACGTCGGATCGTTCGAGGAAGGCCGCGAGGTCGGCGAGTGGACCCGCTGGCATGAGACCGGGAAGCTCCAGGCGGAGGGTCGGTACGAGAACGGCGTGCAGGTCGGCCCGTGGGTCATCTACAGCAAGACCGGGGCGAAGGAGTACGAGGGCAGCTTCATCGATGGGGTGCAGACCGGGCCGTGGGTGATCTGGTGGCCGAACGGGCAGAAGCGGGCGGAGGGTTCGCTCCGCAACGGCGAGTGGCATGGTGAATGGACTTGTTGGAAGCGGGACGGTGCCATCAATCGCGAGCTCTCCGGCCGTTACGACAACGGCGACAAGTTGGATTGAGACGAACCCACGCCATCGACATGCAGAACCACCCGACCTCCCGACGAGCTCTCTTCGCGCTCCTCCTCCTGCCCGGCACCACGCGCGAGCGCTTCGTGTTCGCGCCCGAAGCGGGCACCGCGGTGCAGCGAACCTGGGTGACGGAGCACGATCTCCAATTGGACCGGATGGTCATGAAGACCGGAGACGTCGAGCAGGTCATGCGTCCTGAGATGCGCCTCCAGAGTCGGCAGACACTCGCGGTCGTGGATTCGTTCCTCGCCGTCGCGGATGGAAGTCCGCCCACATTCCGACGATCGTTCGTCACGGTCGGCCGGACGGCATCGATCGTCATGCAGGGCGTCGAACAGGCGCCTGCATCCGCGGTCTCGTCCCCGCTCGAAGGCACCAGCGTCGTGTTCACGTGGGTGCCCGGCGAGGGTCAATACGGTCGCTACTTCGACGCGCAGGAGATCGACGAGCACCACCTCGCGAATCTTCGCGCGGACCTCGGCGCGCGCGCGTTCCTGCCCGCCGGTGAGGTCGAACCCGGCGCGAGCTGGACCATCGGGCCGGCAGCGCTCCGCGACGTATTCGCGCACGGAGGCACGATCGAGTTCAAGGCGCCAGATGACTCGCACGAGCTCTTGACGCGCTCGCTCCGCAGCGGTGTCGGCGGCGGGCTCGACCGGGCCTTCGGAGGCACCGCCACGGGGACCACGAAGGTGACGTTCGAGCGGGTGATCGAGGAGGAGGGGCGACGAATCGCCCTGCTCGCACTGGATATCTCTGTGACCTTCACGCGCGACCAGGTCGAGCGCGTCCGTGAGCAGATGCTGCGGAGCGAGCGCGAGCGACGCATCCACTACGAGGAGGCGATCCTCGTTTTCGGGTTCGAAGGCCGGGGCGAACTGCGGTGGGACCTCACGGCGAACCGGGCGCAGGATCTTCGCCTCACGGGCCGGGAGACGGTGACCTACGACATCGCCGAGCGCAATATCGAGGACGTCGAGGGGGAGAACCTGCGGCGTCAGGTGATGACGATGTCCGGACCGCTCGATGTGAGCTTCACCTGCGTACCGACCGATCCGCGCGAGTCGCCCGGACCGAAGTGAGGACCCGCGCCTGCTCCGCCCCTCCATCGAGTCCAACTCGGCCCTTCAGCGCGGCTGCGCGCGACTAAAAAGCCTCAACCTAAGGGCCCGCGCAACAATAACTCCCCATTCTGGGCGAGCACTCGTCGTTCCCGGCAAGGCGCGACGCCGACCGCGTATCCGCTGCGATACGCCGAGAAGGAGCAACGCAGCCGGGGGCGGCGAGGGCCGTCCAGAATCGGG
>SMVB01258165.1_pt1 | contig 11678 bp, 21 predicted proteins | sample 2456461 | NCBI WGS metagenome assembly SMVB01 (sample SAMN11095934, study PRJNA526329) | marine sediment metagenome | biome: Marine sediment; feature: Surficial sediment; material: Deep marine sediment; isolation source: Hadal surficial sediment | place: Pacific Ocean | collected 2014-05 | depth...
AGGGCTCGGCGTTCCGGTGAGCGCCGACAGCCCATGGCCTCCGCTGCGAGCGCTCCACGACTGGGCGGTGGCCGAAGAGCCGGCGCATCTGGATCCGCCGCCGGTGCTGATTGCGAACTGCCTCTTCGACGGCTTTTTGCAAGCACCGGTGCTGCTGTTCGTCATCTTCGGGCTGGTCCGCCAGAGCCGCTGGTTGCCGCGGCTCGCACTGATCTATGCCGGAGCCGCCGTCACGAATATGTTCCTCTACTTCGCCCAGACGTTCCTCGGCCCCCATCCGCCGCCCAACATCGCCTACTACCTGGCCTTCAATCTTCCCTGGATGATCGCGCCGGCCGTACTGGGCGCCCGTGCCTGGAGGTGCGTGCGCGTCGAATCCTGAAGACCGGATCCGGCGCTGCTTCGGCCGTGACCTGCAGTTTCCGGCACAGTGAGAAGCGGCCCGACGCAGTCACAGGGCGGATTTCGACGAATTCCGGGGCTCCGTGGCCCCCCGTGGGACCGGTGCTGGGTGACTCACATGTATGTAAATGGGAGGCCGCGCCTGGGGGGTTGCCAGGGACTGCCGGAACTGCCTACACTGCCGGCGCCTAGGAGCACGCCCTGCCCGATATCCCTTCTGATAAATTGTCTCAGCTTAGATACGGCACAGAGTTGGTTTCGAAGCCCTCCACACGAACACTGGGTTCGAGGGGGTTTGTTCTATCGGTACGTGTGCGATTTGCGCGCACCAGACAAGTCTGAGCCGCAACACGCTGTGTGCCGATCATTGGCTCGAGCAACGCTCGGGCATGGAGTTCAGTCGTGAAGAAGATTTATGTAGGTAACCTTTCCTGGAACTGCACCGACGCCGATCTACGGGAGCTCTTCTCCCCCTTCGGCTCGGTCGAGTCGGCCTCGGTCATCACCGACCGTGAAACCGGCCGTTCTCGAGGCTTCGGCTTCGTCGAGATCGACTCGGCTGACGGTGCCGACCGCGCCATCAGCGAGCTCGACGGGAAGGACTTCGATGGCCGTCCCCTGCGCGTCAACGAGGCGCAGGAGAAGCGCCGCGGTGGCGGTGGCGATCGCGGTGGCGGTGGCGGTGGCGGTGGTGGCCGACGCTACTAGGAGAGATTGAATCTCGCTGGGTGTGCGGCGGCTTTGAGGGGACCCGATTCGGCGTCTCCTCACCGTCGCACACCTGGAGCGGTTCTCTTTCCCGCCGGGAGCCGTTCCGGTTTCCGAGGTGATCTTCGTGCCCCTCTTGTCCCTGTCCGGCACGCGTCCCGCGAAGCTCGGAATTCACGGGGGAGCGCTGGCTCCCTGTCCCAATTCTCCCAACTGCGTATCGAGCGACGCAAGCAAGCCCCTCCACCGGGTCGAGCCTCTTTCGTTGAAGCAATCGCCGGAAGAAGCATGGAGCACGGTTCGGGCTGCGGTCGAATCGATTCCGCGGGTCGCGATCATCACCGACACCGGTGACTATCTGCATGCCGAATGCAGCAGTGCGCTGATGGGATTCGTCGACGACCTGGAGCTCCAGCTGCGTGCCGATCGCGGAGAGATCGCTGTGCGTTCCGCGTCGCGGCTGGGCTACGGCGACCTCGGTGTGAACCGACGTCGCGTCGAGGCCTTGCGCCAGGACCTCCAGCGCAAAGGCGTCGTCCGCTAGGAAGCGGCGAAGCGTCGTCCGCTAGGAAGCGGCGAAGCGTCGTCCGCTAGGAAGCGGCGAAGCGTCGTCCGCTAGACCTCGGGCGATTCCCAGCAGGCCGTCTCCTCCGGAAAGTCACCGCGCTGGACGGGCACCACGCAGAATGGATGGCTCGATGGAGCCAGCATCACCAGGTGTCGACGGACGCGCGCCTTCACACGTGCACCGAGGTTTTCGAGCCGCGTCACCTCGGCCTCGACATCGCCGGTCTCGATGTCCAGATGGATCGCTCTGTGTTCGGCCGCCACGCGCTGGAGACCGACGAAGGGGGCGCCTTCGCCGCCGAGACGTCCCTTGAGCGATACATATCGGGTGTCGTCTTGCTTCGGAATCGCCTCGCGGCCCAGTGCCTCACTCCAGAATGAAACGGCGCGATCAAAGTCGCGATCGTCGCAGTCGATGAGGATCGTCGTCAATCGGCTCCGATGCATGCTCGCCTCCCCTGTCCAGGACCCGGATCCCGATCGTGGAACAACCGCACCGCTGACTCCACCGGTCCATGATAACCTCGACCGGAACGCAACAAGACGGGACCGCTTCGTGATGTTTCCGATCCGAATCACCCTGCGAGACATACCCGGTCGAGAACGACGCCATCGCGAGACAGGCGCTGCTGGGCTGACGTATCTCCGAAACGCTTCCGTTCGGAGTTCGAGACGATGCTTCTGCTGAAGAACCTGCTCTTTACGGCATTGGCGCCCGGAACCGTCGCCGGAATCGTTCCATTCCTTTTGACCCGAGATCGCTCACTCGAATCGGGCCTCCTGTTCGCACTCGGTGTGATGAGCTTTCTCGTGGGACTTTCGATCTACAGCTGGTGCGTCTGGGACTTCGCTGCCTTTGGACGCGGAACACCCGCCCCGATTGACGCGCCAAAAAAGCTGGTCGAGCGGGGTCTGTACCGGCTCTCCCGCAACCCCATGTACGTCGGAGTACTGACGATCATCGCGAGCTGGGGATTCCTGTTTGGAGATCCCGAGGTGCTGCTCTACGGAGTCGGCGTTTCCCTCTGCTTCCACCTCTTTGTGGTGCTCTACGAAGAACCACACTTGACGCAACTCTTCGGCGCATCGTACCTGGAATACGAGGCGCGCGTGGGTCGCTGGCTGTCCCTGCCCGACTGGGCACGATTTCGAAGCTGACCGCGCCTGACGGCGGCCGGCAAGTGTGTCCACAGATCCGATCGGCGTCGACATATTTCGGAACGCTTCGACGCCGCCGATTCTGGCGCTCTCAGTCCGTCCGCGCGAACGGCCGATAAGGACTGGACAAGAGGGAGACACGTCATGGGCAAGCTATTCGGACTCGTCTCGATTTTGATCGCCATGTACATCGGCATGCAGATCTACACCAAGGGCATCGACAGCATGCTGGGCGGCGCTCTGGACCCGATCGAATCGTCCGAGCGTGACTCGTCTCCGTTCGGCGGACACCTGACGGGCGGCGGCGTCACCATGCCGACCGAGCGATTGCGAGGACCGGTGACCCAGAGGGTTCGCGACAAGGTCACGGCCGACCTGCGCAAAGGCGCGCGCCGCAGCGAGGGCTACTGATCGGACCGAGCCAGCGCGCCGGTCGCTGTGTTAGCCTTTGCGCGCGCACTGCGGAGACCCGCACATCGTGGCCAAACCGGACTGGAAGGCCTTCGATCTGCAGGCTGAGATCCAGAAGCAGGTCGATTCCGGCCGACCCTACAACGAGTTCCTGCGCCCGCCGGAGCTGAGCTGTGGGATCTACTCGCTTCCCGCAGGCTCGAAGGACCTCCAGTCCCGCCACGACGAGGACGAGGTCTACTACGTGCTCAGTGGGCGCGCGCGGCTGCGTATCGATGACCGCGAGGTGTCAGCCGAGGCCGGCTCGATCCTCTACGTCCGCGCCACGTCCGAGCACTCGTTCATCGAGATCGAGGAAGATGTGACCCTGCTGGTCTTCTTCGCCAGCGGCGGACCGTCGGGCCCCGAAGACTGAGAGGATCCGGCCGGCTTTCGTGACACTCCTCGCCGGCACACTCCTCCATCCCGCGGGCCGCGTATTGCGAATCGTGATCGGCGACACGGCGGCGTGCTACCAAAGCTTTCATGACCGATGCCACCGCCCGCTTCCTGACCGCTCGCTGGATCCACCTTGCGATGTTGAACTACGAGCTGGATCCCGCCATCCTCCAGCCGCTCGTTCCGGAAGGCACCCAGCTGGACTCGTGGCGGGGGCGAACTTTCGTCAGCGTGGTCGGGTTCCAGTTTCGGCGAACCCGGGTGCTCGGCGTCCCGATTCCATTCCACGTGAACTTCGACGAGGTGAACCTCCGCTTCTACGTACGCCGCGAGGCTCCGGACGGAGTTCGCCGTGGCGTCGTCTTTATCAAAGAAATCGTTCCGCGAGCCGCGATCGCGTGGGCCGCTCGCGCTGTCTACAACGAGCAGTACATCGCCCTTCGCATGCGCCACTTCGACCGGCTCGACCCCCAGACCGGTGGACAGGTCGTCTATGAGTGGAAGCACGGCGGTCGCTGGAACCGGCTGGCGCTGCACACCCAGGGCAGGTCGTACCTGGCCGATCAGGCTTCCGAGGAATCGTTCATCAGCGAACACTATTGGGGCTATGCCAGACAACGGAATGCCACGACGATCGAGTACCAGGTCGAACATCCGCGCTGGAAGGTGTGGCGGGGCGCTCGCGCCGAACTCGATGTAGACGTGGAGACCCTCTACGGGCCCGAGTTCTGCGAGCCTCTCTCGGCAGCGCCCAGCTCTTCGTTCCTCGCCACCGGGTCCGACGTAACGGTCCATCGCGGACGGGCGCTGGAGCCCGTGAATCCGGACTGATACCTTCCCGCCACACGAGGAAACCATGACCACACGCACATCGCTCTGGGGCAGGGTTCCCGACTACCGGGTCGATCTCGAGCCGAACGCGGAACGGATTCGTGTCCGATTCAATGGCGAGATCGTCTCCGACAGCCGCAGGACACTCGTCGTTCACGAGACGAAGCACGACCCCGTCATCTACTTCCCCCGCGAAGACGTGCGCTTCGAGCTGCTCGAACGGACCCGACACCAGACCTTCTGTCCTTTCAAAGGCGACGCGTCCTACTGGTCGCTCCGGGTCGGGGACCGCATCGAGAAGAACGCTGTCTGGAGTTACGAGAGCCCATTCGACGAGGTCGCAGGCTTGAAGGACTACATCGCCTTCTATCCGGACCGGGTCGAATGGGACCACGACGACTGACGTCTATCCATCAGCTCGGGAGGTTCATCGAGATGGGAATTCGGATCTTTCTGGGGATCAATGCGATCCTCTGGCTTCCTTACGGAATCTTCTGCCTGTTCCAGCCCGGTTTTCTCGCCGAGGCTGCCGGCGTGGCCGCGGCCTCCACGACCGGAACAATCGAGCTTCGCGCCATGTACGGCGGGGTCCAGTCCGCCATCGGCGTCCTATGCGGGCTCGCGGCGCTGCGCGACGAGCTCCAGCGCCCGGCCCTCATCGGACTCGCGTTCGTGACGGGCGGGCTCTTTCTCGGTCGGGTCGTTGGCGTCGTCGTCGCCGCCGATGTGTCGAGCTATACGGGGATGGCACTCGGGCTCGAGATTTCGCTGGCGAGTCTCGCCACCTGGTTCCATTCGAAGCTCGATCCGTCCGCAGCCTGAGTCGTCGCAACGCGCCAATGGCGGGCCGAGGCACCACCCATCTCGAAGCTCTTGAGTGCGACTCCCGAGCTAGGTTCCTGAAGGAGAAACCGTGTCGTTTGCGATCAACGTCGTCGTCTCAGCTTGCATGATCAGCCTGGCATCCTGGCTGAGTGGCCGCTACCCGACCACGGCCGGCTTCATGGTGGCGCTTCCCCTGGCGAGCATGCTGGTGCTTCCGCTGTCGTATGTCGAGCACCAGAGCAGCGAGAACTCCTTCCTGCTGGCCAAGAGCATCTTCGTGGCCATCCCGGTGAGCCTGCTCTTCTTCATTCCCTTCCTGCTGTCGTCGAAGTATCCGCTCTCGTTCTGGCAGGCCTACGGACTCGGCTGCATTGCCCTACCGATCGGCTACGTGATCCACCGCAGCGTGACGAAGCTGCTCTTCTGATCCGGTGCTGGCCACGCTGACCTGCGTTCTCGCCTGCGTCGACGGATGGTGCGTGTTGCTCCTCGGGATCTCGTGACTCAGGAGAAGTCTTCGCCCGCGTGCTTCATGATCGCCTCGATCCACCACTTCGGAGCCTGGGCCATCAAGGTGTTGATGTCCCAGTAGTCGCGCCAGAGCTTGATCTTGCCATCCCGGACCTCATGAATCGTCGTGAAGTGGTTCGTCAGGCTCTCACCCGTCTCGAAGTGCCAGGTTTCGGTGTGTTCGACCACTACGTCGTCGCCCTCAGCAACGACCCGATGAATGTCGTGTTCGAAACGGGCGACGTGATCGAGGCCGATGCGCAGCCGTTTGATGATGTTGTCTGGGCCGGTGGCCCCTTCGTCGGGTGCCGGAACGTCTTCGTAGTGTCCGTCCTCCGCGATCAGGCCTGCGACTCCGTCCCAGTCCTTCCGATAGAGGCAGTCCCACATCTGCGCCACGATCTTCTTGTTCTCTTCGATACCCACGTTTTCTCCTTCGGTCCCTCTCATTCCATCGGCTCCACTCGACATGGGAAGATGGGTCGGCGGAGAATACCGCTCCCGTGGGGAAACGGGAGACGAGCGACGAGCCCCGATACCATCCGGTATGGTTTCCACCTCGGAGGAACGCGAATGGAGTCCGAATCCGCGGACCGGACCGGGATCGCGGCCCGGGCTGTGAGCAGCATGCGAGCTCATCCCGTGATCACGAGCGAGATGGTCAGCTGCATCGTGCTCGGGGCCATCGGCGGGGTGATGCTGTTCACTGAGGACGGGTCCTTGGCGAGAAGACTCGCCACCGGAACGGTCGCCCGAGGGGGTGTCGGGATCTTGGTTCGCGGCATCAAGACGATCGGATGACGATCGAGGTCGAGGCGACATGGACCTGAGCCAGTTCAATCGGATGCCCCCGGTGAGCGCTGCCATGACGCCGTTTCCCCATTTCGTCGAGCGCACCGACTCGGCGGCCGAGATCGAGCAGACCATGTCGGAACAACAGATCCGACACGTTCTAGTCAAGAACGGAGACGAGATCATCGGCATCATCTCGCAACGCGACCTGCGCCGTCTCGTCAACCCGGCGCTCCCGGCCACCGACAAGAGCAAGATTCTGGCCGAGCACATCATGGTCCCCGACCCCTATGTCGTCGATCTCCACACGCCGCTCAACGTCGTGCTCCGAGCTATGGTCGCTCGCAAGATCGGGACCGCGATCGTCGTCGGTCACGGAAGACTCGCGGGAATCGTGACAGTGACCGACGTCTGTCGTGACCTGGCTTTGATTCTCGAAGCCAGCTTCGGAGTGACCCCGGGACGAGACGACGCCGCCTAAAATCGGGGGCTGCCCCAGATTCTCTATCGCAACGTCCGCCAAGAACTTCGAATCGACCGCGTCGCCTCGCGGCGGCGTCCCCCGTGCTACCGTGAAATCTTCCTTCGGAGCCCTCCGTGACCCGCCACGACAAAACCATCGGATCGCTGCTGCTGGCCGTACTCGTGCTCCTGCTGTTCGTGCCCGGCAGCAAGGCCGACACGACGGACTCGACGGACACTTCCCTCAGCATCGACGACTACGTGTTGAACGGCGTACCCGCGCCGAAGCGGAATTGGCGCACGACCGAGCTGGTGGCTGCCGCGAGCGCGCTGGCCGACATCGGCCTGGCGTCGCCCGAACAGCTCCCGCGGCTCGAAAGCAAGCGTTCCAAAAAGCTCTTCGAACGAATTACGTCCCACGACATCTTGAAGGATCTCGGAAGGGACAAGATCCCGGCAAAAGCGCGCCTGCAGCAAGCCACGGCCCAGCTCGCCGCCTTTCGGACTCTGGCCTACATCTATCTCAAGGGCATTTCCAAGGGTCAGCCCTACGACATGGAGATGGTAGCAATCACGAGCTTCGCCCTGGAGCTGACGCTTCGCACCTTCATCGTGCTCGACCAGGTGGGTCGCGAGATCCCGAGGAGTGATCCCAATTTCACGGCACGGATCGAGGGGATCGTGACGTTCAAGTCCGGTCTGAACGAGCTCGTGGGGGGCGCGCTCGGCGCGCTTGCACAGACAAACGTGTACGGACCCAATGCCCGGGCCCAGCTCGCCTTCGATCTCCAACGCTACCTGCCCAAGCTGATGAACTTCCTGCCACCGATCCAGCAGACCGACACGCGAATGTACCTCCAAAACCTGGCACGCGAAGAAACCAGCGAGATCGCGCGCGGCCCCATCAAGGCAGTCATCGCCGCACTCCCGCCGGAGTAGTATCGGGTTCGGAACGCGCCTCAGCGGACCGCAACGTCGTGGGCCAACAGCTTGTCGCCATCGAACAGGAAGCGACCGTCGAAGCTGCGGCCTTCCAGCAGAAGGGGTAGCCATAGAACGTCGTCAGCCCACATCCTGTCGTAGGGAATCTCTTCGAGCCGGGTCCAGAGCGGAATGGCCTCGTCGGTCTCGCGGGCCTCCCCCTCACATCCCGACGCCCGGAAGACGAATCCATGGATCGACAGGCCGTCGACGAACTGAAAGCGGAGCTCTCCGTGGAATGACACGCCGACCGGCTCGACACACAACTCTTCGCGCGTCTCGCGAATCGCGCACTCGAGCGGCGTCTCGCCCGGCTCCAGCCGCCCTCCGGGCCCGTTGACCTTCCCGGCGCCGAGCCCTCGCTTCTTGTGGATCAGCAGCACTTCGCCGCCCCGGACCACGAAAAGGATCGTGGCCCGCTGCTTCGGCTCCCATCGGGACCAATCGATGTCGTCGAGGCTCTTCACGGTCGAAACCGGTGCAGAGACTACCACCGGATCGCGAGCTGGCTCAATCCGCCCCCTTCGAAGGCCGATGAACGGGAGCAATGGATCATCACGCTCCGACCACGCCCACAGCCCACCTCGGCACGGGCGAGCACTACCGCTGGCTGCACGGGATCGTGAAGACGCTGCTGATCCTGAATCTCCTTGACGCACTCTTCACGCTCTACTGGGTGCGTTCCGGTCACGCCGAGGAAGCAAATCAGCTGCTGGCCGAACTCGTCGAGCAACACGCCGTGCTGTTCGTTCTCGTGAAGACGACTCTGGTCTGCGGCGGATCGTGGCTGCTGTGGCACAAGCGGGATCGTGGCTTCGCCGTGGTCTCCATCTTCGTCGTCTTCGTCGCCTACTACAGCGTACTGCTGATGCACCTCAGCTACGCCAGCAGCTTCATCCGCGCCCTGCTGGCGCTCCATTAAGTCAACGTCGCAGACTACCGATCCAGGAGAGATACCCCACCGACGCGACGCAACCCGGTGCCGCCCGGTGTCCTCTTGGGAGGGCAGAACATGTCGAAACGCCTGATACTCTCACTGCTCGTGGCCCTGGCGGGGGTGGTCACCGGCTGCATCACGCCGATGACACAAGAAGACGTCCGTCAGCGGATCGAGGACGTCGCGGGACGGCTCGGCGACGGCAAGGGCCAGCGGATCTATCCAATCTACGCGGAGACCAAGCTGGTGGCCTGGGCCAAGCTCACCGAGGCCGAGAGGGAGCCGAGCTCAGGCCCATCGGCGCAGCTGGCCAAGCGCCTCAAGCGCGCGGCCAGCCGGGATCAGCGGGTGGTCGTGGGCGGACCGTACCCGGAGCTTACGGATCGCGTCCTGGCCAACGCCCTGTCCGCAAATCGGGACGGCAGCCTCGAGGGTCTCACGATCATTTTCGTGAGTTCAACCCGGCCGAGCCCGGGGCTCTCCCAGGAAGCCCAGAACACGCACACCCGTATCGTTCATCGCGACTTCTAGAGCTGCGTCGGCACCTCCAGAGTCGGGACGCATGATACCCTTCCGCCTCCACCAGCCTGGAGGCCAGCATGAACCGCCTCTGCCCCTGTGCGATCGCCGTCTTGGCGATCGCACTGCTGACGAGTGCCACCCCAGCCTCGTCGAAGACCGAGCGCGCGGATCCGACGGCAGCGAGTGAGAATAAGCAAGAGCTGATCCTCGAGATCCTCTCGGCGGCTGCTGACGATCAGACGGCCGCCTGGATGATCCAGGTCTTTCTGGTCAAGCTCCGCCCCGCCTACCGCGACATGATCGCCGAGATCATGAAGACCGAGCAGGGTCTGACGGAGGAAGAAAAGGCGCTGCTGGTCGAACGTCTCGATGACTTCGAGCAGTTCGCCGAGCGCTTCAGCACCCTGCTGCCCGAGCGGCTCGACTTCGAGAGCGTGCGAACGACGGTCTACGCGCCCCTCTGGGAACGGCACTTCGATGAGCAGGAGCTGAGGGAGATCGCCGCGTTCTACAAGTCGCCGACCGGCCAGAAGGTCCTACGGGTCATGCCGGGCATGATGGAGGAGGGCATGGAGGCGACCTTCCGCGTAACTCAGCCTCGGGTCATGGAAGTCGTCGGCGAAGTGCTGGCGGAGCAACGCGGCGCGTTCCTGTCCGCCCCCTGACGGCCCCGAGAGCGACTCTACAGCTCACGCGCCTTCCGGCCGAACCCGAATCCGCGCCGGAAGAACCCATCACCCAAGAGCCCCGCAGTTTGCCGCTCCGGCGAACTGCAAGCCGCCCAAAGGGCGGCCGTGCGCCCCGGGTGGTTCTGGCGCATCCTACTGGACCGCGCAGCCCTACGCGCCGACCGGAGGAATTCATCTGTGGCCCACGACGACCCCCAGACCGTGACCGAGATCGAGGTCGACAAGGACAACCTCTACCGAGAGGAGATCATCACCGATCTCAAGGTCGCGTCGATCCGGATGCTCACTCCCATCAGGCTCGACGGCTCGCCAGACGAGAGTCGTGAACCGATCTTCACCGGACAGACGACACTGATGTCGGCGGCCGGGCCGTTGCCCGTGCAGTGTCCGCTCGAAGCGACGACGCTCGAAGAGGCGACCGCCCAGTTCCCCGACGCTGTGAAGCAGGCTGTCGAGCGCCTGGTCGAGGAAGCGCGCGAGATGCAGCGCCGCGAGACTTCGCGCATCGTGGCTCCCGGCGAGATGCCGATCTCCGGTGGCGTCAAGGGATCCGGAGGAGGCGGCGGCATCATCGGCTGAGGTTCCTCTCATCGAGCACCCTTCGCACCTCGGCATGCCTGGCTTCGTCGAGTTCGAAGCCAATGAAGAGAATCGTTCCGAGCACGAAACACCGACCGGGTACGAAGCTAAAGAGCACCCGCATGGCCAGCAACGTCTCCTCGCTCTGGGCTTGGTTCGGAACGAACCCCACGCCGCTCAAGACGAGCCCGGTCAACATTACCGCTACGCCAAATCCCGACTTCTTGACGAAGTTCCAGACGGCGAAGTAAGCGCCTTTCTTCCGGTCACCCGTCAGGTATTCGTCGAAATCGATGATATCGGCCTGTACGGAGGGCCCCACCACGTTGGCACAACCGCCACCGACATCGACAACGAAGGCGATCCCGCAGATCAGCCCCGGTTGCTCTCCTGGACGATGAACAGGCCGAAATAGCCCACAGCCATGGTCGCCATCGAGAAGAGCCAGAGCTTCTTCTTGCCTATCACCCGTGAGAGACAAATCCAGAGCGGGATGAAGAGTAGAGCCGACACGTCTCGGAACGACTTCATCAGGCTGGCGCCGCCGCGCCCCTGATGGTCGAGGCTGATTTCGGCGGCAGCGGCCGGCAAGCTGTAGATCACGAGTGTCGAGAAGGAAGCGCGCTCCAGGGGCCCTTGGTTCACACGGCTCGTCGACGGATGTGGGGGTGGAAGTGCAGAGTCTCAAGCACAAGCAGAAGGACCGGGCCAATCGGAGCCGGTCCCGTCCCGAGTTCAGGTCAAGCGGGCTGCTTGCCGTCCGGCGGCCAGGAGGCCGTGCCTTCCTCGACAGGAATCTCGAGGCTGCGCAAGATGGACGAGATCATGCGCCAGTTGCCGATCACGGCGACCATCTCGAGCAGCTC
>SMVB01022614.1_pt1 | contig 11671 bp, 11 predicted proteins | sample 2456461 | NCBI WGS metagenome assembly SMVB01 (sample SAMN11095934, study PRJNA526329) | marine sediment metagenome | biome: Marine sediment; feature: Surficial sediment; material: Deep marine sediment; isolation source: Hadal surficial sediment | place: Pacific Ocean | collected 2014-05 | depth...
TCTCAAGTTGGTCATGGCTGAACCTGACATTTCGCGAGTACCGGTGATGGTCGACTCTTCGAAATGGTCCGTGATCGAAACCGGTCTCAGGTGCATGCAGGGCAAGTGCGTGGTGAATTCCATCAGCATGAAAGAAGGCGAGGCACAATTCAAAGAGCATGCCCGCAAAATTCTCGAATACGGCGCTGCCGTTATTGTTATGGCGTTTGATGAAAAAGGCCAGGCAGATACTTTTGAGCGAAAAATCAAGATCTGCGAGCGGGCTTATAATATCCTGACCAAAGAAATTGGTCTGCCGCCACAGGACATTATTTTTGATCCCAATATTCTCACAGTAGCGACTGGAATTGAAGAACACAACAATTATGCTGTCGATTATATCAAAGCAACAAGATGGATTAAAGAAAATCTGCCGCTCGCTCAAGTCAGCGGCGGGGTGAGTAATATTTCGTTTTCATTCCGCGGCAATAATCATGTCCGGGAAGCCATGCATTCGGCGTTTCTTTATCACGCGATTCAGGCCGGAATGGATATGGGCATTGTTAATGCCGGTCAGTTGGAAGTCTACGCGGAGATCCCCAAAGACCTTCTGGAGCTGGTTGAAGATGTGTTATTGAATCGACGGTCGGACGCTACTGAACGCCTGGTCGACTTCGCAGAAAAAATCAAGTCTGATGATCAAACCGAAGTCAAACAAGCGGAGTGGCGCCAGGATTCCGTTGAAGAAAGGCTCAAACACGCACTGGTAAAAGGCATCGTCGAATATATTGAAGAGGATACTGAGGAAGCGCGCAAGAAATGCCAAAAAGCGATTGAAGTCATTGAGGGGCCGCTCATGGACGGCATGAATATCGTCGGCGATTTGTTTGGCTCCGGCAAGATGTTTTTGCCGCAGGTGGTCAAAAGTGCGCGGGTGATGAAGAAATCGGTGGCTTATCTCGTGCCGTTTATCGAAGCCGAAAAAGAAAAATCCGGGGTCTCGAAAGCTCGCGCCAAAATTCTGCTCGCCACCGTGAAAGGGGACGTTCACGATATTGGCAAAAACATCGTCGGCGTGGTGCTGGCCTGCAACAATTTCGAAATCATCGATCTGGGAGTTATGGTTTCGTGCGAAAAAATTCTCGAAACCGCCAAAAAAGAAAACGTCGATATCATCGGCATGAGCGGTTTGATTACGCCCTCCCTCGATGAAATGGTTCACAACGCCAGTGAGATGGAACGGCTCGGGTTTAAGGTGCCGTTGCTCATCGGCGGCGCCACAACTTCGCGGGTTCACACCGCGGTAAAAATCGAGCCGAATTATTCAGGCCCCACTATGCACGTCCTGGATGCTTCGCGCAGTGTGACGGTTGTCAACAAATTAATTAATGAGAAATTAAAGGATTCATTCCTTAAAGAGATTGAGAATGAATACGAAAAGGTCCGTGTGGACCATAAGCGCAGGCAGGAGTCAAAAACCTACCTGACTCTCAAACAAGCCAGGGCGAATAAAGTAAAAATAAACTGGCAGGAATCCAGAATCACAACTCCCAAAAAACCAGGCATAACGACTTTGCAGGATTATGCGCTCGCCGAGATTAGAAACTACATTGACTGGACGCCGTTTTTCATCACCTGGGAACTTCATGGTAAATTTCCGCAGATTTTCGAAGATAACAAAGTTGGCGAAGAAGCGAGCAAGCTTTTTGACGACGCCCAAGAACTTTTAGAAAAAATCATTTCTGAGAAACAGCTACAGGCCAACGGAGTCATTGGACTTTTCCCTGCCAACGCGATCGGAGATGACATCGAACTTTACACCGATGAAAATCGAGATAACGTATTGACTGTGTTGCACACACTTCGACAGCAAACACAGAAAACCGGCGGCAATCCCAATCAAGCATTGGCGGACTATATTGCACCGAAGGAAACCGGCATCAACGATCACATTGGTGTTTTCGCCGTCACCGCGGGGATTGGCATTGAACCCTTAGTCGAGCAGTTTGAGAAGGATCATGATGATTACAACAGCATTATGGTCAAAGCCTTGGCCGATCGCCTGGCAGAAGCTTTCGCAGAATTACTGCATGAAAAAGTACGTAAGGAATGCTGGAATTATGATTCAGATGCACATTTGTCGAATGAAGAACTTATCAAAGAAAGATACAGAGGCATTCGCCCTGCGCCGGGTTACCCCGCCTGCCCCGATCATACTGAAAAAGAGATTCTCTGGCATCTTCTCGAAGTTGAAAAGAATTCCGGAATAAAACTGACTGAAAACTTTGCGATGTACCCGGCTGCTTCGGTGTGTGGGTTCTATTTTGCACATCCTGAGGCTAAGTATTTTTCGGTTGGGATGATTGGGAAGGATCAGGTACAGGATTATGGTAGACGAAAAGAGATGAAACTCGAAGACATTGAGAAATGGTTGCGGGCGAATTTAAGTTACGAAAGTTAGATGCTCAAATCTAAAAATTTTTTCTGGAATTGTTTGTATTCTTCCAATATATCCGGTTTTTCCAAAATTTCTGCAAACTGAGTGAGCCAATCCTCAATGTAAGCGTCATCCATTTTTTTTCTTTGTTCAATTAACAGAGCCTCTATATCAGGCCAATCCCTTCCACGCCCAGCAACAGCTTTCTGGATAATAAGGTCTTCCGCAGAGCAAACCCATGCTTTTATGCCACCCAATCCTTTTCGAACAGCTCGCATGTCTTTATATGACAAGAAAGTTACACAATATTGCAATGAATAAACCAGTTATACTGCCTGCCATAAAGAGTAAAAGTTTATGTGTTCCAATGACTTCCAACGCTAATTGCAAACTAACTTCTTGTTTTATTTTCTCGAGTCGAAAAATAATTACTAATAGTCAACATTTTTTTAAAAATATTGCGGAATGCCGGATTGAATCATGAAAAAGTAAGTTTCAAAATTTCTTTTGATTCGAATCATTGAATTTTGTAAATTAGCTAACCAACTGAGACCGAATTTCGTAAAGGAAACTTAAATGCCGAAAAAATTCTGGCTGATGAAATGCGAACCCCATGTCTTCTCACTCAAAGATTTGAAAGATAGTCCGGATTCGACCACCCATTGGGATGGGGTTCGAAATTACCAGGCTCGAAATTTCATGCGGGATCAAATGAAAACAGGCGACTTTGTATTATACTACCACTCTAATTGTGATGCGCCGGGTGTGGTTGGCGTTGCTGAAGTTGTTAAAGAGGCTTACCCTGATCATAGCTCATGGGATCAGAAGTCAAAGTATTTCGATCCAAAATCAACGCCCGAAAACCCGCGTTGGTTTATGGTAGATATCAAATGGAAGCAGGCATTTAAACGCCTCGTGAGCTTGCATGAAATGAAAGAAGCAGCGGAATTACAAAATATGCGAGTTGTGCAGCGCGGCCAAAGACTGTCCGTACAACCGGTCGAGAAGCCCGATTTTGACCGGGTCGTCAAAATGGGCATGAGCGCTAATTAAACCGCACTGTTAATAAAAAAACTTGAGTTGTGATAGTTGAATTCCCCCCGGTCGAGACGGCCGACCCCGAAACAGGACTCCTTGCATTCGGAGGTGATTTAACAGTCGGATCCCTGGAATTAGCCTACCGAAGCGGCATTTTCCCCTGGCCCACAGAAAATCAACCCATTTTGTGGTTTGCACCACCCAAAAGAGCAATCATTGAGTTTAGTGAGTTCAAAGTTCCAAGACGTTTAGAGCGCTCCTTAAAGAAGTCTCTATTTACTTTTCGGGTAAATTTAAACTTTGCTGAAGTAATTAAAAACTGTGCAATCCTCACAAATCGCAAAAACCAGAACGGCACCTGGATAACCGATGAAATGATTAGCGCATACATTGAATTTCACCAGGCCGGGTTCGCGCAGAGTTTTGAAGTGTTGAACGGGAATGATGAACTAGTCGGAGGCCTTTATGGAGTCCTCATAAATAAATACTTTGCAGGCGAAAGCATGTTTTATAAAGAAACCAACGCCTCAAAATTTGCATTAATTCAAACCGTTCAGTATCTTGAAATGCTAGAAATTAGCTGGATGGACGTGCAGATCTTAAATCCTTTCTTAGCTACCTTTGGCACTAAAGAAATTTCCCGAGATTTTTTTATAAAAAAACTAAATCAAGCCCTAAGCGAACCGGCATGAGTGAAGATCCGGATAAAAAACTTGTTGAGTTCCTGCGGAAGAGCAGTCAAATCATGATCTTTACCGGCGCCGGGATTTCTACCGGCAGCGGCATTCCGGATTACCGCGGACCGCAAGGAGTCTGGACTCGCCGCCAACCGGTTTACTACCAGGATTTCATGACTTCAGAAACGGCTCGGGTCGAATATTGGGATTACAAATTAGAAGGGTGGGAAAGCTTTCGAAATGCGCAGCCAAATGTGGTGCACCAGGCCTGTTTTGAACTTGAAAAAGCAAACAAGTTGTGCATGGTGGTCACCCAAAACATCGACGGATTGCATTCGCGAGCGGGTACTTCCCTTGAAAAGCTGGTAGAAGTACACGGTACTAATCTGGAAACAGAATGCCAAACCTGCCTGGAGAGAACGGATCCCATGTCTCATTTCGAGGAATTTAAAAAAACACAAAAGCCGCCTTTGTGTCATTGCGGCGGGTATTTGAAACCGGCGACGATCAGTTTCGGACAAAATTTACGCGAGGAAGATCTGCATAGAGCAAGTCAAGCGGCTGAGAAAGCAGATCTGGTGATTGCGCTTGGCTCTACCCTTTCGGTACATCCGGCAGCATCGATTCCCCTCATGGCGGCAAATCGTGGCAGCCCTTATGTGATCATCAACCGGGGAGAGACCGATCAAGATAATCATCCGGCAGTCAGCCTGCGTTTGGAAGGTGATGTAATGGCAATGTTCCCGCCGGCTGTTGAAGATGCCATTGTAACCAGTGAATGATATATGCGCCACGAAGCTCCCGTATGAAAAAATTTAAATTTAAGCCACTGATTAACACCGATGCGCACGGATAAATGTGGTAAAAAGTGTGAAAACCATTTGAAGTACTTTTATTGTCAAGTTAATTTAAATAACCTGAGTTCGATATAAGAAATCAAAGACCAAAAACTTACATATACCGTCATTTTATTCCTTACGTCGAACTGACGTTAAATAATGAAAAAATAATATTCAGGACTTTGAGGTCTATAAATCTGTGCGTTATCAGTGAGAATCCGTGGCTGAAAAAACTTTGCAATCTATTGTGAGAATTATTCGGAGCTAACTTATGGGCGAAAATATTGCGGATTTCGACGAACTCATTCAACAGGTCGAAACAATTTTTGTAGAAAAAATCCCATTTAATAAGCTGCTGGGAATGCACGTCGAGTCACTTGATTTTGAAAGCGCCAAAGTTAAAATCGAAATGAGAGAAGAGCTGATCGGTAATTTTATTCAGAAGACTCTGCACGGTGGCGTGACATCCTCAGTCCTGGATGTTATTGGCGGTTTGACGGCTTTCATGACCTTGCTAAAAAAGATGGAGGGCGCCAGCAGTGAAGAAAAATTGGAAAGGCTGGCGAAATTTGGCACCATAGATTTGCGGGTTGATTACCTCAGGCCCGGACGTGGAAAATATTTTATTGCCCAGGGTTCAGTTCTGCGCACCGGAAAAAAAATTGCAGTCACCCGAATGGAGCTTCATAACGATGAGAAAGTTCTGATCGCTGTCGGGACAGGAACTTATGCAGTGGTCTGATTTTTCACAGGATTAAAAATCACGCTGATAAAGTACAAATCGATCTAAATTTAATTCAGTGAGACTAAAATGAATTCGATTAGCAAATGTTTTGAATTGAAATTACCGTTCAAGTTTTTTCTTTTGGGGATTTTGGTTTTTCTGAACACCTCCCATAAAAATGCTTTTTCTCAATCGAATAATAATTCAAGCAAAATCTTAAACGCTGCCTTTCTTTGTGTTGACGGCGTTTACAATTCAGAATTGATGGCACCTTATGATGTCCTGCAGCACACCTTTTACCGCGATTCCACAAATTATATCCGCTGCTTTATCGTCACCCCCGATGGCAAGCCGATCGTCACTTTTGAAGGCATTGGCATCACCCCGGATTATTCTTTCGAAAACGTGCCGTCCGTCGATATTTTGATAATCCCAAGTACGGAAACCAGCATGACCGCTGATCTCGAAAATACTATTTATATCAATTGGGTCAAGAAAACCGCTGAATCGGCGTCGAACGTTATCACCGTTTGCGATGGCGCCTTTCCTTTGGCGACCACCGGCGCTTTAAACGGCAGAGTCGCGACCACGTTTCCGGCCGACCGCAACCGTCTCGCCGAAATGTTTCCGGAAGTAACCGTGAAACATGACGTAAATTTTGTAGTAGATGGAAAGTATATCACTTCTGTTGGCGGGGCGCTCAGTTACGAACCAGCGTTCTATTTGGTCGAAAAACTTTATTCAACAAAAAACGCCAAACGAATTGCAAAAGGTTTGGTTTGGGATTGGGAGCTCGCTGAAGTTCCGCATTTGATAATTACTAAAAAAACTGCAACGCATTAAAAAAATACAGGAGAACAGATGTTTTGTCCTAAATGCAAATCGGAGTATCGGCTGGGGTTTACTAGCTGCACAGATTGTAATGTTGACCTTGTGCCCAAACTTCCATCGGAGGAAGCAGAGTTTGTTAAATACCAACAGGTTTTAGCTACGCATAATGCCGCGGACATCTGTTTTATAAAATCAATTCTCGACGGTGAAAAAATCGACTACTTCTTTAAAGGTGAACTTTTCAACCAGCTTGAGCCGCCAGTACAACCGGCAATTCTAATGGTGCGGCAAGACCAGGTTGATACAACAAATGATATCCTAAAAGATTTAAACTTAACTTTCCTGATTTCGAATCCAAAGATCGGGTATGAGGAAAACCCTGAAACCTAATCTGCTATTTATTTGCAACTTTTTGTGATGCCAAAGCAAGCCTGCTCCCGGTTGGACTTATTGCAATTCGTGTGATTCCAGTTAAACCTGCCTTTTTGAAATCTGTAATTTCAACCCAGTTTTGATCCTTCTGTGGTTGCCATTTGAAAAGTTTTGAACCCTGCGCCATCAAAATACTCCCGTCAGGCGTCCAGGCATAATCTTCACTGCCTGCAAGTGTTTGAATAAGTGGGACTATTTTCATGCCATCCAGCTCGAGCTTTTTTATCCACCAGTTGTTTTCAGTTACTTTCTGCACAAAACTAATTGCATCGCGGCCCGGAATTTTGTGCAAAGATCGCCCGATATCTTCACTAACCTTTTCGTTCATGCTGCCGTCCCGGATGTCGGCCAGGTAGAGTGAATTCGGGCTGCCCAACACGAACAAAGCGACCCTGTGCCGGCTCGCCCAGGCATGATAACCTACCGGTTTAATTTTCTCCAACAATAAAGAGGCCTCTCCGCCATCCAAAGAAAATTTCCACAAGCGCTGAGAGGAGTCAGCCTCGACCCGAACAGTTGAAAAATCTTTACCATTCGGCATGATTGTGGGAGAATATTCGCTCTCTTTCGTGTGTGTAATTCTGATCGTTGACTTGGTGGGCAAATTATATTGATAAATATCAGCCTGTCCATCTTCCCGAATTGAAGTATAAAGCAGGCTTTTTCCGTCTGGCAAAAACATAGGTTGGTTATCGTACCCTTCCCGATTGGTGATATTTAGCGGAGACCCGACTTCGATGTCACTGTCTCCTATTCTCAAATCGGCGATGTAAATATCGGTTGCTGGTTGGCTGAATAGCAGGTTATAGAAAATCAAAAAAATACAAAGAGAAAAGAAAATTCTAAGCATCAGTTTTATTCTCCTTTAAGAATTCAGGGGGAAAGATCCGGACGATAGGTATTCAAAAATGCAAGGAATTTGGAAATTTCAATCATGTCTTTACCAAGAAAGCTGATGCTGTGTGAGTCAATTCGTTCGACATTGGGTAAATAGCTCAAAATCTCGGAGGGCCGATAATTTTTGAACTGAACTTCCAGTTGAATTGGCGCTTCGAGTTTATAGGGATTAAATTCTCTAATTCTACCCATTGCTTTTTTGGTTTTTTCTTTAATTACTTTGTAAGCGGCTGCGGGTACCATCGTCCTTGCAGAGTGGAAACCGTATGCCCATTTGACAATGGCACCCTCTATATCTCCCAAGAGCTGAGTGGCTTCTTTTACAATTGCATCATCACCGGAAATCATAATAATGGGTACATTAAAATAACCGGCAATCGCCGCATTAATTCCCGCTTCCGACATTGAAATTCCGTTTAAGCGAATGTCGGCAAGTCTGGCGCTCGACATGGTGTGGGCGCGAACGCCTTCAGGATTAGTGCTGCTGGCATGGTAACCGATGAAAATCACCCCGTCGAAAGTTTCATCAATTCCTTGCATCATCATCAAGGGACGCGGCCAGGAGCGAACGACCTGGATATTTTCAGGTAGTTTTTCAATTAATAAATTTTGACCATTGCCATGAGAATCGCTGACGAGAATTTCCGTGGCTCCTGCCTCAAACGCTGCTTCAATCGCCGCATTCACCTCCCGGGTCATAAATTCACGAAAGCGCTGATACTCAAAACCCGAAGGTCCAAGCTGCTCTCCTGTAACAGCTCCAACTGTTCCCTCCATATCTGCGGAAATATAGATTTTCAATTTTTCCTGAGCAGCAACAGTGGAAGAAGTAAGAATTAGAAAGTAGATAAAAAAGTGCGGCAGTAATTTTTGCATTTTTTTCTCCTTAATTTTTAAAAACCTTGCAGGTTTAACTTCATTCTTTCTTTAACAAAGGTTCGCGGGATTCAGTCTTCCAACCTGTCCAGCCCGGTCCGCGCACGACTCTCCCCGGTTTTGCTCCCGTGTGCTCACCCTCTTTCAAAACCTGTGTGCCATTGACAAAAACATGATGAACGCCGGTTGAATATTGATGCGGCTTTTCGAAAGTCGCATGATCTTGAATGCTTTCCGGATCAAAAATAACGATATCAGCAAAATAGCCTGGTTTCAAAAAGCCCCGGCGTTTAAGTCCGAGATTCTCAGCAGAGAAAGACGTTAATCGCCGTATGGCTTCCTCAAGAAGAATGATTTTTTCATCGCGAACATACTTCCCCAAAAGCCGGGCAAATGAACCATAGGCCCGCGGGTGGGGATTTTGTTTTAAAAAAACTCCATAAGGTGCAAGTGAACCTGCATCGGAATCAAAAGCGACCCAAGGAATCGCGATTTTCTTTTTGATATTTTCTTCAGACATCAGAAAATAGACCGTGCCTACCCTGCTGTCGTCTTCAATGACGAGATTCATCGCCGTTTCAGCAGGGGAGGTTCCACGCATCTCGGCTACCTCGCTTAAAGTTTTGCCGGTTAAAGGCTTCAGTGCTTCGGACTTAAAACCGACAAGCAGCATTTTTTCAGGACCGGCAGCCAGAAAAAGATTCTCCCAATCGTTTGATGGCGTCACCATTTGTTGTTTAACTTTCTTGCGAACCTCGGCATCTTTTAACCGGTTTACCCAGGCTTTATGGCCGCCTTCTTGTACCCAGGGTGGCATGGCCGCATCGAGGCCGGTAGCGCCAGCGACATACGTATACATATCTGCTGTGATTCGCAGCCCTTGCGCACGCGCAGCTTCCACCTTCGCGATAACCGCATCGAGTTTTTCCCAATTGGGTTTACCTGAGGCTTTTAGATGGTAGATTTCAGCGGGGATATCCGCTTCCCTGGCAATCGTAATCAACTCATCAACGGCTTGGAGGAGGCGGTTACCTTCACTGCGAATGTGCGAAATATACATGCCGTCATATTCCGCAGCAACTTTGCAAAGCGCGATGAGCTCATCGGTTTTGGCGTAAAAAGCCGGTGCATAAATTAAGGACGACCCAACCCCAAGGGCACCCTCCTCCATTGCTTGCCTGACCAGCTCGCGCATCCGACTCAGTTCTTCAGGAGCAGGCGGACGATCTTCATAGCCAATTTCATGAATTCGAACCGTAGTCGCGCCAACAAAGGAAGCTATATTGCATGAAATCCCGCGATGGACTAAATATTCCAAATATTCTCCCAGAGTCGTCCACTCGATGTCGTACTTAATGTCTGCCTGACTTTCGACCTCCTCCTGCTTCATTTTCTCGTTGTACGGCCCGTAGGACCAGCCTTCGCCAAAAACTTCTAACGTGACGCCCTGACGAATATCACTTTGGGAGCGGCCGTCTTCAATGAGCGTCTCAGTCGCCCAGCTCAACATATTAATGAAGCCAGGTGCCACAACCATACCACCCACATCAATCTCCTGTTTGCCCTTTACCTGGCCAAGTGAACCGACCGCAGCAATGGTATCCGCGCTAATTGCAATATCTCCGGCAAAAGGGCTTGAGCCGCTGCCGTCATAAATCATACCGTTTCGAATAACAATGTCATAATCCGACTTTGAAGTGCACGCGAAACCGGATACAAGCAGAATTAAAATAAAGCTTAATTTTTTCATAATACCCATCCTCCAATCTGGATGCATGAAATTAAAGAAAATCAAAATCGAAAATCAAGCTATGAAATAGCCTGGACGGTAAGTAAATTCATTTTTTTTCGAGAATCCTAATTTTTGGTTGACAACAATCGAAGCAGTTTATATAATACATATAATACAATTTGACTTAAAACCTTCAAAGTGTAAAATGAAATGTATGAAAATATTCTGTGACTTCGATGGTACCGCAGCCAAGAACGATGTCGGCAATCTGCTCTTTCGTACCTTTGCTGATAATCGCTGTTTTGAAATCGTTAGATCCTGGAAAGAGGGTAAGATCTCTTCCCGGGAGTGTTTGATAGACTTATGTAAAATCACAAGAGTCACGAAAGAAGAGTTGGAGCAATTTTCTGATTCCCAGGAACTGGATCCTTATTTCCTCGAACTTGTTGAATTTGGGCAGCAGAAAGGCATTGGGGTCGAAATTCTCAGCGATGGTTTGGATTTTTACATTGAACGGATTCTTAGCAAATACAAGCTTGACAAAATTGTCCCATTCCATTCAAACCATTTGCAGTTTTTAAACCGGAACAAGATCGTGGCGGAGTTTCCATATTATGATCGGGGTTGCGGCCACTGCGCAAATTGTAAAGGTTATCATGTTCGGCAATCTCAAAAAAAGAAAAAGCCTGTGGTTTTTGTTGGCGACGGTTTATCAGACCGCTGCGGCGTAAAAGAAGCAGACATCGTGTTTGCCAAGCGCGGGCGGGCCCTTCTAAAATATTGCCAGGAAAATCAAATCGAGCATTACGAATTTGATGATTTTAACGACGTCCTATACAAAATAAAACGTATTCTGGATCATTGAGTACGGTGTCACTTTGAAAGAGGCAGGCCAAACTAACTTTTGTCGGTTCTAAATGCAAATCTTCAAACAAAATTCTCTTTTAAACAAAATCGGGAAAATCGCAGACCAGGAAAAGGCCGAAGTCTACGCGGTTGGCGGGGTGGTTCGCGACAAACTGCTCGGCCGAGGCTGCAAAGACATCGATTTTGTTATTGTTGGTGACGGACCAAGTTTTGCCAAGGCAGTCGCAAAAAAATTACAGACAAAACAGCCAACCATTTATCAAAAATTTGGTACCGCCCTGGTGGTGTACCAAGATTACAATTTGGAATTTGTCGGGGCACGTAAAGAAAGTTATCGCAGCA
>SMVB01178587.1_pt1 | contig 11671 bp, 12 predicted proteins | sample 2456461 | NCBI WGS metagenome assembly SMVB01 (sample SAMN11095934, study PRJNA526329) | marine sediment metagenome | biome: Marine sediment; feature: Surficial sediment; material: Deep marine sediment; isolation source: Hadal surficial sediment | place: Pacific Ocean | collected 2014-05 | depth...
TGCGAGTCTTGCCCGGAACCATTATGGCTCCCTTTTGTGGAAGCTCAACTACCAACCCCGAATGAACGAACGAAATTGAATCAATACTGATTCGAACGCCTTGCATTACCGAATTGTCGGTACTGGATGTAGATCCAGTGACTCCTGAAGAATCATGAAATCCTACTTCATTGTAGATGTAATACTCGTCTGTAATTCGAGGAAGCTCAATGCCCGTCTCTTCATCTCTTTCTCGGACAACCTCTTTGATCTTGCGAATTGTCAGAGGATCAATCTCACGGACTTCTAGGATTCCCTTTTTTTGTGTCGCTGCGTTGGTGTTGTCTACGATGACATGATGGTATAGACGACCGTCAATGTACCACTTACGAAACTTCTCATGCGCTCTCGTCTGAAACTTCAACATTCGCAGGATGAATTCAAACTCTTCCTGAATCTTTGTCTTGATCTTCTCCGAGTTGTTGATACCCTTGAAGTTCACCCCCTCAAGATTCAACTGGACGATCGGCTTTCTCTCGTCAGCTACAATCGCTTCGTTGATAATATCATCAATGGCACTGTCAATTTCCGGGTGAAGCGCCAACTCGCGGTACGTGATAATGTGGTCGAAGTCGGTCTGTCCGGGTTGACCACCAATGTCCAGAAAGGTACTGGTAAAGTAACCCGTACCGCGTTCAATTGTAATAGAGCCGTCAGCTTCATCTTGAAGTACGAACGACTCTTTTGACTTTTCAATCTTGGCGAGCTTCGGGGATCGCCCAAGCTGAATTCCAAATAGGTTCATCGGCATAACATAAAAACCCTCACTATGCGACTAATGTATTAGCTAGTCGTGTTCGATGTCCAGTATTGGTACTGAAGGTTCACAGAAAATTCTTCAAGTGTATTCTCAGAGTCATAGGACAGTTCGATGGCACCAACCTCAGACGGCCAGCAACCTTCGAACAGATAAGTTTTGAATGAAGTAGGATTGAGGCTAGGGCCTTCGCGGCCAAGCTGTTCTACCTGAGCTTGCTGAATGTAAGAATTCAGACCGCTCGGTCCTACGTTCGCAACGTGAGCGTTGATGACATTCATCCACTCTTCGAACGCATCGCGGATAGCGAAGTCCGTATCGTTGATGACCGTAATGGTCCACTCAGCAAACGTTCTGTCGCCCGCAATCTTCAATTGACGGCCACGGAAAGGTATATCAATGCTAGGGATCGTGGAAGCCGGAAGGCTGGCACCCTTACAGAGAAAGTTGAGTTTGCGAGCGGGTCCACCGCCACCAAGTACGTTGGAAACGGATTGGGCAACGCTGCCAACAGCACCACCAATGGCACCACCAACGGCACCTAGTCCCGTAGCAAGGGCGCTAGAAGAGGCATTTGGGAATCCGCAAGTGACACGAAACAGATTCGGTCTTGCTCCACCGCCAGCCAAGGCTCCCTTGAAATCGTCGATTCTCATTGACATTTGTTAGTTACTCCTTAGGAATATGTAGGCTTAGCCACCCACCTCACTGAAGTCAACACCCGTTCTAACCGCAATAAAGTTCAACTGAATGAAGTTGATCGAGCGGGCAGGCTTGATGAAGATGTCCGCAACAAACTCGTTGCGATCAATGATTTCAGGAGTGTTATTAGTTTCGTCGCACACAACCTTGAAGTCGGTAATGCCTCGGCGTCCCTGTACTTCCCGAAGGAATGGGTTCACCATCTGACGAAACTGCGTGCGTGTGAATTCATCGTTGAACTCGAAGAGGCTGAATTGAGCAGCCTTAGCGATCGACTTCTCAAGAATGATGAACAAACGTCGGACGTTGATTCGATCAAACGCACTTGGACGTGAAAGCAAGGTCTTGTCACCAAAGAGAAGTGTGCCTTCTCCGGGGAACGAAACCACAGGATTGATGCCAACCTGATAGAGCCCGTCACGCTCCGGTCGGTTTGGATTGAATGCCAAACGAATCGCGTCACGGATCTGCCCACGGTTGAATCCGGCTGGGGAGAACCACGGGTCAGCAATGTTGTCTGTGCGAACCACAAGACCAGCGATGTCACCATTGAGAGGGACAAAGCGGAATACATCATTGAACTTATCGAATTGGAACTTCCAACCGCTGTCCATCACCGCATAGGATGTCGATGGCAGACCAGCGCGGAACTCTCTCGCATCATTCGCCTCGTCTCCAGTGTTGTTAACTACGTCGTCTCGCTCCGGGGAGACAAACGCAATACAGTCCTTGCGGTCATCGCAGATTCCGATGACGCCTACCGCAACTGCCTGACTGGCAGGGCCAGTGAGGATCAGCGAAATATCGACCTTCTCAGGATCAGCAAAGAGATCGTATGCCCGAAGGATGTCGCCATCCGTTGGAGCGGAACCGGTGAGTCCGTCACTAAGGTCGTCAGTCTGAATGCCGATTTCGTCGTAGGAAACGTTCAGCGCATCCGAAGGATCGCCCCAGTTGGAAACGGAAGCCGGAAAGTCACCGAACCAAATGAAACCCGAAGTTTCGTTTATCACTTCTCGGTAGTATGCCAAGGCACCGCTGCTGAATCGTCCGTCAGATGCCTTCGATACAAACTCGAAACGCTCCAACACCGTACCAGCTTCACCAGTCCAAAGGCCGTCCTTGTCAACGACAACCATGTGGAACTCGTCGTTCTCACCGGCGCGAGAAAGAACGTAGTTAGACGTAGCTGGCTTGCCATTGAATAGATTTTTGTATGGCCAGAAGAAGAAGTCTGAACGGACTGTGCCGCCATCCGCAGACGTAAGAGTGGCACCGGTGGTGCCGTCAGTGAGGATTTCACCAGTGACCGTGAACGTTCCTGTTACAGTGTCGATTACCAAAACTGAACCAGTCTGTGTATCTAGCGCGGGATCCCATGAAACCACTACGCCCGTTGCGCCAGATGTTCCACCCGTGACTGTGTTACCAACCCCGAAATCATTACCAGTAGCATACGCAGCAGTATCAACGAATTCTAGCTTGTCGGTCTTGCCGTCACAGATACTCACTTGAAGGCTGTTCCCAAGAACACCGGGGAACTTGCCAATCCACTCACCAGCCGTGGCAAGCACACCAGCGGACGTGGCTTCATAGTCAGGTTCGTTCTTGATTACGCCAGTGAATCCGCCACTCGACGTATCGCTGTTGCGGGCATCGGCATTGACAGCTCGCACAACCGTCAGGTTGTTGCCGTAACCAAGAAAGTTGTTGGCTGTGAACCAGTATGGGAAATTGTCGTCGTTGGGACCTTGGAACAATTCCAAGAAAGTTCTTTCACTCTCCACAAGAATTCGTTCTTCGACTGGCCCCCACTGAGTCACGACAACCACGGCTGCCGCTGTCGTTGCGACACTCGGAACGATGGTCGTCAAATCAATCTCTGAAACTGCCACCCCAGGGCTCAGTTGAAATGCCATTGGGTATTCTCCTTTATTTGCTCGTCCTAGCTCAACGCACTATCGAGCATATTACGCTTGGCTCATGCCAATTATTTAGGGATTGATGCTTTTCAGCATTCTTACCATTGCCATGAATTCCCATGACGCTGCCGCTGCTCATCTTCGTCTATGTGAGTCCAAACATTACCCTCAGAATCTATCTCAACCTCATTGCCCCCGGTGTCAACCCCAAAGAATCCCGCTGGAAGCATATCATCATTCATTTGCTTGATCTTTTCCGCATAGAGCTTGGCCCGAATGTCCAAATTCGTCAGGTCCTTGAAGTATGTCTGGGTGCTGAGCCACGCGAAAAGAACCAAAGTCATGACCAAATCGTCGTTGGCACCTTCCTCTGCCTGATAGCTCGCGCCTTTCTTGATGAAAGAACAGAATTCATCAATGATATCATGCTGTTTGATGATTAGCTTTTCTTCTTCAATCATGGACTTTAGGACAGAACAGCCTACCTGTTTGACCTTATTGGTCGTCTTGATTCCCAACTGCGTCTTGCCTTTTCCAAATCCACCGTCCGCACATTGACCCTTCCGACCCCGAACACTAATCATCAAGAGATTGTCATACTCGAAATCGTGGTGCATCAAGTCCGCAATCTGGCCTCCAATATCATTTATCTCAACCAACACGTAGGCCGTATTGTATTTCTCTGCCACTGGGCAGATGACATTCGGGTAAAGCATTGGTGGCAGCTTGTTGCTTCGGAATTTACAAACAACGCTGTATGGCATTTCGGTGATGTCGATGACTGTGAAAGCGTTGTAATCCAACCCGATACCGCGAGACGTATCCACACACATGACGTAGATGTGACCCGTCTGGGGTTTTTCATACATCTCAAGGCCTTCAGGGTTATGCCATATTGGGTCTACCCATGCTAAGGCTCGGAGCATAGTTGGAGAGATAAGGGTTGCTGTTGAACCGATGAACTCGCATTCATACTCAGTTCGGAACGCCTCTTCTCCACCGTGATCGCCACCCATGTTGGCAATTTCTTGCTTGCGCCATGCGGCGTCTCGACCGGGCACTTCATTCCAGTGAATCTCGATGGGCTTGTAGCTGTTGCGACCTTCCTTGGCTTCGGTCCACAGCTTGTAGTACATATTCATACCCTTGGGAGTCGAGACGATCAGCACCTTGGAAGTCTTACCAGACGAAATCGTCGGGTACACAGAGCTAAAGAAGTCCTCAGCGATTTCCTTGGGAACGTGAGCAAACTCGTCAAGGAAGATCAGGTTGTACGAACCACCACGAATCGCCGGGGCTGAGGTGGCTGCGGCGAGAATCTTCGAACCGTTCTCAAGTTCGATGCTAGCTTTGTTCCACACCTTGATTCCTTGCTGGAGCCAACGCGGGAGATGTTCATAAGCAAGTTGTAACCGGCCGAGCAAATCTCTCGCGGTGCCTAGCTTGTTGGCGAGGATAGCAACACTCATGTTTGCCTTGAACAACACGTACCACAAAATATATCCAATGACTGTTGTAGACTTACCAGTCTGCCGGGGAAACTTGGCAATCACGAATCGGTTGTTGTGAACCAGATTCACCAAGTCCTCTTGGAAATCCCACAGATCAAACGGAACCAAACCATGATCCACCGAAATGATCTTGATGTATTTCTTCATGAAGTACACGGGATCCTCCGAACACTTCACATATTCATCCACTTGTTCTTGTGTGAACGCTACTGACTGTCTAGCAGGCTTCAGGTTTGGATTGCCAAGATATGCTTCATTGGGATTCATTGACTGTCCTCATCCGCGACCTTCGGCAACTTACCTGCCTTGTTCAACCTCAACAAGTCATCGGTAGTTCCAACGTACACCGAGTTGTTTACATCTCCGATGTGCGTTGGCTTGCGGGCAGCCTTACCGGGTTCCCGGAGTTCCTTCATGTCTTTGTGTAATTCTATCTGAGCCTTCGCAGCTTCAAGACCCATCTTGACAAGCTGGCCGACCACTTCAAACTCACGGGCAGTACATCCTTGCTCCGCAATATCTTTCATTGTGTCTAGAGCTTCGGCCGCACGCTCGCGCACGTCCTGAAGTTGCTTGCGAGTCTCTTTGTAATCAACTTCGATATCGGGGTTCTCGCCGGGGATCGGATAACCCAACACTAGGGGTTCTTCCTTCCGCACAACGATAGCCGCGTCCACAACCTCAGCCTCCACAGGCTCGGCGGCGGATTGCGGTTTGGAGGAGTTAGGTAAGTTAGGCAATGCTAGGGCTTTCGTTGGGGCGATGCCGAGAGCTTCGTTGAGCTTATCATCGACTGGTTTCTTCTTAGACTTTTTTCGGGCCATTTTACCTACCTTAACATCCAGCGTCACATTCAAGAATATCTATCATCGGCTCAAACGGATCGCCCGGCTCGGCGTCAAGCGGATCGGGTTCCACACAGATGCGAGCATTGAGTTCTCCCGTGTCTCCGTCCCGCAGATTTGCGATGACCTTGCGAACGAAGCCGCTCTCGTTAACAAAGCCGAACAATGACGCCTTCGCGGTGAACGTCAACGTCCAAATGATGGTGCGACGATCGTCCATGTTTCCTTCAAAGCTATCTTCGATAGTTGTGCCTGTCAGGATGAACGGAACATCAACACTCTCATACAAACCCGGTAGTCCTTTGATCGAGACTGTGAATTCGGGAGAGAAGAACGGTAGAATCTGCTCGACGATCTGAAGTCCATCGTCGTACTTGTCCACTATTATGTATAACTGATACTCCAAATCATAAGGCACTGGAGCAAACGTACTCAGCAACACATCGGGGTTGTCCGGGTCGCAAGCAACTCTGCGTGTTATGGATGCTTGCTTTCTTTGTGGATCGTAAATGACGTTGGTCAGTTCGAAACCCATTCGGGGCAACGGCATCTGAATAACAGTTACTTCGCCATCAAGCTGAAGGCCTTGTCGCAAACGCGCCAACCATTTCTCTTTAGAAGAAAAGGATAGCGGCACCGTAAAGCGTTGCTGCTCTTCGTCATTATTCGTTGTGCGCAACACCTGAATCTCATTGAAGAGTGATCCAAAGACAAGAGTCACACTTCGAATGGAACGGTGATAAAAATGGGGAAGGTTCAGCATTACGGTTCACCGAACGGATTATCTTCACTGAAGTCAATGATCTTATCCGCTCCACGTTGAATGTCCAAGTTGTCCGCACCAAGATCGGTTGGCACATTCGCTACTGGCGGTTCTCCATCAACAGCGATTGTGTGCGAAACCGTCTGGGCTTCGTTCTCAACCACATTACCATCATTGAATGTCCCAACAACCTTGTTCACAACCAACAGCATTTCGTCAGGGTCCCACGCAACCACGATACCTCTGGCCGTTGCGTTCGCAAGGTCAGGTCCGGTAAACACGATCTCGTCTTTATCGAAGTCGCCAGTACCGCCAGCCTCAAAGACCATCTGGACACCAAATCCAAAGTTGGGATCAACATCGTCGATCTCAGGAATGCCGGTATCGAATTCCTCTTGGGAATATCGGAAGAGCTGAACGGTTACTCGATAGGTGTGGAGCCTTCCAAGATTGTAGAATGGATTCTCATGGTCAACGTGCTTGATTTCAAACAGCTTCTTTGTGAGTGGCCAGTATATCAAATCGCCTTCGCGGGGATGTTCCAAGTGATGTACTTGTTCTTGGAATCGCCTCTTCGCCACAACGAAGAACGCTTCATCCCGGATTTCCAAACCGAACTTGGCAAAGAACTCGCCTTCTCCACTGAATTCGTCAACGTTTTCAATGTAGAATTCCAAAGGCAACCCCTTGGAAAACTCGGACTGTTGATCTTCTCCGTACAACGTATCTTCGTTTAGGATGTCGCGGGGCAAGTAGATCATATCGCTGCCGTGGATCTTGATGGATTCCACAGTCAAATCTTCAATAGTCTCTTGCTCGCGACTAACTGTTTCGTGGTCGAAGTATGGATTCGTTGACATCTTTTTTCTTATCTGGACAGATTGTACTTGACAGGTATGAGAAATCGTGATACACTGATGGTGTAGCGCACGTAATGAGGGATAAGATCGTTTCTAACTGTTCTTATTCTTTGGGGGAAGTTAGCTTAACCCATCTGGAAGTCAACAGGCAAACCCCACTTCTCTTCAAGATCCGTTTCGAGCTTTTCGATTTCTTCTTTAGCTTGATCCATTAGCTGCTGACCATTGAGTGTCACACCACCCGGAAGCTGGATGCCCTCATACTTTGAGAGGTTTCCGGCCCATTGTTTTTTAACAAGGGCTGTGAAGTAGGCTTTTAGCCAAGCATCATTGAATGCTTCGTTGAACTTCTCAGGATCAACGATGACCCAGACTTCGAAGATTAGGAATTCATCGGGTCGGATTTCCTCTTCCCAATTCATGTCAATGAAAATCTTGTTCGTAACCTTGTTGAACCGAATGGGTTTTTCAGGGTTCAGCAATTGCTGCGCAAGCTCCAGCCATCGCTTTGTAATGTCCAGACTCGTCAGATCAATGAAAGGTCGGGTCGCGAATCCTCCAAGAGTTCCAAGACGGGAGATAGAAAACCGAGCTGGGAAGTTGAAGATGGTGTTGTTGAAAAGTCCTGAGAACACGAAGGCACGGGTCACACTTTGGATTGGGTCCGGTGCCGGAATGAATTCGTTGTCTATGTCATCCTGTGTTACTTGATGCTTGAGATAGGTTCTCTCCACACCATCATAGTGAAACTCTCTGTACAACTGTAGAGCATCATCTAGTCTATCTTGTACTTGATCGTCGTCAACGTTCAATTCAATGACAGGCTCACCGAGCTTGCGTCGGGCGTAGTCAATGATTCCCTGCCGCGAATTGGGTGGCTGGCTCGGACTGGGATTGCTTGCGGGTTTGGTAAAAAAGCTGTTTGACATAGGTTAGTCCGCCTGCGCTTGGAATTCATCGCCACGGATGGACTTCTGTCCTTCCTTCTGCATCCACAAGTAGTACGTCACTCCGTCATCCAACAGGAACAATGCTTTACCCGCACCGTCAGTTTGAATTGTGCCAGCAATGACGTTCAAGCCAGCTTGGTCGCTGGTGATCCATACGTCAGCGGTGGCCACCGGGAACAGAGTCGCGGGATCGAGGATCGTGATAGTCACCTGATCGGCACCCACACCGACAACCGGAATGAGGGTCAAGGTTCTTTCCCAGATGTACTCAACCGCCACGCGGCCTGTGGTGGTGTAGTTGACTTCTAATTGAACCTGATCGCCCTGAGCATATGTGCCCGGTATTGTGAACGACGCTTGGTGAACTCCGCCACCGATCGCATTGATGAAAACTGTTACGCCAGTATCCGCAACCCCATTCTGGATCAATTGGGCCGTAGGGAGTGCTGTTGGAACAACCGCTGATCGGTTCTGATCTTCGGTCGTGAACAGTAGGAGTACAGAATCGCCGGGTTTTACGCTGCTCATTTCCTAGATTCCTTTGGGAAAGTCATAGAGACAGCTCTGCTCCTATGCGAAACAAAGCTGATATTCTATGGTTATTTAGGTGAATGAGAAACCCGATGGCGGGATTTATCCGACTTCCGCAGGTGTCTCGACCGGTTCCGCAGTAGCTTCCGCATCGGCTGGTGCTTCAGCTTCGGCATCGCTGTCAGCCAATTCACCTTCGATTGCTTCAGCAGCAACTTCAGCAGCAGCTTCGTCAGCCATTTGCTTGAATTCGGTGAAGAGCCATCCAAGAACGCTCAAGTCTTTGACCGAGAGTTCAAGAGAAGCGAGTCCGGGTTCTTCAATGGAAACCAAATCCCATTCGACTGTAACTGTCTCCTTCAGCAACTCTTGGAATTCCTTGAAGAATTCCTCGCGATTCTCAGGGGGAACGGTAAACGATCCCTTCTGATCTTCATTTTCTGCGCCATATTTCTTGATGAGCCCGTCGCGGAGCTTTTCAAGAGAGGTCCATTCCTTGTTCAATTCCCGAATCAGACGGGTGAACCGGAACGCCATGCGGATCGGCAATTTCTGATCGACGATGCGGCCCAGAAGGTTGAAGCTGGTGTATACTTGACTGAGTGTAACTTCCATCATGTTCTCCTAATATAGTTCAAATCAAACTCACTTGTATTTATACGTCGGGATACTGATCCCGAATCGAATCTCTTTGATCTTGGATTGCTTGGCAACCACTTGTATTTAGGTCCTCTCCCTCGACCACATGCCGCCAAAGTGCCTCAATCATATCATGAATTGGGGGATTGGATAATCGTCTTTGCTCGGCGGGAGACAAGGCATGGAACGTCGCCTGTTCCGCAGCATCCTCGGCAGCGGTATCAGCTTGTTCATCGTCCTCTCTGGCAGCCAGAAAATCGCTGAGGCGGTTGATATAGATGTCACCTTGGACCCAAGGGAATTCACCTTGGATTCTGTTTTTGCCATCGGTCATCCAATGGCCCTTACCTTGTTCGTAGTATTCGCCAATGGCAGGGGCAGTAATGACATAACCGGGTTCGATTGAGAGAAAGACTTCTTCAGTAAATCTTTCCCCGTCGATCATGAAGTGCCCGTCAGGGTGTCGCATGAATGTTCCCATTGACCGTCCAAATGTTCCCATATTAGAACTCGGCGTCTACTGTATAATGGTAACTGTAAGATAGTGGATCTCCGCTCGGAGGCTGTTGGTTGGACCATCCCCCAGAAAATCCCGTCTCTCCAAGACCAAACACACTAAGATCCACCGTTTGACCAATGATATCGAACGCTTGATTAGGCACACCGGCAGAACTAAACAAGGAAATTGTTGGGGAAGCCCGCATCGCCGTGGCGAAGCTATGACTGAATGCCCCGCTAAAATTCAAATCGCTGTCAATGTAAATTTCTCCCGGTCTTTCTGTGCTTACAGGAGTTCCAGCTCCGGGAAAAACATCTTGCTGATAACTCTTCTGATAGTATCGTTGGCAAAGACTCAATTCTAATCCTATCTGTCTATGTTCAAATTCGGGAACATCAATGTCGCCCTCTTCGAGTTGAACATTCGCAAAATCAAGCTCACCGGCGTAAGAAATTGGTGTCGGGAATCCTTGCTGAGTTGCAATGTTGGCATCTATCAGATTATGAAATCTGAGATAAAGTCCATCGTCGTCGTTTGGCCCCAGTACAAATCCAGATATAGTAGGGATATCTAGGGTAACTCTGTGGAACGTCCAAGTTCCAGCCGTCACTGTAAAGTTTGTCGGTAGTAAAGAAGCAGGAACGCCGACAGGAATGGTGCCACTACTACCGGGCCATTGTAACAAAGACATCGCAATCGTGCCATTGATATCCCCTCGCATCCAGAAGGAAAGAGTCGCTGTCTTTCCGCTCAACGTCCGAACTGATTCAATACGTTGTACTAGATTGCTCGCCCTGTTGTCGGTCGGGCCGCCGACACTGGGAAACGGCGGTCCGGCGAAGGCAATATCAATCAACTCCCACCGCATGAAATAGGTAGGGTTATTTGGTACATCTGCCTGACCCGGCAGGAACGTCTGACGAGTCATACCCGAACCACTCAATGTGCCCCCGTTTGAGGCCACTTGCCATCGCCAACGGTCAGCAGCGATACCAAGAAAGTTGTCGCCTGACGGCGGGGCCGGGAACGAGGTTGTTCTCTGCCAAATTAAGAACTGGCCGTTGATAAGCCGGTTTCGTTCAGCCGCTGCGCCATCTTCTCCGGGCTGAACTTGTATTGCACTGTTTGTTTGAGGCATGAGGGTTCACTTATGGTGAGATGGGCCAAGAGAACGTGTAGTCACGCACTTCATTGATTGTTGTTAGAGCGTTGATGTCACTCTCGACTGTGTTGCTGGTATCTCGCACCGACTCACGATATTGTTCGATGTTCACAGGGGTTGCTGTGCCACCAGCAGCGGCACGAATATCATACCAATCAGTGGGGTGAAGCAACTGCCACGCTGTCGTGTTGACTTCTTCGAATCGCTTGGTCTTGGCTTCAGCCAAGCTGGGCGCGTATGGTTCTACATCTAGATTGTTGGTTAGAAGCCATTCTTGGACGTAACCATTGTGACGGTTTCCAAGTGCGTTAGGAACCCACAACGATGAGCCATCTTGACCAACGACCTTATACCCTTGAGCTGGATCCGGTTGGTAAACTTCTGCGATGTCTTGTACTGATTCAACTGGCATGATTCATTCCTTCTAATCCTATTTATATCTCGGCGTCTGCGGTCCATTTCCATGTAGAGGTGGTAAAGACCTTGCGCCA